>Ga0210391_10002522_pt1 | contig 15867 bp, 9 predicted proteins | sample IncBWC12OmetaG_FD_160573 | JGI IMG/M metagenome (GOLD analysis project Ga0210391, IMG submission 160573) | Forest soil microbial communities from Barre Woods Harvard Forest LTER site, Petersham, Massachusetts, United States - Inc-BW-C-12-O ... | reverse complement strand
TGGTTGGAGGAAAGACGAAGGGAAACTTCTGTCCCGCCGGAGTTCCCGACGGCCGGTCGACGAACGGGGTCGCCAGCTCAGTGTTTTCGACAGAATAGTAGTTGCCATAAGGTGCGTCGCCCACCTCGACGAATCCAGTGGCGTCCTCGATAGAGCTATAGAAGATGCCGTAACCCGCACGAATGCTGGTTTTTCCAGATCCGCCCAGAATCTTGCCGAGAAATCCGTCGCTCACATCTGGCGCATACGCAAAGCCAATTCTAGGAGCAAAGTTGGTGTACTTGGTGGGCCCGAGCGTGCGCGGAATTCCTGTGTCTCCTGGAACCACCAATCCCAGGGGAGCACCGGGGAAAGCTTGCGACTGCTGACCCAGAACCACCGTCTCGAGCTTGTTCTGGGTGTCGTACCAGGGCGTAGACGCTTCCCAACGCAGGCCGTAATTAAGAGTGAGATTGCGCGTCGCACGCCAGCTGTCCTGGGCGTAAAACCCATAGTATTTGCTGCGCGAGTCGAGGAGCTGCTGGCTGGCCTGCACAAAGCTGTTCGGTGTGCCAATCAGGAAATCGGCAAAGTCAAAGCCGGTCTCTGAACCGTTAAAACCAAAACACCCGTCATAGCAGTCGTAGTTCCGCTCGTTGATCTGGTTGTAGTGGAGGTTGGTGCCAAACTGCAGTGTGTGTGTTCCCAAGATCTTCGTGACGTTATCGAGGATCTGAAAGGTGTTGTTGTATTGCCTCAATGCGTCAGGCGGGACGCCAAGCGAGTAATTGTTGAACATCAGATTCGTGACACCCTCATAGGACGGGTTGATGGGGGAGATACCGCCGTCCGGGCCCCACGGAGTCACAAAACCCTGCGAGGCAAGGGTAACGCCCAAACCTTGGCCAGCAGTCGGTTGGCCTGTCTGGTTTACGTCGCGCAGATAGGCGAGACGAAGATCATTGACGGTCGACGCATTAAACGTGGTCGTCAAACCTAAATTGATCATTTGGGTTTGACCCTGATTGGTTGCCGCAAAGCCTGGGACGGTAACCTGGCTGTACGGATTCACCTGATTGTATCGGTCAAAGAAGTAGTAGCCGAACACAGCGCCGAATCGTGTAGGAATGTCTAACCGGCCGCTCCCCTTATTGTCACTCAAGGTCTGGTTAAAGGCGGAGGTGGAGTAGTTAGCACTATTATTGATAAAACCGTTGGCGGAAGGCACGTATTTCAGAGTATTCACGGCAACCGGCGACCAGGCGCTCTGGGGAATAACGGCATTCGGAAAGACGCAGGTCGAAGTGTCCGTGCAGCCAAAAGCGTAATAGGGTTCTCCCTGAGTGACGGTGTACCCCAACTTCTGTGAGAGCTGGTTCGCCCAACCGACTCCGGTCACTGAGCCGCTAAATCCGGGTTGATCGGGAGTGCCAATTTGGTCTATCAGGTTTCCCGTCCGGTCAGCGTCGGAAGGCACGGCATAGCTCTGGGTCGCTCCTAAAATTTGCCGCGTTCCTTGATAATCGGCAAACCAGAACATCTTGTTCTTGCGGATCGGCCCGCCGGCTGTTCCGCCGAATTGATTCTGGATATAAACGCCACGCGTCGGAGAGTAGTAGTTTCTGGCATCCAGATCCGTGTTGCGCAGGAAGTCGAAGACCGTCCCGTGATACTGATTGGTTCCCGACTTCGTGACTACATTGACCTGGCCACCGCTGTAGTTTCCATACTCCGCATCGAAGTTGTTGGTGATGATGCGGAACTGTGCGATGGAGTCAAGATTAGGGATCATGGCGGCCCCGTTGTGAACGCCTTCTTCTGCGTTGGCCCCATTCACCATAAATGCGTTAGACCCGCTGCGGCCGCCATTGACGGATTGTTGGCCGTTGTCCAGATCGCCCGACACCTGCGTCGCGCCAATTCCCGACGTGGTGCTGTCCTGACTATGGGAATACGGCGATACGCCTGGTTGCAATTTCAAGAGGTCGATGTAGGAACGTCCGTTCAGCGGCACAGAGGTGATCTTGGTGCCTTCGATGACTACGCCGTTCTGGGTGCTCTGCGTCTCCACTTGTAAAGCATCACTTTTCACGCTGACAGTATTGGTCACCGTGCCGAGCTGCATGGTGATGTCGACGCGAAGCGCGGAATTAGCGTCGATCTTGATTCCCGTCTGCTGGTAGTCGCGGAACCCAGGCTGGCTGGTGGAGAGGTTATAGGTATCAACACTGAGCGTGGGCAGATTGTAAAAACCCTTAGCGTCAGTAACGGCCGCGCTCTGAACATTGGTCGTCACGCTGGTGGCAACGACTTTCACCCCCGGGACGACGGCGCCGCTGGGGTCTGTGACTACTCCGGAAATCGAACCCGTAATGGCAGCGTTCGCGGTTAGGGTCCCAAGGAGTACAGCAGTAACTACGCCAGCAAAACGCACGAATTCGACGAGTCGAATCATGGCACCTAGCCTCTCAAGTAAGAATATGACGGGACCCGAAACCAAACGATGATAAAGAAAACTAAACGATGGTAAAAAAGAGGTTAACGGCGATACTGGACGGTGTCAAGAAAACTTGGGTTATGCGGAAGGGTTAAGGTTGATCGGGATGATTCTGTCTCGATTTAACACATCAGTATTTGACTCCGCCAGGAAAGCAAAGTGAGCATGGAAAGCTTCAACAGCGCAAAATTGAGCAGGCGCAAATTCGTCCAGCGTTCCGTGATAGCGGGGGCGGCTACGTCGCTTTTGCCGAGTGCACTTCAGGCAGGCAAGACGCCCGCGCCCACTCCGGCCGGGCCTAATCTGTACGAGCAGATCGGTGTACGCCCGCTGGTCAATGCCAAGGGCACCTATACCATCATCAGCGGTTCGCTCTCCTTACCCGAAGTGAAGCAAGCGATGGAGGAGGCTTCGCGCCACTACGTCAACATGGACGAGCTCATGGCCGCAGTGGGCGCGCGCCTGGCGAAGATTACCGGCGCGGATTGGGGTATCGTTACGGCGGGCTGCGCAGCCGCGATCGCGGGCGCAACCGCGGCGTGCATTGCCGGCACCGATCCTGAAAAATCGCAGAAGATGCCCTACCTTGCCAAGGGTGGACTGAAGAGCCAGGTGATCATCCCTAAGCATTCGCGCAATCCTTACGACGTAGGCACCCGTCTGCTGGGGGTTGAGGTGGTCGAGGTGGAAACGCCCGAGCAACTGCAGGCGAGCCTGGGTCCGCAAACTGCGATGATCTATATCTTGTCTTCCCCCGCGGCCGCCAGCGGCCCTCTCAGCATCGCTAATATCTGCAACTCGGCTAAGCTCAAAAATATTCCCGTATTCGTAGACGCGGCAGCAGAAAACCTCACCATCCCGAATATCCATCTTGCGGCAGGCGCAACCTTCGTTGGCTACAGCGGGGGTAAATGCTTGCGCGGACCGCAATGCGCGGGATTGTTATTGGGACGCAAAGACCTGGTTCAGGCAGCCTGGTTCCAGGCGGCGCCGCACCACAATGTGGGACGCTCCATGAAGGTAGGCAAGGAAGAAATCATGGGCATGCTGACCGCCGTCGAGGTGTGGACCAGGCGCGACCACGAAGCGGAATGGAATACCTGGAAACTTTGGTTGGCCAACATCGAGGCAAGAGTGAAGCCCTTACCCTCGGTGAGCACCGAGTACCTCATGCCTGAGGATCTGTCGAATCACTCTCCCCGGCTGCGGATCAAGTGGGATGGCAATGCGCTCAAAATCACCGGAGACGAATTGGCAAAGACCCTCGACGCCGGCACCCCGCGCATCCAGTTTGATGAATGGAGCGGAAGCCGCCCGGACGAAATGGACAGTTCGGTCACCATCATGCCGTACATGATGATGCCGGGCGATGACAAGATTGTGGCGGATGCACTCTTCGCCGCGCTCTCTCATCCGCCAGCTTTCTCCGCACCCGAAATCCCGCAAGGTCCTCCTGCGAACGTCGCCGGAATCTGGGATGTGCAACTGAAGTACCTGTGTGGCGAAGGCCGGCAACGCTTTCTCCTGGAGCAGCAGGAAGGCGCAGTCACAGGAGTGCATCAAGGCGAGATTTACAACGGTAATTTAGCCGGCAATGTTCATGCTGACCAAGTGAAGTTTCGCAGCACTATGCCGGTTGGGGGGAACGAGATTGAATACTCCTTCAGTGGCATCGCGACTGGGAATTCCATGAGCGGGACGGTGGCTCTGGGTGAATATGGGCACGCCGAGTGGTCGGCCACCCGGGAGACATAGCCCGCCACCAAATGGATTTATTGGGACCGGGGACGCGCAAGAGGCGTGCGATTTGGGGCACCCAAACTCGTCGTTCCTTCGTCCTGCGCTATGCTCTTAATTGATGCCGGGCTTGATAGTTCGATTTGTTCTGCTTTTTACCTTGACTACAGTACCCTGGCTGCCCTTGCTAAGCCAGCAAACCGCCACTCCGCCGTCGTTGCCGGCAGGTCTCGACCAGGTCTTCTCCAGTTCTGAGCCCGATCAAAACAGCAACTACGGTCTGGTCTATGTGCCGCTGGACAGCTGGATTTATCCGGCCTTCGAACGGCTGTTCTCGATGGGCTATGCGGACTCCGCTTACCTCGATATGCGCCCCTGGACGCGCACCAGTTGCTTGCGCATTCTTGAGGAGACTTACCCCAAGCTGCAGGATGCGCCCAAGGACCAGGAGGCCTGGCGCATTTTTCAAGCCCTGGCGGTGGAATTCGGAGCCGAGGCCGGGCAGACCAACCCGCAGGCCACGCTCCGCAACGTGTACACCCGGAACATGTATATCAAGGGCCGCCCAATCAATGACTCGTTTCACTTTGGCCAGACGCTCATTAACGACTACGGGCGACCATATCAGGAAGGCTTCAATGCTCTGGATGGTTTTACGGCCTGGGCTGAGGGATACCATTTCTCTCTCGACGTACGCGGGGAGTACCAGCACGCCCCCGGTCGTGGAGCTTATCCTGAATCCGTGCAGGAACTTTTTTCCGCGGTCGACAGCACTCCTCTGCTGCCCCCGGAGCCTGTACCGCAGACCAACGTGTTCCGCTTACTCAATGCCAACATCGCGACTTCGGTGGCCAACCACGAGATCTCTGTAGGAAAAGCGGATGACTGGTGGGGCCCGACGCAAACCGGAGGTATGGCCTTCAGCAACAACGCCGAGCCTATCTACGCCCTGCGCGTTAATCGCGTAGTGCCGTTGCGCATTCCGTTCGTCTCCGATGTGCTGGGGCCGTTTCGCTACGAGTTTATATTCGGCTCGCTCAAAGGCAATCGCTATCCCGTTTCTCCGTGGGTGCATGCTCAGAAATTCAGCTTTAAACCAACCAGGAATTTGGAATTCGGCTTTTCGCGGGTGGTTGTTTTCGCGGGTAAGGATCATGTGCCTCTCACTTTTGGTTCGTTCTGGCACAGCTTTACCAGCTTCAGCAACGTGAGCGTGGCCGAGAAAGAGAGCAGAAACGACCCGGGGTTCCGGAGTTCTACCTTTGACTTTACCTGGCGGCTGCCATTTGTTGAGAATTGGCTGACCCTATACACCGATTCACTTGTTCACGATGACGTCAGCCCGTTGGCTGCGCCACGGCGCGCGGCAGTGAACCCCGGGCTCTACTTGTCGCATTTCCCCAAACTTCCCCATCTCGATCTGCGCGCCGAGGCTGTTTCGACCGATCCGGTCGCCTCCTCTCAGGGTGGCCAATTTCTCTATTACGAGAACCAATATAAAGACGGCTATACCAACAAGCAGAACTTCTTCGGCAGTTGGATGGGACGGGAAGGCAAGGGGGGTCAGGCCTGGCTCACCGACTGGCTCAGCCCGAAGGAATACATCCAGTTGGGCTACCGCAATGCCAAAGTCTCGAAGACTTTCATTCCCGGAGGCACAACGCAGAACGACATAAACATCAGGGCGGTGCTTCGTCTCAAGGACGATCTGGAGCTGAATGTCTTTGGCCAGGCGGAGTTCTGGAAAGTCCCGGCCCTGGCTTCAGGACCACAAAATGATTTCACCGGATCGTTCCAGCTGACATATTTTCCCAAGCTGAGCTGGCGGAAGTAGCAAGAGGTCTTCGGAGGCTGGGAAAACGCTGTACCCTGCAGACTTTGGGTGGGCCGCAGGCCTATCGACACTCCGAGCGCGATGACAATTCAGTTACTGGGTCAAGTCTTTCCAGCTGCAGCTCTTGCGGCTACAACAGAATTGCCAACCCTTCCGCCTCGCACGCACACAGTCTCTCTGGCAATTAGCCGAGGCAAAAAAAGCCGCCGGAACGCATTTATTTGCGCTCCGACGGCTTGTACAACCAGGATTATCTTCTCCCGTCTTTATCGTCTCTTTCGTCTCTATTGCCTTTATGCTTCACAGCGCCGCCGCCGGTTCCCTGCACCGTCAGGATCGGGTTGTTCACCGTTCCGTTGTAGCCGTCGCTCTGAACGAAGATTTGTTGGTTAGTACCGCCTAGCGACTGCGGCGTGAATTGAATATTCATGGTGCACGGAACGGAGGGAGCCAGCAACAGGCCATTGGTGCAGGTCGAACTGTTCAACACATCGAACGCGGCATTGAATCCGTTGGTGACGAAGTACGGAGTTTTGAGCGTCAGATCCAGATTGCCAATGTTGTATACGGTTGCCGTCTGCGCCGGACTTGGCGTTCCGACGTTGACGGTCCCAAATGCAAGCCTGGAACGGTTGCCGTTCAGGAACAGCAGATTGTTGGAGCTTCCCGTGCCGATGCCTGCGATCACAAAGCTCTGTCCCCCGGCCGAAATAGCCATGGCACTTGCGCCAACCAACGTACTATTGTCGAAGTTCACCAGGAATTGGCCGTTAGGAAGTTGTGGTCCGGGGACCGCGGTGATGGTATTAGCGAGTCCATCAAGAACGTAAAGATTCTCTGCCTGATCAAAAGCCAGTCCAGTCGGATCAGGGAACTGATTGGGCGCACTTGCTCCGCCGCCGGAGCCGTCGGCAAAGATCTTGACAACCTGGCCAGAGGACGAAGGATCACCACCATCGCCGATCAATAGGTCGGCCGTGTAGGGGTCCGTCGCCAAAGCCTGGGGGAAGACAATCGACAAGGACGCCGGTATGGGCATTTGAAACGCCGCTCCCCCAACCGGTACCTTCACCAGGAAGCCGGGGTCGCTGGCTCCGGCAAATACCCCACCCGGCCCCGCGTCTCCGATATACATGTTGCCCAGATAATCGAACGTCAGAGCAATTGGGTGCTGCAGCAGCGTCCCAGTGTTCACGACTGAAGGCGCAAGACCAGTTGTCGTCGGTACTTTAATCACTTGACCGGGCCCAGCGTCGGGGCCATAGTCCGCGATATACAGGTCTCCGGCTCCATCGAGAGCCAGAGCACTGGGCGCCGAGAGGGCGATGGTTCCCGTATTAACCGTGGTTTGTGCCGTGCTCGCGAGCCCGGGGTAGGAATAAACTTTGCCAGCCAGGGTATCGGCGACATATACCGTCTTATTCAGCCCCGAGATCGCGATCGCCTGCGGTTGCTGCAGGTTCGTCACGGTAGTAGTCGTGGTGAGAGGATAGGTGACCTGTGCTCCAGCAAAACCCGTCTGCCATACCGGTACGGAAGCAAGAATCGTCGCCGCCGCACCCCTAACCTGGATGGCCCCAGTGCGGACTCCTGGAAAGCTGGGCGTGCCGGAATAATTTTCCTGGCAGGTATAGGGAAAGAAGGCGGAGATTCTCGGGCCGCCGGCACCAAGCGTGGTGTGGTTTCCGAGAGTGCAGTTTCCTCCGGCTACCTGGCTAATTTCGGTGCTCACGTCACCTTGAGTAAGAACACGAAATCCCCTCAGGTTTACGGGCGCGTTGAATTCAAAGTTGAATAGCACTGCGGATCCAGGTGGGCCGCCGAGAGTCACATTTCCCAGGTTGACCGGATTGGGTGACGACAACTGAAGAACAGCCCCATCTACCGAGTCAAGTACATCCAGATTGCCGTGCTGATCAAACGCCATGCTGGCGCCGCTGTCGAGCCCACTGCTGGGCAGAATGTAAGGGGTAGTGGGGGAAGCGAACGGGATGACTAAAACCTGCTGCCCCGGGTTGAAACCCGTTCCGGTTCCGAGAAGGGTCGCTACGTACAGATTGCCCGCCGCATCAAACGCCATGCCTGAAGGTTGATTGATAGAAAATTGCTGCGTGGAAATCTTTGTCGCGGCTCCGCCTGTGTCGGGCGCTTTGTAAATGCCGCCTAAAGTTGTGTTAGGAGGGGTACCAAAACCGCCATTATCGGAAATGTAGAGATTGTTCGATGCGTCTCTCAGCAAAGCTGCGGGCGCAAACTGGGCTGGGAGACCAGTGAATGTCAGAGGCGTGAGTGTAGTGGTCCCGGCTGCCACAGAATAGATGGTCCCCACGTTGGGCGGTAGATCTTCGAAGGTCAGGGTATCGGCGTCACCGATGAACAGCGTACCGGCACTGTCAAACGTTAGCGAAATCGGGTTGATCAGCGGAGCCCCGGAAACGATGGGGGTCGGGTTTACGCCGGTCACATTCCCGTTGCCATCGCCCAATAACTCGATAATCCTGCCGCCGGTGGTGGGAGCATCCCCAACAAAAAGATTTCCATGCGCATCCAGGGCGAGCGACGTCGGGGCACTCAGCACGTATGGTGCAGTGGGAACTACAGTGTTGGCACCAAGCCCCGGTAAGAAGGTCGCAAGAGCGACGATCCGGTTGTTGGCGGTGTCTGCAATGAAGACTGTTCCGTTACTGGAAACTACGAGGGCTTGGGGACTGGAGTACCCAATGCCGGCGGTCTGCTGTGCATCGAAAACGATAGATGGGGCTTGGGCCCAGGAGTTGGAAGCGCAAAAGGCGAGAGCCAGGACAGTGAAGCAGAGCAATTTCCACTTCGGGAGAAAATACTTGGCGAGGGTAACGGGCATGTGACAGCGCTCCTCTACAACTTGTTTGTTCGGTCTTCCCTAGTCATGGGGCGGTGGTGAACCTGCCCTCTTTTACCGATGAGCTGCATCAGGGTGAATCGTCGCACGACATAACACGTAAGTTGCAGCTTACCTAGGGGAGTGAGGATGAGGCTACACTTTGCCGTCGCAGAATGCTACAGCTTTAGTTGCAGGGAGGATGCGAAGTGCAATTTCGCAGACGTCAGGCCGCGAAAAGCGAGCGCACCGAGGCGCCTGGGATTCGTTTTGTTATTTTGAATCAATACTTTGCGTCTGCTCGTGAGCGAGCACGAAAGTATCACGCTTGGGGTGAACGAAAGTTTACCCTTTGGTTTTGCGAGGAATACATGGAGTTAACTACGATCTAAGCGTCTGCTTACCTAGAGAGTTACAACCCGGTGAATGCAATCTGCCCGAAAAATACTGAATTTTCCCTTGTCATAGCCGCCAAAATATACTAGGCCACCCCGTCCCTGCCCGGTGCAGGTTAACGCCACCTGGTGAATCGATCGCGTCCCTTGACGGTCTTCGTACTCGAGCAGCACTAAGGGCTGACCTGTCATCGGCGTGGACAAGCGAAGATCAGCGAATTCGACGATCTTGCCAGGGATCGAATGCTGCGAGGAAGATAAGGGGGATTGGGGCTCGGGCTTCACTCAACGATTGAAGCAGAAGCTATGTATCCGCTCAAGTGACAGATGGGCCCAAACCGTACAACCTTTGTGCAATACATGGCAGATATGTACATGCATTTGTAACGCTGCACGGTTTTTGACCGCATCTTACGGTGGAGAGGAACGTAGCGAATGCTCATAGCGCATCTGAAGGCGCATCTTGTGTCCGGCGAAACAGTAGAACTGTTGCCCGTGCGACACGAGACAGACGTAAAAAAGGAACTCACGGCACTGCTTGAGGGGTGGGCTTCGTCAGGATTTCTTATTTGGGAGAAATTTGTATATCCCTGGCACCAGGTTAAGACGATCGAAGTCAAGGTCGAGAACCTTCGAATGAACAACCCGCGCAAAGGATGCTGGACCTGCATGGCGCCGATCGTGCACGGTTGCACGAGGAGTTCTGGAAGGGCTCACGCCAGATTTAAGCAAACGTGAACTCACCCCATCAGGTTTCGCGATAGTTCAGCAGGATGAGGCCTGCCGCGGCGAGGAGCAGCGGCCAGGCCAGCCCAGCGATTTTTGACGACCGGCTCGGGGGCAGGCGCAACTCGAGCCAGCGGGTCCAGCCGGCTGTTGCGCCCAGCAACGCGATAGGCGTATGGCTCAACGAGGCAAGCAGGTCTTCTGCCATATCGCTGGGGGCGTGGTTGTGGGTGAGCAGAACCGCCGCGCCCAGCGCACACATGGTGGGAAAGATGAGAGCCGCCCACCGGGCGCGCAACTTGCCCGCCTGTACGGCACACTCAAAGATGGCAAAGCATAAAATGAGCAACGCTGCAGCCCGGTGAGCCAATACGTCAGGAGCGGAAAAACTAGCCCAGAAGGGACGTGGGCCCAGCGGCCAGTTTTCCGGATCAGCGCGCAACAAAATGAAGACCGAAAGACCGCCGAAGGCGAGCGGCCAGAAACGTGCCCATCGCATGCCGGGAAAGCGACTGGCAAAGGCCAGTAGTCCGGCCAAAAAGACAATCAGGCCTGCCCAATGATGGTTGTACTCCGACCATTCCCGGTCGATCGCATCGCTGCCACCGTTAGCCTGGAACTCCGTCTCCCGGATCGCCGTCTCGATGGAACTGGGCGGGGTTAGCTGCGACGCAGCTGGGCTCGTCATGCGGGGAATTTCCGGATGCATGCGCGCTACGATTTGCTGGAGTGACACTTTCTCGGTTACATCGACGGCGGGTGGTTGCGCAGACATCGAAGCAGCCGCCAGAATGACCGTGAATCCCAATCCCACCTCTGCTTCGGCAAAGCGGCGAAGCCGCACCAGCAAGGGCCGGGGATCCGTGTCGAGACGACGTACTAACATCCAATTGCCGGAGCCCATGATAAGCATCACCAGCAGCAAGTAAATCTTGGCCAGCAGCAGCAGCCCATAGCTGGTTCCATAGAGCCCGTTCCAGGCGCCTACATAGAACCAGGCCATGTAGATCCCCGCCAGCACCAGCACGGCAACGCTGATAAGGGCCATTTGCGAATAACGCCCGGCCATGTTGCGAGCCTCTGCCACGGTGTCTGCACGGGCTAACGAGATCAGCAGGAAGGGCATGGACCCGATCCAGGCCGCTGTTCCCACGTGATGCAGCGCGGTGGCCAGCGCCAGCAACAAGCGATGATCCATACGAGCGGCCGCGTGGCTGGTCGATACGGTGGCGACCAGCAGCAATAGACTCAGGGGAATCATCAGGGTGGTGGTTTTGCGGCGCCCACAGAACCACAACAGCATCGCCAGCAATGCCGCGCTCAAACCCGCGACAAAGAACCTGGCGCTGAACAGGTCCTGCAGATGCAGATCGCTGTCGCCAAGCAACGATGCGCTGGAGAGGATAACGGTGACTAGCTCAGCGGCTATGAGCGCAAGGGCCGCCCAGCGGATACCGCGGAAACAGAAAGACTCGACGGAGGCGGAGGCTCGCGCAGGACGCGCAATCGCCAGTAAATATGCAATGCCGCCCAGCAGCAGGGCCTCAAAGGCAAGATTTGCCGCGCGTAGTAACGTCCCAAGTAGGTCAATATCCCGCAGCAGCCAGATCAAGCAGTCATCTCAAGTTGCTCTCTTCAGAGAGAACGGTGGAGCGAAGGAGGTTGTAAACGATTTGCTGCCCGGATTGGGGTGAGAGACAGAACTACTGCGCCAATCTATTGCACCAATCTATTGGACCTGAAAAGGAAGTTCGCCCCTTGTGATGTGACCATCGCCGGCAAGGACCTGCCAGCGAAGCACGTACGCTCCCTTGGTCAAGCCGCGGCCGGTCGCGGACAAAACATCGGGAGCAGGTTGTGCAGGGGTATCCATCTTTTCTATGGTTCCATCAGGCTTTAACAAGGTCAGGGTGGAGCGGGCTCCATCAACCCGGGAATTGTATTTGAGATTGATGGTGATATCGGGACCGCTGACGAAAGCGTTCTTCTGCGGCGTGGAACGTAAAAGCACAGCATGTGCCAGTGCTCTACGCGGGCTGACTACCAAGGTCACTACAAATAGGAGAACTGCGCCTGCGAACCATCGAGGCAATCTGCGTAGCATGATTACGTTTCCCTCCGGCGATTAGATGCAAATGGAAGCTACGACGGTGCCAATTGGACAGACTCGGCGCGTTCGGAGAGGCCCCCGATCTCGGCCGCGCGGGCTTCAGCATAGGCCGCAGCGCCCATCAGTGCGGCGCGGCTTTCCAGGATCAGGCGAACCGGCATCTGCACCAGCAAGTCGCTGAGCCGGCCTTTGTCAGTAAACGCCTTCATGAAGGTGCCATCCTGCATTTTTTTGAGCACCTTGGGGGCAATGCCTCCCCCCACATACATGCCTCCAGCGGAAAGGATCTTCAATGCCAGGTTGCCGGCCTCCGCCCCATAGGCGGAGATGAACATGCTGAGAGCCTGAACGCAGAGTTCGCTGGCGCCCGACTCGCCCAATTCGCCGATCACTGCATTGGGATCCTCTGCAAGCATACGATCCTTTAGCCATTGCGGCTCTGGCAGGCCTTTCACATCGCGGCAGTAGGCGTAGACATTCGCTAGCCCGATGCCGGAGATCACGCGTTCTGAGCTCACGCGGCCGCCCAGGGTTTTCTGCAGGTAGCGCAGCAGCCCAATCTCATCTTCATTGCGAGCGGCAAAGTCGCCGTGCCCGCCTTCCGAGGCCATGGGCTTGTATGTCTTACCGTCCCACACCAGGATCGCCTCGCCCAGCCCTGTGCCCGCGGCAATCAGACCACGATTGCCTTCTGCTGCCGGACCTCCCGGACTCAAAACAAGAATCTGATCCGGCGTCAACTCGGCAATTCCATACCCATTCGCTTCCAGATCGTTGATCAGGAAGACGTGTTCTATCTTGAGATCGCCGGCAAGCTGGACTGCGTCCAGCATCCAGGGAAGGTTGGTCAACTTCAAACGGCCATTGCGGACCGGACCCGGGACCCCAAAGCAAGCGGCACGCACGTCAATGGGCCCACCCAGGGACTGCTTGCACTCGTCCAGGAAGGCTTCCACCACCTTCACCAGTCCGGGAAAATCTTTGGCGTGGTACCGATGCTCATGGACAGTCAGCAGCTGTCCTTTGTCGAACTTGCATAAGGCCAGGTCGACCTTGGTGCCGCCTACATCCCCTGCCAGGATCATCGAGTGATCTCCAGTTTGCCAACGCCGTCCGCTTGAGGCGGGGGCAGTGCGGCAGCAGCGGCGGAATCGAGCATGAGCGTGATGCGATGGCTGGCAGGCCGGATCAACTGCGAAGGATAAGTTTCCGGATCGTAAGGTCCGCAAAATACTGCCTTGAGCGCGTCCACCTTGTCGGTGCCTTCAATCAAAAAGAACACATCGCGGGCTCGATCGATCACCGGCCAGGTGAGCGTGGCTCGCCATGACTCCTTCTGTTGAGGGACATGGTTTGCAATGGCAATGCGCATGATCTCGTGCAACCCCTCGGTATGGGGAAAGAGCGATGCCGTGTGGCCATCTGGACCCATGCCCAATTGAACCATATCAAAGCAAGGTAACTCTGCGCCCTCGAGACGAAAGCTTTGCCGGATATCAAATTCATATTTAGCTGCAGCTTCTTCCGGGTCAAGCTCGCCCTGAATGCGGAAGATCTGACTCTTGTCCAGGGGTACCTTGTCGAGGAGGGCCTCCCGGGTCATGCGGAAGTTGCTGTCCGGATGATCCGGCGGCACGCAGCGTTCGTCCACCCAATACAGCTCGAGCTTCTCCCAGGGGATCTGCTCGCGGTAAGGTTCGCTAGGCTCTGCCAGCAGCTCGAAGGTATGCTTGGGGGTGTTGCCACCGGAAATAGCGATCCGGGCTTTGCCGCGCGCTCCGGCAGCGGAGCGGATGCCGTCCACAAAGTACTGCGCCGCGCGCCGGTTGACTGCCTCCGCGCTCGCATCAACGTAATAAGAAACTTCGATCTTCTCAGCCATGCAAATCGATTATCGCAGCCCCTAACGATGAAGGCCCCAGTTGGCAGCGGCTAAAGCGCAGAAATTTTCACGCGGCAATGGCACGACTAAACTCGGGCCCCTATTCAAGACCAAATTCTAGCAACTTGTTTTTGCCGGCGCCTGTGGGCAGCGATATTAACCCCGGATTCGCAGCCTTTAGGGGCTAATGAGCGTCCGTAACCTTCAAAACCTCTTCCAAGCCTAGAGCTGGTGCCAGGTTCGCCCGTCGCGGGCCAGCAATTCATCCCCTGATTTCGGTCCCCACGTCCCCGCGGGATAATTCGGGAAGTCCCTGGGCTTCGTACCGGCCCAATATTCGAGAATGGGAGTCAGAAGCGCCCATGTGGCCTCCACTCCATCGCGATGAGCGAACAGGGTGGCGTCGCCAAGCATCGCATCCAGTAACAGCCTTTCGTAGCCATTCGCCGACGATTTGCCGAAGGCATCCGCATAACTGAAGTTCATGTTCACCGGACAGACTTCCATGTTCGGGCTTGGAACCTTGGCCCCGAAGCGCAGAGAAATTCCTTCGTCCGGCTGAATACGCATGGTGATCAGATTGGGCTGTAGATCCCTGCAGGGACCGGACTGATTTTTGAATAGCAACTGCGGTGGTTGCTTGAACTGGATGGTGATCTCGGTCGCCCGCTTGGCCAGCCGCTTACCCGCGCGCAGATAAAACGGCACCCCAGCCCAACGCCAGTTCTCTATGCCCAGTTTGAGCGCAGCATACGTCTCCGTGGAGGAGTTTGGATCGACACGATCCTCCTGCCTGTAGCCTTTAACCGGTTTGCCATCGGTTACGCCCGGACCGTACTGACCTCGCACCACATCCATCACGTGAATAGGCTGGACCGAGCGCCACACCTTCACTTTTTCCCGCCGCATCGCATCCGCTTCAAAAGACACCGGAGGCTCGAGGGCGACAAACGAGAGCAGCTCCATCACGTGGTTCTGGACTACATCGCGCAGGGCGCCGGCCTTCTCGTAGAACGGTCCGCGGCCTTCGATGCCGATGTCCTCAGCCGCGGTGATTTGTACGTGATCGACATAGTTACGATTCCAGACTGGCTCGAAAATCCCGTTGGCGAAGCGGAAGACCAGGATGTTCTGCACCGTCTCCTTGCCCAGGTAGTGATCGATGCGGAAGATCTGGTCCTCAGCAAACACCCGGTTCACTTCATCGAGCAAGTGCCGGGCCGAGTCGAGATCGTGGCCGAATGGCTTCTCGATGATGACGTGCACCTTGCCCTTGGCGGGCTTGGCCATTCCATGGCCGCCCAGCTGCTCAATGATGTCGGCAAAATATTCCGGGGCCGTCGCCAGGTAGAAGAGCCTGTTCCCCCGGGTTCCTTTTTTCTCGTCGATATCCTCGAGTAAGGACTTTAATTTCCCATAGCCTTCCGGGTCGTCGAAGTTCATGGCGTGATAGCTGATTTTTTTCATGAACTCATCCAGCTTCGCGTCCCCTTCCTTCACTCCGCCGAACTGCAGGATGCCTTCGCGCATGTCTTTCGCAAATTCGTCCTGCAGCGGGCGCCGGGCGACGCCCACCACCGAGAACTCCTGCGGCAACAAGCCGGATTGTTCCAGATGAAACAGGGCGGGCAACAGCTTCCGTTTAGTCAAGTCACCCGATGCGCCGAAAATAACCACGGCAGTAGGCTCAGGGATACGTTCGGCACTCTGCGCCGCTTTCAGGTCTTCGGGAGTGAATTTCACTTCCATCGTTGCCATGAGACTTGCTCCTTCGCTCACACTCGGTTGGTTATGTCCTTACGCCGCTGCCAAGGCCCAGACGCTCGAGCGCCTGCGCGCACTGGCTTTCG
>Ga0210391_10002521_pt1 | contig 15876 bp, 10 predicted proteins | sample IncBWC12OmetaG_FD_160573 | JGI IMG/M metagenome (GOLD analysis project Ga0210391, IMG submission 160573) | Forest soil microbial communities from Barre Woods Harvard Forest LTER site, Petersham, Massachusetts, United States - Inc-BW-C-12-O ... | reverse complement strand
CTACGAGAACAGCCTTTGTGTGCACCGTTTGCACGCGCTCGATATCACCACGGGCGCCGAGAAATTCAACGGGCCGGTTGTGATTGCGGCGTCGGTCCCGGGCAACGGAGAGGGCAGCTCGAACGGTACGATGGCGTTCAACAGCCTCTATGAGAACCAGCGGCCGGGTCTGCTCCTGCTGAACGGCTACGTCTATATCGGCTTCGCAGCGAACGGCGATAACGGCTACTGGCACGGGTGGATTCTGAGTTACAACGCAGCGACGCTTCAGCTGGCAGGCGCATTCAATTCATCGCCGAACGGACTCGGCAGCGGATTCTGGGCGTCGGGCAACGGTCTTGCAGCCGATACGCTGAATGGCGGGCGTCTGTTCGTGGCGACGGGCAACGGCGATTATCCCGTGCCGGGCAACGTGGTACCGAGTCCGGCGCCGCAACCCTCAACCAGCGTCGACTACGGCGACAGCATGATTCAGCTCTCTCTGAATAACGGCGTGATGACGCCGACGGATTACTTCACGCCGTACAACACGGCGAGCCTGGACGCCGCGGACACCGATCTCGGCTCGGGCGGCGTGCTGGTACTGCCCAATCAGACCGGAACGTACCCTCACGAATTGCTGGAGGCCGGCAAGCAGGGGCGCATCTACGTTGTAAACCGCGACCAATACACGAACAACAACAGCCACTACTGCGCGGGCTGCAGCACCGATTCGGAAATTGTGCAGACGGTGAACGGAATCGGCGGCTTGTGGTCGATGCCTGCGTATTGGAACGGCAATATCTATTTCTGGGGCAGTGGCGACAACCTGAAGGCCTACACGTTCGCGAACGGAGCGCTTTCCGCGAGTCCTACGTCGCAATCGGCGGAGTCCAGCCAGTTTCCCGGTTCGACGCCGGTCGTTACCGCAAACGGAACGACGAACGGTATTGTGTGGGCTGTGGAGAGCGACACGTACGTAACGGGGCCGGCGGTTTTGCGCGCCTACAATGCGCTGAACGTTTCGCAACTACTCTACGCATCGAACCTTACGAACGGGCGCGACTCGCTTGGTGAAGCCGTGAAATTCGCGGTGCCGGTCGTGACAAATGGCAAGGTCTACGTCGGAACGCGCACGGAACTCGACGTTTTCGGATTGTTCGGGAGTTCTCCGACGGCTGCGACGCCGACTTTCACGCCCACGCCGGGTTCGTATGCGGCTTCGCAGACCGTGACGCTCGGCGATTCGACGTCCGGTGCGACGATTTACTACACGACGAATGGGGCGACGCCCACGACGTCCTCGACAAAGTACACGACCGGAATTCCCGTGACGGCGTCGACCACAATCAGTGCGATTGCAGTCGCCAGTGGATATTTGAACAGCGGAGTCGCGACCGGCGTCTACACGATTGGTGCGCAAGCTGAACCGCCGGTATTCACGCCCGGAGGCGGATCGTACACATCGAGCCAGCCGGTGACGATTACCGACGCGTCGCCGACGCCAACGATCTACTACACGACGAACGGCACCACGCCGACGCACAGCTCCGCCGTTTACTCGGCCGCGATTCCGGTGAGCGCGACGACGACGATCACGGCGATTGCGTCGTCGCCGGGAATGATCGATAGCGCGCCGGTAAGCGCGACGTACACGATCTCCTCCGGCTCAGGCGCGACGATCAACTATTCGCAGGGCTTCGCCAACGACGCGGGCCTGCAACTTAACGGCTCGGCCGATCTGGACGACAGCCGCCTGCAACTCACGAATGGCGGTTTGAATGAAGCGAGCAGCGCGTTCTACACCACGCCCATCGACATCCGCAATTTCACGACGGATTTCACGATCCAGATCTCGGACGCCATCGCGGACGGCATGACGTTCACGATCCAGAATTCCGCGCAGGGCGCGTCGGCCATCGGGCTCAGCGGCGGAAACCTAGGCTACGGTGGCGGCGGCACAACTGGAATCCAGAAGAGCATTGCGATCAAGTTCGACATTTACAGCAACAACGGCGAAGGCACGGACTCGACGGGCTTGTACCAAAATGGAGCTTCGCCGATTCTGCCGTCGATCAACATGACGTCGTCCGGCGTGAGTCTCCTAAGCGGCGATGGGATTCAGGCGCACATCGTCTACAACGGAACGACGCTGACGATGACGCTGACCGACGCGATCGTGAACAAGACGTTCACGCAATCGTGGACCGTAAACCTTCCGGCGATCGTCGGCGGCAACACGGCGTATGTCGGATTCACCGGCGGCAGCGGCGGAAAATCGTCGAGCCAAAAAGTCGAGACGTGGACGCTCACTTCGACGCCACCGTCGTCGCCCGCCGCGGCTACTCCGACGATTACCCCCGGAACGGAGTCGTTCGCCGGCAACCTGAGCGTTTCGATTTCGGATACGACGACGGGCGCGACGATTTACTACACGACGGACGGGACAACGCCGTCTCCCGGCGCCGGCACGACGTTGGCTTACGGCGCGCCGTTCACGATCACCGGCACGAGTAGCGTCAGCGCGATCGCTACGGCGCCGAACTTTTCGACGAGTGCGATGGCGACGGTGATGTACACGCAATCGCTGGCGGCAACGCCCTCGATCGCTCCATCCACGGAGTCGTTCCATGGCACGGTGAATGTGACGGTCACCGACGCCACGACTGGCGCATCGATCTACTACACCACCGATGGCAGCACGCCTTCGCCCGGCGTTGGGACCACCAAACAGTACGCCGGCGGGTTTGCGGTTACGTCGTCCACGACGGTGAACGCCATGGCCACAGCGGCGGGCTACGCCGCGAGCGGCATGACATCAGCAACGTACACGCAGCAGACGGTGGCGACTCCGACGATCAGCCCAGCTCCCGGCGCGTACACGAACAGCGTCCCAGTCACGATCACGGATGCGACTTCCGGTGCGACGATCTACTACACGACGGATGGTTCCTCGCCAATTCAAGGCGCTGGCACAACGCAGGCCTATCCGACGGGCGGATTCTCGCTTAGCGCATCGGCCACGGTTCGCGCTGTCGCGATCGCAGCTGGTTACATCACGAGCGCGGGCGCGAGTTCAACGTACGCAGTGCAATCTTCAGGCGGCGGGATCTCGGCGTACAGCAGCGGCTTTACGTCGACGACCGGCTTGCAGCTGAACGGAAGTGCTTCGTGGCTGCAGTCCTCGAACGCGATCGCGCTGACGACCAACGTCAATCAGGCGGGATCGTTCTTTGCCACAACGCCGGTGAGCGTGCAGAGCTTCACCAACACGTTCTCCTTCCAGCTTCCGGCGCCGCTTTCCGACGGATTTGTGTTCGTCATTCAGGGCAACTCCACAACGGGAGTTGGCGGTACAGGCGGCGCGCTGGGCTACTCCGTGAACACGAGTCAGACCGCGCCGTTCGCAAAGAGCGTGGCGATCAAGTTCGACCTGTACAACAACACCGGTGAAGGTACCGACTCGACCGGCCTCTATATCAACGGCGCGCCGCCGACCGTTCCCTCGGTCGACATGACTTCATCTGGCTTGAACCTGAGCAGTGGCCACGTGATGAACGCGACGATGACCTACGACGGGACGTGGCTCGCTCTTACGATCACCGACGCGACGACGGGACAGGCGTTCAACGACCAATTCCAGGTGAACATTCCGTCCGTGTTGGGCGGCACGATGGCGTACGTGGGCTTTACGGCTGGCACCGGCGGAGAAGTTTCGACGCAAGAGATACTGAACTGGAACTTCGTGTCCGGCGCGCCCACGATGCAGGACGCCACGCAATTCGTTGCGGCGAACCTGATGTCGTCGAGCACGAGTTCCGGACCCTCGTATCAGGTGGTGGCGTGGACGCAATTCGTCACCGGCAACGGCACGTGCCTGTACGCGACGAAGCCCGGGGATAACGTGACGATCAACGTGAGCGTCCCAACGGCGGGAACTTACGACGTGCGCTTCTCAACCAAGAAACACAATCAGCGCGGGATCGGCCAACTGTCAATCGACAGCGTCAACGTTGGCTCGTCAATGGATCAATATTCGGCGGCCGATTTGTGGTACGAGACTGACCTGGGCAATGTGACGCTCACTGCCGGAAGCCACGCCATCAAGCTCACGGTGACCGGCGAGAACGCGGCAAGCACCGGCTACTACCTCGCAATCGACACGATCAAGCTGCTGCCCGAATAGGCAAGAGCGGAAGCACAGCCTCAACAAATAGATTCACAACCGACGCGCTTCTCGCAGCAATGCGAGACAGAGCGTCCGTTTTGTTTTTTTCAGCGGAGTGGAAGTGAGAAGGGAAGCGGCGTCAGTTCGGGCGGCGCAGGCGATCCAGCATCGCAAACAAGAACACGCCAAACGCGGACGTGACGACCGAGTCGAGCAGCAGGCTGAGACTGAAGAAACGCTCCGGCTGAACGAGCAGCACACGATGCGTGATGACCAGAATCGCCTGGTGAAAATGGAAGAAGATGAAGATCAGCCCGAAGCGCGCCAGCGGATGTTCGGTGTCGATGCGCCCGCCAATCGAAGAGGCGAGATAACCTACGATCGTTCCCGCGATGCCGTACATGCCGATGGGATTGTCGTGGCTGAGCGCATCTTGAAAAATTCCGATCGTGCCGCCGAGGAATAGGCCCGTCACCGGATTACGCCGGCTCACACCGAAATAAATCGTGACGAGCAACGGAAGGTCGATCCATTCCGCCCAGCGCCCGTATTTGTGTAGCAGCGCCTGAAAGACGAGGGCCAGCAACGAAACGCCGATAATCGTGCCACTGTAAAACTTGTGGACTTCGACGTTCGGTTCGCCGCGTTCGCCGATCGTGAGCATAGAGGCCATGTTAGCGGTTCGGAGCCGTCGCGGGTTTTGCGGCCGGTCCTTTTGGCGCTTGCTGCGCCGCGGTAGCGCTGGACGGAGCGCCCGACGAAGTGCTCGACGCCGGGTTCCCGCCCTGCGAAGCTTCAGGCACACTCGCCCGAGCTGCTGCAGCCGCTGCGGCCGCAGCTTCGGCTTGGACTTGTTTTTCTTTCTCTTCCGCGCCGGAAATATCGTCGCTCTTCTTCGCTTCGAAATCGTGCTGGGAAAGCAGGACGATCACGTCTTCCAGGCGATCGAGCCGCGCCGCCGGCTTCACGGTGATGGTTTGAAACGTCGAGCCGGTCTTCGACGATTCCACCCTTCCGATCAGCAAATCTTTCGGGAAAATACGATCCTCGCCCGATGTGACGACCAGCTCGCCCTCTGTGATCTTTTCTTCGCTGGCCACGTATTCCATGTGCGGGCTCGGGTCGCCGCTCCCGCGCACCACGCCGTGCGTCCGTGTGGTGGAAAAAAGCGCGCCGACGCCGCTGTTCGGATCGTTGATGAGCTGCACTTGCGCTGAATGCGGAAAAACTTCGACGACTTTGCCAATCACGCCTTCCGGTGTGATCACCGGCTGATTCATTCGCACGCGGTCTTTTTCACCGCGATTGATGAAAAGCGTGTGTGAATAAGGATCGGAGCTCGAGCCGATCACTTCGGCCGCGAGCATTTGCGTTTCGGTGTGCGCGTCGCGGAAACTCAGCAAGCTCGCAAGGCGCTGTGCTTCGGCGTTCTGGCTTTCGAGTTCCTGGTTCCGAAGCTGCAGCCGTTGCATTTCGGCGCGCATGCTATCGTTTTCCGCGCGGGCGTTGCGCAGACCCACATAGCCCTTCCAGATGTTGCCGAACCCGGAGAACGCCCACGTACCGCCTCTTTCAAGCGGCGTGACGACGGCAGCAGCCCAGTAGCGAATCAATGGAACGCTATGGTCGGTCTTGATCTGAAATGCGAGCAGCAGCACCTGCGCCAACACAACGATGGCGAGGAGCATCATGGGACGCAGACGTGAGATCGAGTCGATCATCATTCCACTGCAAAACCTTCACCGAGGTTGTTCGTTCACCGCGCCGCAATCCGCGCGCGGCCTTAATTAATCGATCGATACGAGCCGCAGCAGACGGAAATCGCTGAGCATCTTGCCCGTGCCCAGCACAACCGAAGCCAGCGGATCGTCCGCGATGGAAACGGGCAAGCCCGTCTCTTCGCGAATGCGCTTGTCGAGATTCTTGATCAGCGCGCCGCCGCCGGTAAGCACGATGCCGCGGTCGCTGATGTCCGCCGAAAGTTCGGGTGGCGTTCTTTCCAGCGCCACGCGAATCGCATTCAGAATCGTGGAGACGCACTCAGAAAGCGCTTCGCGAATTTCGCTGTCGTCGATCGTCACGGTGCGGGGCACGCCTTCGATCAAGTTGCGGCCCTTCACTTCGAGAGTGAGAGGCTTCTCGAGCGGATACGCCGAACCGATTTCGATTTTGATCTGCTCCGCAGTGCGTTCGCCGACCAGCAGGTTGTACTTTCGTTTCAGATAGTGCATCACGGCTTCGTCCATCTCGTTGCCCGCGACGCGCACCGAACGCGAATACACGATGCCGCTCATAGAGATCACCGCAATGTCCGTCGTGCCGCCGCCGATGTCCACCACCATGTTGCCCGACGGCTCTTCAATCGGAAGTCCTGCGCCGATCGCCGCGGCCATGGCCTGCTCCACCAAGTAAACTTCGCTCGCTCGCGCTCGATAGGCTGAGTCCTGCACGGCGCGTTTTTCCACCGGCGTGATTTCGCTGGGCACGCCGATCACAATGCGCGGGTGAACCAGCACGCGGCGGTTGTGCGCCTTCTGAATGAAGTACGTCAGCATCTTCTCTGTGACTTTGAAGTCCGCGATCACACCATCCTTCATCGGCTTGATGGCCACCACGTTTCCCGGCGTGCGCCCCAGCATGTCTTTCGCTTCGCGGCCCACCGCCACCACGTCTCCGCTGTTCTTGTTGATCGCTACGATGGACGGTTCGTTTACGACGATTCCTTTTCCGCGCGCGAACACCAGCGTGTTCGCGGTTCCCAGATCGATTGCAAGGTCGGACGAAAATAAACTGAAGACCGACCGCATGTTGTAGCCATTCTTAGTCACGTAGTGCTACCCCCAAGTTCCCCTCGGTCGCCGCCGCGGCGAGTCCGGAATTTCGTGTGTGCGGTTCAAGAATCGCAAAACGGCTACGGAATTACCACCTGCACGCGCTTGGTCGCCGTCCCACCACGGCGATTTTGTCCCGTAATCACGATGTCGTGGCTGCCCTTGGTCATCGCCGGCAAGAAGTGGCGGAAGCTGCCGTCGGACTGAATGCTCGCGACTTGCTCGCCATTGATGATCAGTGCCGCGCCGGGTTCGGTCTTTCCGATCACTTCGACCACGTTGCCGTTCAATTCGGTGCTGTCGACTTCGAGCAGCATTTCCTGCTCTTTGCCCTGAACCACCAGCGTGAGTTTAAACGAGTCGCTGAAGTCGCTGGTCTTGTTGTCCGCGTCGATGGCCCGCACGCGCCAGAAATAATCGCCCGGCTCCAGGCCCGTCACGTCGACGCTCTCGGTGGAAACCTTGCGGCTGGTGATCACGTGATTGAACATCGCCGTGCTGCTCGTCTGAAATTCGTAGAGCTTCGCCGTCGAGACCGGCTTCCATTCGAAGTGCACGGGATCTTTTTTCAAGTCGGCCACGGTGATCGGTTGCAAATTCAAGGGCACGGTGAGTTCGGGAGGCGCAAGCACTTGCGACTTGGTGATCGGGCCACCGGTCGGGAAAGTCACGCGCTCGAACTGTCCGATGTCGAGGTGTTCGTTGCCGCGCTGCAGTTCGGCGCTACCGGACGACATCGTCAATTCCTGATGTTTCGTGTTCGGGTCGCTGGTGACGGCCGCGCGGCTGTTCGAACGCAGCGAGGCCACCGCGTTTTCAAACGAAACTTCCGCTTTGGAGTTCGGGTCTTCCCACGCCCCGGTCGCGAGATCGACTTCACCGGAGTTGATGTGCACAGCGACGGTGGAAGCTTGATTCTGTTCGACGTTGTTTTCTTCCACGGTGACGAGCGTGTCGCCCTTTACGGTGTACGTTGTTCCGTCGGCGAACGCGATACGCGCCACGCCTTCGCTACCTGTCTGAATCAGATCGCCCTTATCGAGTGTGAGTGTGTAGTCCGCGTTTTCCCACGTGACGGAGTTTACCTTCTTGATCTGGACTTTTCCGTCGAGGTTCACGAATCGCGCTTGCTTCGCGTTGATCGTCGCAACGGCTGCGTCGTGCGAATTCATCGAGTCCGTCACGCGTTTCACCAGACTCGCGGATGTGTCAGGAAACACTAGATAGGACGCGGCGCCGATGATAGCCACGATCAGCATTCCGTAAATCGCCACGGTCTTGTAGGTGACCGTGTGCCAATACACCTCGACCCGGGTGATCTTTGGCTTCTGCGGCGTTGTGGTTTTCAGCTCCGACATAAAATTAGGGCTAATTCAAAAATCTAGCACACGGGTTTGGGCCAGACAAATTTGCCTCCGATCAGTTGTCTAACTGCTACCCCCTGTGATTCCAATTAGTTAACCGGCCCCAAGTGGGCCTAGTTCCATGGGTACTAACCGCCTTTGAGCGCTCCAAAATTCGAGCCATTTTGGTGGTTGATTCTGCGGGTCGGCTTGCGCAGACTGGAGGTTCTTGACCGCCGGTTTGGCGGTCCTGGCCTGCCAGCAAGGAGTGAGCAATGAGCCACACGGTTGGTGAACTCCTTCCCCCGACACGAATCATGATGACGCCGGGCCCGTCGAACGTGGACTCGCGCGTCTATCGCGCCATGGCCACGCCGCTCGTGGGCCACATGGATCCGTGGTTCACGGAAATGATGGGCGACGTGCCCGTACTGCTCCGCGACATCTTCCAGACGCAGAACAAGATCACCTATCCGATTTCGGCGTCGGGATCGGGCGGTATCGAAGCGTCGGTGGTGAATACGCTCGAGCCGGGCGATGAGTGCGTCGTGTGCGTGAACGGCTGGTTCTCAGAGCGCATGGCGGTGATCGCCGAGCGCACGTCGGCGAAAGTAATCCGCGTGGAAGCGCCGTACGGACGCACTGTCGATCCCGACGATGTACGCCGAGCAGGAAAGGGCCGCAAAATCAAATTCGTTGGACTCGCGCACGGCGAAACGTCCAGCGGCGTAGTGCAGAAACTCTCTAATTATCGGCAAGTGGCGGACGAACTCGGCGCGTTGATGATCGTCGACGCCGTCGCAACTCTCGCGGGCGTTCCGCTTCATGTCGACAAAGACCGCATCGACATCTGCTTCAGCGGCTCACAGAAAGCGTTGAGCGCGCCGCCAGGGATGGCGCCCATCACGATTAATTCGCGCGTGGAGGAAATGGTGCGCGCGCGAAAGACGCCGGTCTCGAGCTGGTATTTCGATTTCACGCCAATTATGTCGATGTGGGGCGGGGAACGTACCTACCACCACACGCCGCCGATTTCGTTGATCTTCGGATTACGCGAGGCGTTGCGCCTTGTACAAGAAGAAGGCCTCGAAGCACGCTGGGCGCGGCATGCGCAGAATCAGCACGCACTGGTCGCAGGACTCGAAGCAATGGGCATGGAGTTGTGGGTCGTGAATCCTGCTGAGCGACTCGTGACCGTCACCAGCGTTACGATTCCACCGGGCGTCGAGGACCGTAAAGTTCGCCAGCAACTGCTCGATGAATATGGAATTGAGATCGCAGGCGGCTTCGGGCCGGGCAAGGGCAAAGTCTGGCGCGTCGGTTTGATGGGCTATTCGAGCCAGAACAAGAACGTGCTACTGTTTCTTGCCGCGCTGGAGAAAGTTCTGGGAGATCAGGGCCATCGCGTTCCGGCTGGCGCCGGCGTTGCGGCGGCGATTCAGAGTTACCAGAGCGCGAGCCAGCCCGTCACTGCGGGGGCGCACAAATAGTCGCAACGCTCCGGTTCGCTAGCGAGCGCACCGCACGAGCATTACGAGGAGATTCATGGCATCCAAGGTGGTTTTTCCCACGATTCCGAATGCGGGCGCGATGAGCGAGTTCATCGGCGCGTTTGACGTCCCGTCGAAGGTCACGGACTTCGTCTATCACTGCCGCTTCTCGCACTGCTGGAACGGAATCGCCACGCGCCACAGCGACACAATGGATTGCAAATTTTTTGTGGATGGAAAAGGCGTGATCCTCGGGCTCGCGCATCCCGCGTTCATCGATTTTCATGCGCGCGCAGGGCGCGGCCTGACCGATCGCGAAGCGAGCTACATCGGCGCGGAATATCTACGCGAGCGGCTGGAACAGGAAGACGAGCATCAGCTCTACGACGTCTCCACCGCGGACGTGACGCGCATCATCTCCAAGATCGGAATTAAGTAAACGCAGCGCACTTCACGATCCTGCTTTCGGCGTCGACCCTGATTTCTTGGACATCGACCGCACGTAAAGCACCAACCCCCAGATTTCAGGCTGCTTCACGCGATCGGCTTCACCGGTCATCTGTCCCTTGCCTTTCTCGATGATCCAGTAGAGTTCGCCGTCGGTCATATTCTTCAGCGCGTCGGGATCGCGGTAGTCGAGCAACTTCAATTTCATGTCGCCCGCGAGGTCGCCGGTGCCACTGCCATCGGCGCCATGGCACATCGCGCAATCGATGCCCCAGGTCTTTTTCGCTGTGGCGAGCACAGCGGGCGTCGGCTTTACAGGATTCGGTTTCTGCGCGGCCTCGGGCGGGATGGTGAGCTCGGCCGCTGGGGGCGGCGGCTCAGTCTTGCCGTCGGAATGAGCGGCCGGCGGATTCTGTTGCGCGAAAACAGAAGCGGCGGCGAGAAAAATTAGTGTGAGAAGGCGGACGGATAGACGCATTGGGTCCTCCGATTTCAAATACACGGATTTGGCCGCATTCTACTCCCTAACGCGCGCGGCGGCACAAGAGTGTTTCTACGAAGTAACAGTGGAGAGGTGCGAAGCGTACGCTAGGCGTCGGAGAGTGACTCGCCCGAACCTTCGCCTGCGGGCAGCTCGCCTACTTCGAGAATCTCGCCGCAGTCGAGGCATTCGACGTATTGCGCGTCGTTGTCCTTGGCGATCACTTGCGTGCGCTTGTGTTGGCAGGGTGGCTTCGGTTGGCTGGGTTCTGACATCTTGGAGGCTCGTGCGATCGACAACGTGTACGACGTCGAATCGAGCGCCGAGTATATCATTCGCCACCGAGCGCGTTTGTGCTGCGGCATGCGACCGTATATGGTTGACAAACGAGGAGTAAGCCTCTATCTGTCGATGTGGGGTTTCGCAGGAACGTGAGCGTATTGCCGAACGACAAGACAACCCAGCAACGGCTCGGCACGGTGCTCTTCTACGGCATCGTAATCGTCATTGCCTACCTGACGTTCCTGGTGTTCCAGCCGTTCCTCGCGCCGCTTGCGTGGGCCGTAGTCATCATCGTGATCATGCACCCGTACTACGACCGCCTCGCCGTGAAAACAAGTCCCACCCTCGCCGCTCTGCTGATGACCGTTATCGTCACGCTGATCCTGATTGTGCCGACAGTGCTGGTGATGACGGCCTTTGTGAAGCAGGGCGTGCAAGCCATCTCTCATGTGCAATCGCAGGTGCAGAGCGGGCACTTCGATTGGGTCAACCGCATGTGGCTAAAGCTGCAGGACCGCCTGCCCGACGAGAACAAAAGCGATCTCTCGACGGTGGTCAGCAAATATTTTGACGCTGCCGCTGCCTACGGCGCCGCGCGCGTCGGTGCGATCCTCCGGAACACAGCGGCGTTTCTGTTTCATCTCTCGGTGATGATCCTCGCAATGTTTTATTTGTTCCGTGACGGTGACTCGATAGTCGAACGCCTGCGCGTCGTGCTTCCGTTCGAACACGAGCACCGCGACCGGATGATCGGCGAAGCGCACGACCTGATTTTCGCAAGCGTGGTCTCAAGCGCCGTTGCAGCCGCAGCGCACGGCATCCTGGGCGGTATCGCGTTTGCCCTGACGGGAATTTCAGCGCCGGTTTTTTGGGGCGTGATGATGGGCTTCTTCTCGCTCGTTCCCGTCGTAGGCTCGGCGCTGATTTGGGTGCCGGCTGTAATCAGCCTCATGGTGCAAGGCCATCCGGTTGCGGGCATCATTCTCGCGATAATTTGCGGCGTGGTCGTGGGGGTGGTCGACAACGTGATTCGCCCGTGGGTCATCAGCGGCCGTGCAGAAATGGGCGGACTCGTTGTCTTTATTTCCGTTCTTGGCGGACTCGCGGTGTTCGGCATGTTAGGACTCGTGCTCGGCCCAATCATCGTCGCCACTGGTGCGAGCATTCTCGATCTTTATGCCGCCGGTGTGCGTCCGGGCGGCACCGTGCTGCCTAAGCGCGGAACCACGCCCGCGCCCTGACCTCCGTGCTACAGTAACGCGCGCCAAAACGAACGGAAGCGCATCCATTGAAGAAAGATTTGAGCAAAAATTTCAAGCCCAAGCACGCGAGCCTGCCGCCGGAAAAGCTGCGCTGGCAGTGCGATCCCGCGCGCATACCGTTTGAAACAACGGCTGATGTTGCTCCCTCCACCGGCGATCCAGGCCAGGAACGCGCTGTTCGTGCGTTGAAAATGGGCGTCGAACTTACCGCGCCGGGCTACAACGTTTTCGTATGCGGACTTTCCGGCACGAGCCGCGGCGGCATGATCGTGCGGATGGTCGAAGCCATGCATCCGCAATCGAAATCTGCACCGGACCGCTGCTACGTGAACAATTTCAAGAACGCCGACCGCCCGCGCCTTCTTACGCTTCCGCGAGGCCAGGCCAACGCCTTCAAAAAAGAGATGGACTCCGGCGTCGACTTTCTGCGCCGCCGCATCCCGCAGGTTTTCGAAGGCGAGCCCTTCCAGCGCCAGAAGACGCGCATCGTCGAACGCTTCACCCAGCGCGAAAAAGAATTGATGGACGACTTCACGCGCCGCATCGCGCGCGAGCAGTTCGCTCTAGGCCGGATGCAGGTCGGCGCCGTCGCGCTGCCGGAAATTTTCCCCGTGCTCGAGGGGCAGATGGTGCCCATCGAGGAAGTTCCGAAGATGGTGCAGGAAGGAAAACTCGAAAGCGCCGCGGCGGAAGATCTCGAGCGCAAGTACGACCAGTTCCGGCAGGAGTTCACCGTCGTCTACCGCAAGACGCTTTCGCTTTCGCGCGAGCTGGCCAGCGAGATGAGCTACCTCGAGCAGGAAGCCGCATCAGTTCTCGTCGATGGCGTGATCGAAGAGCTGAAGGAAAAATATCCGAGCACGCAGATCAGCGAGTATCTCGAGGAAGTTCGTCACCACATTCTCGACAATCTCGATCCCTTTAAGGAACGCGAAGGCGAGGATGACGCCTCGCCGCCCTCCGAAGGCGGAGGCGGCCTGAGGCCGGAGCGGCAGGAGCGCGATCCGTTCCGCGTATACGGCGTAAACGTGATCCTCGCGCACGGCGAAACGGACACTTGCCCGGTGATTTTCGAAACAATTCCGACCTACGCGAATCTTTTCGGCACCGTGAACCGCAGTTACGATTCGCGCGGCGGTTGGAGTTCTGATTTCATGGACCTTCGAGGCGGGTCGCTGCTGCGCGCCGATGGCGGTTTCCTGGTGATGTACGCGCTCGATACGCTTACGGAAACCGGCGTGTGGCGCACCCTGAAGCGCACGCTCAATCACGGCAAGCTCGAAATTCAGCCGGTCGATATGTTTTTCCCGTTTCCGTCGGCCGCGATGAAGCCGGAGCCGATCGACGTTCACGTTAAAATCATTTTGATCGGCGACCGCGAGATGTACGAGCTGCTTTACGACTTCGAAGAAGACTTCAAAAAGATTTTCAAAATCCGCGTCGAGTTTGACGAGGAAATGAAGTGGTCCGACGAAGTGATCCATCACTACGCCGGCCGCCTGCGAAAAATCTGCGACGACGAAAAACTTCTGCCTTTTGACCGCAACGCATTTGCAGCGATTCTCGAGCACGGTGTGCGGCTCGCCGGGCGCCGCGGCAAAATCACCACGCGCTTTTTCGATCTTGCAGACCTCGCGCGAGAATCGTCCTACATTGCGAAAGACCGCGGTTGCGAAGTCGTCACCGGGCCGCACGTGCGCGACGCGCTTGACGCAAAAGTCGAGCGCCATAATCTCATCGAAACGAAAATCCGCGAGATGGTCGAGCAGAACCTGCTCTTCATCGATACGGACGGCGGACGCGTCGGCCAGGTCAATGGGCTAAGTGTCCTCGAAGTCGGCGGCTACGCCTTTGGGAAACCAGTCCGCATCACCGCATCGGCGTCGCCCGGAAAAGTAGGCATCATCAACATCGAGCGCGAAGCGAATCTGAGCGGCCGCTTCCACGACAAAGGCGTCGAAATCATCGGTGGCTTCATCCGCCGCACGTTCGCGCAGGATAAGCCGCTCGCCCTCTCGGCCAGCGTTTGTTTCGAGCAGTCCTACTCCGGCGTCGATGGCGATAGCGCCAGCTCCACCGAAATTTACGCGCTGCTCTCCGCACTTTCCGACGTGCCGATCCGGCAGGACCTCGCCGTCACAGGCTCGGTGAATCAGCAGGGTGACGTGCAACCCATCGGCGGCGTGAATCAGAAAATCGAAGGCTTCTACGATGTATGCAAGCTGAAGGGACTTACCGGCTCACAGGGCGTTCTGATTCCGTCCGAAAACGTGGAAGACCTGATGCTACGCGAGGAAGTGGTGAAGGCCGTCGCGGACGGAAGATTTCATCTCTATCCCGTCGAGAATATTTCGCAGGGAATCGAGATTCTCACCGGGGAGCGCGCGGGCAAACGCAGCACAGCAGGAAAGTTCGACGCCGGTTCGGTCTTTGCGAAGATCGATGCGCGCTTGCACGAAATGGCGCGCACCATGCAGAAATTCCACTGACGCGCTGAATCGTTCGTCGCGCCGTAGCATTCGTCAGATCAGCCGCCGCATCTTCATCTTGAGCGTCAGAGTCTGCCCGTTGCGCTCAACCAGCAACTTGTAGGAGTGGCCTGCGGTCTCGTTTCCCGTCTTTTCAAACGCGGCGCGCAGTTCCGTCAGTGTGTAATCCGCCGCAGGCTCGTCGTCGATGCCGGAAATCACGTCGCCAACCTGTATCCCTGCGTCATGTCCGGGCGTTCCTTTCTGCACCCCCACCACTTCAAAGGTGCGCAGATTGTTGCCCTTCGCGACGATCGAAAGGCCGCTCATATCCGCGTCTTCCAGCGTGTTGATCTGCAGATTCGGCTCCAGAATTACGCGCTGGTGAGGCAGATCGAAAATCACGTTGAATCGGCGCAGAAACCCGCCGCCAATCGCTCCCGCGATCTTCGAGTCCTTCACGCCTTTCAGATTCTGCTGGGAGAATGCTCCGATGGAGTTTTCGATCGTGTACGGCTTCAGCTCGAACGCCCGCACGCGCCCCAGAAAGATTTTCGCGCCGTCGTCGACCTGCGGATCGCTCGCTTCCTGGGAATGGAAATGCGCGGCCGAAATTTTCTGCGAATCGGTGAACGCACGCGAGAAAAGGAACGAGTAATCGACCGCCGTATCGACCACGAACTGCGCTTCGAAGGCCTTGTGCCCGGAAATTTCGAATTTTGCGCGCACCGCCGGCCCCGCAGGCGTCATCGTCACCGGGAAACTCGTCCCTTGTCCCGAATACGTGAATGAAGCCGGATCGTAAATCTGCAGGGTCTGGCGGTTGTAGTTGATCTCCACCACGGTCCGCGAGAGAAAATCGCGGCCCAGCACGCCGCGCACATTCTGCCCGAATTGCTCTGCGAATTTCGGATGCGCAATCACCGGCAGCGTCACCATCGGCACCTGAACGCCCGGCATCTTCAGCACCGCATACGAGAGTGCGTTGCCGGTCGCTCCCGGAGCTGCGCCCGGCTCGATGCTTGTGACCTCGGCGGACGAATCCAACAGAAAAAATCCCGGCGTCCCGCCATTCAGTTGCATGGGAATGAAAATCAGATTGCTCAGAAACGTCGCCGGTATCTG
>Ga0210391_10002520_pt1 | contig 15879 bp, 12 predicted proteins | sample IncBWC12OmetaG_FD_160573 | JGI IMG/M metagenome (GOLD analysis project Ga0210391, IMG submission 160573) | Forest soil microbial communities from Barre Woods Harvard Forest LTER site, Petersham, Massachusetts, United States - Inc-BW-C-12-O ... | reverse complement strand
AAAAGATCGCTCGTGCGGCTGAGCGCAAAGAAGGCGTAGATCAGCCCCACGAAGTAGCACGCCAGCGCGAAGCGTAACCAAAGCAATGGCATAGGCTAGGTAAGTATCAGAGTCCGCTGAATTTAAAGCAAGTGCAGACGGGAACCCAGAGGAACCCATCCCTTCAGCACATTATATTCCGCGCGAAGGGTTGCAGACGGAAACGGCAAGGGTCACCGGCGGGTGTGATCTGCGTCAAAGCGAATCATTCGACGCCCAGGCTGGCCAGAGCTTCCTCGAGCAAAGCCGCGTCGATGACGAGCCGCCGGCCCTGCGCCTTCACATCTTCCAGTTCGTCGAAGGCGCGGAACAGGCGAAGCTTGGCGGCCGCATACTGTTCGGAATCCGTGAGCGGACGCCCGTGTTTTGCGGCCCACGAGGTCACCGCATTCTCCGGGAGAAAGACACTGACGGCATAGGTCAGCTTGCGATCGGAGGTGACATCGAAAACGAATTCGGTAGCCGGCGCCTCGGGGTCGGTAGCAAGCGCAGCGCGCTGGCCCACAAAATAATACTGATAGACGTATCCCTGAGTGCCGGCATAGGTCTTGAGGCGGCGGATGGTTTTATCCGGAGACATGCGAACATTATGAACGGTGGCTCGAAGTTTGTCGCCGGTGGGAAGCGACGCATGGCCGGAGCCATGTCACTCAGCTTCCTGGGCAGCGCTCACGAAGGCGCGCAGTTCTTCCAGATCTTCGGGCAGCATTCTGGCGAACTCGATCCCGTTCCCAACTTGCGGGTCGCAGGTGACCACTGTGCCCACCGCCAGGAGCGTCCCTTCGAGCTGGAGGCTCATTTCGAGCTTGGTCCCGACGGGAAAGGGAAACATGGTTTCGATATAGCACCCGGCTTCGCTGATGTCGGAGGTGGCTCCCCGCTGAGGAATATCGCTGTTCGGGGCAAACAGTTCAACCGGGACCTTCACTCTGACGCGCGGATGCACTCTCCGCTCCGGCCTCTGCTCGTCGCGAAAAGAGCGATCGCGGTCGCTGTCCTCCATTGCTGGCGCCCCTGCGTAGTCTTTCTTGTCCATTTTATCCATGATGAGCCAAAGCGCAGCATCTCCAATGGACGTACCAGTTCAGGGCATGCCGTGCGGGTCTGCTTTTCCTGATAACCTCAATTAGGTACGAGGAGAGCCTCAGTCGTTGCCGCCGATCGTTAATGCGCAGAAAATTTCGAAGGCCTTCGGAGCTAACCCTCTTTTCCAGAACATATCCTTTACGGTTTCAGAGGGGGATCGCATCGGGCTGATCGGTCCAAATGGCTCCGGCAAGTCCACGCTGTTGCGGATTCTGGCGGGCGACGTGAGTCCCGACAGCGGCGACATCGCGGTGCGAAAACGCATTCGCCTCAGTTACGTCGAGCAGGACTCGAAGTTCGAGTCCGGGGCGACGGTCCGCTCCGTTGCCCAGAGCGCGATGGAGCGAGCCGCGGTGCCCGAGTCGGAACGGGGTACTCGTTTGGCCGAAACTTTGGGCCGGGCTGGCTTCGAAAACCTTGAAGCGGAGGCGGCGGCGCTGTCGGGCGGCTGGCAGAAACGGCTCGCGATTGTCGAAGCACTGGTTCAGGGGCCGGATATCCTGCTGCTCGATGAGCCGACGAATCATCTGGACCTCGCGGGAATTGAATGGCTGGAAGCCTTGCTGGAGGCCGCATCCTTCGCCTGCGTGGTGGTCAGTCACGATCGCTACTTTCTGGAGAACGTCGCTACCGAAATGGCGGAGCTGAACCGGACTTATCCCGACGGGTTGCTGCGTGTCTCTGGGAGCTACACGCGGTTCCTGGAGAAGAAAGAGGAATTCCTGCACGCCCAGTCGAAGCGCCAGGAGGCGCTTGAAAACCTTGTTCACAGGGAGATCGAGTGGCTTCGACGTGGGGCCAAAGCGAGGACAAGAAAATCCAAGGCGCGCATCGACAAGGCGGGCGAGTTAATGGGCGAACTGGCAGACCTGAATGCCAGAAGCCGCAGCGGGACGGCGCTAATCGACTTTTCCGCCACCGATCGAAAGACCAAGCGCCTGATTGAACTGAAAGACGTCTCCTGCGAGATCGGCGGCCGCACCTTGTTCGCCGGGCTCAACTGTGTGATCACCGCCGGAATGAGGGTAGGGCTGGTAGGGCCGAACGGCAGCGGAAAAACAAGTTTGCTACGCCTATTGCGTGGAGAATCAGCCCCGGCAAGCGGAGAGATTCACCGCGCCGACTGGCTCCGCATTGTTTATTTCGACCAGAGCCGCGAACTCGATCCCGATGTAACATTGCGCCGCGCTCTGGCTCCGGAAGGCGATTCTGTGGTGTATCAGGACCGCCAGATCCACGTGGCGTCATGGGCATCAAAGTTCTTGTTTGCGGGGGAGCAGCTCAATCAACCCGTAGGCAAGCTTTCGGGCGGCGAACGGGCGCGAGTCTTGATCGCGCAGCTCATGCTGCAGCCTGCCGACGTTCTCCTGCTCGATGAACCCACGAACGATCTCGATATTCCGACACTGGACATCCTCGAAGAAAGCCTTTTGGAGTTTCGCGGTTCGCTCGTCCTCGTGACGCACGACCGCTACATGCTGGACCGCGTGTCCACTGTGGTTCTCGGGCTGGACGGGCAGGGAAGAGCTGGACTCTTCGCCGACTACTCCCAGTGGGAATCGTGGCTCGAAGAGAACGAGCAGAGGGCGAGGAACGATGCGCGGCCTACTCCGCGCACTCTTGTATCGGCGGAGAACACGCGGCAGTCTCCCGGGAAGAAGAAACTCTCATATCTGGAAGCGCGCGAATATGACTCTATTGAGCAGCGCGTCGCCGACGCCGAGTTGGTACTGCAGGCCCAACGCGACCAGCTGGAAGATCCTAAGATTGTCAGCGACGGTCCGCGCCTGGTGACTGCTCACGCGGAGCTGGAAGCAGCTCAGGAAAAGGTGGATCAGCTTTACGCACGCTGGGCTGAGCTGGAAAAGAAAAAGTCTTAAGTCTTCATCCCCGATCGACTCAGGATGCTAGACAAAAAGCGACGACGGTGTCTCCCCGTGTTCCCGTGTTGTCCTCGACCGTTTTGAGCAAGGCAGATTCCATGTCGTCCGGGTCCGGTTTCATTTCGCACGCCGCAATCTCTTCGTCGGAAGCCCCGTGATAGCAGAGTTCGCAGACCCCCAAGCCACCTTCGGAGCGGACTGGCGGCCCAAACACGCGGCAGGTCATGGGACGGGATTCGTAGAGTTCGCAATTCCCAGTTTCAGGATCGAGTGCGGGGCAAGGTTCATCGTTCGCAAAATCGGAGAAACGCTCAGCGGCGTCGTCTCCTTCGTCCAAAGTGCCGCTCACCGGATCGCCCGGAAAATCTCTCAACAGCCGAGCGACCGACTCGCGAGCGCGTCTTCGCACCCCGTCAGCACGCTCGGGCGCGCGCAATTCCAGATCGGCCAGCCCTCTTCGCAAGCGCAGAGCGTCCAGCTGATTGATCGGAAATGCCCCGATGCAGCACTGCGTGCACCCGGGGCGGCACACCAGCCACTCGCCGCTGCGGCGCGCCGCTTCAGCCAATGCGGAGTCGACGATCTGAATCAGTTCCTGATCTTTGATAGAAAGATCTTTGGCAAGCGGTTTGGAAGCTGGCGAGTGACAAGGCATGACGATAGCTGAATGATACAACCCAATCGTCCCCGACAAGTGTTTCTCCGAAAACCATCTCCAACCTACTCGTACCGGAGCGCCTCCACCGGTTCCATGCCAGCGGCCTTCAGCGCAGGCCACATACCCGCTATTATGCCGACGAAGGTAAGAATCAGAAACGCCGTCAGCATCACGCTGAAGTTCGTCCTCAGGAAGATGTCGCCCTCGTGATTGGCCGTCTTATACATGTCGGAGTAGAGCGGCATGGGTGGGATGGCGTGTGCCAACACCACAGAAACCAGCATCCCCACTGCACCGGCAACGAAGGTGAGCACTAGCGCCTCCACCAGGAACTGCAGCGCAATGTCGCGATTGCGAGCGCCGAGGGCCTTGCGCAGACCCACCTCTTTCGTGCGCTCGGTCACGCTTACCAGCATGATGTTCATCACGCCCACGCCGCCAACTCCCAGCGTCAATGCCCCCACGAACCCCAGAATCAACCGACGCGCGATTCCAAACTGTTCAATGTCCTTGGTGTCATCCACCGTGTCCCACTCGGGAGTCGACTTGTCATCCTTAGGATCGAAATTGTGCCGTCGGGCCAGCACTTCCCGCACCTGTGCCAGCGCCGCCTTGTGCAGCAGGGGCGTGACCGGCTGGAACACAATCATCTCCGGATCGCGTTTGTCATTCACATCCCTCATGCTTTCGAAAGGCATGAACACGTTCTCATTGTCAGGACCGTTGTTGGACGAGTCCTGGATCTTAAGTTGCAGTAGTCCGATCACATCCCAGGTTTCCCCATTGATGGTAACGTGTTCGCCCACGGGATCGCGGCCGCTAAATACCTTCTTGGCTGCATTGGGTCCAAAGATAAGAACGTGGCGGTGTTCGCTGAAGTCGCTCTCTTCGAAATAACGACCCTCCGCAATATTCAGCTTGCGCATCTCGTGATACGGATATTGCACTGCCTTGGTCTGAACGGAGATGACTTTGTCGCCATACTTATAAGCGAACGGATCATCCCACTCCGCACTCACCAGACGAACCAACGGAGCTTCGTCGCGGATAGCCTGAACATCTTCATACTTGAAGTGGATGCGCTTGCCGGCGCGTTGGCCGCCAGCCTGCATGCTGGTTTGACCCTCCCAAACCATGATGACGTTGTTTCCGATGCCGAGAAAGGCGTTGAGCACTCCCTCACTTACGCTCTCGCCGTAGCCAAGCAGCAGGACCACCGTGGTCAGTCCCCACACGATCCCCATCATGGTCAGGATCGACCGCAGACGGTTGCGGGTGAGAGCGTCCCAGCTTTGCAGGATTAGTTCTTTTATCTCCATTTGGCTATTCCTGCCGCAGACACTCGATCGGACTGAGCGCCGCGGCGCGGTGTGCCGGATACATTCCCGCAGCCACCGTGATCAATCCCAAAGTCAACAGCGAACCGACAATCGCCAGCGGAGAGATCACAGGGTGCGGAACAAAGTCAGGCAGCGGCAGCTGGTTCATCGCAATGCAGGTCCCAACTCCTATGCCGAGACCGATGGCGCCACTGACCATCATCAGCGCGGCCGACTCGGCGAAGAACTGGTTGCGAATGTCGCCTGCCGTCGCTCCCAAAGATTTGCGGACGCCAATCTCGCGAGTTCGCTCCGTGACCACCACCAGCATAATGTTCATGACCCCGATGCCGCCGAGCATAAGCGTCATCAGAGCCACCGCTCCGAAAAAGATGGTCATGATATCGAAAATTCGCTCCACCAGTTTCGATCCCTGCAGAGTGTCCCAGATGAAGAGCGCGTCCTTGTCAGTAGCATCGAAGTGGTGCTCACGGCCCAGAATTTCGTAAAGCTGGTGCATTGCGTCTTCATGATGTTCCGGATCGGCGACTTCAACCACCAGGTTGTTGATCCATCCCTTGGAGATGCCGGGCCGCTCCGGGGGCGGAAAATCGCGCGCCATGGCTGCATAGGGAACAAAGAGTTGCGTATTGTCAGGTCCGCTTCCGTAACTACCGTTCTGCTTCTTTTTCTCGAGTACGCCGATGACGCTGTAGGGCGAGCCATTCATCATCAGAATCTCACCGATGGCGGGCTTGCCGGGGAAGAGCTGGTCGCGGGACTCCACGCCGAGAACAACCACCCGCCGGCCTTCCTTATCGTCGTCGTCACTCATCAACCGACCCTCCTGCACCTTAAGCGAGCGGAAGCGTTGGTATTCAGACCAGACCCCCCGCACCGGGCGAGACGCCCCGTTGTAGCGGCTCACTTCGGCCACGCTTCGCCTCAGTTCTGGGCTGACAGTCTTGATTAAGTAGGCTTCCTGCTTGATCAGGTAAGCATCGCTGATCGAGAGGCGAACGGGGCGTCCAGCGGCGTATCCTCCCGCTTGTTCGCTGGTTCGTCCACCCCAGACAATCGCCAGGTCGACGCCGATCGTTTTCAGGCGTTCCTTCTGGTCGCGGCTGAATCCCTTTCCCAGGCCGACCAGCAAAATGACGGATGTGATGCCCCAGATGATCCCGAACATGGTCAGGAAGCTCCGCAGTCTGTGAGCCGCCATCGACGTGGCTGTCTGTTGCAATACTTCCCGCATATCCAAGGCCTTACATCCCTCCTTTGTTGGACCCATCTAACGCGAAAGTGTTAGCCGGGCGCCAGGAAGCTCTTTCCACTGCTTGAGAATGCAAGGGTACGCCGGATCGACTTCTCCTGTATATTCTTTTAGGCGCTCCGGGGTTTCCAAACCGAATAGCCCGTGCTCGGCGCGTGCGCAGCCAGAGACTCTACGCAAAGTTCATCAATGCAAGTTTCAGACCCATGCTTCATCGGCGTGGACGTCGGCGGCACGAAAGTAGCAGCCGGTCTCGTGGACTCCAAAGGCGAGATCTCCTACCAGACACGAACCCCGATGGTGGCAACAGACGCTGCCGCTGGTTTGGCTGCCGTAACCGCCGCGATCGATTCAGTCAGTGTCGCCGCCAAGGTTAAGAAAGAATCGCAGCGTTTAATCTCCGGCATCGGCATCTGCGCTCCCGGCCCACTCTGTCCCCGAACAGGCGTCGTCATTAACCCTCCCAATCTCCCGGGCTGGCGCAACTTCCCCCTGGCCGAGTTGGTGTCTAACGCGTATCGCCTACCCGTTCGAGTCGACAACGACGGCAATGCCGCAGCCCTGGCGGAGGCCTTGTGGGGCGCCGGGCGTGGTTACCGCAACATCTTCTGCGCCACCATTGGCACCGGGATCGGCACCGGCATTGTGTTTGACGGCCGCATCTATCACGGCCGCACCGGAGCGGCAGCCGAGGGCGGTCACAACACCATCGACTATCGTGGCCCGCGCTGTGGATGTGGCAAGTTGGGTTGCATTGAGGCCTTGGCTTCCGGTCCGGCGATCGCTCGACGCGCCTCCGAAAAGATTGCCGCAGGCCACGCTTCTTCCATCCTGGAATTGGCTGGAGGCCGTATTGACCACATCACCAGCGAGATGGTGGGTCGAGCTTACCTTGCAGGCGATTTGCTGGCCAAAGAGGTCTTACAGGAAACCGCGATGTATCTCACCGTGTGGCTGGGAAATATCGTGGACCTGCTCGAGCCTGACGTCATGATCATCGGTGGCGGCGCGGCTTCCATGCTGCAGCCGTTCTTTGGAGAGATACGCGACCGGCTGCCCAGTTGGTGCATCAATTCGCATTGCCAGGAAATCCCGCTGGTGACGGCTCACTACGGCGCTGATGCCGGCATCGCGGGAGGCGCTGCACTCTGCCGTGAACTCTCCCCGCACACCTCGGAAGACAAGGTTTGCACTCCCGACGCGATTTGAACTCGACACGACGGAGTGCTCCGCTTTGCTCCCGCTGCACTGCCTCCAAGACAGACGCAGTAATTTGGTACGGAACAATTTTCTCTTTTCCAGCCATCTTTGCACTGTAACGATTCCGCCAGCTCCCGATAACTAACTGCACTTGAATGAGTTAGAAAGGCATCCCTGTATTGGAAGGGAAGTTGCAGCTCAATTCATACGGCAAATCCTGCCCCAAGGAGACTGCTAGGAACGAGAGAGTCGACATGGTACCCGTGATCGAGCCAGCCTAACCGTCGTTTAGCAAGGGACGGCCTGCGCGCCTCCGCCCCTCCGCTTCGATCCTCCGAAAAGCTTTGGCCCGCGCGTGCGTTAATTTTTCGTCGGTCTTTGATCGTCGTTCTGGCTTCGTCGATTCCTGGTTCGTCGATTTCTGTGGAACATCACAAAACTTGCTGCAGGAGGTTCATGCATGCGGTTGTTGAGTGTTCGGCTGATTATTTCGCTCATTGTCGGAATAACCGTAGTGTCACTGGGTTTCTCCTATTACCAGGTGGTTGCAGAAAGGCGCGCACTCCGCGGCGACCTGGAGCGGCGGGCCGAGGTGCTGGGCGAGAGCCTGGCGGGCAATGTAGAAAAAACGCTGGGAACTGGTTCGAACCAAGCACTGCAGCGTCTGGTTCAACGCTTTGGCAATCGCGAACACCTGATCGGAGTCGCCATTTATGACCGACAGGCTCAGGTCGTGGCGATGACCCCGGAACTCGGAAAAGTGCTCACCGCGAGCCCGCAGGCGCTGACGCAAGCCATCCGGGACGATCACGAGGAGAGTACGTTCGTTAAGTTCGGAAGCACCCGCATTCTGGTTTTCGCGTTGCCTCTTCACCATGACGATGAGTTGACGGGCGGACTGGTGATTGTGCATGACGCGGACTACATCCAGGCGCAAATGCTGCGGGTGTGGCGGGAAACATTTTTCCGCGTGCTGGCGCAGGTCTTTCTGATTGTTTTGATCACCCTGCTGATTGTCCGCTGGAGCATCAGTGGTCCCATCGCGCGCGCTGCGCAATGGATGCGGGCTATGCGCACGGGGAGAATTTCGTCATCCCAGAAGATGCCCGACCTCGACATGTTCCGGCCTCTGGCCCGCGAGGTTGCCACGATGGCGGAGAGCCTTAACCTGGCACGCAACGCCGCCGAAAACGAAGCACGCCTGCGGGAAGCTGGAGCGTCGATGTGGACGGCTGACCGACTTTCCGTACACATCCAGGCTCGACTCGCCGGCAGCCGGCTCTTCGTCGTTTCCAACCGGGAGCCTTACATTCACCAGCGCAATGGAAAGTCGCTGGATGTCGTGGTGCCGCCGAGCGGCCTGGTGACCGCGCTCGAACCCGTGCTCAATGCCTGCGACGGTACTTGGATCGCCCATGGCAGCGGTGATGCGGATATGGAAGCTGTCGATGCTAAAGATCGCCTTCGTGTTCCTCCGGATGATCCTCGCTACACTTTACGGCGCGTTTGGCTGAGCAAGCGGGAAGAGGAAGGTTACTATTACGGTTTTGCCAACGAAGGTCTTTGGCCACTCTGCCATATCGCCCATACCCGCCCCATCTTTCGTGCGTCCGACTGGCAGCTTTATCAGGAGGTCAATCGCAAGTTCACGGATGCGGTGCTGGAGGAAATCGAAGACACGCCGAGTCCAGTGGTTCTGGTCCAGGATTATCACTTCGCGTTGCTGCCGCGGCTGATCAAAGAGAAGAGGCCGGACGCGCGCGTCGCGATCTTCTGGCATATCCCGTGGCCAAACCCGGAAGCCTTCGGCATCTGTCCCTGGCAGCGGCAGTTGGTGGACGGGCTGTTGGGAGCAGATCTTATCGGCTTTCATGTGCAATCGCACTGCAATAACTTCCTACAGACGGTCGACCGGGTCGTCGAGTCGCGTGTCGACTGGGAACATTTTTCGGTCCTGCGCCAGGACCATCGCACCATGGTCCGCCCCTTCCCCATCAGTGTGGATCTAACCGACGACGAACCAGGGGAAGGCCAGACCACCGGTTTCACCTATGCGGAGCGCACATCGCTGATGCGCAGTCTGGGCACAGAAGCAACATTCCTTGGGATCGGCGTAGACCGAGTCGACTATACGAAAGGAATCCTGGAGCGTTTTCTGGCAATCGAGCGGTTCCTGGAGAAATATCCAACTTATCAGGGGAAATTCTCTTTCATCCAGATTGGAGCGCCCAGCCGAACCCACATCAAGCGCTATCACGACCTGCTGGCCGAAGTGGATGCGGAAGCCGACCGGATCAACTGGCGTTTCCAATCAGACAAGTGGAAGCCGATCGTCTACCTGAAACGGCAGCATAGCCACAACGAGATTGCACCGTATTATCGCGCGGCCGATCTGTGCATGGTTACATCGCTGCACGACGGCATGAACCTCGTTGCTAAGGAATTCCTGGCGGCGCGTCGGGACGAACGCGGCGTGCTGATCCTGAGCCAGTTCACCGGGGCAGCGCGCGAGTTACGCGATGCTCTGCTCGTAAATCCATACGACATCGATCAGTCCGCGGAAGCAATTCGAGTCGCACTGGAGATGGAGCCTGAGGACAAGCAGCTGCGAGCGCACCGTATGCGCCGAACCATTAAGGAAAACAACATCTATCGCTGGGCAGGCAATTTGATCACGTCACTCTGTGAAGTCCGGCTGGATGTCGTGGAGAATTCGAAGGAAAAACTCAGCGCGAGCGCAACGACCGCGTAATCGAAGCGGATGAAGAGAGGTTGGGGTGCTGAAACAAGAAACGCAGTTTCGCGCCGAACGGTTTCTGAAACCGTTGCGTGGGCAGATCCGCCAACATGTGGACGCAACGCGCCTCGAGCTCCGCCATTTGCGGATACTCATCCTTGTCGATCATGTTCTTGTCCAGGCATTCGTCCATCAGCTTGCGGATTTCGGGCTCGACCCAGGTTTGGCAGAAGGTGGCAACATTCTGTCGCGAGTTTCCGTCCAACAACAATTCGTCGTGGACCAGCTGGTAAGCGGCCGAAGGATCGCTCTCGTGCTTGGGCAGTTTGTATTTGGGTAAGGGATGAGGTAGGAAGCCGGTACCAAATACTTCGTCATCCCGGTTGGAGAAAATCTCTTCTTTGCTGTGAATAGGCATGGACGCTCTCCTCGCAACAGAGGTAATTGTTCCGAGCCGGGTCCTCCATTGATACAACCAGAAGAGCACTAATGCAACTCATCAATCCACATTGCAGATAATTAAACCAGCTGGAAGAGATGCTCACACAGCCGCCGCGCCTGCTAGACCGAGAGCGTGTAAACAAAAAACGCCAATGTTCCCGACGACAGAGCGATTCCGATATACCACCATTTGGAGCCGCGAATCGCAGCAATGAATGAAAGCGCTGTAGACAATACGGCTGCACCTAAGACGATCTTGTATTCGTGTTGTGGCCCCGCGAAGCTGTCTACGAGATGATCGGCCTTTGGCGGATTAAGCAGAGAAAGCCAGAGCAGCATCGTGAGCAGCATTCCGGCCGTTCCGAGCACATGGGAGAATTGGCGTCCCATGTGGCAAATATACGCCCCGAAGCTCTAAACGACCCTCAAGAAAGAGTCACTTGGCTGGCTGATAGCGCTTGATGCTTTGAGGCTCAAAGGTAGTCCTCATATGGCCGGATATCCGCAGCCGGAAGTGGTCCTCCGCACTGAGTCCGCTGAGACCGGTCGCTACGAGGTGTACGTTGAACTCTCCGGGCTCGGTAAACACGTGACTCACCTCGCTACTCTCCGCAGTCACGCCGTCGCCGAAATCCCAATGATATGAGAGGACAGCAGCTCCGCCAGTGCCGTGGGCCGAAAACCTCAACGTGGCTCCGGCATTCCCTTCAGAAGGATGGTCCATGGTCACGCTGGGAGCGACTGCGGAGATATGCGCATCGACTATTTTCAACACCCGTACGGAATGAGGTGGCTGGTGAAAGACCAATGCGCCGGTTGCCGGAGCAGAGAGCTCCTGCTTGTCCAGAACATCCGTGACTGTGTACTGGCCCATCGAAGGCAATCCGGCCGATGTGAGATCAATGGAGCGATCCCTCTCCTTGTCTGTCCAGTTGAAGACAGTCAAGATACTTTGCCGGTCCTCCTCCTTGAGGAAGAAGACGCTCGGCTGCCCATCCTCGGCCGCGAAATTCATCAGATCAAGCGGAACCGATGCGTTCCCCAGCCGAACCATATTGATCAGTTCCTGATTCTGAATCAGAGCGAGGCGCTCAGGAGCGTTCGACAACGACGGAAGATCGTCTCCGATCTCGAACATCCCGCCGGAGACGGCGGCGAGCGCAATCGATACTCGGGCCTCATCCAAGGTAGCCGGCTTGACGCTCTCATGCCATGCTTGATCGGCGATGGTTTGCGTCGATACCGTAAATGCATCCGGATCGGCCACGAAGAAATTGCGATTCATGTAGTACCGCGCGGCAATTCCCGGTGCCGCGTCTTTGCTCGCGTTGAATGTGTGTCCCGTGTCCTGCGATATCCGGCCATAATCCACATAGCCGACGGGGTTCAGCATCACGCTTCCGTCTTTATCTAAAAAAACGTCGTTCCCCACCGTGTCGCGGATAATTTCCAGCCCAATCCTCTGAGCTTCCATGGCCGTTGTATGCGGCTTGTAATAGAAACCTTCAATCGCGCTGTCGTCCATGAAATCCATCTTGATGGAATGCACGCCCCACTCCCGCACCAGCGTGGAATAGGTCTTGCGCAGGTACTCCTGCGCTCCCGGGTTCGTAGTATCCAGCACGAACAGCTGATCTTTATTACGCACGACGGTGCCGGCGTGAATCGGCTGCCCTTTTGCATTCTTCACAAGCCAATCCGGGTGATTCTGATATATCCACGCGCGCTCCGATACTTCAAACGGAGCAGTCCAGATAGCTGGAACCAGCCCCAGCCCGCGTACCTTGTACTCGAGCGCCCCTAGACCATGAGGAAAGAGCGTTGCGTTCGGCGTGCTGTATTCTCCCCGGGCATATTGGTACCCTTCGTCGATGTGAAAGATGTCATAGCCGAGGGCTTTCAGATGCTCCGCTTCCCACTCGGCGTTGGTCAGCGCCGCTCCTTCAGTCAACCCGAAGTAGTAGGCTGTCCAACTCCACCAGCCCATCAACGGAGGCGCAGAAATTCTGGCATGATGGAGCTGCCGAATCAGCGAACCATAAGTTTCCAGCTGGCGATGGTAATCCGTAGCCAGACTGAAGAGCACACGCTCTGAGGAGAGCTCGGCGCCCGTGGCGACCGGCAGGCTCAATTTCACTTGATCCTCAGCCGAAGAATGCTCTAGAGAGTTTTCCTTCTCCAGTTCGGTCGTCCCAGTCGAATCGACCTCGTAGGCCGTGGGGTGACTCGCTTGGCCCGCGGAGCCGGCAAGGTGAAGCCGAAGAATAGTGAGAAACCGGTCCGAGGTGAGCGCGCCAAGAAACAAGCTCTCGTGGCTCCGACGATTGTAGATGAGCTGAGTGCCAACCGCACGATGCATCTCATGTTCCGCATCCGCAAAATCGCGGATGACAATGCCGGGCCGGTCTTCGCTGAAACTGTCGGAAAGAACTCGATCGTCGAGGACCGGCCCTCCCAGGTCGATGATCGCTCCATCCGTCGCATCCAGAGAACGAATGCTTTCGATGTGAATGGTCTCGCCTGTCGTATTCCGAACTGTTACCTGGATGTCACCGAAAGGCTCGTTGGAATAGGCGCGCAGGTGATAAATCAGGTCTGGCTGCCCGCTTAATCCCGAGTAGCTTACTTGCCAGTCTGTCGCTTCTCCCAGATCTCCATGAGCTTGCGAGTGCTCAACTGCATGTCGCGGATAATCCGAGGCATGAAGCCAGCGCCCATTCACCTCAGCCCCCACTCCCGCCTGTAAGGCAGGCGAACTCGATTCGGGCAGTGCGATCGTGTATCTGCCGTCCGCCGAGTTCACAGTGACGTGCATCGCGCCAGACGATTGCGCCAGGAGGGCCGTTATGCCGCTGCCAACGAGCAGCAGAATCGCCGCAATTCTGACCGCATCTAGCCTGATTTGCCCAATCCAGTAGCTGATCATCGAATCTCCTTTGAACTTGAGAAGCAACGCGGCCGTTTCACCTCGGAAGGACTGTCATCGAAGCTGAGGTACGAAATCATACTGGCAATCCGGTAACAATCCAAAGTATTCGGGGGTGACGCGGCCGTCGAAAACAACATTATCGATCTCGGAGGTCCATTGAGCATTGACCAGTCAGCGTATCAAAAGCCGCAGCACTGAGGCTGAGCTATAATCGCGAGCCTGGAGGCACTACTTGATACGACAGATAATCGTCACGATGTTCGTGGGAGGCTGCGTATTCGCGACTGCGAGTGAGAGCCGGGCACAGTCCAAACACTTTTCTCTGAATCCTGAGCAAGCCCAAGCCGAGACGGTTCATTTTCTTGTCGATCTCGTACGAATTGACACTCAAGATCCTCCCGGCGATGAGTCGAAGGTTGCGCACTATCTCGAAGGCGTGTTGAAGAGCGAAGGAATCGAATCGGAAATCCTTGAGCCCGTGCCGGGCCGCGCCAGCATTGTCGCGCGGCTAAAGGGTAACGGGAAGAAGCGGCCGTTACTGCTCATGGGACACGAGGATGTTGTTCCCGTCGATCGATCGCACTGGACAGTTGATCCATTTGCTGCCAGTGAGCGCAATGGTGTGATTTATGGTCGCGGTGCGTCTGACGACAAGGCGATGGTTGCCGCCAATCTGGAAGTCTTCCTTCAGTTGAAGCGCATGAAGGTGCCGCTCGATCGAGACGTCATTTTCCTGTCCGAAGCCAGCGAGGAAATGTCTTCGGCCGCGGGCATGGCCACCATCGTCGATCGATATTGGGACAAGATTGATTGCGAATTTGCGCTCAACGAAGGCGGCGGATCGCTGATCGAGAACGGTACAGTAAAGTATTTCGGCGTCGCGACCGCGGAGAAGCTTCCGAGAGGCCTGCGCCTCGAAGCTACCGGCAGTAGCGGACATGGGTCGGTGCCCCGAGTCGACAATGCGGTCGTCCACCTTGCCGCTGCCGTCGCGAAGGCCGGAACCTGGGATACTCCCGCGCGTCTCAACGAAACCACGCGCGCATTTTTCGAACGTCTGGCTACGATCTCAGCGCCTGAGGAAGCGGCATGGTATCGAAATGTGCTGGATCCGAAGGTACAAGAGGAATTGAAGCATAAGAAGCCGCAGTATTACTCCATGGTGCGAACATCCGTCGTTCCCACCATGTTGAGGGCGGGTTACAAATCCAACGTGATCCCGCCCTCCGCGGAAGCGACGCTCGACGTGCGCGCGCTGCCCGACGAAGACCTCGCAAAGTTTCGCGAAATGCTGGCACAGATCATCAACGATCCACAGGTAAGAGTCGTGGCCGAGGACGTTTCGTTTTCCATGCCAGCGGCGCCTCCCAGCAAGTTAGGTACGGAAATGTTTTCCGCTTTGGAGCGAGCGCAGGAGGAAGTCGGCCCCAGTGCCATTACTTTGCCAACGATGACGACGGGGGCCACTGATTCCTCTTTCCTGCGAGCGAAAGGCGTTCAGGCATACGGGATCGGCGTGCCCAAGACCGAAGAAGAGAATCGCGGTGTCCACGGCAATGACGAGCGCATTGAGACTAAGCAGCTTGGGCTATTTGTTCGCTACCTTTTTTCGGCTGTTACTGGTGTCGCGGCATCTTTAGACTGACCCCCAAAAAGAATTTCACCTCGCTCCGGTTCGGTGAATCTACGATTCTTGCAAACATCATGCATCCGGTCATTCAAGTTTCCGGGCTCCGCAAGACCTACGGCTCTGCTGTGGCAGTCGACGAGGTATCGTTCGAGGTCAACGATGGTGAGATCTTTGGTTTAATCGGACCCAACGGCGCAGGAAAGACCACTACCTTGGAGTGCATCGAAGGTCTCCGCCGGCCCGACCGGGGCAAAATCACGGTGCTGGGTCTCGATCCCTTCAACGACCTGTACAAGCTGCAGGAGAGGATTGGGGTTCAGCTCCAGCAGGCGCAATTGCAGAAGCGGATCAAAGTGTGGGAGGCGGTAGATCTCTGGGCTTCTCTTTACAAGAAAAATGCAATGGACGGCGAGCGGTTGCTCGAGCAGCTTGGCCTTATAGAGAAACGGAATGCCTGGTTCATGACCCTCTCGGGCGGCCAGAAGCAACGACTGTTCATTGCCCTCGCGCTAATCAACAATCCGGAGGTAGTGTTTCTCGACGAACTGACCACCGGGCTGGATCCGCAGGCCCGGCGCGCCATCTGGGACCTGGTACGGGGCATCCGCGAACGCGGCAAGACGGTTTTCTTGACCACTCATCTCATGGAGGAGGCCGAACGGTTGTGCGACCGGGTAGCAATCA
>Ga0210391_10002518_pt1 | contig 15884 bp, 15 predicted proteins | sample IncBWC12OmetaG_FD_160573 | JGI IMG/M metagenome (GOLD analysis project Ga0210391, IMG submission 160573) | Forest soil microbial communities from Barre Woods Harvard Forest LTER site, Petersham, Massachusetts, United States - Inc-BW-C-12-O ... | reverse complement strand
GAGGAGTTCGGTCGAGTCCCAGATCTCAAAATTGAAAACTGGACTAAACAGACCGGCACCGCACCCTGACCTCAAATCTTCCCTGGCCGCCGTGCATGCGCGTCGCTTGTTTGCGGAAACCGGAGCCAGGCCTTCGGGATCGCCCGATCCAAGTCCCACGCCACCGCACGCATTGCCAGGCCGTCATCAGATTTGACGGAAACAAGGAGGCCGCGCTAAATGGTCGAGCTTCAGCCGGATCAGGGAAAGTCATTTCTGAAATTTCTTTGCGTGATCTGACGCCCACATACACGAAGAAGGGCCACTCAGAGATAGGATATAGCGTCTGCCCACGGTGGCGCGCGGAAATAATCAACTGTGTGATATCAGTCGCTCCCAGACCAAAGCGCTGACCACTGAGCGCCGGCTCTATATCAATGAGCATGTTGTCACCGCGCACATCGTCTCTCAGTCACGCATTCTGCCAACACGCTCGCGCGGCAGCGAGCGGTTCATATTCACCGGCTGTTGACATAAAAAATTCCGCAGGTCCAGCCATATTAGTTAGAAAGGCGGGTTAGCGCCAGACACGCAAACTATGCAGATGGTACGACAACCTCGCCCGGAAATCGGATAGTTCAAAGGTCGCAAGTCACGCGCGCTTTTGAACAGAATTTCGCATGTCGCGTGGAAGCGTTGCGAAGTGCTTTTTAAATGCCGCGGTAAAATTAGTAGGTTCCGGATATCCCGTGCGTTCGGCAATTTCTGCTATGGGAAGTCCTGTTGTCTGCAGCAACTGGAGAGCCGCCCGCATGCGCAGTTCCGTCTGGTATTCATGGATCGAAGCCCCAAACTGTTGTTTAAAGCCAAAATGCAGCTTGTTGCGATTCATCCGTGCTTTGGTGCTAAGCGCCTGAATAGTCAGGGGTGTGGCGGGATCCATTTCGATTTGCTCGCGTATCTTCGATAGCTTGCTGCGCTCGGCGGGGGTGATGCGTATGGAAGGACGAGCCTGCGATCGAGCGCTCTGCCAGTCCTGAAACAGCAATCTCAACAAGTCCAGCGCTATACTCCGCACGGTAAGATCGTGCCAGGCGCGCGACAAGCGGATATTAAAGAAGCGGCCGGCCTGGGTCAGCGAGGCTTTGGACACCGGGAAGTGGCCCATGACCGTCTCCCGTCGTGCCCAATAGGTTGTCAACATTGCTGGCCATTCTTCATCCGTGAGTTCCAGCGTGTTGCGAAGGTAGTCTTGCGTCAAACTGAGAGAACAATAGCGATAGACGTCGCCACCTTTAAAGCTCGCAGTAAGAGACTCCCCGGGCGGCCGGACAATGAAAGCGCAGCGTGCGCTCTGATCGGACACGCGACTTTCCCGCGCGACATAACCCGCCTCACCTGAAAAAGCGACACGAAAACGCAAAGTATGGTCAATGCTCGTGGCCGTGAGTCGCCAATCTTGATCAATCACCGCATCGGTAATATGGGCACAGAAACCGACGTCGATTTGATGCACTTCCTCGTAGCCCGAGCGAAAAAGCATGGGGATGGGCCTGTCGCCGCTTTGCAGTTGACGCCCTAGCATGATGCTGTCGATGCCGCCGCTGATCGCCGGATCGATCTGCTGGATCTGCTCTAGTTTCCCCCAGAGATCCGGATCTCCCGCGCTTAGTACTACCTTAGTGCCCATTACCTACCAGTTCTCGTGACGATCGCATTATCACCCGCTGCGGACAGTCGCGCCCAGTTCTATTGTCGTGGCGTTTCCCATCGATGCGGAGCGCCGTTCCAAAGTATGTTTGGCGCTAAATCATTGAGTAGGCGGGTCCGACCGGGTCTTCGCGAGTGGTCGCCACTAGCGTTCGGTCGGGCCCAACAAAACCGCTCATCGACAAGTACGAATTCATCATTCCGAAACGTCTTAATTAACGGGCGAACTTCCTCGGGGTCTAGAGTCGGAACATAGAGACGAGAAGCGGGATTCATCTGGGCATGAGCACTTCGCCGCGATTGCAAGAACTGGTACGCGAGCACCGACGTGGGGGCAGCCTCGCGCAGGCGTTCTACCTCGAAAAAGAGCTTTTCGAGCTCGAAGTGGGGCGGTTTTTGGGCGCTCATTGGATGCTCGCGGGGCATGTCGGCCAGATCCCAGCGCACGGCGACTATTTCGTCGTCGAAGCGTTGGGCGCCTCGCTCATCGTGGTACGCAGTGCCGACGGTGCGATCCACGCGTTGCACAATGTGTGCCGTCATCGCGGGTCGAGGATCTGCGAAGAAGCAGCAGGGCGCACGGCATTGCTACGCTGCCGCTATCACGGATGGTCCTACCGTCTCGACGGCAAGTTAGCGGCCTGGCGCCATATGCCGGAGGCTCTGAACAAATCAGATTTCGCCCTACGCCGCTGCGGAGTCGCCATTTTCGAGGGTCTGATACTGATCACACTCAACCCAGCTCAGGCACCCGACCCGTCGACCTTGCTTCAGCATGTACGACCGTATTGGGAGCGTTACGAACTCGCGTCATGCAAAGTCGCTGCCACTCGCGTGTATGCCATCCAGGCAAACTGGAAGCTTGCCATCGAGAACAATCTCGAGTGCTATCACTGCCTGCCCAGCCACCCAGAGTATACGGCCGCTAACGCATTCGTGCGCGCAGATGAAAAAGTCGCCGATGCCCCTGAAGCCTTCGCGGCGTATCAGAAGTCGTGGCAACTGAAAATGCAGGCCGCAAGTACCGGCACGGGCCGTAGTGAGTCGATCGCAACTGATGGGCAACTCTGCCGGGCCGGTACATGGCCCTTGGCGCCCGGTCAACTTACTGCCTCTCGGGACGGTAAGGGTGTTGCACCACTACTCGGCCGGATTGCAGCACACGATGAGAGTGTTACGACAGGATGTATCGGATTCCTTTCCTACATGGCCGCCATGTGCGACTACGCCATCGTCGTGACCTACATTCCGCAAAATGCAACCACGACGAAGGCCGTGTTGTACTGGTTGGTGCGCGGCGATGCGATTGAAGGGCGTGATTACAAGGTCCCGGATTTGGTTTGGCTTTGGGATGAAACCACCAAGCAAGACAAGAGCATCATCGAATTGAATGCCGCCGGTGTCGCTTCGCGCGCCTACGTGCCGGGTCCCTATTCCTTACTGGAGGGCATGACGGCAGATTTCATAGATCGGTATCTCGCGCTCATGACCGAGCCTGCATGAAGCCGGCGGTGTCGTCCTCGTATGCGGCCTACGCGGTACTCCTGTTGTTTCTCGCGAACGTCGCGAACTACGGCCAGCGCATGATTGTGTCCATTCTTCTTCCGGCCATTCAAGCCGACATGGCTCTCAGCGATGCACAGCTGGGTGTCATGATGGGCGGCGGATTCGCACTCTTTTACGCGCTCACCGGTGTACCCCTCGCGCGCTTCGCCGACCGCAATGGTCGTGTCGTTTGGTTGTCAATCGCAATCCTCTTCTGGAGCACTGCCACTGGACTATTCGGGCTGACGCGCAGCTTTGTGCAGATGCTCGCGGCCCGCATCGCACTTGGCGTCGGCGAATCGGTGTGCATCCCAACCTCGCACTCGCTCCTCGCTGACTACGTTTCGACAGAGCACCGGCCATTTGTATTGGGTCTGCATTCCACCGGCGCGGTGCTGGGTGCGACTATGTCGTTGATCCTCGGTGGTTACCTGGAGATGCGGGTCGGCTGGCGTCACGCCATGACCTACTTTGCCCTATCTGGATGCGCGTTGGCAGTACTGATGTTCGCGACGCTGCGCGAACCATCGAGGCGCGGAATCGCGGTCGATGCGGGAGCATCTGCGGTAGCGTTGCGTGAGGTCGTGGGCCACCTTTTATCCCTCAGGTCCTATGTTCTGGTGGTGGTGGCCGTGTGCTTCGGCATGCTCGTCGAGTTCGGACTGAACCAATGGCTGCCTTCCTACTACGTGCGCCAATTCGCACTGTCGGTTTCCGAAGTTGGGTTCCGCTATGGCATGGCGGTGGCCTTCGGCGGAGTACCGGGCAGCATCTTGGGCGGATTGATCGCCACTTATCTTATCCGTCGCGACATTCGTTGGTTGGTGTGGTTCCCCGCCGCCATGTACATGGTGGCGCTGCCGCTAGGATTATCGATGCTTTTGGCGCACTCGGCGAATGCAGCCTTAACGCTGAACGGCTTCTATTCCTTCGCGATCTTCGCCACCAACGGCGCGCTTTGGGCCGCTTGCTTCGTTCATGTGCCCACGCTTATGCGGGCCACCACCAGTGCCGTCACCTTGCTGGTCGCCGGCGTGACCGGGTTGGCAGTGGGACCCGCCTTGGTGGGTGCCATCAGCGGCGCATTGAGCGCACAGGGAGGAGGGCGTGCGTTGCAAAGTTCCCTCGTCATTATCGAATCGCTGGTCGTGGGAGTGATTGTGCCGCTATTGCTGGCGGCGCCTTACCTGCGGCGTGAGAGCCAAGACCGCATTCGCATGGAGATACGGAACCACATTCCAGCGAGCTCCCAGGTTCAACCCATGAAGGGTCTATGACGCGCAAACGCCTGGCGCGCTCGCTCGGCATGAGTTGCCCCATATCGCGACGAGACTTCGTCAACGGGGTATTGATAGGTTCAGGTGCAGCACTGCTCGGCGCCGGATCGCCAGCTGCGAGCGCAAAGCCCACGACATCCTACGCCCCCTCTGGTTCACCCTGGACCGGGTATGGCGGAGTTGGTGATTACCGCTGGTCTAACGGCAACACCGCGGCGGTGCGCGACGCGGCGCATGGTATTCGGGATCACCTCTATCCGGAGGCCGCCCTGGCCATCGAAGAGAATTATGATCTGGTGGTGATCGGCGGCGGCTTTTCCGGCACCACCGCAGCCTACGAATTCAGCAAACATAGAAAGCCGGGACAGACTTGCCTGGTACTCGAGAACCACCCTGTCTTCGGCGGCGAGGCGAAGCAGAACGAATTCGATGTGGACGGGCACCGGTTGGTCGCACCTCAGGGTTCCAACGGTGCACTCGCGGTCAAAGAGAACGACCACATCACCGGACGCTACGAGACCTATGCGCAGATTTACCGCGAGCTCGGCATGCCGTGGCACTACGATCTTGAGCCGCTAGCGGGCGGCGCAGAAAAGTACAACTTGCCCAATGATCATTTTGATCCGATGGTCTTGGAGAAGGAGTTTGCGACCGGCTACTACTTCAAGGGACACGGGTGGGCCAAGAACCCCATCGCCGCGGGCTTTGCCAATACGCCGTGGAGCAGCGAAGTTCAAAAGGAACTCGACGACTTTGCCAACAATCGGCGCGATGTGGTATCGGCGCAGGCGGACGCGGATCGGTGGCTCGACTCCATCACCTACTACGATCTTCTGGACAAGCTCGGCTACGGGACTGAAGTCAAGCGCTACATTGATCCCTTGCTCGGAGTCGGCAATTTCGGCGTGTGCGGCAATGCCGTGTCGGCACTGGCGGCGAAGCGCCTGACGCTGCCCGGTACCATCCCAAGCAACTCGCCCAATCGATTCGCCAATGTGTCGGTGGTGTCCTTTCCGGGCGGCAACGCGGCAATCCTGCGCAAGATGTGGGCTCGAATCCTGCCGGATGTCATCGGCGGCGATGGCTCATTGGCCGATACAGCCCAGGGCAGCATCAACTCAAATGCGCTCGATCGGTCTGGCGCACCGCTGCGCCTGCGCTTGGAATCCACTGCGGTACACATTCGCCACGAAGGAGATCCCGCCAGCGCGGGTTCGGTGCGCGTAATGTACGTCCAGCGAGGAAAGCTGCATGCCGACGGGCCAAAGCAGTGGTGATGGGCACGGGCGGCTGGGTGAATCGCAAGGTGGTAGGCGACCTGTCAGCGTCACACACCGCGGCCTATAGTCAGTTTCGCTATGGCCCAGTCTTGACCGCCAACGTGGCTGTGCGCCACTGGCGCTACTTCGACAAGCTCGGTATCACGGCGGCGCGCTGGTTCGCGGGGCTGGGGTGGCATGTCTGCGTACGCCGCAATGTAGCTTGGCACAAAAACGCGCAGCCGCTCACACCGAACAGCCCCATTGTGCTCACTTTTTATATTCCGCTGCTGCACCCGGAGGTTGATCCAACGGTGCAGGGCATGGCGGGGCGCGCGCAACTGTTATCGACGTCCTATTTGGAATTCGAGCGTCAGATTCGCGAACAACTCTCGGATATGTTCGGCACGGCGGGCTTCGATGCACGGCGCGATATTGCAGGCATCGTCTTAAATCGTTGGGGCCATGCCTATTTTGCGCCGGGACCGGGATTCTTCTTTGGCTCGGAAAATACGCCTCCGCCGCATGAGGTGATTCGTACGCCATACGGTCGCATTGTGTTCGCGCACTCGGAGCTGCAGGGCAACATGAATATGGCGCACGCCATGCTGGAAGGCACGCGCGGTGCGCGACAGGCAATGGAGATGATATGAAATTAAGAACCACAAATTGGTTACTGGGATCCTGCGTCCTCCTGCTCACCAGCACGGCATTGCCGATATTCGCGGCAGACGATGCGCTTGAAGAGGTTGTAGTGACTGCGCAGCGCCGCACCGAGCGCCTGCAAGACGTGCCCGAGGCCATCACGGCGATCAGCGGCGATTCGCTCAACCAGTTACACTTGCAGGGGAACGCAGACTTGGCCGCACACGTTCCGAGTCTCTCTTTCGACGTGCTGAGTCCAGGCGAGACGACGCTGGCAATTCGTGGCCTCGGCACTTCCTACGGACTTGCTCCTGCCGTGTCGATGTATCTCAATGAGACTCCCCTCGACATCCGCACCGACGGATATGCCGGTGCCCCAGACATCGATTTCTTTGATGTGGATCGGGTCGAGGTGCTGCGAGGGCCGCAGGGAACGCTGTACGGCTCGAGCTCCATGGGTGGTGCAATAAGGGTCCTGACGGCTCAACCGGATCCCGCAGCCTATGCGGTGAACGCGGAGGTCGGCGGCTCGAACATGGATGGCGGTGGTCAAGGGTATCTAGCGAAATCGGCCGTGAATCTCCCACTGTCGTCCAACGCCGCTGTGCGTCTCGTCGGGGCTTTTGAGCACGTCCCAGGCTATATCAATCAAGCGACCCCGGGTGATTACAGCGTTGCGTCTCCCGACCTCCCGGTGACTGAACGGCGAATCAACGATGTCGATCTTAAGAGCGGGCGCATCCTCGGGTCGTGGAAGCCGACCGATGCCTTGACCATCAAGCCGAGTTTGACGATCTCGGTGGTGGATTCAAGCAACAATTCGCAGTATTTCACCAACCTGCCACAGTTCACAGTAGCGACCTACTATCCGACGCCGCAGCAGAGTCGCCTGGAAGTTGGCAATCTCCAAGTGGATTATAGCTTTGACTTTGCGACCCTGATGTCCTCCACGTCGATACTATCTCGGGACACGCAGACTCAGAGTGATTTCACTCTCTATTGGGCCACTCTCGCACCGCTGTTCGGTGTTTCCTATCCGCCAAACTACCCGACAACAGATTTCGACACGTCCCACAACGCAGGCTTTGTTCAGGAATTTCGATTGACGTCCCCGACTGACCGGCCTTTGCGTTGGGTGGGCGGTGCATATTTCAGTCATTACCGCCAGCATTCAACCGAATCGACCAATAGCGACTCTTTCTCAGCCGCCATAGGACAAACGACCGGTCCAAATCTTTACTCTTTTGACCAAGAAGCGATCGATCAACAGGTGGCAGTTTTCGCAGATCTCACTTACAAAATATTGCCCAGCTTGGAAATCACCCTGGGAGAGCGCTATTACGAGCTCCATGACAGTCTGGAAAATACGCAGAGCGGTGTACTCGCGGCGCCGAGTCAGCCTCTGGTCCATGCAAAGGCTAGTGGCAGCAGCCCACGGGTCGTCCTCACGTATCATCCGGTCACCGATGCGACCTTATACGCCACGGCGGCACGTGGCTACCGACCCGGCGGCCCGAATGTAGGGCTCCCCAGCGGAATCGGCTGCACGCTGAACAGTGCCTACTCGCCCTTGTATCAGCCGGACACTGTTTGGAACTATGAGCTGGGCGCGAAGACCGAGTTTCTGGATCGTCGGCTCTCCATTGACGTGGCCGCGTACAAGATCGATTGGAAGAATGTACAGCAGGCGGTCACCGATCCCGGCTGCGGTTACCTATTTGTCGCTAACGTCGGAACGGCGCAGAGCAAGGGGTTTGAAGCGGAGATCAACTTCAAGCCTATCGAATCGCTGCTGCTCACTGCCAGCGGTTCTTACGATCACGCAGACTTCACATCCATTGATGCCCCATTTCAGGGGGCAGGAACTGCGCAAGCCGGACAGCCGATTCCTGGCGTGCCGTATCAGAAATTCAACATTGGCGCCCAATACACCAAACCCGTCTTCGCAAATTATACCGGCTACATTCGCGTCGATTGGAGTCACCTGGGGAACGTCCCCGCTGGGTTTACCTACAACGCAACGCGCCCTGCTTACAGTTCGCTCGAAGGGGCCATCGGGATGCGCACTGGACACTTCGATCTATCGCTCTATGGCCACAACCTCACGAATTCGAACGGTATTCTGGAAATACAAGAGGGCGCGCTCTACGGCTATAGCAATCTGTTCAACACACAGATATCTACACCCCCTAGAACGATCGGTGTAGACCTGAAGATGAATTTTTAATGTGCCTCGCGGGGCAAATAGCCTGCGATTTATAGCCCGCGGAGCGAAGCGATGAGGCATACAGCCAGCGGTTCTGCGATGAGTGCCGCGAGATTTGATACCTTCGCGCGTCTCGTCTATGTGAACGCCCTGTTCATCATCGGTACTCTCGGGACGCTCATCGCACCGGCCCTCCTCGAGTCCTGGGCTGCGCTTCACTGGAGTGAAAGTCAACTAGGTCAGGTTGCCGCGCTCGAACTTGTGACCCTGGCTTCGGGTTCCTTGTCGGGTCTGTATTGGCAGCGTCGCTGGTCCTGGCGCCAGGTTGCCTTGGTGTCTTTGGTGCTGGCGATAATCGCCAATTTGGCGTGTGTCATCCTGCATAGCTTCGCCATCGTGTGCATCGCGCGAAGCGTGGCCGGATTCGCCGGCGGCTTTTTGTGTGCGATCTATTCGGCGTTCCTGGCCAACACGAGATCGCCGGGAAAGGTGATCGCGGTCACGAACTTTATTCAGATCGGCCTTGAAGCGCTCTTTATATTCGGCGCAGCGACTGTGTTTCAACGATTAGGTGCCAGCGGCTTGTTCTTTCTCTTGACCGCGCTTTCTCTTGTCCTCGTTCCACTGCTGAGCCTCTTACCTCGTGGCTGGCCGGAAGGCGATGGCGGCGAGGCAACTGTCCATCCAGTCTCCCGAAGGCGAGCCTCGATCGGATACATGCTCTTGTTGGCGTTTGTACCGTACATTGTAGTGCAGACCGGTGTGTACACTTTCTTGGGAGAATTTGGCCGCCTCGTGGCACACCTGTCGGCCGAGCAATCGCTGCACATCATCGGCATCAGTGTGGTGTTTAGCTCCGTAGGCGCAGTCGGCGCGTACGTTTTAAACGATCGCGTAGGGTTCGCGCTTCCGATCGGCTGCGCAATCGCCCTGACGGGTGGCATGGTATTCGCGATGATTTTTGCATCGAGGTCCGCCTCGTGGTTCCTCTTTCATATTTCGACGCTGCAGATTGCTTGGATCGCATTGGGCTGCTACCTGTACTCAGCCCTCATTCACTACAACAATCTCTTGGTTCCGGCAGCGACTTCGTTGTCATCATTTGGCTCCGCATTCGGTGCCGGCGCGGTTGGTTTCGCACTCGAGCATGAAGGGGTCACCGCAATCCCCCTATTGACCTCAGGCGCGATGGCGATGACCGCGATGCTGACAATCCCCGTGTTGATTCGAGCGCGCCGGGTGGAGAAAGCGAGTGCGCCTGCTCTCAAACTTCAGGAGCATTCAATATGACTATTTCTTACGAACTTGCAGAATATCTCAGTGTTAAGAAAACCATTGGCGCGCCAGTTGGGAGAGTATGGCCCGTGTTCATGGATATGAACCAATGGTATACGGATTACCACTGGGAATGGATTTCCGGGCCTCCATATGAGGGCGTCGGGCTCCAAGAAGGGCAAGTTCTCAAAGCAAGCCCTTTGTATGGTGTCGGCATGCAGGATCCCACCTTGTATTATCTTCAGGAGCAGATAAAGGTCACGACCGAATCCGAGATAGTCGTAAAGCTTACGGCCGCGAATCCCAAATCCATGTCGGCGGACTATGAGACCGAGGTTCGAGATGTCGTTGCGTTCTATCACTGGGATTTTTTGAAAGCGGGAAACTCGACGACAATCCTCATTCGCTCGTATTGCAACTTGAGAACAGACAAGCGGCCGGCGGAGGCGATCCTGACAAACCTGACCATGGCATTTCACAAATCTTGGAGTAAGAGTCTCAATAACCTAGCGAGCATCGTCGGTAATTCATCGGCGAACCGAACCTCTGATGATGGCAATGCGTAGTGCACACGTCGGTCGGCATTCACGCGGCGGAGAAGGTTTCGTCGTCGGCGGTGGTGCACGCATCTTCTATAAAACGCTCGGCAGCGGCATACCGTTGTTGCTGCTGCACGGGGGGCCGGGAGCAGATCACTCCGATTTTCTCCCGCCACTTGAGCCGTTGGCGAGCCGCTGTCGCTTGGTGTTGATCGATGAGCGCGGTTCGGGCCGCTCTGAGCGGCTTAAAGATCCTAAAGGGTACACGCTGAATCACATGGTGCAGGACATCGAGCGAGTTCGTGAACACTTGCGGATCCGGCAATTCGTCGTGTTGGGTCACTCCTTTGGCGGCATTCTCGCGCAAGCCTATGCCGTGCGTCACCCTAGACGGGTCTTGGGTCTCGTGCTAGCTGGCACGGGCTCGAGTGCCGCTTGCATTCATCGAGACTTTCGACGTATTCGACGGGAACTACCGAAGGCTCTTCAATCGCGCCTTGAGTGCTACGAAAAGGACGGCATTTTCGAGGCCGACGGCGCGTACACAAAGGCTTACGCAGCGGCCTCGGCACAAGCGCTGGCCTCTTACATGTACGCAAAGCCACCTCCGCGCCGATTCAAGCATCCACCCCCGCTCGGCATGGACGTCTTGCGAGAAATGTGGGTGCGCCGCTCAGACTTTCGCATCGATGGGAATCTGAAAGGTTTTGATTTCACCGAATCTCTCTCTCGCGTCAAGGCACCGGCCCTGGTGATCATCGGCGATCGCGACATGGTCTCAACCGAGTCCGCCGACCTCACACGGGCATCGCTTCCACGGGCCACCTTGGTCGTCATGGCTGAGTGTGCACACATGATGTACATCGATCAAACGACTCGATTCAATCGGCTGCTCGAGGAGTTTCTGGATGTGTGCTCACCGCGGCGTCGAGCGCTCAGTTCATGAGCCCCGCAAGCAACTTGTATTTCACGGCCGACGAATATCGGGATCGCTGGGGCAGAGTGCAACGTGCCATGGCGGCGCGTGGCTATGACACTCTCCTAATCTGGCAGCGTGGGGCAGGGACCTTCGACCGGGTGGGTGATGTCTACTGGCTCACCAATTTCGTAATGAACGGCTCGGGGCAGGATCCGGCCAGCGAAGAAGGAGGTGCACCATACACGTTCTGCGCCGTGCTGATGCGGCGCGACCAAGAACCCGAGCTGCATGTGGGATTGCCAACGGGTGACCTAGATCTATCGCAGGTCGTTTGCGGAAGGACGGTGAGTCATCCTGAGAACTTGATGAAGGGGTTGGCAGCCTACTTGACGGCACAGGGCATCGAGGGCCGTATTGCGGTGGTAGGCGATGATGTCCTGCCAGGAATGTACGATCGACAGCTGCGGCGCCATACACCCCAGATTGAATGGCACAGTGACGAGACGCTGCTGCTGGATTCACAGACGATCAAGAGTGCGAGAGAGCTCGAGGCCTATCGTACGGCAGGCGATGTGATCACCCGGGCCCTCTCCGCCGCCTGCGAGTGCCTCTTATCCGGCCGCTCAAGTGCCGAGGCGGCTTCGGCCGCCGCCGCCATTCTGCTGCGCGCCGGCGGCGGGTTTCATCGCATTGATATTCATCATGGACCCGCGACCGAGTATCGAGTGGTCAGCGCGGATCTGTACGGCTATCACACCACTCCGCCGGTCGCAGGGGAGGTCGTACGCGCGTGGATCATGGGCCCCATCTTCCAAGGCTATTGGATGGATCCTGGCCGCTCGCTGATTTGCGGCAATCGCCCCACAGCGGCGCAACGCTCACTGCTGGAGGGTGCTGTTGAAGTGGTGGAGACGGTGGCATCAGCCATGCGACCGGGGGTGACGCCCCGCCAGTTAGGCATACTCGGCGGCGAGGTTGCCCGCAGACACGGCTACTTTGACTCTGTGCAATTGAAAGTGCCACTGCTGGGGCACGGGCTCGCTACGAATTTTATTGCCCGTGGCATTCCGATCGGCGAGGGGGAGGCGGATACGAACGGCGATCTTCGGTACGACGTGCCGCTCGAGGCCGGCATGGTGATGGCGGCGGAGATATTCCTCAGGCATCCGGGTATCGGTACCGCCGGGTTTGAGAAGAACCTGATCGTGACGCAAAGCGGCCCGGAGTCTCTCGATCGAACCCCGATGCTGTTCTGGTGAATACAATCCCATCACACGTGCAGCGCATCGATTCGCTGCCGCGCCTCGCATACGTCAATGCCCTGTTCATCATCGGAACACTGGGCACACTCATAACCCCAGCCATGCTCGAGGCTTGGGCTCACTTGCACTGGTCTTCTACTCAATTGGGTGCGGTCGCAGCGATCGAACTTGCAGGTCTGGCTTTGGGTTCGCTCTCAGGGCTGTACTGGCAGACACGTTGGCGCTGGCGGCAGGTAGCGCTGTCCTCGTTGCTAGTGGCCATTACAGCCAATGCGTTGTGTGTCATCGTCAAAGACTTCACAGCTGTATGCGTTCTACGCGCACTAGTGGGCCTGTGTGGCGGATTGTTGACGGCTCTTTACTCAGCAGTGCTCGCCAACTCGAGATCACCAGGACACATTATTGCCGTCACCACATTTATTCAAATCATCGTCGAAGCAACGTTTATGTTCTCGACTGCCTCGTTATTCGAGCGACTGGGAGCGTCCGGTCTTTTCATCCTAATGGCAGTGCTGTTTGCCGTTTTGGTTCCATTTCTATCTTTTTTGCCGTCCGCGTGGCCAAGCACTTCGGCCACCACGCAAGAAGTACTCCAAGAGAAGCGAAGCTCGTGGCGCGCCTACCCGCTGCTCTTCTCCTTTATTCCCTTCATTGCGGTGCAAACGGGCGTTTTTACATTCTTCGGTGAATTCGGCCGCGTGGCGGCCAATTTATCCGTTGGTGCGACCTTGCACGCGATCGGAATCTCAGTGGTCTTGAGTTGCCTAGGGTCCGTGGCCGCCTATGTGCTCAACGATCGCATCGGCCTGCGGCTCCCCATCGGGGGAGCCGTCTTGCTGATGATCGCGACGTTGCTGGGAACAACCTTGGGTTCCCATTCGGCCGCGTTTTTCACGTTTTACATCTCCCTCTTGCAAATCGGCTACGTCTTCCTGAATTGCTATCTCTATTCAGCGCTTATTGACGCAAACAATTTGCTGGTGCCGGCCGCCACTCCGTTTTCCGCCGTCGGGTCGGTCATCGGTGCAAGCGCGATGGGATATGTGCTGGATCGCGGAGGCATGATGAGTGCTTTGGCATGGAGCTTAGGCTCGATGGTGCTGACGGCTCTTTTGACGATGCCATTTCTCCGCCAGCATGCAACACGCGCGCCGCACCCAGTAACCACATCATAGTCCCCTCGTCGCCTCGACGATTCAAGGAGTCAACCCATGTCCGCTAACGTGAATAACGAATCTCAGGAAGAAGTAGCGATTGATGTATCACGGCGATCCGCGTGCGCCGTCTTGGGACTATTCGGCTTGTCGCTTGGGCAAATGGCGTTCTCAAAGGAGCAGGGGACCGAATTGGCCTTAGCGGATCGGTATGGTTTGATGCGACGCGCTTATCAGACTGGCGACGCCGAACTATTGCGGCAGTTCTACAGCAAAGATGTAGTGTTAGCGACGGAGGGATCCAGTCCTATCGTCGGCATTGATGCCGCGGTCTCAGCCGGCCACGTCGTACTCGCCAAACGCCGTGATATCACCACCGACGTCTTGCGAACCATCCATTCACCCGCAGATGATGCGGCGTCCCACTTTGTTAAGCTCTGTGCATATCCACGTGATCCCGCCGAATCCCCACGCATCGCAACAGCCCTAATCGTGTGGCAGCGCGAGTCTGAAGGATGGCGCTGCAACGCTGAGGTAATTCTGATCCAAGATATGGACGCCGTAGTGGGTTTTCGCATTTCAACGAACCAACGCTAATGGAGCCATCAATGTCGAACCTTGAGACAAACAAAGCGAACGTTCGTGCTTATTATGAAACTGCTTTTGGCGGACAGCCGGAATTGGCCGTCAAGCGTTACCTCGGGCCCGAGTACATCCAACACAATCCGCAAGCGGGCGATGGTCCGGCAGGATAGAGTCAGATAATCACGCAGGACTGGAATGGGCGTCAAGCAGAGAAAGAAAAGGCGACGAACCGTATCCGCCGCATTACGTGACAAGGGGTTCAAAGGAATTGGTCGATTCCTTTTGGAGTTTTCGCAACTCCAGTTCTCGATCAGATTTGTTCTCGCCGCAAGACTAGGGCTCGACGAAAAATACTTCGACATCGTCACAGGGCCAGCCGCACACGGTCGACGCTGATAATGGGAGAATTGGTGCGCGGATTTGTGCTCGATTCTAATGCGCCCATTACGGAAAACGATGCAGTCGATCTGGTGCAAGCGGCAATGCCTCTAAATTGCTGCGACTACGTGCTGCTTGATGGCCCGTGGGCCGAGCGAGTCGCAAAAATGAAGTTGCGCTTGGGCAAGTCGCCGATGGTAATGCCGATCGCCAAATGCTTTTCCCGTAGAAATGACGGCATTAGCGCCTTTCTCACGGACCTAGAGAGCTCGATCCCCAGTCACAGCCGCCGCCCCCGCGCCGCTGAGAATACTCGACAGACCCAATTGGCCCCTAAATGGCCCCTATTTAGAAATTTAGCTGGACCCTATGGGTGCCTGGCTTGGGTGTGAAGTCCCAGATCTAAGGTGACATTCTGGCTCTCGTCCCATCTGGAGAGAGCATCATGACAAAAAATGAACAGAACCGGGTAGTTGCCTGGCGCTTAAGGATCATCCGGGAAGCCAATGAACTGCCTAGGGGCGTCGCTCAGACCTGCCGGCATTTCGGTCTGTCTCGCAAAACCTTCTACAAATGGCGAGCCAGATACAAAAACCACGGTGACGCCGGCCTGTGCGATCGGCCGCGAGCACCACTTCCCAAAACACCTCGCCTCAATGGTAAGGTCGAGCGCTCACACCGGGTCGACGAGCAGGAGTTTTACCAGCTGCTCGACAAAGACGGCATCGGAGACGATATCCATTTGTTCAACGACAAGCTTCAGGAGTGGGAGGACTATTACAATTACCACCGGCCCCACGGCGCCCTCGACGGACAGACGCCCTACGAGCGGCTCCTGGCCAGAAAAACCTCAGCCAGGGTGTTACCGAAGTCCTGAGAACTTACACGAAGGCGCTTTCGGGCGCGGGGTTTACAGATTATTCCGGTCACATCGCTGACACTTTTGGGCTTTGCAGGAGACGCAAATGCCCTGGCAGGAGTGTCGCAAGATGGACGAACGGCTGCGCTTTGTCGCTCGGTTGCTTGATGGGGAGAGGATGGCGGGGCTGTGCCGGGAGTTTGATATCTCCCGCCAGACTGGCTACAAGATCTACGCTAGGTACAAGGATTATGGCCTGGTGGGGCTCACGGATCGATCCCGACGTCCGTAT
>Ga0210391_10002517_pt1 | contig 15884 bp, 16 predicted proteins | sample IncBWC12OmetaG_FD_160573 | JGI IMG/M metagenome (GOLD analysis project Ga0210391, IMG submission 160573) | Forest soil microbial communities from Barre Woods Harvard Forest LTER site, Petersham, Massachusetts, United States - Inc-BW-C-12-O ... | reverse complement strand
GGCCCAGCAGTAAGCTAAGCTTCTTTCAAATCATCCCTCGAGACGGCGCCTAACGCCTCCTCGGGATGAGGCCGTCGGGATGGTGAGGAGCCGCGACGCACCCGAGCAGGCCGAGCTCTGCGAGGCCGTTGCGAACGGTGCAACCAGAAAAGGCCGGCGTCTCCGGACGATGCTTTGCATCGCCGGGAGAACCATGAGGCCCAATCACATCACCACTCTTCCGGACAGGGATCGACGATCTTCCAGAGCTCTCCGCCGTTCTTGATCTTCTTCATTTCGGTGGTGAGCCCGCCATTGCGGCGGATCCAGTCCTTCACCGAATCCGGGTAATAGGACATCAGATCCGAGGTCCCCTCGGTGCTGGTGACCTTGATGCCGAAGGTGAACGCCTTGTCGTAATAGGCTTGATGGAAACCGAGGCTGGCACGTGGCGTCACGCAAATCTTATTCATCGGCACGATGCCGAAGACCAGCGTGCAGGCGGAATTGCAGATGCCGTCGATGATCACCCGTTCGTGGTGATCGCGGATGCGCGCATATTTTTCCTTATACTCCTCGACGTAGCCGCCGTGATCACGCGTGATGTGCAGATCGGCGCGCACCGGGCCGGCGGCCAGGCACAACAGCACAAGAGAGGCGAAAGGCGTGATGCGGAGCATGAGGCGGTCGGGCAAATGGCTGTAAAGCGCTAAAAATCGCTGACAGCCGGGGATCAGAGGACACGACTCTGGCGAGACTGTGTTTGAAAATCGTTAAGCATGCCGGAAGGGCCAAAATTCCTGCCTCCGCGACCGTTTTTTGACAGGTTTTGCAGGATTTACCGCCGTTTGCATGATTTCGCTCTGGATGGGAACCTGTTTTGGCCTAGAATGGGCCGGTTCGCTTCGTTCGGAGATTCCCCATGATTCCACGCAAATTCGCCCTCGCCGCTGCCGCCTTGGCTGCATTGGCCACGGTCACTAGCCCGGCCGAAGCACGCCGGCACCACCACTGGCATGGCTATGCCTATGGGTTGCCGTACCCGATCAGCTATTCGCACAATTACGGCCCGGGACCTGAACCCGGCACCTTCGCTTATTATGATGGTCCGTCGAACAATTTTTGCATTCAGGGTGCCGCGACCTACAACGGACAGGGCGGTCGCCACCCCTGCTTCTGATCGCGTCGTAGACGTCGATCTGGAAGTTGCGGCGCTCGGAGGGAAGCCGGTGCTAATGTTGGATTTGGCCTCCCAGTCTGGTAATCCGACAAACAGACGCGCTCGTAGCTCAGCTGGATAGAGCATCGGATTTCGATTCCGAGGGTCGGAGGTTCGAATCCTTCCGAGCGCGCCACGCTTTGTCGCGAGCCGATCATCACGGCGGCAGACCGCGATCGCGGCCTACGAGGTTTTGAATGAAGGGTCGAACTTTCATCGCAACACCATCCGTACGCCTAGCGATGTTGCTATTGATCCCCGTTTTACTAGGCGCAACGGCGTCTCATTCCGGCGAAACCCGACTGGCTTTCCTGTCCAACTCGGAAAAGGATCGGCAGCCTGCGATTGAGGTCCCCTCACTTCCACCGCCGCCGGAGGCCAATCCGTTTGATGGAAGGTGGATATTCACTGGCGGCGGATGCCGCGGGGCGGGCTCGGTATCGGCGGTTATCAAGGATGGCAGGGTAATCGTCCGGGGCGGCGGCGGAAACGTAACGCCGGACGGAATAATCCATACGGTAGGCGCCGGTAACCGACTGACGCTCACCGCCGAGGGGCGCTTGTCTGGAGATTCAGGCTCTGGAACCTACGATCGATCCGACGGATGCTCCGGCACCTGGGTCGCGGTCAAACGACGCCGCCGATAATTCGATCACCAGATACTGCTGCCGAAAAAAGCGACAGGCCGCTGCTGGGCAACCAGCATCCTCGGCAGTCCGGCATAATTCGGTGGTCCGGCATAATTCCTGGCCACGGCTTTTCGTTTCACTTTGGGATGGGCTGGGGCTGGTAATTGGGCAAAAGCCTCCCTCACCCCGCTTTTCGAAGGCGCTGCGGCAGCTTTCTCACGCGGCGGGACCGCTTCTGCCAGCACGGGCGCGGGAACCGGCGTGATGGTGGGGCGGCTGGTATCGAAAACAACGCGCTCCGGCCATTTCGTGTCGGAATGAATGCGTATGACGGAAAGGTCAGTCGCGGAACGGGATGCCTTGGCCACGGGTAACGGCGGGAGGCAGGCATCCGCGATAAACAGGAGCGCGAGCAAGGCGCCACCGACGTACATAAAATAACGCATCAGCGGCATTTCGTAGTGCTCCATCCGCACGGCGACGCGGGTCTCTGGCTCAACCGGTGATTACTCTATTTGTTCCAGATCGAGCTAAAAGGTTCGACGTGCCGGCGCTAGTTTATGTGGTTTTGAAAGACGACTTTTGAAGGGCTCCGCGACCCAAAAAGCCAATTTACCTTAAATATGACTGGCGGCTACCAGCGAGCATTTCGCCTTGGCGGCGTTCACATTGACGAAACCGACATGCAACCGCGCGAAGGTCTTTCGGCTCTTCATGTTGACGACATCGTTGATCACGCGTGAGCGATCGGTCAAATGGCTGCCGTCGGGCCGCTGAAAGGCGCATGCAATATTGATGTTCTTGACCGCGTAACCGTTGTCGTTGCGAAGCGTCATCGTCACCAGGGCATTGGAACCGAGCCCTCCCCGGCGCCAGGACTGCGACGAGATCGAGAGGCGATCGACCGGTGCCGGCTGCGCCGGCACAATGGCTTCGGAAATTGCGGGATTGAAGGAAGGCTCCCTGGCGAGACCCACGGTCGGACTGATGGAAGCCGGTTGCGCTGCTGATGTGGCTGCGGCCAGACGCACGGCTTCAGCGGGTGATTGCTCCCGGAGCTGGTCCACAAGCAGCCATCCAGCCGCCGCCACAATCACAACGAGCGGCAACCAGCCAATGGCTGTCCTGAGATAGCTCGCAGACATATCGTCAGCGCGATCTGAATGATGTCCCCAACCAAGACTGACATGCCGGCTGATTCCGGTCGAATCAATGTTGAGAAATCCATCGGTCATGGTCGCGCCATCTGTAAAATGCGCTGGCTCTATTCGCCTGGATCACAATTCACACATGAGAAATTCACACCGGAGAAATTGGTTCCATCAAAGCGCGACATGATCGAACGCGAACTGGCCCGAACCTTGCCACCGAGGGGATGGTCACGCCCCTGCCTCGCCGCTAAGCTTGTCCCATGCGGACGATGTACCGCCGTTCTTTCAGGCGGCCGCGGGCGGCACAAAATCATCGATTGGAGGAAGAGTATGCCGGTAGTGACTTGGGACCACGTTCATTTGCGCAGTCCCGATCCGGAGGCAATGGCCGTCTGGCTTGAAGACGTACTCGGTGGCGAGATTATTCGCGGCCCCGGCCGCATCGACGTCAAGCTGGGGGGTGCCATGGTCTTCATTGCGCCGGTTGCATCCGGCGACGGTGTCAGTGCGGCCCCGAGTCATCCCCATCAGGGGCTCGATCATCTCGGACTGTCGGTCAAAGACATCGATGCGGTCGCCGCCGAGATCAAAGCCAAGGGCGTTGAATTCACAACGGAACCCCACACCATCCGGCCGGGCGTCCGCATCTGCTTCATTCGTGGGCCCCAGGGCATTTCGATCGAACTGCTGGAGCGCGACAAGAAATACGCCTGAGCGGCCGATGACGAATAAAGCTGGCAGTCAACCTGCCGCGTTGCGGCGGACGTCGGGCTTTGGCATAACAAACTGGCTTAGTGGGGTCTGGCGTCAATAAACCATGAAGAATGGGCTGTATTCGATCCATGTCGTCCTTCAGGACGGCCGCTCCGGCAAGGGTAGCGGCGTCGTGCTATTTCGGGATGGCAATATCCTGGGCGGCGACGCGTACCTGTTCTATGTCGGCAGCTACACGGTGAAGGAGAATACCTTCAAGGGCGAGATCCTGGTCCAGCGCCATACGCCCAGCCCCGACGTCACCCCCCTGTTCGGCGGCCCGGACCCGGTCGGCATCGGCGTCTCCGGGACGTTCACCGATACCGCTGCCGACATGAGCGGCACGGCGCTGGTCGGCAAAGCCAGCCAGATCTTCACGGCCACGCTGCGCAAGCTGGTCGAGACCGACTGAGCATCGCGATCAACGTTTATTCTGCGGCCTGCTCCAGCGGCGCCACGCGCGGCAGAACCATGTGAACGCGCGTGCCGCGTCCGGGTTCGGAGTCCAGATCGAGCCGGCCGCCGAGGCGGTTGGTGACGATACTATAGACAATGTGAAGCCCGAGCCCGGTGCCGCCCTGATCCCGGCGGGTCGTGAAAAATGGATCGAAGGCGCGCCGGCGGACATCCAGGCTCATGCCGCAACCGTCGTCGGCAAAGATGATTTCGACATAATCCGCGCCCGCCGCCCGCACCTTGATATCGACCGTTCCGGCGCGCCCGTCCGGAAATGCATGCGCCACCGAATTGAGAAACAGGTTGGTGAGCACCTGCCCATAGGGACCGGGATAGGAGTTCATGGTGAGGTTGGGCTCGCAATCGACGGCAAGCGTCAGGCGATGCTTGCGCAGGCCGGGCCGCAAACTCAGCACCACCTGTTCGGTCAGGTCGCCGAGGTCGAACGTCCGCTGGTCCGAGTAGTTGCGATCGGCGGCGACCTGCTTGAAGGACGTGATCAGTTCCGCCGCGCGGTTGAGGTTGGCAACAAGCTGGCCGGACGCATCACGGGCGGCGCCGAGAAAATCGGTAAGGCTTGAGCGGCGGAGATCGCCGCGCGCGACTTCGGCGGCGAATAATGCGGTCTTGCGTTCCAGCGACGAGGCAACCGTCAGGCTGATGCCGACGGGATTGTTGACCTCATGCGCGACACCCGCCACGAGACGGCCGAGCGCGGCGAGTTTTTCCGCCTCGATTAGCGAGTTCTGGGTCTCGCGCAAATTTCGCAACGCTGCTTCCGCGGCATCCTTGGCCTCGCGCATTTCCTGCTCGCCGCGTTTGCGCTCGCCAATGTCGAGCGCAACCGTCACGATGCTCTCGACGTGACCATCGGCGTCAAGCAACGGCAACTTGTTCACGAGCCAATGGCGAAGATTGCCGGACGAATCCCGGTACTCCTCTTCGTAAAAGCCGTGCTCCTTGCCGGTTGCGAGCACCCGCCTGTCGTTCTCGTCGGTCTTCTGCGCGCCATAACGTGACATCAGGTCCGACGTGGTCCGACCGATGGCCTCATGGGCCTCGATCCCGAAAATACCGGCCATATAGCGATTCATCAGAACGTAGTGGAGCTGCTTGTTCTTGACGTTAATCACGGCGGGGACGGTATCGATCACGAGCTGTAACAGCCGCCGTCCTTCCGCAATCGCTTCCTCGGCGCGCCGCTGGTCGGTGATGTCTCGCACGGTTCCTTCATAACGGATGATCTCGCCGGCCTCGTCGCGAACGACGGTCGCGCTGTCCGAGAGCCATAAAATCGATCTGTCGCGCCGCCGCACCTGATACTCGAATTCGCGCACCATACCGTCGCGCTGCATCAGTCGCTCATATTGCACGCGGGCTTGCGGATCGACATAGACGCCCTCGGAAATGTCGTTGATGCCGCGAATGAGCTCTTCCGGTGACGGATAGAGCATCATGCGCGCGAGCGCGGGGTTCGCGTTGAGAATTTGCCCGCCGGGTGTCGTCACGTAGATTCCGTCGACGGAGCCTTCGAACAGTTTGCGATAGCTCTCTTCGGCCAGGCGCTGCTCGGCGAGCGCTCGGATCGCAGCTTCCCGCGCAGCGTCCGCGTCAACCAGCGAACGGCGGAACACCTCCGCGGCGCGCGCGATGTCGCCGATCTCGTTGTGCACACCGGTGGCGGGGATCGATGTATTCTTTTCGCCGCCGGCCAACGCACGGATTGCGGTGGCGATCGCCTTGAGCGGACGAACCGTCTGACGCACCACGAACAGGGCAGCTGCCAGGCCGATCAGCACACCGGCGATACCCAGAAGAATGCTTTGCCACTTGTCGCGCGCGAGCGTTCGGGCGAAATCACGCGACAGCACCCGCCCTCGCCTGTCGCCGAGGTCGCGCAACAAATCAGTGACCCGGCTGATCATTTGCCCTTCGGCGCCCAGCACCTCCCGGTCGAGCTGGGCGATCTGGGCTTCAGTGCCGGAAAGTGAAACGACCGCATCGGCGTAAGCATCGGTCGCAGCGCGAAGCGTCGGATCGTCGATCGAGATCGACTTCATGGCGCCGGCCGCCTGCCCGGCCGCGGTCGGGTCGCGCGCCAACAAGGCTGCCGTGAGCCGATTTTGAGCGCGAAACAGCTGGCGTGCGGTGGCCCGTTCTGGAATTTCAGCGATGGCTTGTTCGAACCGGACCCGGACCGGCTGTAAAGCGGCAACGAGTTCCGCGCGCCGGGAAATCAATGAAGTGATCCGGTCCATGCCCTCCTGGTAATTGGCCAGGCGCTGCGTGACGCCATCGATCATCTCCCGCTGCTCTGGCGCGAGTTGCAGCCGGGTGTTCTTCAATAAGGCGCTCAGCGAGGAGGCCGCCTCTTGGGCGCGGCCAGACGGCGCAGCAGGGTCAGTCACGAAATCGCGGGCCGCCAGCCGCAATTCCTTGGTGCGGCGGTCGATTTCTTCGGCGACATCGCCGAGGCTTTGCAGGTGTTGCAGTTCGGCGAAAGTCGCGTCGATGTGGCGGATGGCGACGACGCTGGCAATGCTCGTCATGGCGATCATGGCGAGCAAAAGGGTGAAACTGCCAAAGGTCAGTTGCCCGATTGAGAAAGAAACCGACTTTATCCGTCTAAACATCGCGAAAAGGGCTCTGAGCAAGGCAATCTGCTCGACTAGTGGTCCGATTCTAACGTTCGCATCCCGTCTCAAAGGACCGCTAGCAAATATATGTCTCTGGTGGAGTTTTGGATTTGACATTCGCCAAGCGAACTTGCGGACGCATGGGCAGCGAATATCAAATCCACTCCACTAGGTAGCCCCTTATACGACGATTTGGCTGCCCGGGGGAAACCCGGACGCGGCCTCGTTTTCGGGCCTGCTCAATCCGCAGGAATGCCGGCGTCCTTCACGACCTTGGCCCACAGAGCGATGTCGGACTTGATGATGCCGGCGAATTCGCCGAGCGGGGCGCTTTTCGCCGAACAACCCGCCAAATCGAGCTTTTCACGCACCTCGGGCGCAGCCACCGCCGCCTCCAACGCCCCGCTGATTTTCGCAACGATTGGTTGCGGGGTTTTTGACGGTACCACAATGCCAAACCAGGGCGTCACCTGCGCATCGGCAAATCCCTGCTCTGCCATGGTCGGCACGTCAGGAAAGTATTTTGAGCGCCCATCGCTGATCGAGGCGATGACTCGGATGGTGCCGCTTTGCGTCAGCGAAAGCGCCTGGTTGGTCGAGAAAAACGACGAGGTGAGCAGACCGCTGGCGATGTCCGCAACCATTTGCGGGTAGCCGCGATAGCCGATTGGATTGACGTCGATCCCCGCCAGCCGTTTGAACAACTCAAAGCCGAGATGGCCAGTCGAACCTTTGCCGGGGTGGCCGTAATTCAGCGCCCCCGGCTTGGCCTTGGCGAGCGCTATGAACTCGGCAACGTTCTTCACGGGCAAGGACGCCGGAACGATGAAGACGTTCGGCGCCTGGCAAATCATCCCGATCGGCGTGAAATCGCGCAACGGATCCCATCGCATGACGAGATTGAGGGACGGGCTCGTCGTGAAGAACGTCGTCACCAATAGCCACGTATATCCATCGGGCTCGGCGCGGGCGACGTCTTCGGCCGCGATCGAACCGTTGGCGCCGGACTTCGATTCCATAATGATCGAGGCATTCCACTGCGTGGCGATATGCTGGGTGACGATGCGCCCGAACACATCCGCGACGCTTCCGACCGAATAGGGATTGACGACGCGGATCGGACGGTTGGGAAAACCCTCCTGCGCGTTCGCCACGAGAGCGACCACGATCAGCAGCAACGCCGCTATCGTCGTGCCGAGGCGTTTCGTCATCGCCATCGCGTATCCTGCCCTGCCCGCGGTGTTTAAGCGTTCCGCTTGCGGTCAGGATGCCGACAATCACCCCGCCGGGCAAGGGTCGGCCCGGCTTCAGGAACCTTTGGCTGTAGCGGGCCTCCGCGCCGGAATGGTCATTGCCGCAACCCCGATAACAACGCAGGCGAGGCCCATCCAGGCGGTCGGCGAGAGCTTTTCGCCGAGCAATAAGACACCGAGCGCCACGCCGATCGGGACGCGAAGATAGGCCTGCGCCGTGGTGCCGACGGAACCCAGGGTCTGGATCAGGCGGAAGTAGATCACGAAGGCGATCGCGGTCGAAAATATTGCCAGTCCCAGCAGCGCCAGCACCGAGGTGGTCGACGGCGTCAGCGTCCACGGCTGTTCAAGGACGGCGCTGATCGGCAACAGGATCGCCGCGCCGCACAGCAGCGAGCCTGCCGCCGGCGCCATCGGATCAAGCCCCTTGAAGCCACGGCTGAAGACCGCGCCGCCGGCGTAGCAGATGGTTGCGGTCACAATAGCGATTTGCGCGAAGAGCTGTTCGCCGAGACCTTGGAACGCCTGCACGCCAATGATCAGGCAGATGCCCGCCATGCCGGCCACCACGCCGAATAATTTGCGCCAGGACAACGCGTCCTGATGCGCGATCGCGAGCGTCAGGAAAAACGTGAAGATCGGCGACGTCGAATTCAGAATGGTCGCAAGTCCCGCATCGACCGAACGCTCGGCCCAGGCGATCAGCGTCCAGGGAACAACGCTGTTGAGACAGGCCTGAAACAGGAAGCGACGCCAGGTCGCGGCGTCTTTCGGCAGCCGCACACCCCACCAACGCATAATCAGCAGCAACAGCAGACCTGCGATCAGCGTCCGCCCGGCAATCAGGGTGACCGGTGGAATTGTGGCGACGCCAAGCTTGATGAAGGCGTACGAGCCTCCCCAGAGTGTGGCCAGCCCCATCAGCAGGGCAAGCTCGACGCCGAGGGACGGCTCACCCGCGCTTGCATCTCGCGTCATTGCCTCTGTCATGGTTGCGCCGATGCTCCCTCTCGCCACTGAGAGCAAAGGCCTACATGGTCAAGGCGAGACAATGCTTCGTCATCGGTCGAACTGTGAGATCGTTATACGCTTCCTTTCACATCTCAAACAATTCTCCGTCGTAGCCCGCCTCCAGCGGAATGCGAAGCTGGCGTCCACCATTCAGCCTCGTTAGCACCGGCATGACAGTGACGACAGGTTTCCCTCGTGCCTCGTCGAGGGCTGCTCGCACATTTGGCTGCTTGCCGAGCTTGATCAAGTTGCGCGTGGTTGGAAACGGAAGCTTGAACCGTCCGCTCTCGCCTCCCGCAACCGCCTCACGCGGCGACAGCCAGAGCGAGTCGATCGATTCCCGGCCATCATGCGCGCCAAGCTGTTCCGGAGGGGCCGCCGCCAGAAAGAACCAGGTGTCGAACCGCTTCGGCATGCCTTCCGGCGTGATCCAGCGCGCATAGGGCACGAGCGCGTCGAGGGCGAGCACCATGCCGCTGTCGGCGAGCACTTCAAGAAAAGTCGTCTTCCGTTCGGAGAGCGCCACACGGTGACGGGCCTCAATGTGCGCCGCTTGTTTCGCCTCGACCAACTCATTTGAACCGCGAGGGCGTGCCAGCAGAATGCCGCTTTCCTCGAAGGTCTCTCGGACCGCCGCGATCTTGAAACTCAATTCGGCCGGATCGCACCCCTCGCCACCGGTATAAAGTTCGGGCCGCGCGATGATATCGCGATCGCTGGCATCGACGCTGCCGCCGGGAAACACCAGCGCGCCCGAAGAGAACTCGATCTCGTGATGGCGCACCATCATGAAGACCTCGATTTCTTCCGAAGCGCCGTCGCGCAGCAAGAGAATGGTCGAGGCCGGACGCGCGGCGGCCGCTTCAGCCACGAAATTAGCCTGCCGCGCTTGATTGCGGCTGCAGGTTAGCGCGGCGATCGACCCGGGCGACACGCGACAGCAGATAGTCCACCTCCGCTTTCGCCGTCGCCGTAATGCTCGAGCCCGGCTTGCGCTGCGCGCTAGAGGCAATGATGCCGCGCTTTTGCAGCACGTATTTCCGCACCGCCAGGCCAATCGCCGGCTGCTGCTCGTAGCGGATCAGCGGCAGATGCGCGTCGAACAGGTCATGCGCAGCATCGCGGCGCGCTTCTTTCGACAGCCGCACGACATCGATCAGCATTTCCGGGAAGGCATAGCCGGTCATGGCGCCATCCGCGCCGCGCTCCATCTCGAAATCGAGGAACGTCGCACCATTGCCGGTCAGGATCGACAGCGGCCGTAACGAGCCGTCCTTCTGGAAACCGCGCAGCGTCGAAATTTTTTCCAGACCCGGCCAGTCCTCATGCTTGAGCATCACGCAGGAAGGATTGTCCATCACGATCTTGCGGATCACACCAGGCGTGAAGATCACGTTCAGCGTCAGCGGATAGTCCTGCAAACACCAGGGAATGTCGGTGCCGATCGCTTCCACGGCCTGCTTGAAATAGCCGGTAATCTGATCATCGGTGCGTAAAGCGGGCGGCGGCGCGATCATCACGCCGGCCGCGCCCGCATCCATCGAGGCCCGCGCTAGCGACCGCATGGCGGCAAATCCCGGCGCGGAGACGCCGACGATGATCTGCATGTTCTTGGCGCGCTTCACAAAGCGCTTGGCGATTTCTTCGGCCTCAGCGCCTTCGAGCTTCGGCGCCTCCCCCATGATGCCGAGTACCGTGATGCCAGCGCAGCCGATCTCGCCGTAGAAATCCGTCAGCCGGTCGATCGATTTCTCGTCGATCCGGCCGTCGTCATGAAACGGCGTCGGCGCGATCGCAAAAGTGCCTTTGGCTTCGTGGGTGAGTTTTGTCATCTGCGTCTTCTTCCTTTTTGTCAGGTCCGTCGCGCCGATTTCCTGATCTCCTCCTCGGAGAAGAAAATCTCGCTTGCATGCGTCACGATATCTTCCGCCTTCCAGCCAGTGAACGGCGGCTTCCAGCCTTCCATTTCCATCATCCGCATTTCGCGCACGCCGCGCGGGCCGGAGACGCCGAGCACCTTGCCGGTCTGGTCGCCCGAGAGGTCGCTGACCATATATAGCACGGCCGGCGCGATGCCGTCCGGGCCGAGCGCCATGCCGGGATTTTCTTTATAGCGCGGCAGATCCTCGGTCATACGCGTCAGCGCGCCTGGCGCCAGCGTCCAGACCCGGATGTTGTATTTGCGGCCCTCGATCGCGAGCACGTTCGACAGGCCCCAGATCCCGCCTTTGGCGGCGCCGTAATTATATTGGCCGAAATTGCCGATCAGACCGGAGGTCGAGGACGTATTGACGATGACGCCGCCGCCATTCTCCCGCATCCACCGGAACACAGGTTGCGTCGTGCAAAACGTGCCTTTCAGATGCACCTTGAGCACCTTGTCAAAGGCGGCTTCAGTCGCCTTCGCAAAGGTCTGATCGAGCAAGATGCCGGCATTGTTGACGAGGATATCGGCGCGGCCGAAATGCTTGATCGCGTCGTCGAACACCGACTGGCCGCCAGCCAGGGTCGAGATATCGGCGCCATTGGCGACCGCCCGGCCGCCCTCGGCCTTGATCGCCGCGACGACCTTCTCGGCCATCGAGAGGTCGGCGCCGGAGCCGTCGCGGGGGCCGCCGAGGTCGTTGACCACGACGGCTGCGCCCTCGCGCGCAAACAGTTTGGCGTAGGCTTCGCCCAGGCCCCCGCCCGCGCCGGTGATCAGCGCCACCTTGCCGTCGAGCAATCCCATCGCGCTCTCCCTCTTTTACCCCAACACCGTCTTGCCGCTGCGGATCACGACCGCCTCGCGCGCCTTCACCCGCGCCTCGAACGAGATCACATTGCCGTCCTTCCACAGGTCCAGCGTCACGGTTTCGCCGGGATAGACCGGCGAGGAAAACCGCGCGGCGTGCTGTTTGAAGGCGCTTGCGTCGTAGTCAGCATAGGTTTGCAGGATCCCGCGGCAAGTGATCCCAAAGGTGCACATGCCGTGCAGGATCGGCCGCGAGAAGCCGGCGCGCCGGGCAAATTCAGGATCGGAGTGCAATGGATTGCGGTCGCCGCACAACCGGTAGATCAGGGCCTGATCGGGACGGGTCGAAATATCGACGGAGCGGTCAGGGCTGCGCGACGGCACCTTGTGCGGTTCGGGCTGACCTTCGGAAGGTCCGCCAAAGCCGCCGTCGCCCCGGGCGAAACGCGAAGCGACCAGCGTCGCGAGCTCCTCGCCCTTTTCGTTCTTGAGAACGGTCTGATGCCGGATCACCGCGCCCTTGTCCTTGCCCTTGTCGAACACCGCGAGCACGCGTGAATCGACCAGGAGCTTTTCCGCGACCGGCAACGGACGGTGAAAGGTGATGTCGCGCTCGCCGTCGACCACCATCACGCGGTTGAGATTCATCTCGCCGGGACTGGCGCCCCAAGCCGCGACGGAAGCAAAGGTCGGCACGACTTTCAGCGGGCGCGGAACGGCGGCCGCTTCGTTGACGAAGGCGAGTTCTTTCTCGTCCATCGGATCGGCGCCCATGCCGATGCCATAGGCATAGAGCATCACCTCCCGGTCGCCATAGGCAAAGCGCTGATCGAGATTCTTCAGCGCCATCAACTCATCGTACTTGATCGGCATTCTCTGCTCTTTCTCGATCCTCAAGCGAGCTGTCCGTTGATGCGCCCGCTCCCCTTGCGGGAGAGGGCCATTCCACAGCCAACCCCAAACTCATTTGGGTGAGGGGTAGCACTCGAGACCCCTCACCCGGTTCGCTCAGGCGCGCAATTGCGCTGCCGAGCTCGCCACCCTCTCCCGCAAGGGGAGAGGGTGAAATGCGACCCGCGGTTATACCGGCGTAAAGAACGGCAGCGGCGCGCCGTCGGTCGGCTTGAACACGACCTTCACCTTCTGGCCGATCTTCAGCTTCTCCCTGTCGCAATCGACAAAATTGGTCAGGAGCGACGGCCCCTCTTTCAGGGTCACATAGCCGATCGCGTAAGGGCCGGAGGCCGACTTGCGCATCAGGCTAAAAGTGTAGATCTCGCCCTCGCCCGAGCTTTCTTCCCACACCGTCTTGTCGGAGAAGCAGAACGGACAGATCGAGCGCGGGAAATAATGCGCTTCGCCGCACGCGGTGCAGCGCTTGAACATCAGTTTGCCCTTGGCGGTCTGCTCCCAGAAGTGAGCGGTCTCGGGATTGGTCGCGGGCTTGGGATATTTCGCAGCATCAGCCATCACACGCGCTCCAGAATGCAGGTTGATGCGGCATGGCGCACGCCGAGCAGTCCACCGGTGCCATGCGCAACGGCGAGATCGCAATTCGGCACCTGAACTTTGGGATGCGCCTCGCCGCGCAACTGCCGCACCGCTTCAAGAATCTTGGTCATGCCGCCGCGGTTGACCGGATGGTTGCTGCACAGGCCGCCACCGTCGGTGTTGAACGGCAGCTTGCCGACGCCGGAGATCAAATTGCCGTCGGCGACGAACTTGCCGCCCTCGCCTTTCTTGCAGAAGCCGAGGTCCTCAAGCTGCATCAGCACCGTGATGGTGAAGCTGTCGTAGATCGAGGCGTATTTGATGTCCTTTGGCGTGACGCCGGCTTCTTCGAACGCCCTCGGCCCCGACCACACGCCGGCTGAATAAGTCAGATCGAGCTTCTGGCCACCGCGCGGCCCCTTCAGCGCCTCGCCATGGCCGATCATCCGTACCAGCGGCTTCTTCAGGGTCTTCGCGATCGCTTCGGACGTCACGATGAAGCCGCCGCCGCCATCGGTGACGACACAGCAATCCATGCGATGTAATGGGTCGGCAATCATCGGCGAGTTGAGCACGTCTTCCACCGTCACGACGTCAGGCAACATCGCATGCGGATTATATTGCGCGTGGTGGGATGCGGCGACCTTGATCCAGGCCAGTTGCTCGCTGGTGGTGCCGAATTCATGCATGTGACGCAGGGCGCACATGCCGTAGATATTATGTGTGGTGGCGCCATAGGCAGCCTCGAAGTCGGCCTCCGCGCCGCTCGCACGAGGCGGCATCGGCCCGGTGCGCGGCTTGCCGGCGAGCGTGACCAGCGCAATCGAGCACTTGCCGGCGGCGATCGCTTCGGCGGCGTGGCCAAGATGAACCAGGTAGGAGCAGCCGCCGGTATCGGTGGAATCGAAGTGGCGGACTTTCAGGCCGAGATAATCGACCATCGCCATTACCCCGCCCGGAGCGTCGCCGGCGCAGAAATAGCCATCGATATCGGCTTTGGTCAGGCCCGCGTCCTCGATCGCGCCCTTGGCGATTTCGGCATGAAGCTGGGCGGTGGATTTGTCGGGGGCGTGCCGGGTTGGATGCTCGTAAATACCGACGATATAGGCCTTGCCTTTGATGGTCACGTCCTTCTCCGCTGACGTTTCTCCCTGAAGGATTTTTCTGGCCTCTCCAGACGGCCTTGGCAAGCGGCGAATATTCCACGGGGTGAGGCGATATCGCATGGCGGAACAGGCCTTTCCGCTTTCACCATCATCGCCCGGCTTGACCGGGCGATCCAGTATTCCAGAGACGCCGGCGTTCGAGCCGAGAAGCCATGGATTACTGGATGCCCCGCTTGAAGCGGGGCATGACACCGGAGCCGGCACGCCATCACCTTCCCGCGGCATATCATGTCCGGGTTTAAGCAAATCATGTCCCTCATCATAAATAGAGGGCGCAGGGAATGCCGGGCACGTCAGGCGCACCCGCAGCCTCGTATGCAATAAAGAAAGCACACGAGTGTAGTCACCACAGGTTCACCGGCACGAGCCGGCATTCCCTGCGCGAATGGTTTTAACGGCTTGCTTCGTGCTCTCCCCGGAGACCGGCTTTGTTGCCTCCGTCGATATCAGCGTCGGGATATCAGGACCACACGACTTCGCCGTCCGCTTCCGGCGCATTCGTCTCTTGCGCCGCAAACGTCCACCGCATCCCGCAGCCAACGTCCGTGACGATCGCGGTACGCCCCTCTTATGAGGGCGGGACAGGGCTGATTCTGCCGGTGATTTGCGGCTCCGATCAACGCTTCGCTGCCGCGGCGAATTGGCACGACGGGCAAATCAGGCGGTGATTCACATTCCGAATTGTACCGCAAGCCCTTAAAAAAAGGGGTCTCCAGCAAAAAAACGTCAAAAACCCCGAGAAAAACCGAGAAAAACTGTGTAGAAGCCTCTTCCTCGGCGCTAGGAACGTTATTATCACGACGGTCCGAATCAGAGGAGACACAATGGCCACTCAAATGTCGAAGTCACAACTGGTCGAAAAAATTGCGACCACCACCGAACTCTCCAAGCGTGACGTCAAGAACGTCATGGATACGCTGACTGACGTCGGCCACAAGGAACTGAAGAAAGCCGGCGTATTCCTGCTGCCGGGCTGGGCGAAGTTCGTCGTGGTCAAGAAGCCCGCGACCAAGGCTCGCAAGGGCACCAACCCGTTCACGGGCGAAGAGATGATGTTCAAGGCCAAGCCGGCCCGCAAGATCGTCCGCGCCAGGCCCGTCAAGGCCGCCAAGGACGCGGTCTAAGAAAGACACGGACCTTGAAGTTAAAGGCCCCCGCAATGGGGGCCTTTATTTTTTTGGACTGGAATAAAGCGCGGGATGCCTGCGCGGATAAGCCGCCCGACGTCCGCCATGGCCGTCAAAACAGAAATGGCGTGAGCGTTTCATATGTCCGCCTTTGACCCTGGCTGTGTGAAAACGCCGTGGTGCTGTTATGATTCTCGCGTGATTCTTGCGGGAGGAATCGATGAGGCGCTTCGTTGAGGAGGCGGATCGTGGGCAATGGACGCTATTGCCCGAATGCCT
>Ga0210391_10002516_pt1 | contig 15888 bp, 10 predicted proteins | sample IncBWC12OmetaG_FD_160573 | JGI IMG/M metagenome (GOLD analysis project Ga0210391, IMG submission 160573) | Forest soil microbial communities from Barre Woods Harvard Forest LTER site, Petersham, Massachusetts, United States - Inc-BW-C-12-O ... | reverse complement strand
CCACGGCCGACTCGTTCGCGATGTCGAGGCGCTGCCCGAACGTGATCGCGAGCGTGCGCGTCGGGTACCCGCAGTTCGCGGTGATGGTCACGAGCTGCGCTTCGTTCTGTTCCGGCAAGAAGAAGCCCTTGTACCCTGTGACGACGACGACGGCGTCGGCCAGCGGCCGTAGCCCGTCCCCACGCGGCGGCCCTGCGCGAAAGAGCTTTCCGTACGTGTCGAGCGCCGCCGGGCACGAGCGGAAGTCCTGGTCCGGAACGTCGGGCGACTCGGGCCCTCGGACGAAGACCGTTCCCTCGACGCTCCCCGTCGGTCCCTGGTAGGCCGGGAGCTTCTGCGGATTGACGACCGCCTCGACGTTCGCGATGGGAACCGCCGCGCCCGATTTGTCGACGTGAATCGCCGGGGCGGCGTCGCTCGCCGACACCCCCCCGTGCGGCGCGGCGTCGCTCACGACGATCGGTTCCGGTGCCTTGTGCTCGCAGCCAACGGCGGTGGCGGCCGTGGCAACGACGGCCGCAGCCGAGAGAACAGCGGCGCGCGCCGAAAAGGGGAGATTGTGCATGGTCAGCTCGACACCTTGCAAACCCTGCGCGCGTCGTCTCAGCCGCCCGACCCGCTCGCGGCGTAGGCCGCGGCCGTGATGGCGGCGTCGAGGTAGGCGCTCGGCGTCAGGCCGAGCACGAGCACGAGAACGGCACTCAGGATCAGCGCCGCCGTGATGTAGCCGGAGCGCATCGGAATGGCGACGGGCGCCCCCGCGGCCGGCTCGCGCATGTACATGTAGATGAGGACGCGCAGGTAGTAATACGAGCCGATGACGCTGTTGATCAGCGCCAGGATGACGAGCCAGTAGAGGCCGGACTCGATGCCCGCCTTGAACAAGAACCACTTCCCGAAGAAGCCCGCGGTGGGCGGAATCCCGGCGAGCGACAGGAGGAAGAACGAGAACGCCAGCGCGGTCGCGGGGTGCCGCCGGCCGAGCCCGGCCAGGTCTTCGTAGCTCACGGCCTCGCGATCGCGGCTGCCGCAGATCGCGAGCGCGCCGAACGCGCCCGCGGTCGAGACGGTGTAGACGAGCAGATAGAAGAGAATGCTCGCAACCGCCTCGGACGACATCCGCATGATGGCGGTGATCCCGAGGAGCAGGTAGCCCGCGTGCGCGATGCTCGAGTAGGCGAGCATGCGCTTCACGGACTCCTGCCGCCCCGCCACGAGGTTCGCGAACGTCATCGTGACCGCCGCGAGCGCGGCGACGATGGGGGGCCAGCCCGCGGCCCACGAGGTCCACTTCGGATCGCCGAGCGCGACGAGGAGGACGCGCAGGAACATCGCGAACCCGCCGGTCTTCACGGCGACGGCCATGAACGTCGTCGCCGGCGTCGGCGCGCCCTCGTACGCGTCCGGCGTCCACGCGTGGAAAGGAACCGCGCTGACTTTGAACGCCATCCCGACGAGCACGAGCACGGCGCCGATGATGAGCAGCGGGCTATGGCCCGCGGGCGTGCGCGCGGCCTCACCGATCCCGACGAGGTCCGTATGGCCCGTCGCGCCGTAGATCAGCGCGAAGCCGTAGATCAGGAGCGCCGCTGCGAACGAGCCGAGCAAGAAGTATTTCAGCGCGCCTTCGGTCGCGCGCGGGCTCGTGCGGCGGAACGCGGTCATCGCATAGGCGCCGATGCTCATCGTCTCGAGGCCCAAGAACAGCGTGAGCGCGTCGCCCGCCGCCGCGAGCATCATCGCGCCGAACGTCGCGAAGAGGAGCAGCGCGTAGAACTCACCGCGGTCGAGACGGTGCTCGGGCAAGTAGCCGCCCGCGACCAGGGCGGCGAGACCCGCGCCGAGGCAGATCACCATGTCGAAGAAGAACGAGAACCGGTCGATGAGGAGCCACGGGGCCGCCCCGCTCACGTCCAGGTGGTCGACGCCGAACATCCACAAACCGCCGGCGAACGCGCCGCCCGTGAAGAGCACGAGCGCTGCGCCGACTGCGAGCCCATGGTCCGCCTGGGGCTCTCCCTTGGGCGCCTGCCTGGAGAACGCCTCGGCCAGCATCAAGAGCAACGCGCCGATGCCGACGACGAAGAAAGGCGAGAGAGCGAGGAGGGTCGACATGGAGCGGCCTCAGTGGGCTTGCGCGGGCGCTGCGGGAGCGTCTGCGCTCGGAATGACGGCGGGCTTCTGGACGCGCGGCGACTCCGCGCGCGGCGGGGAGAGGCTGATCGGGCCCTCGAAGTACTTGGGTCCGGGATGCGCGTCGACGCGGGCCTCGACGTCGTCCTTCACGCGGGCGGCCGCGCCTTTGATTTGCGACAGGAAAATGTTCGGGAAAAGGCCGATGACGAAGATCATCAGGACGAGCGGCGTCGCGGCGACGAGCTCGCGCTCCGTCATGTCGGGCAGATGCGCGTTCTCTTTGTTCGTCACCGGGCCGAAGAACATCTTCTGCACGACCATGAGCATGTAGACCGCGCCGAGGATGACGCCGATCGCCGCTCCCACCGCCTGCATGCCGACCATCCGCCCGAGCGTATGGGACATGAACGAGCCGGTGATGATCATGAATTCGCCGACGAAGCCGTTCGTGGTCGGGAGGCCGACGCTCGCGAGCGTAGCGATGATGAAAAGCGCGGCGTAGAGCGGCATCGGCTTGGCGAGACCGCCGAACTGGTCGATGCCCCGCGTGTGCCGGCGATCGTAGATGACGCCGAACAGAAGGAAGAGCAGGCCGGTCGAGATGCCGTGGTTCACCATCTGCAAGACGCTGCCTTCGAGCGACGCCTGCGTGAGCGCGAAGATCCCCAGCATCACGTACCCGAGGTGCGCGACCGACGAGTACGCGATGAGGCGCTTCACGTCGTCCTGCTTCCACGCGCAGAGGGCCCCGTAGATGATGCCGCCCAGCACCGCGACGCCGCCGAGCTGCGGCGCGTAATCGGTGGCGACCTCGGGAAAGATGCCCATGGCGAAGCGCAGATAGCCGTAGGTACCCGCCTTGAGCATGACGGCCGCCAGGATGATCGAGCCCGCCGTCGGTGCTTCCGTGTGCGCATCCGGCAGCCACGTGTGGACCGGGAACATCGGCACTTTGATCACGAACGCGAGCGTGAACGCCGCCCAGAGCCAGAACTGCATCCGGTACGGGATGAGCACCCGCTGCAAATCGAAGTAGTCGAAGCTCGGAGTCCCCCCGCTCGCCCGCGCGTACGCGTACGCCATGTACAGAATGGCGCCGAGCATCAGCATCGAGCCGAACATCGTGTAGAGGAAGAACTTGATGGCGCTCTTGATGCGGCCCGTTCCGCCCCAGACGCCGATCATGACGTACATGGGGATGAGCATCAGCTCCCAGAACACGTAGAAGAGGAACAGGTCGAGCGACAGAAACGACCCGATCATCGCCCCTTCGAGGAGAAGAAGCGCGAAGCACCAGTCCTTGATGCGCGTGCGAATCGAACCGAACGACGCGTAGGCCGCGATCGGCGTGATGAACGCCGAGAGCACGACGAGCCACAGCGAGATCCCGTCGACCGCGACATGGTAGTGGATGCCGAAGCGCGGCATCCACGCGATGTCTTCCGCGAAGTGATACGTCCGGCCCATCGGGACGCCGAGAACCGGCAGCGTCAGCGCGAGCGTCGCGAACATGAAGGCGAGCGTCGTCCCCTGCAGGAGCTTGGGCGACTGTCGCGGCAGGAACAGGATCGCGATCGCGCCGGCGATGGGCAGCCCGATGATCCACGACAGGTGGTGCCCCGCCTCGCTCGGAAGCTCGCCTTCGAGCGTCGCTTCGCCCGGCCACAGGCACACGACGAAGAGGACGATCGCGCCGGTGATGGCGCCCATGGCGATGCGTCCGCCCGCGCTGCGTCGGCCGGGGAGCGTCGCCGCGACGAGGGCCGCGAGGACGACGGGGACGACGCCGCTCCAGACGATCGCGATGCCGGCCGTGGCGACGAGGAGGGCGAAGAGGCCCACGATCGCGAGCGGCTTGATCGACGGCGGCCCGGCCGGAGGGGGCGCGTCGTCGTCGTGCCCGACGCCCGGATCGTGCCCGTGAGAGAGGTGCGCAGTGTCCGCGGTAGCCATGGTTGATCGCCCTTGTAGAGCGCCTTTAGAGGGAAGACATCGGCGCTGAAGGCCGCGCGACTTTGATGGCGGTGCTCTTCACGAAGCCGAAGGCGTTCCGCACTTCGAGGTTCACCGTCATCGTTTTGCCCGGTTCGACATGGAGCTTCAGCTTCGAGTCGTCGCCGAAGTTCGGCTTGTCCGGCTTGCCGTCCCCGTCCGCGTCCCAGCGATACCCGTAGCCGACGCCCGGGGCGGCGGTGACCAGGTAGTCGTCGTTGCCCGCGTCGGTGACCGTCGCGTTTGCGTGGGCCTGGCCCACGAACCAGACGACGGCCGCGAGGCCGATCGCCATGAGCGCGCCGTACGCGTGGACGACGCCGGTCTGCGTCGCGCGCAAAATCGTCCCGAACGCGGAGACGAGGAGCGCCGTCAGCTTGGCGAGAATGCCGTCGACGATGTTGCGGTCCACCACCGCGCTCGTCTCGGCGAGCGAGTCGACCATCGCGATCGGCCCCTCCTGGTAGATCTCGTCGACGTACCATTTGTTGAGGAGCGTCTCGTGGAGCCAGGGTAGGGCGGCCGCGAGCTGCCGGGCCGGCGCCCCCTTGTTCATCACGTACATCCACCATGCGAGCCCGGTACCGACCAGGAACGCGCCGATGCCTCCCAGCGCGAGCGGCGGAATCAGGTGGTCGGCCCACACCTTGTCGTGCCCGTAGTCGTAGAGCACCGCGCCTTCGGTCGCGGCGCGGAACACGGGCTCGAGCCAGTGCTCCATCGGCTCGAACGTGAGGCCGAACCCGGGCTCCAAGATGCCCGAGAAGAGCGAGAACGCCGCCAGGACGATGAGGGGCACCGTCATTTGCCAGGGCGATTCGTGGGGGGCGTAGCCTGGCTGGCTCAGGTCTTCTTCGTGATGCCCGTGGTCGTGCGCGTCGTCGGCCCCCGCCGCGTGCGCGTCGTGCGCGGAACGAGACGAATGGCTAGCGGCCAGCTCTTCGCGTGCGAGGAGCGACGGGCGTCCCACCGTCCAGCCGCGGAAATCGCCCCAGAAGGTCAGGAAGTACAGGCGGCACATGTAGAACGCCGTCATCGCCGCTGCGATCACCGCGATGAAGTACAGCGTCGGCCCGATCCAGGTGGGCGGGTGGAACGAACGGTAATGGGCCATGTAGCCTTTGCCGTCGTCGGGATTGACCGTGTAATCGACGAATGCCCGATACAGAATCTCGTCTTTCGAGAAGAACCCGCTCGTCAGCGGAAAGCCGATGATCGCCGCCGTCGCCGCGGCGAACGTCATGTGCGTGAGGGGCATCCACTTGCGCAGGCCGCCCATGTTGCGGATGTCCTGCGCCTTCACGTCGTCGTGGATGCGCGCGTGCATCGCGTGGATGACGGAGCCTGCTCCGAGGAAGAGGCACGCCTTGAAGAAGGCATGCGTGAAGACGTGGAAGAAGCCCGCGGCGAAGGCCCCCACCCCGACGCCCAGGAACATGAACCCGAGCTGGCTCACCGTGGAATATGCGAGCACCTTCTTGATGTCGTTCTGGACGAGCGCGATCGACGCGGCGAAGAGGGCCGTCAGCGCGCCGATGATCGCGATGGTCATCATCACGAACGGCGACAGCACGAAGATGAACGACAGGCGGCAGACGAGGTAGACGCCCGCCGTGACCATCGTGGCCGCGTGGATGAGGGCGGAGACCGGCGTGGGGCCCGCCATCGCGTCCGGCAGCCACACGTAGAGCGGAATCTGCGCGCTCTTGCCGGTGCAGCCGAGAAGCAGCGCGAGGCCGACCGCCGTCGCGGCGCTCACCGTGATGAGGTGCCTCGGCTGCAAGAACGACAGGAAGCCGGTGAACTGCCCGCCGCCGAACGGCCAGACGTGCACGCGGAGGGGCTCGATGGGGTGCAGGAGACCGTCCGCCCCGTTGGCGATTCCGTTCCAGTCGAGCGCCCCCGTGTAGTGCACGAGGAGGAACATCGCGCAGATGAGACCGAAATCTCCGATGCGGTTCGCGATGAAGGCTTTCTTGCCCGCCGCGGCGTTCGCGCCGTTCTCGTACCAGAAGCCGATGAGCAGGTACGAGCAGAGGCCGACCCCCTCCCAGCCGACGAAGAGGACCGGAAGGTTGTCGCCCAGAATCAGGACGAGCATCGAGAAGATGAACAAGTTCAAATACGAAAAGAACCGCGCAAAGCCCTCGTCGTCCGCCATGTACGACGTCGAATACAGGTGAATCAGGAAGCCGACGCCGGTGACGATGAGCATCATCACGCCGTTCAGCGCGTCGATGCTGAACTTGACTTCGATCGGGACGCTCACGTTGTCGAATCCGCGATCGCGCGGGATCCACGAGTCGCCGGTCGTGTGCATCCACTCCCAGGCTTTCCACGAGAGCGTGACGTGCTCTTCGCGGTTGTGGCTCACGGCTTCCCACAAGGCGCCGAACGCCCAGAGGGCCGCGACGAAGCTCACGCCGACGGCGGAGAGCGCCATCAGCTTGACGGCCGGCTTGCCGAGGCGTTTGCCCCAGACGCCGTTCACGAACGCGCCGAGCAGCGGCATCCCGAGGATGACCGCAATCAGCGAGAAGTCGTTTTCGGGAAAGAGCGAAAGCATCGTTGGGCGGAGCCCCTTCGTCAGTTTTTCATGGGGCCGAAGCCCCGATGGTCAGTTTTTCAAGAGATCGGCCTCATCGGACCGGACGGTCCGGCGCAGGCGGTAAAGCGAGAGGACGATCGCGAGGCCGACCGCCACTTCCGCGGCTTCGGCCGCGATGATGAAGAAGGTGAAGACCTGGCCGGTATGGTTCTGGCCCGCGTAGATCTGCCCGGCGCCGCGCGCGAGGTGCGATCGATTGAACGCGACGAGGGCGAGGTTCGCGGCGTTGAGCATCACTTCGATGCTCATCAGCGTCACGAGGACGTTGCGGCGAACCAGAAAGCCGACGCCGCCGATGACGAAGATGATCGCAGAAAGCGCGATGTAGTGCTCGCCGGGGATCATGCGTGTCCTTTGCTCGCGCCCGCGGTCGCCGCGTGGTCCGCGTAGTCGCCGTGCGCGGGCGCATCGACGAGGGCGTGCGAGCCGTGGCTCTCGTGGCTGTAGAGACCGGAGTGCGGCGTGGGCGACATGCTCGGCTCCGGGACGGACGCGACCGACTCGCGCTCGTTTTTCGTGAGCCCTACGCCCTGGCGCCCGCGCGCCACGCCGATGGCGCCGACGACGGCGACCATCAGAAGGGCGCTCGAGAGTTCGAACGGAATGATCGCGTCCGAGAAGAGAACGGCCCCGAACGCGTCGATGCCCCCGTACGCGCCGTCCACCGTCCCGACGGGGTATCCGCTCGGGGTTCCCATCGAGGCGCGCACCGCGGCCGCGATCGTGAGCAGGCCCGTCAGGCCGAAGAGACCGCCGCCGATCGTGCGGACGATCGCACCGCGGCCGTCTGCGGGCGTCGAGGCGCTCGGCCCGAGGAGCATGATGACGAAGAGGAAGAGAACGACGATCGCGCCCGCGTAGACGATGAGCTGCACGGCGGCGAGAAACTGCGCGTGGAGGGACGCGAAGAGCCCCGCGATGCTCAGGATGAGGAGCAGGAGGCCCATCGCCGCGCGGATTGGGTTTTTCGAGAGGACGACTGCCCCGGCGCCGCCGACGGCGAGGAGCGCGGAGATGTAGAAAAAGATCTGGCCTAGAAGAATCACTGGGCTCGGCTCCTCCCGGCGCGAAGCGCCGGCCGACCCGGCCGACCTGCGCTTCCTGCGTTGTAGACGGCGCAGACGTTCACGCCGCGCTCCACGGTTCGACCACGAGCTTCGCGTCCCCGCGCGGCCGCTCGCCCCGAACGTGCGCTTCGAACTCCTTGCGAAACTTCTGGATGAACGCGAGCGCGGGCATCGCCGTGCCCTCGCCGAAGGCGCAGATGGTGTTGCCCATGATGCCGTTCGCGATGTCGTGCAGCGAGTCGAGCTCCGCCATCGTCCCCGTGCCCGCGAGGATCTTGTTGCAGAACCGCTCGAGCCACGCGCTGCCTTCGCGGCACGGCGTGCACTGGCCGCACGATTCGTGGCGGTAGAACTGCATCAGGTTCTGCATGCATGCGACGGGGTCCGTGCCTTCCGCGATGACGGTGACGCAGCACGTGCCGAGCATCGTGCCGACGCCGCGCATCGTGTCGACGCCGAGGGGCACGTCCATGACGCTCTTGCCGTCGTACGGATGGAGCGGCGACTTCGGGTCCGGCGCGCGCACGACTTCGTCGGCGCGGAGCACGGGCGTCGACGACCCGCCCGGGATCACGGCCATGAGCTTGCGGTCGCCGAGGACGCCGCCGCCGATGTCGTAAATGAGCTCGTTGAAGGTGGGGCCCACGGCGAGCTCCACGACGCCGGGCGTCTTGACGTGGCCGTTCACGCCGTAGAGGCGCACGCCTCCGTCGCCGGCCTTGTGCAGGAACGAGAGCGCGCTGAACTCTTCGCAGCCCATACCGAACGCCGCCGGAACCGCGGCGATCGTCTCGAGGTTGTTCACGGTCGTGGGGCAGCCGAACGCGCCGGCATTCGCCGGGAAGGGCGGCTTCATGCGCGGCTCGCCGCGTCGCCCTTCGATCGAATTGAGCATCGACGTCTCTTCGCCGCAGATGTACGCGCCCGCGCCCGAGTGCACGTGCACCTCGACGGCGTAGTCGGATCCGAAGGGGCTCTTGCCGAGGTAATCCTTCGCGCGTGCTTCGCGAATCGCGCCTTCGAGGCGCGCCTTCGACAGGTGCAGCTCGTCGCGCACGTAGATGTACGCGACGTGCGCGCCGATGCCGTAGCAAGCGATGATGCAGCCTTCGATGCACGCGTGCGGATTGAGCTCCATCAGCGTGCGGTCCTTGTGCGTGCCGGGCTCACCTTCGTCCGCATTCACGACGAGGTAGTGCGGCTTCGCGCCCACGGTCTTCGGCATGAAGCTCCACTTCACGCCCATCGGAAAGCCGGCGCCGCCGCGCCCGCGGATGTTGGCTTTCTTGGCTTCGTCGACGACTTGCTCGCGCGTCATCGTCTTCAGCACGCGGCGCGCGACTTCGTAGCCGTGGAGCTCGCGTTCGTACACCGCCAGCGAGTGGCCTTCGGGCTTGCCGTACGTGCGCGTCAGGTAGTCGGTGCGCTTAAGCATCGGTCAGCTCTCCACGAGCTTCTGGAGAATCTGATCGACGCGCGCCGGCGTCAGATTCTCGTGGTAGTCGCGATCGACCTGCATCATCGGGGCGGTGCCGCAGCTCGCGAGGCACTCGGCCGTGCGAAGCGTCACTTTGCCGTCCGCCGTCGTTTCGCCGGCCTTGACGCCGAGGCGCTTCTCGCAATGCGCGAGGAGCTCGCCCGCGCCGCGGAGCGCACAAGGCAGCGTCCGGCATACCCACACCTGGTGCTTGCCGACCGGATGCTGGTTGTAGAGCGTGTAAAAGGTGACGACGCCCTGCACGTGCGACGTCGGCAAATCCAGGCGCTTCGAGACGAAGTCGACGACTTCTTCGCTGACGTAGCCGTTCTGCTCCTGGCAAAGATGCAGGAGGGGCAGCGTCGCGGCCATCGTCGTCGGATACCGCTCGAGGATCTCCTTGAGCTTGCGCTCACGTTCGGGGCTCAGAGCGAAAGGCATCGCGGGGCGGTCCTTAGCGAAGTCGCCGCGCGCGGTCGAGAACAAAGCCGCGGGAGGCAGGGCTGGGAAGCGGGGAGTGAAAGGGGCGACGGAAACGGAAAAGCGTTCTGGAAAAGTCGCGAGAGCCGTCGGATTCTTACGAAAGCTCGCGAATTCTCATGAAAAGCGGGGCGAAACTAGTGGCGAGCGAGCATGGGTGTCAAGTCGGCCCCGGTCTCGCGCAGTCTTTGCGGCGGGCGACGGACGGACTGCCGGTGTCGCAAGCGCGCCGCGCCGGCAAAAAGGCTTGAGTGAAGCGATCGGCAACCGCTATGCTGCGGCGCGCGTACTGTCTCGCGCGCGTTGAAGAAATCGGCGCGGCCCGGCGCTCGCCTCGCGCGCGCAGGGTCGTCGCTTTTGGAGGTGCGGAGTGTTCTGTCCGAATTGCGGCACGCAGAACCCGGATGCGGCTCAGACGTGCTCGAAGTGCAATTTTCACCTCAAGAGCGTCGCGGCGCCGAAATTCAAAGGGACGATGCTGATGATGAATCAGCCGGGCCCCATGCCGGGGCCCACGCCCGCGCCCGCAGCGCCGGCACCGTTTGCCCCCACGCCTGCGCCGGCGGCGGCAGTCCCGCCGGGAGCTCGCCCGGCTGGACCTGCGCCCGGTGGACCCTCGGTGCCGAGCAAGCTCAAAGGAACCATGGTCGGGGTCGCGCCGATGGCGGGCCCGAGCCGCGGCGGGCCCGGCCCGGTGGCCGTGCCGCCCGCCGGCGCACCCGCGGGGCCGACGCCGTTTCCGCCGGCACCGTCGCCCGCGGACGCCGGGTCTGCGTACTCCCCGCCGGTTCCGCAGCCGGGCGTGAACCCGCTCGGAGGGACGCTGGCGGCTGACGCAAGCTCGTTCGCCGCCGGATTCGGCGCCGGTGGAAACGCCGGACAGCCGCCGTTCGGCCAATCCGGCCAGGGGATGGGAGGCCAGGGGATGGGAGGCCAGGGGATGGGAGGCCACTCCCCGGGTCACGCGCTCGGCGGCACTGCACTCATGCCGGCCGCGGGGGGCGGATCGCCCGGTTTCGGCGGGGGCTACAATCCGCCCGCGGGCGCGGCAACGCAGCTTCAATATGGGATTCCGCAAGGGCAGCCTCCCTACGGCGCGCCGCAAGGCGGTTACGGAGCGCAGCCTCCGCAGGGCGGGTTGCCCTACGGCGGGCAGGGACCGACGCATGGAGCCCCGCAGGCCGGAGGCGCAAGCTACGGCGCACCCCCTCCCGGCTCGCCCTATGGAGGGGCGCCGCAGGGCGGATCGCCCGCTCCCTACGGGAGTGGCGCGGGGGGCGGCTACGGGGGAGGGCCCGCGTACGACGCGACAGCCGCAGGTGCCTCCTACGGGAGTCCGAGCAGCGTCCCGCCGCCGAATCCGTTCACTGCGCCGTCGACGTTCGGGTCTGGACCCTCGGCGCAGGCGGGATACGGCACACCGGGTCCGTCCCAAGGAATCGCGCCGTACAACGCCACGTCCAGCGCGCTCGCCGGGGCTCTGTCGGCCGGCTCGGCGGGCCCGACACGCCGCAATCCCATCATGACGCTGCTCCTGCCGTACGCGATCATGTTCGGAAGCGTGATCTTTTTCTCGGTGCTCGCCGCGGTTCTCCGGGTGCCCGCGCTCGGACTTCTGGGGCTCGTGGGGTTGATGGCGGGCGGGATCTGGAACCTGCTCCAGCTCATCGCGATGACCAACGAAGTCAAAGCCGTCACGCGCAACGAGGCCTTCGCCTGGTGGCCGATCTTCGTGCCGCTGTACCAAATCTATTGGATGTGGATCCTCTTCCCGCAGGAAGTGGGGAAGGCGAAGCAGTCGCTCGGCATCCAGACGCCGGTACGCAACATCGTCCTTTACATATTTCTCTTTCCGTTCGCTGCGGCGTCCGACATCAACGACATGGCGCGGTAGAGAGAAAATCGGCGACGCCGCGCGCGGGCTACGGGCGGTCGCCCTGAGCAAGCTAGACTCGCCGCGCCGATGGCTGCCCCTCCGCCTGTCCCGTCGCGTCCTGGCGTTCCAACGGCGGACTTGCGCGCGTTTCTCCCGACGACGCCCGAAGAGATGCGGGCGCGCGGCTGGACCGAGCTCGACGTGCTCATCGTGTCGGGCGACGCGTACGTGGACCACCCGGCCTTCGGTCCCGTGCTGGTCGCGCGCTTTCTCGCGGGTCGCGGTCTGCGGGTGGGCATCGTGGCCCAACCGCGATGGGACGGTATCGACGACATCGCGCGCCTCGGGCGACCGCGCCTCTTCGTCGGAGTCGCCGCGGGCAATCTCGACTCGATGCTGAACAAGCTCACGGCGCAAAAGAAGATGCGCTCCGAGGACCAGTACTCGCCCGGCGGGCGCACGAACTTGCGTCCGAATCGGGCGTCGATCGTCTATTCGAACTTGTGCCGCCAGGCCTTTCCGGGCGTACCCATCGTGCTCGGCGGCATCGAAGCGTCGCTGCGGCGGATTGCTCACTACGACTACTGGAGCGATCAGGTGCGCCGGTCGATCCTGCTCGACAGCAAAGCCGACCTGCTCGTCTTCGGAATGGGCGAACGCGCCGCGTGGGAGATCGCGCGGCGGCTCGACGCGGGCGAGAGCGTCGCCTCGCTTCGCGACGTGCGCGGAACGGCTCACGTGCGAAAGAGCCGCCGGGAGTGGAGCGACGTCGCGGCCGATCCGAGCCGGTTCGTTCCAGACGGCAAACCGGTGCTGCTCCCGTCGTACGAAGAAGTCGTGAAGGACAAGCTCGCGTTCGCGCGCATGTCGCGCGCGTTCCAGCTCGAGACGAACGCGCACAACGGGCGTCCCCTCTTGCAGCCGCATGGAGACGAGGCCGTCTACTTCAATCCGCCTTCGTTGCCCCTCGAAGAAGGCGACATGGACGGCCTCTACGACCTGCCGTTCACGCGCCGGCCCCATTGGATTTACGGCGGCGAGCGCATTCCCGCGTTCGAGACGGTGAAGAACTCCATCGTGACGATGCGCGGCTGCTTCGGCGGATGCAGCTTCTGCAGCATCACCGAACACGAGGGGCGTATCATCCAGAGCCGCAGCGCCGACAGCGTCCTTCGCGAAGTACGCGCGCTGACGCGCATGGATGGCTTTCGCGGCACGATCACCGACGTCGGCGGCCCCACCGCGAACATGTACAAGATGCGCTGCAAAGACGAGCGCACCGAGCAAGCATGCCGGCGCCTCTCGTGCGTGCATCCGGGCGTGTGCGAGAATCTGGTGACCGACCACGAGCCGCTGATCGACTTGCTCCGGCTCGTGCGCAAAGAGCCCAAAGTGGATCGGGTGTACGTCGCGAGCGGCATCCGCTACGACCTCGCGGAGCGAAGCCCGCGCTTCATCGCGGAGCTCGCGCGGCATCACACGGGAGGGCAGCTGAGCGTCGCGCCGGAGCACACGAGTCCCGAGGTGCTCGAGAAGATGAAGAAGCCGCCGATCGCGCATTACGAGCGCTTCGCGCAGGCGTTCTGCCAGGCGAGCGAAGCGGCGGGCAAAGAACAGTACCTCGTGCCGTATTTCATCACGGCGCACCCGGGATCGACCATCGAAGACACGATCGCGCTCGCGCTCTGGCTCAAGTCGAAGAACATGCGCCCGCGCCAGGTGCAGGATTTCATTCCGACGCCGATGGCGATGGCGACCGCCATGTACGTGACCGGGCTGGACCCGCTCACGATGGAGCCCGTGCCCGTCGTGCGCGACCTGCGCGAGAAGCGGCGGATGAAGGCGCTCCTCTATTGGTGGGATGCGGAGCAGCACGCGCTGGCGCGCGAAGCGCTCGTGAGCGCAGGGCGCCGGGACCTCATCGGCCTCGCCGCGAGCTGCCTCATTCCGCCGGATCGCAGCGGTCGATACAGGTCCGCTCCGCGCGGCGAGGGCCCTGCACGAGCCGAGGGGCCTTCACGCGCGGAGGGGCCTGCACGAGCCGAGGGCCGGGAGCGGAACGCGGGACGAACAGGCCCTTTGGCGAAGCGCCGCGCAAGGCGCGGGCCGCCTTCGATCGCACGCAAGCCTTGATTCTCGTTGCCAGCGGCCCGCCAAACCCGTAATCCCAATCCTCGTGGGAAGACTCGGGGCGGCCGTGGCGAACGTGTGTGCGGCGTGCGTGCTTTGTGCAGCGTGCAGCTCGGCTTCGGCACCGAAGAGCACGGGGAGCGGCAGTGCCACCGGGACCATCCACGGTGGCAGTCTGCCGGTCGCCGATGCGATTTCGCTGATCCAAACGATTCCCGGGAGTGGAAATCCTCCCTCCGCCGAGATCGACGTGGGCCTTTCGAACTTCGGTGGGCTGTGCGCCGCGTCGTCTTACGCCTCGAGCTCGGCGATCCTCGTCATCACGGTGGTCATGGCGTCGACGAACGGGGGATCGCTGGTGATCGACCAGCCGGTCATGTTGCCGATCGACGGGGCGACGACATCGGTGGAATACCTCGCGCAACCGGGCTCGCAGTGCATGACCTACGACACGAGCAGCGGGACGACCAACGGAACGGTCACGACGAAGTTCGCGGTATTCGAGGAGGCAACGAGTGGCACCGTGACAATCACCAAGGCCGACGCCACCAGCGTGACCGGATCGTACACCGCGGTCTTCGGCTCGGGGGACATGCTGAGCGGCAGCTTCGACGCGCCCGCGTGCAGCAACGCGGGATCCGCTAACGGCTGCTGACGGAAAGAGGGGCGCCTGCACGTGCCGGCACGGCCGCGAGCGCGTGCTGCACGATGACGTTCGCGAGGCGTTGCGACTCGACCTTGGCGGCCATGAAATGCGCGCCGGCCCAGATGCGCGAGTCCGCGCAGTTGTCGGCGGCGGCGCCGAGCGTCGGAAACTGAATCGAGCGCCCTCCCGGCGGATCGTCGACGGGTTGCGCGTGCTGCCCCATGCCGAACGTCTCCGGCGGCGGCGCCTTCGCTCCGTGCAAAGTCTCGAAATAGGCGGACGACCGATAGGTAATGGGACCGGACAGACCCGGGAGCGACGCCTGCAGGACTTCGGCGCCGACGAAGCAGTCGGTCGCGTGCCCCGATGGGTACTCCGGGAACGGAGGCGTCGCGATGAGCGGCTCCCACGCGGGATCCCCGTCTTCCGCGCGTATCGCCGTGACGGGCCGCCAGAAATTGAACTTGGCTTTCTCGTTCCACGTGAGGATGGCGGAGTCGGCGAGCGCCGCAGCCAGCTGCGCCAGGATGCGGGCCTCCCCGTAAGGCCCGTCGGCCGGGCGCCGCGCGGCAAGCAACCGCGCCGCCAGCTCCATGAAGCCGCGCTGCGAGCTCTGGTACGCCCAGAAGTAGGCGTCGTTGGTCTCTTCCGGCGTTCGCGTGGTGCTTGCCCGACTGCCGACCGCGCGGGTCTGCTCGCGCTGTTCGACGTACGCCGGGCTGCCGAGGATCAATGGGGGCTCCGACGGGACTTCTTCGACGGACGAAAATAGGAACGGTCGAATCGCGTTCGTCGGGCTCGTCCCGAAGTCGGGCGGCGTGGGGCGCCAGCGGCCGACCGCTTCGTCGCCGGGGAAATAACGCACTTGGTAAAAGCCGTCGTCCGCACGGCGTGTCGCTGCGGCGCGCCCGATCGCTTGACCGAGCCTCACCCCCGCCGTCTTGCCCGGACCGTCGGGATAGCGCGCGAGGACGGTCGCGAACGCGTCCGCGGTATCGGCTGCATGTTGCGGATGCAGCCGCTCGAGCACGGCCTCCGCCGCGGCAGCCATGGCGACCTCGGGATCGGCGCCCTCCGGCGAAGGTTCGTCCGCGCTCGCGGGCAGCCAGCGCGCGTACACCGGGTGCGCCGCGTTCAACGCGTCGTGCATCGCCATGTGCATGATCGCCAGCGTGCGCCAGTTGCTCGCGCCCCCGCCGTAGAAGTCCGCGATGAGGGTCCACTCGGTGACGGCGTCGGCCCCGCGGCGCTCGGCCTGGCTCGCGAGCGATCCGCAAGCGGTGAGCGATAGGCACGCCAGGCACGCGAAGAGCCGTCCGGCTGCGGGCCAGCGGCGGCCGCGCGCCTCGGAGTGGCTGGGGCTGCCGGCGCGAAGCATGGGTCGTGTCTGGGGCGGCCCCATCTTCCGGACAACCCCGAAGCGCCTGCGCAGGTGCCGCCTGGCGTGGTTCACACGTTGAACCGGAAGTGCGTAGC
>Ga0210391_10002515_pt1 | contig 15891 bp, 12 predicted proteins | sample IncBWC12OmetaG_FD_160573 | JGI IMG/M metagenome (GOLD analysis project Ga0210391, IMG submission 160573) | Forest soil microbial communities from Barre Woods Harvard Forest LTER site, Petersham, Massachusetts, United States - Inc-BW-C-12-O ... | reverse complement strand
ATCTGAATTCATTGCTTTCAACGTAGCTTCCTGAAAAAAACCAAAAAATCACCGCCTCTTAGGATGACGATGCTCATCGCATCGTCAGAAAAAGCGAACAGCACAGGCAGGATCGCCGACGTTGTCAAAACTTAATTGGTGGATTGGGCCGAGGCTTTGGTGCGGGATTGCAGGAGCTTTTCTACTCGTAGGATGTCGGCGGGAACATCTACGCTTACGGCGTTGTACATGGTTTCTACTACGTGCATGTGGAAGCCGTTTTCCAGCCAGCGCAGCTGCTCGAGTTGTTCGATGCGTTCTAGTTCGCCGGGAGGGAGCGTCGGAAACTCCAGGAGAGCGTCGCGGCGATAGCCGTAGAGGCCGATATGTTTCCAGTGGCGTGCGGCGACGCGATCGCCGGTGTCGCGAACCCAGGGGATGGGGGCGCGGGAAAAATAGAGGGCCTGGCCGTCGAAGTCCAGAACGACTTTGACGATGTTGGGATCCATGATTTCGCCGGCAACAGTGATGGCCGAACACGGCGTCGCGAGTTGGATGGAATCGTCGTCGGCCACGGCTGCCGCAACGGCGTCCACGGTGCCGGGGTCAATCAGTGGCTCATCACCCTGCACGTTGATGTAGATGTCCGCGGGAATGTGGGTAGCGACCTCAGCGATGCGGTCGGTGCCAGTACGGTGATCGGGGCGGGTCAAAATGGCTTCCCCGCCGAAGGATTCGACGGCGGACTTGATTCGCTCGTCTTCGGTGGCGACGACGATGCGCGCGGGCAGGGTGGCCAGGCGGACGTGCTCAACAACGTGCTGAATCATGGGTTTGCCGGCGATGGGCGCAAGGGGCTTGCCGGGAAAGCGGGTGGAAGCGTAGCGCGCGGGGATTACTACCAGGACCGTCGGTTCGTCGGAATTTGGCATGGGGGTTGCTCACCTTTCTCTGGCGCTGGCATCTTAACATTTATTGTCGGGTACACGGCGCTGAGTTCTGCCAGCTCGGAAGGTTCGGAAGTTACATAGAAGTTACACCTGGCGCTTGCTTTGCGGATGGCCAGTGGTAGAATCGCGGCCAGCGACCTGCAGAGCTGCCCAGAGCCAAGCGAGTCCCGCGGCAGAGGTGGGGGCCAAGTTGAGATACCGCGCACCGCAGCCAGCTGGAAGTGCAACCGTTATGCGATTTTGCGCGTTGCTGATTTTTTGCTGTAGTGGGTTGATTGCGGTTCCCGCCGGGGCGCAGACGCAAGGCCCCACGCATCCTGAAAATTCCCAGAAAATCGAAAAAGGAAAATCGCTGAAGGCGGAGACGGAGATTACTCTGGTTCCCATTTCGGTAACGGACCCTTATGGGCGGCTGGTTACCGGATTGGAACAGGAAAATTTCCGGGTGTTTGAAGATAACAGCGAGCAGGAGATTGTGCGCTTCACCAGTGAAGACGTGCCGATTTCGATTGGCGTGATTTTCGACATGAGCGGCAGCATGACAGACAAGATTGAGAAATCGCGGCTAGCGGCGGTGCAATTTTTCCGCACGGCGAATCCGCAGGACGAATTTCTGCTGGTGAATTTTAATGACCGGGCGCAACTGGCGAGTTCGTTTACGGGAAGCGTGGAGGAGTTGCAGAACCATTTGATGTTTACGGCGGCGCGTGGAGAGACGGCGCTGCTGGATGGGATTTACCTCGGGCTGAGCGAGATGAAAGGAGCACGCAACACAAAGAAGGCGTTGCTCATCATATCGGACGGAGGCGATAATCATAGCCGGTACTCCGAGACGGACATTCGGAGATACGCGCGGGAAGCGGACGTACAGATTTACGCGATCGGGCTTTTCGAACCTAATGGCGGTCCGACCCCGGAAGAGCAACTTGGGCCGTCCTTGCTGGCTGATTTGACGCAGATGACGGGCGGCCGCGCGTTCGCGGTGAATAACCTGAAGGATTTGCCGGATGTCGCGACGAAAATCAGCATGGAGCTGCGCAATCAATATGTCTTGGGATACCGACCGAGCGATCACAACCGCGATGGAAAATGGCGCAAGATTAAGATCAAGCTGCGCCCACCGAAAGGACTGCCGCCACTTACCGTCTATGCCAAGACCGGATATTACGCGCCGGGACACTAGGCGAATTCTTACTTTTTCGTTTTTGATTCTGCTGCTACTTGTGTGCCCGGGGCCGTGTGCTTTTGCGCAAAATCCGATACCCAATACCCCGCCCCCTTCGCCGCCTCCACCCCCCGGTTATCCAAGTTCTTCGAACACGCAGACGGACCAGAGCCATCATCTTAAATCGGTGGTGGATTTGGTGGTGCTGCACGCAACTGTGGTGGATGACAAGGGGCAATTCGTGCCGGGGTTGACGGGGAACGATTTTCGCGTGTTTGAAGACAAGGTCGAGCAGAAGATTTCCGTGTTTTCGAAAGAAGATATCCCGGTGACGATGGGGCTGGTGATTGATAATAGCGGCAGCATGAAGGAGAAGCGGCCGCAGGTGAATGCGGCGGCGCTTTCGTTTGTGCGGACGAGCAATCCCGCGGACGAAGTTTTTGTGGTGAATTTCAACGACGAATATTATTTGGATTTGGATGAGGACTTCACGAGCAATGCCCAGGAATTGCACGAGGCGCTGGAGCGGATTGACACGCGGGGCAGCACTGCTTTGTATGACGCGATCATTGGGTCGCTGGACCATTTGAAGAAGGGGCACAAGGACAAGCGCGTGTTGCTGGTGATCACGGATGGGGATGATGACGCCAGCCGGAAGGATTTTTCTTATACCGTGAAGGCGGCGGTGGAATCGAATGCGGTGATTTATGCGATTGGCGTTTTTAGCGATGAGGACCGAAAGAACCAGAAGAAGATGGTGCGGAAGTCGAAGAAAGAATTGACCACTTTGGCGGAGTCAACTGGCGGGTTAGCTTTCTTTCCGGACAGGTTAGAGGATGTGGATCCGGTTTGCGTGCAGGTGGCGCGGGATATTCGCAACCAATACACTTTGGGGTATTACCCGACGAATGCGGCGAAGGATGGGACGTTTCGCGCTGTGAAGGTGGAATTGAGCGCACAGAAGGGGCACGAGAAATTGGCGGTGCGGACGCGAACTGGGTATTATGCGCAGAAGGCTGCGCAGGGGGATTAGTCGACAGCGATTGGTTTGATTTTGTTTCTGTTTCCTCGCATTACTTCTTCAACGATTCAACTCTTTAACATCGGCAAAAAGCTGACTCCGTGCGGGATTTTCTTGTGGAAATTCTCAGCGACAGTCTGGCCCATGTCGGCGAGCGTGTCGCGCGGGCCAAGATTTGCGGCTGTCAGGCTTGTGCTCGGGCTGTAGGCGAGGATTGGAACGTACTCGCGGGAATGATCTGTGGTCGGATTTACGGGGTCGGGGTCGCAGCCGTGGTCGGCGGTGATCAGGAGCAGGTCGTCGAGGCGCAGGGCTCCGAGGAACGGGCCTAGCAGTTGGTCGAATTCTTCCAAGGAGCGGGCGAAACCTTCCACGTCTTTGCGGTGGCCATAGAGCATGTCGAAATCGACCAGGTTGGCGAAGATGAGGCCCGTTGGTTGGCGCTTGAGTGCTTCGCTGAGTTTGGCCATGCCGTCAGCGTTATTTTTTGTGGTTGCATACTCTGCGACGCCGCGGCCGTTGTAGATATCGTGAATTTTGCCGACGCCGAAGACGGGGGTTTTGTTTTCGGCGAGGGCGTCCAGGAGCATGGGCTTCGGTGGTTCGACGGCGTAATCGTGGCGGCGTTCGGTGCGGCAAAAATTTCCTGGTGTGCCGGTGAAGGGCCTGGCGATGACGCGGCCTACGCGGTTGGGGCCATCGAGAAGTTTTCGGGCGATTTCGCACATACGATAGAGTTCGGGGACGGGGATTACGTCTTCGTGCGCGGCGATTTGGAAGACGCTGTCGCCGGAGGTGTAGACGATCGGGTAGCCGGTGCACACGTGTTCTGCGCCTAGTTCTATTAGGATTTCGGTGCCCGAAGCGGGCTTGTTGGCTAGGGTGCGGCGACCGATCTGGCGTTCGAATTCGGCGATTAAGGCTGCCGGAAAACCTTGGGGATAGACCGGGAAGGCTTGGTCGAGCCAGATGCCGGCCATTTCCCAGTGGCCTGTGGTGGTGTCTTTTCCCGGCGAGCGCGTGGCACCTTTCCCATAGCTCCCGGCCGGGTGCTCGGGCGGAGTGAGATGGTCGAGCGGTTTGATATTCGCCAGGCCCAGGCGCAGTAGATTCGGCAGACGCAGTGGGCGCGAGCGGGCGATGTGTCCCAGCGTGTCGCGGCCGACGTCGCCGTAGTCGGCAGCATCAGGCAGTTCGCCGATGCCGACGCTATCGAGGACGATCCAGATCACGCGCGCGAACTGGGTCGTGCTCTCCCCCACTGACGCCTCCTAGTTCATTTAATTTAGCGACGCTGCCGAAACCAGATTGTACTCCACACTTATGGACGCGTCAGTGAGGGTGCGCTCCGGAGGCGGGTGGCTCGCGGTCGAGCGGCGCTGCGGGAAGGTTGAATTGATCAAAAACCAAACTTGGGCTAGGGAGCATTAGTCTACGTGCGGGCGGCCTCGAATGTGCGGGGTCCCCACCAAACATCGTGTTCCATCGTTGTGATGGAAGCGAAGGCTTGCTGGGCCGAAGACTTGTCCTGTAGATGGACGGCCATTATCTCTCGCGCGCGCCTATCCCGACTACGCCGATCTTGCTCGCGGCGACGGCACGGCCGACACCGTATCTGATGATCTCAGCCGGAGTCCCGGCTGTGTGTTTGAGTCATGGCCACGAGAACCCAGCTGCGTCCGTCACGGAGGGCGATTTGCGGGGGTTGACTGTCGGGCGTATAATTTTCGGTTTACACATATGACTACCGAACCCATAGAGAAGCTGCCTCGTAACCGAGCGGAACCGCAGGTTGTTCCCGGCGGCGGGAGCGAGTCCAGCGGCTCGGCTGTTGCCGCTCGCCGGAGCGCAGCTGGCGGGACGACCGCAGGCGCGATTGCTGGCGGTACGGCGGGAGTTCCCCTCCCTGGGGATATTGAGGAGATCCGCGTTCGGGGGGCGCGGGTGCACAACCTCAAGAATATAGACTTCGTGATCCCGCACAACGCTATCACTGTCGTGAGCGGGGTTTCAGGGTCGGGCAAGTCTAGTTTGGCATTTGACACTTTGTATGCGGAGGGGCAGCGGAGGTATATCGAATCGCTTTCGGCTTACGCACGGCAATTTTTGGAGCGGATTGAGAAGCCGGATGTGGACGAGATCACCGGGATTGCGCCGGCGATTTCGATCCGGCAGAAGAATTCCACGCGCAATCCGCGTTCGACGGTGGCGACCGCTACTGAGATTTACGATTACTTGCGGCTGCTGTACGCCCGGATCGGGAAGACGTTTTGTTTGCGCTGCGGCGAGGAAGTGCGCAAGGACACGCTAGACGAAATCGCTACGCGGGTGCTGGCGTTGCCGACGGGGCGCCGGTTTTACGTGTTGTACGAATTGAAATTGACGCCGGAGGCGGCGACGAACGCGCCGCAAGTGCCGCGGGCGCGTAAACCGGTGCGCCTGGGTGCGGATACAGTTCGCGAGGCCCTGATCAGTTTGCGCAAGCGCGGGTTCAACCGGATTTATCAGGCGGGGCGCGTATTCGAATTTGCGACGCCGGAAGATTTGCTGGACGTGGACTTCACGAAGCCGGTGTACGTGCTGGTGGACCGGCTGGAGATTGCGCCCGAGGTGCGTTCGCGGGTGATGGACTCGATTGAGATATGCTACCGCGAAGGGCGCGGCGAAGCGATTCTGGAATTTGTGCCGGAAGCGCCGGGAGCGACGCCGGAGCGGATGGTGTTCAACGAGCGCTTCGAATGCAAAAAATGCGGCGCGATTTATCAGGAGCCGGAGCCCCGGCTTTTTTCGTTCAACAATCCTTACGGAGCCTGCCCGCGCTGCCAGGGGTTCGGGAATACGGTGGATTTCGATCTGGACCGGGTGATTCCGGACAAAAGCAAGACGCTGAACGACGGCGCAATCGAGCCGTGGACCAAGCCGCGGTACCGGCAACTGACGATGGACCTGCGGCGGTTTGCGCGCGCAAAAGGGATTCCGATGGATGTGCCGTTCCGCGATCTGACGGCTGCGCAGCGGCACGCGATATTGGACGGCGACAAGGGCGAAGACTATATCGGGGTGAAGGGATTTTTCGGTTGGCTGGAGCGTAAGAAATACAAACTGCACGTGCGCGTTTTCTTGAGCCGCTATCGCGGGTACGCGACTTGTCCGGATTGCCGCGGGACGCGTTTGCGCGCGGAGGCTCGCGCGGTGAAGATTGCGGGCCGCTCGATCACGGAAGTTTGCCAGATGACGGTGAAGGAGGCGCGTCCGTTTTTTCAGAATTTGCAGTTGAGCGAGACCGAGGCGGCGATCGTCGAGAAGGTGCTGGAAGAAACGCAGCAGCGTTTGCGGTTTTTGGACGACGTCGGGCTCGATTATTTGACTTTGGACCGGCTGACTTCCACGCTCTCGGGCGGCGAGGCGCAGCGCATTCAGTTGGCGACTTCGCTGGGTTCGCATCTGGTGGGCGCGTTGTATGTGCTGGACGAGCCTTCGATCGGATTGCATCCGCGCGACACGACCCGACTGATTGAAATATTGAAGGGTTTGCGCGACCTGGGAAATACTTTGCTGGTCGTAGAGCACGATCCCGACACGATCATGGCGGCGGACTACGTGCTGGATTTAGGTCCGGGCGCAGGCGAGCACGGCGGCAAACTGATTTTTGCAGGCACGCGCGACGCTATGCTGACGGACGCGCATTCGCTGACGGGACGTTATCTGCGCGGCGAGCTGAAAATTGCGGTGCCGGCGCGGCGGCGCAAGCCCACGGGAAAATTCCTGAAGATTATTGGCGCGCACAGCCACAATTTGCAGGGCGTGGACGTGATGATTCCTCTGGGACTGCTGGTAGCGATTACGGGGGTTTCTGGCTCGGGAAAATCCACGCTCGTTTACGACGTGCTTTACAAAGCGCTGCAGGCAAAACGCACCGGCGGAAATTGGAGGGAATGCTGCGACCGGCTAGAGGGCGATAATTTGCTCGCGGGCGTGGAAATGGTGGACCAGTCTCCGATTGGGCGGACGCCGCGGTCGAATCCGGCAACCTATTTGAAGGCGTTCGATCCGATTCGTGAAGTGTTTGCTGCGACGCCTGAGGCAAAGAAGCGCGGATTTACGGCGGGACATTTTTCGTTCAACATCCCGGGCGGGCGTTGCGAGGCTTGCCAGGGCGACGGGACCGTGACGGTTGAGATGCGCTTTCTCGCTGACGTGGAATTAGTCTGCGAGGACTGCCGCGGCACGCGTTATAAGGGCGCGGTGCTGGACGTGCGTTATAAGGATAAAAATATTCACGACGTGCTGCAGATGACGGCGCGCGAGGCGATTACCTTTTTTGCGGCGTATCCGAAAGTGACGGCGAAGTTGCGTGTGCTGGACGAAGTCGGCTTGGGCTACTTGCGCCTCGGTCAATCCGGCACGACGCTGTCGGGCGGCGAGGCGCAACGTTTGAAACTTGCGGCGCATCTTACGCGGCAGGAAAATACCGGCATCCTATATATTTTCGATGAGCCCACCACCGGGCTGCATTTCGACGATATACAGAAATTGCTGACGGCGTTTCGCAAATTGATTGAGGGCGGCGCTTCGGTGCTGATCATCGAACACAATCTGGACGTGATGAAATCGGCGGACTGGGTGATTGATCTGGGTCCGGAGGGTGGCGAGGCGGGCGGGCGCGTGGTGGCGGCTGGGACTCCGGAGCAGGTGGCGCGCAACCAGCAGTCGCACACCGGAAAGTATCTGGCGCGCGTCTTGAACGGCGGGCACAACGGCGCGAATCACAGCAATCATGCGGCGGAGAAGGCCGAGGCTGGCGGCTCGGCGGCGCCTGCTTCGAGGCCGCCGCGCGATTTGCCGACGGAATGAAACAGCGGAGCACGCGATTGATGAAGCCGCTCGGGTTTGGCGCATGGAGCGTGTTTTTGGGCGCGGCTGTCGTGGCGTTTCCAGGCTTGGCATCGGCGCAAACCGTTGGAACTTCTCGCACGAAAATTCCTCAGGACCCTGCCGCAGTTGAACTGAACCGTCTGCTGAGTGCGGCGCAGGATGCCGTGAATAAGCAGGATTACGCCAGTGCGGCGCAGGATTATCAAGCTTATCTTGCGAAGAAACCGGGTGACGCCGTGGTGCATTACGATTTGGGTTACGCGTACACGGCGCTGCAGAAGCCTGCCGAAGCGAAGAGCGAGTATGAGAGAGCGATTGCACTTGATCCGAAAATGGCGCCGGCTTATCAGAATCTGGGCGTGACTTTGATTCCTACGGATCCTGCGGCAGCGCTCGGGCCTTTGCAGCAGGCGGCGGAGTTGATGCCGGAAGACGCGCGGACGAAGTGGTTGCTGGGGATTGCGCTGGAAGCGACCAAGAAAGACGCGCTGGCTATCGAGCAATATCAAGCCGCGGAAAAGCTGGATGCGAACAGTGTGGAGATTCGCAATTCGCTGGGCTTCGCGCTGCTGAGAACGGGACGCGCCGGCGACGCCGAAACTGCATTTCGCGCCGCGCTGGCGCTGCAGCCTGCGGGCGCGGCGGCGGACCAGACGCACAAGGGATTGTTGCAGGCGCTGCTAGCGGAGAAAAAGAATGATGAGGCGGCGACGGAGATGGGTGTTTATCTCGCGGCGCATCCTGGTGATGCAGCGATGCAGCTGCAGCACGCTTCCCTGCTGGTGGATGCGGGAAAAGAGGATGATGCGCTGGCTGAGCTGGATAAGGCTGCGGCCACTGGACCTGAATCTCTGCGCGCTTTGAAATTGCGCGCCCTGATTTATTTTCGCAAGAAGCAGTATGACAACGCGGTGCCGGTGTTGGTGAAAGCCACCGCGCTGGCGCCGCAGGATCCGGACCTGCCGGCGCAGCTGGGCCACGCATATCTGGAGAAAAAAGATTATCCCAATGCGGTGAACGCGCTGGTGGTGGCGATCAAGGTGAATCCGCAATCCATTGACGCGCTAAAGGATTTGGTGACGGCGGAATATCTGAATAAGAATTATCCGGCGACATTGCACGGACTGGATGTGTTGGCGCAAAGGGAAACACCGCCGCTCGGAAGCTGGTTCGTGCGCGCGACCTGTTACGATAAACTGGGACAGGCGCCCCAAGCGCTCGAGGCTTACAAGAAATTCCTGCAACTGAACAAGGACGAGAACAGCGACATGTACTTCGAGGCCAGCGCACGCGTTCGCACACTAACTCGGGAGCTCGCGAACAAGAAGAGGTAGTACATTGCCGGCACGCGGTGTTTTTTGGCCAGGTGGTTTTTGGGCAGGAGTTCTTTTGGTGGCGCTGGTTGCGGGGTCGCTGCTGGCCCAGGACCGGACAGCGCAGTTGCGTTCGCGATTCGAAAAGGAAACGGATCCCGTGCGCAAGGCACGAATGGTGGCACTATTGGCAGATTCCGAATTTCGCGAAATGCACGAGAAGATTGACACAGGCGATCTAGCCGCGGCCGCGGAAATTGCGAGCCGCGTGCGGGATGAAGCGCAGGCCAGCAAGAAATTGCTCGATGCGAAGAGCCGCGACGCGGAGGCGCACCCCGACGGCTACAAGCAACTGGAAATTTCGGTGCGCGAATCCGTGCGGCGGCTGGACGATATAATGGTAAGCCTGGCGAAGGACGAGCAGGCGGCGCTTGCGGAAGTTCGCAAGGATATGGACGAGTTGGACCGGCAGATGATTCATCAACTTTTTCCTAAGCGGCCGGAAGCGGAGCTGGAGAAGCCGAAGAGTTAGCGGGGAGCGCGCGATGTGGCGGCGAGTGCGAAGGCTGGCGAGCTGGGTGATGATGCTGATGCTGGCGACGGCGGTTTCGGCGCGTGGCGTTCAGGCGCAGCAGGAGAAGAAGGATTATTTGACGGATGCGGAGGGGGATCGCATACGCGATGCGGTGACTCCGCCGGAGCGGATGAAGCTTTTTGTGATATTCGCGGATGACCGGCTGAAGAAATTTCAGTACGAGCTGACGCGGACGGCGCCGGAAGGCCGGCGAGCTGAAATTTTGAATGGCCTGCTGAACGCTTATGCGGGATGCATTGATGATGCAGCGGACCAGATCGAAGTAGCACGGGAAAAGCAGGTGGATATTCGCGCTGCGTTGAAAAACATGCAGTCGAAGAGCAAAGAGTTTCTGGAAGCGCTGCAGAAGATCAATCAGGGCGGGGCGGAGTACGACATATACAAGGATACTTTGCAGGACGCGATTGAGGGGACGCAGGACGCTTTGAGCGACGTGGACAAAGCGCTAAAGGAATTGAATACGGCGCCGGTGCGGAGAAAGCCGTCTTGAAGAAGCGGCGCGTGAAGAATGCCGTGCCGGGCGGCGAACGAATTTTCCAGCGGATTTACACGCGACTGGGGTGCGAAGGGCGGCCGCCGCATTTCGTGGTGGAGTTTCATCCGTACACGGACCTGACGCACACGATTCGTTTGCGAGAGGATACGGCTTACGTACGTTTGTCGGATGCGCTGGACGATGCACCGCATCCGGTGGTGGAAGCGACGGCGGCGATTTTGCTGGGACGTTTGTATCGGCGGGAGCCGCCGAAGGATTTGCTGCAGACGTATCGCGAATTTTCTTATGCGGGGGCAACGCGGCGGCGTTTGCTGGCTTTACGGCAGCGGCGGGCGCGGCGCGTGGAGCATCGGCCGGCTGGGACGCATCATGACCTTGATCAGTTATTTGAGCGGCTGAACGCGCGTTATTTCGCGGGCGAGCTAGCGAAGCCGCGGCTGGGTTGGAGCCGGCGCGTGTGGAGCAGTTTGTTGGGATGTTTTGATCCGGCGCTGCAGCAGATTGTGATCAACCGGCAATTGGATCGCGAGGGCGTGCCGGAATTTGTGGTGGCTTATGTGATGTACCACGAGATGCTGCATGTGAAGCATCCGATGAAATTTGCGCGCTGCCGTCGGGAGTCGCATGGGGCGGAGTTCCGTCGCGAAGAAAAGAAATATGCGGATTATCAACGGGCGATGAGGTTCTTGGATCGGTTTCCTGCTCGCTGAGTGGACTCTCGTCACCCGAAGACGCAGCGCTTTCTGCAACGCTTAAGAGGAAGCAGATCCCTGGCTGCGTCCCGCGCCCGTTCCGCAGTCGCAGGACGGGGCAGAAAAAGCGCGGGGCTGCGTTGGGGATGACGATCGCAATGCTTTTCGGTCAAGCGTCACTTCTTCGAGAGTTTGTCGATTTTCTCGCGGACCTTCTTGGCGTCGGGCGCGTTTGGGAGCACCTGAAGATATTCCTTGTAGTAGCGTAGGGCCTCGGACGGATCACCTTTCTTCTCGTAGCACTCTGCCAACAATAAGCGCGGCTTGGCGAAATTGGCGCGCAGGCGGATGGCGTCTTCGAAGCGGCTGATGGCGGCATCTGTGTCGCCTTTGTGCAGATAGAACATTCCGACGTCAATGTCCTGCTGCGCGTGGAAGGGATCCCAGGCGGGATCGTCTTCCGGAGGCAGCACTCCAGGCTTGGATTTTTTGGGAGCGGCGGCGGGCGCCTTCTCGGGCGCGGGATCGTCTGGCGGCAGCTCCTTTTTCGACGACGACTCTTGCGAGGAATCCGGATTCGAGTCCGGGTTCGAGCTTGAGCTCGGGCGCGGAGGGGTCGCGGCCGGCGGTTGCTGTTGTTGCGCCGGAGAGGCAGGTTGCGCGGGCTGCTGGTCCTGTCGGCCGTAGCACGGCGGAGCTGGGAACAAAATTTCTATGGGCAGCGTCGCTCCGAGGAGCGCGAGTAAAGCGAATTGTGGCACGTTGCGATGCATCAGGCTCCTGCAGCAATTAGATAGCGTTTGCTATCATGAACGTTGTACGCGGTCCGGGGGATGATTCTGCGCACGGGCCTGCGTCAGACACTGTAAGTCTTGGATATTGTAACTCGCCGCCATGGAACTCCGCGAAAAAGTCGCGCAATTGCCTACGCAGCCCGGGGTGTACCTGTTTCAGGACGCGAGCGGGAAGATTTTGTACGTGGGCAAAGCGAATTCGCTGCGCAGCCGGGTGCGGTCTTACTTTTTGGAATCGCACTGGCAAGACGCCAAGACCGGGTCGCTGGTGCGCGAGATTGCCGACATTGATTACATCGTCGTGGACAATCAGAAGGAAGCGCTGGCGCTTGAAAATAACCTGATCAAGCAGCATAAACCGAAATTCAACGTGCTGCTGCGCGACGACAAGACCTATCCTTACATTCGTTACACGGCGTTTGAAAGATATCCACGGGTTTACGTGACGCGGCGCTTGCATAAGGACGGCTCGATTTATTTCGGTCCGTATTTTCCGGCGCGGCTGGCATATCAGATGGTCAATCTGATTCACAAACATTTTCTGGTGCCTTCGTGCACGGTGGATTTGACCCGCGCGCACCCACGGCCCTGTTTGCAGTACTACATTCATCGTTGCTTGGGGCCGTGTGTGGCGGGATTGGTGGCGGATGAGCGCTACAGCGAGGCGGCGCGCGACGTGCGACTATTTCTGGAAGGCCGGCGCAGCGATCTGGCGCAAAGCCTGAAGGATCGGATGCAGCATGCTTCGGAAGCGGAGCGATACGAGGAGGCCGCGGGATATCGCGATTTGCTGCGCACGATTCATGAGATGGAGGAGCGGCAAAAAATCGCGGCGGCTTCAGGAGACGACACAGATGTGCTCGCTTGGTACGCCGAGCCGCCGCAAGTGGCTGTGAATCTGTTTCACTTGCGCGGCGGGAAAGTCGTGGACCGGCGGGATTTTTACTGGGAGGACATGGAGGAATTCAAGCCGGAGGAATTTCTGCCGTCGTTGATCAAGCAGCTGTATTTGGATGCTGCGTACTTGCCGCGTTACATTCACACACCGATGGAATTTGAGGATTGCGCGCTGATCGAGGAAGTGTTGACGGAGCAGGCAGGCCATCGCGTGGAGATTTTGAATCCGCAACGCGGCCAGAAGCACGCGTTCCTGGAATTGGTGGAGAAAAATGCACAGCACTCGTTTATTCAGCGCTTCAGGGTCTTGAAGCCAAGCTCTGCAGCGATTGTGGATGCGCTGGAATCGGCGCTAGGGTTGCCGGAGCCGCCGAAACGGATCGAATGTTTCGATATTTCGCACATTCAGGGATCGGATACGGTTGCTTCGATGGTGGTGTGGGAATCGGGCCGCATGAAAAAATCAGATTACCGGAAATTTATTATTCGCGGCGAAGCCATGCGGGAAGGGGCGGAGAAAGCGGCGGGAATTCTGCGTGACGATTTTGCCAGCATGCAGGAGACTGTGGAGCGGCGTTACCGGCGTCTGCAGCTGGAAAAGAAGCCGATGCCGAGCTTGATTCTGATCGACGGCGGAATTGGACAATTGCATGCGGCGGCGAAGTCCCTGGACACGCTGGCGATCATCAACCAGCCGATGGCAAGTATCGCGAAGAAGGAAGAAATTCTTTACGTCCTGGGGCGGGAGGACGAACCGGTGGTGCTCGAAAAACATTCCCCGGTGCTGCACTTGATCCAGCAGATTCGCGACGAGACGCACCGGTTCGCGGTCGCGTTTCACCGGCAGCGGCGATCGAAGCGACGCCTCCGCACGGAGCTGACGGAAATACGCGGCGTGGGGCCGCGCACGGCGCAAAAGTTGCTGCGACGCTTTGGCAGCGTGGCGCAATTGCGGCAACTGAGTCTGGAGCAGCTAGCGGCGGAGGTTCCGCGTGCGCAGGCGCAACGCGTGTTCGAAGCGCTGCGTGAGGCCCGTCCGTCAGAAGCCTCGCGCGCGTGAGAGGTCATCAAGCCCCGCCCAAATCAGCAGGGCTTGATGGCCCATGCTCAGACGATCACACGCTAACATAATCGCACGAGCGAACGATTCGAATGACTGGTTAATTCATCAGGGGTAGCTCACCACCGTGACGGGAGTATCCGGATTGGCGATGGTGGACGAACCGCCAGTGTTGTTGATCACGTTCAAGATCCCACCCGACCCCGACGTGCTAAGAAAGATAGACAACAGATCGTTCATCCCACCCGCCGGCAGGGAGCTGGGAACTTCGAACGCATTCGCAGCGTAGATGGTTATGCCCTGGTTGAAGAAGCTGTAACTGCCGAGTCCGTAGCCGTTGAAGCGGGTGATGTGATTTGCGACTTTGAAGGCCGCGTAGCCGTCGATGCCGGGAGCTTCCATCCACGCCGCTTGGCTGGGCGGGTCGTAGGGCATTTCGTTCTGCAGGAAAATGTCCGTCCCGCCGTTGCCGTTCCAGATGACCTCGTATCTCTGATAATGCTCGATGAAGAGTCCGTACGCGGTCACGTTGTCACCGTTGACGACAAGGCCGGTGTCGGCGGTGTTGACCGTCCAGCCCACACCGTTGCCATGGTCAGCGCGCCAACCCCAAATGTCGTCGAGAATCACGTTATTGCTGTTGACCACGAGGCTGAAAGTTGCCTTTCCGGCCGCCGCACCGCCAATGCGAAAGAACACGTCCTGAATGGCGGAGGGGTCAGAGGCCGTACCATCGCCGCCAAGGAGCGAGAGGAAACTTCCGACCTCCAACAGGACCGGCGAATTCTTCGGGCCCGCATCGAAAATGATACCGGAGACAAGGACGCCCCTGGAACTGAGGACGCTCATGGATGCATTTCCGTTTTGCGGGATCAGCGTGGGCATGCCCAGTCCAAGTACGACGGTGTCGGGATACGGAACGATGATGGCGCGATCCAGGTTGTAGATGCCTGGCGTCAGGATGAGATCTTTGCCGAGCAGCAATTCCAAATTGATTTTTTCGGCGTTGTCGGTGGGTCGCGCAACGTAGAAGCGATCGATCGGGATGGATGAGCCGGGCGTGGCTGTGGCGGCCCACGACGCGCCGGACGTGTTGCGCTGCACCGCCGGCACGAAGACATTGTAGTTTCCATTGGCGTCAAGGTAGAGGTACGGCTCCTCGCGTGTGACCGGGCTGGTGGCAAGTGTGGTGTACGGTCCACTGCAGGGTGCCACTATCGGGAAACACTGAGCGGGCGCGCCGACGACGCCGGAGAATACCTGGTTCCAGACGCCGTTGGTCCAGCTATCGATGTTGCTGTTCCGCGTGATCCACTGCTGCTGCCCGCCGTTTATGATAGCGCCGCCGGTGAACTGTGAATCCGCGATGAACCCACCGCTGGCGAAGGCAGGATTGCTGCAATAGTCGAACAGGAACAGGTTGCCATTGATCTGCACGCGCCGGATGGGCGAGGCTTGCGAAACCGCCCAGAACTCGGCGCTGGAAGTGCAGGCTGCTGCGGTGACTACATTAATGGTGAGGTTCGACAACGAGCGCCAGAAATTCACCAGCGCGGTGCAGCTGCCGCCGCTGCATTGGTTGGAGACATTGATCGCGCCGTTGATGGTGACGTCGGCCGGGGCAAGGCCAAGGCCCGCGACGGTGGTGTAGTAGCCGACCTGGAAGATGAGTGGATTGGCGCTGGATCCATAGGTGCCGGGCTCAAATAGAAAGGCATAACGCTGCGTTCCGAACTGGTTGGAGACTTGGGTGTTGGCCACTGCGTCAACGGTCGCCTGTATTGTGCTTTGCGGCGTGCTCGGAGTGAAGATGTAAACGTTCGCGCCGAAATTAGGTTGGCCAGACGATGCTGCTGGAACAGTGACTGCGGTGACGGTGACGCCTGGTGCGGGTTGGGCTGACGGTGTGATGGCGGCAGTGGATAGCGGTGCTGCAACAGTGGCCGCCAGTAGGATTGCAATCAATGCGAGACGTAGTGCGTCGAACGGGGCGCAGCTGGAGCGGTGATGCTTGACTCGGTTCATATGGCTACTCCTTTAATCGGTTATTTGAT
>Ga0210391_10002514_pt1 | contig 15894 bp, 17 predicted proteins | sample IncBWC12OmetaG_FD_160573 | JGI IMG/M metagenome (GOLD analysis project Ga0210391, IMG submission 160573) | Forest soil microbial communities from Barre Woods Harvard Forest LTER site, Petersham, Massachusetts, United States - Inc-BW-C-12-O ... | reverse complement strand
CTCGCGACCGGATGTAGCCTAGGGCCCGGGAAGGGCCGAGTCGATCGAATCAGCCACGAAACGGCTGCTAGGGGATCGACAGGATCTCGGCGGCGTGATCTACCGTCGATGTGAGCGTGGGCGCGGAGAAGGTAGTTCGCCAGAAGTGGCGCCTGTTGAAGGCAACGATGGACGAGCGCGCGCGTCGCCTGTGGGCGGGCACGGAGGCTGGCGCGATTGGCTGGGGAGGGGTGGCGGCGGTTGCGCGCGCGACGGGCATGGCGATCAGCACGGTGCGCAAGGGGCGAGACGAGGCTCGCGCGGGTGCAAAGCCCGAAGACGTCGTCAAAGTTCGACGCAGCGCTGGCAAACGGCCGTACGAGGTCGCCAATCCCGAAGTGTGGCCGGCTTTGGAGAAGCTCGTCGATCCGATCACGCGCGGCGATCCGGAGTCGCCGCTGCGTTGGACGTGCAAGAGCACGCACGCGTTGTCGGCGGAGCTGTTCGAGCGGCACGGCTTCCGTCTCAGTTACAAGACGGTGGCCAAGCTGCTGCGCGAGCACGGCTATAGCCTTCAAGCGCCAAACAAGTCCGTGGAAGGTGCGCAGCATCCGGACCGTAACGCGCAGTTCGAGCACATCAACGCGATAGCGCAGGACTGCGTCGCGCAGGGCATACCGGTCATCTCCGTCGACACCAAGAAGAAGGAGCTGGTCGGCAACTTCAAGAACGGCGGTCGCGAGTGGCAACCCGAGGGCGAGCCCGACCTGGTGGACGTTCACGACTTTCCATCCGATGCGCTCGGCAAGGCGATCCCGTATGGCGTCTACGATGTTGCCGCGAACGACGGCTTTGTCAGTGTCGGCATCGACCACGACACGCCGGTGTTCGCGGTGACCTCGATCGAGGCATGGTGGGCCCAGGTCGGCGTCAAACGTTACCCCGTGGCGTGCGAGATATTCATCACCGCCGACGCCGGCGGCAGCAACAGCTATCGGTCGCACGTGTGGAAGTACGAGCTGCAGCGCGTCGCCGACAAGCTCGACATCTCGATCCGCGTCAGCCACTTTCCACCTGGCACGAGCAAATGGAACAAGGTGGAGCACCGTCTGTTTTCCTTCATCTCCATCAACTGGCGCGGACGCCCGCTGCGGACCTACGAAACCATCATCAACCTCATCGGCAACACGACCAACCGAGGTGGCCTCGTCGTGCGCGCGCGACTCGATCGTCGCCGTTACCCTACCGGTAAGAAGATCTCGAAGAAGCAATTACGAGAGCTGAGAATCGAGCGCGATGACTTCCACGGCGACTGGAACTACGTCATCAGGCCGCGCATCGATCGACCGTGACCGGTCGACTTCGCCATTCCCGGGCCCTAAAGCCACGAACAACGATTCCTCGATGGCCTGCCCACCCCCTGCAGCGTAAGTATTGACGCCAGAGGGCCGCGAATCGGTGAGGATATGACAGAGTTCGCGAGAACCGTGATTGCCGAAAAAATCGGCGGTCCTGAGGTTTTGAAGGTCGTCGAACGGCAGCTACCACCTCCCGGTGCCGGAAAGGTCACCGTCAGCGTGAAGGCTATCGGCGTGAACCCGGTGGATCTCAAGATCCTTACCGGAGCTCGCGGGCGCGCGCCCGAGCTGCCGTGGCAGCCCGGCTTCGAAGCCGCAGGAGTCGTAAGCGCGGTTGGCCCGGGAGTCACTGGCAGGCGACCGGGAGATGAGGTGATCGTCTTTCGAGCCGCAGGGACTTATGGATCGGCGCTCCTGGTACCGGAGGGGGCGCTCACCGCGAAGCCGCCCTCGCTGTCGTGGGAGCAGGCTGCCGGGCTGCTCCTGGCTGGTGCGACCGCTGTCCACGCTTTGGAGGCCGCGCACGTCGCGGGAGGCGACCTCGTGTTGGCCCACGGTGCGGCAGGTTCGGTGGGGCAACTCCTCGTGCAGCTGGCGCGCCGACGGGGTGCGTCCGTGATAGGCACTGCGCTATCGCGCAACCACGCGTTGCTCCGATCGCTGGGCGCAACGCCTGTGGAGTATGGTGACGGCCTCGCCGAACGGGTGCACCGGATCGGCGCGCCCACGGTCGCGGTCGATCTCGTCGGCACGGAGGAAGCCCTCGACGTCTCGCTGGCGCTTGTCGCCGATCGAACGCGAGTGGTGACCATCGTCAACGCGCCTCCCTTTCTCGCCGCGGGCGCACGCGCGATCGGTGGAGGGCCCGGCGCGGACCCCGGAACGGCCATTCGTGACGCCGCCCGAGCGCAGCTGGCGTCTTTGGGCGGAGCTGGTCAAATCGCCGTGCGCATTGTGAAGACGTTTCCTCTCGACCGCGCGGCCGACGCTTTACGCTTCGTGGGCGAAGGCCACGCCGATGGCAAGGCCATCCTGCTTCCGTAGTCGAGACCACCACCTTCGAGTGAGCGCCGGGCCCCGGTCCCACCCGGGTAGGCGCGGATAGATTGACTACTCGGAGATGTTCGCGATCGCCTCGCGGGACATGAGCTCGACCTTGCTGCCGCCAAAGCTGTCGAAGAGCGCGCGGTGGGCGGCCAATGAGAAGGTATCGGTACGCGTCTGGTAGTCGCGGATCCAGCCGATGAGCATTGCGACCTTGCCGTCTTGCGCTTCTTGGCTTGGGTATTCGTGCGGCTCCCACGGCGGATGCGGGCGTTCGCGATGCAGGCCTCGATCCCCGGATTGAGAAACAGAAATCGTGTGCAGCGATGGAGCGTTGTTTCGAGCAGGTCCGCATAACAACCCTCGATCACCCATCGATCATTCGAACTCATAAAGGAGGTAACCTCCGGCACGCAGTCGGCGGTAGGACGCCGTCGTGGAGGCTTTACCGGTTCCCAGGCAAGCGTATCCAGGTCGAGGTGGGCCAGGCCGCCATTGCGTGCGAGCAATCCTGCCAGGGTCGATTTGCCCGATCCGGAGTTGCCGATAAGGACATAGCGGGCCATGCGTTCGTGGATTCTCGCTAAAGCCGGTGACCACGAGAGGGGGCGCGGACGACCGCCACCCAGCGACCCTCGAAGAGTACATCGCCGCCGAGCTCCTCGGCGAGGTCGCGAGCTTCGAAGTAGCGTTTGTAGAGCCGCCACCGCGAGCCGTCTTTCAACGATCGGTCTTGCCAGCCTGTCTCTCGGGCGCCCTTCTCGCCGACCGAGTCGATCACGACGACTTCGTAACCGACGCGGCGAACTTCGGCGAGGAGCGAGAGCCGCCGCTCGTCTTCCACCAGCCCGTAAAAATGACCGAGGACCACGCGCTCGAAAGCCCGGTCCGCAAACGGTAGCGCGAACGCGTCGCCGCGGACAAAGCATGCGTTCGGGACGCGTTCCGCCGCGAGCCGTAGCATCGCTTCCGACCCGTCCAATCCGACGACCTCACCATGGAGGAACTTCGTCAAAAAGCCGGTGCCGCACGCCACGTCGAGCGTTCGCGCGGGCGGAAGACTCGCGAGGACGCCCGCCAAGCGCAACGCCTCTTCGAGCCATTGCGCGCGGTCCCCGTCGCTGGCAATCGTTTTGCCAAAGATCCCGTCGTCATATTCGGCCGCGCGGGCTTCATAGTACGCCTGCATGCCTTTCCCTTCGTCAGCGTGCGCCGTCTTGCGGCGAGAGCACCATGGCTCCGTGCGCCGGAGGCCGAAGTGGGAGCCGCGCCTTTCGCCTTCGCTCGGCGCGACGTATCTTCTATCACAAACTCCGCCCTTGGGCTCTATGCGCGAGTCGCGTGCGGGAGCGCGCTCCGGCTCCGTGGCGGCCCTATGCGATCGCTCAACGGACGTATGAGAGAAGCTCGAGCGACCGCAAGTCGGAGCGAGCTAGAGTGATGGCGGTGAGGGCTCAATGGCACGACGCGTTGTTACCATTCAGACTCGAAGCGGCAAAAGCACGGCTTCCGTATTCGAGCCGGAGACTGGGAAGGGGCCCTGGCCTGCCGTTCTCGTGTTCATGGACGCTCGCGGGATAAGGCCCGCTCTATTCGAATTGGGCGAACGAATCGCCGGCGCCGGCTACTACGTCCTCTTGCCCGACTTGTTCTATCGCGCCGGTCCCTATGAGGCCCCCACGCCGATCAAGTTCAGCCAGGATCCGGAATTTCGCAAACATTGGCAGGCCACGTACGTTGCCACGGCGAGCAAGGCCAACGTGCAATCGGACACCGAGGCGTATCTCGCATTCCTCGCGACGGAGCCAGCGGTGCGATCCTTGTCGATAGGCACGACCGGCTATTGCATGGGCGGCGGGTTGTCACTGGCGACCGCGGGGAACTTTCCCGACCGCGTGATTGCCGCGGCCTCGTATCACGGCGGGAATCTCGCGACCGACGCCCCCGATAGCCCGCACCTGCTGATCCCTCGCATCAAAGCCCGCGTTTACGTGGCGGGTGCGATGGAAGACGCCTCGTTTCCCGACGAACAGAAACAACGATTGATCGCGGCTTTTAGACACGCCGGCGTGGACTCCGCGGGGGAGACGTACGCAGGTGCGAAGCACGGCTGGGTTCCGTCCGACTCGGCGGCTTACGATGCCGCCGCCGCCGAGCGCCATTATCGGACGCTGCTCGCCCTGTTCGACGCGACGCTGAAGGCTGCTCCTGCCAAAGCGTGAGTCCACCTGGGGAGCCGGCAGACCGGCAAGAGTGATTCGACAGTCCATAGCCGCCAACGATCCGGAGGAACAATGCCGAAAGTTCGAGAAGGTGACGCCGCGCCCGAGTTTACGCTGCAGAGCGACCAAAGCGTCGAGGTGACCCCGTCCGCCCTCGATGGAAAGCCCGTCATTTCTCTTCTTTTATCCAAAAGACGACACGCCGGGATGCACGATTGAGTGCAAAGAGTTTCGCGACGCGCGAGTAGAGTTCGAGAATCGCGCGCACGTCTTCGGGATCAGCCCCGACGACGTCTCGAGTCATCGGTCATTCCGCGACAAATACGCGCTCAATTTTCCGCTTCTGTCTGACCCTGGGCACAAAGTCGCCGACCAATTCGGCGTATGGGGCCTGAGGCCCAACGGAAAGGAGGGCATCCACCGGACTACGTTCATCCTCCGCGGTGGCAAGATTGCCCGGGTGTTCGTCGACGTGAAGCCGGAGGGACACGCTGCCGAGGTTCTGGCCGCCCTTTGAAGTACGCGTGCGGAGAAGCCCGTCCTAGCAGGAGCTTGCTCCGCGCGTGACGCTGCCAGCACGCGCGTCCGACCATAGGCTCGGGCTCTCTCCGCCGCCACGGTTGATCAAGCGTGGGCGAGGCCGTCGTAGCGCCGCGGCTCGACGGACTCGGGCGCGGATCCAGCCGCGGCGAGCCGGCGTTTGGCCTCGGCCACGACGTCGGGCGGGAGGGGGCCCTTCGCTGCGACACGGAGATTTTCCCGCAGGTGCTCCAGGTTCTTCGTACCCACGATGGTGGTGCTAAGCCCGGGGTGCGAAAGCGTGAAGCGCAGCGTGAACTCGATCCGCGTTGTTCCGTCGAGGAGCTCGTCGAGTCTCGCTTGCTCCCAGCGATCCTTCAGGATCGTGCCGGGCACCATGTAGTATGTGCGCTGCCAATCCGTTGGCGCGCCGCGCGCGACGCCGCCGCGGATGATCGTGCCCGCCCCGGCGCGCGCGGCCAGCGCGATGACATCTTCGTGTTCCCGCTGCAAAGCCGAATATGGAATCTGGAACGCGTCGAACACGCCCATCGCGATCTGCTCCGCTAAGTTGGGGAGCGTGCCGGAGACGCCTACAAAACGGACTTTGCCCTCTGCCTTGAGCTTCAGAGCTTCTTGGAGAGCCCCCTCTTCCTCGAACTCCTTCCGGGTCAGACTGCGATGAAATTGAACGAGGTCGAGGTGATCGGTCTTGAGCAGCCGCAGGCTGTTCTCGATCCCGCGCCGAATGTTGGCCGCGGTGTGCACGTGCTCGCCCTGAGCGCCGCCCACGACGCAGCCGCACTTCGAGGCGAGGAAGTACTCGTGACGACGGTGGGAGATGAATTGCCCGATGAGCTCCTCGCTCCGGCCGTAGTCGATGGACGTGTCGATGAGGTTGATACCTGCGTCCAGGACACCGTTCAGGACTTTCTCCGCCTCGCCATCCGTGATCGCGGGTCCCCGAGGCGCGCCTCGAAGCTCCATGGCGCCGAAGCCCAGCGTCGTGACGTGGAATCCGGTCCGGCCCAGGGGACGCGTCGGTAGATGGGTCATGATGGATGGGGTGATAAAAGCAAACCGGGCACTGCTCAAGCACGTATCAGGAAAAATCATTGTAGGCGGCCGCGCCGTCCGGGCCGGAAGACTTCTTGAGTGCCACTCAATCCACGAACGACGATTCCTCGATGGTCGGCCCGCACCCTTGCAGCGTAAGACGATAGGTAAGCGTCCATGCAGAAACATTTCGCGGTGGCGGATGCCGACAAGGTCGCCTATCGCCTGGAGGCAGTGACCGACGTTCTCGTCGTAGGCGGCGGTCTTGCGGGTGGCTGGGCGGCCACGGCCGCGGCGCGCGGGGGCGCGAGCGTCGTACTCGTCGACAAGGGCTATTTTGGCACCAGTGGGGTCACGGCGACGGCGGGGCCCGGGCATTGGTGGGTCCCTCCCGATCCGTCCAAGCGAGCCGCCGCAATCGAAGACCGCATGGGCCGTGCTTTTGGCTTGGCCGATTCCCGCTGGATGGAGCGCATTCTGGACACGACATGGCGGACGCTGCCCACGTTGAGTCCATATTATGATTTTCCGAAGGACGCGACTGGCGAAGTTCATTACCGCGGTTTGCGCGGACCCGAGTATCTACGCGCGCTGCGAAAGCAAGCCGAGGACGCGGGCGTCGTCATTCTGGACCAAAGCCCGGCGCTTCAATTGCTCCTGCATAGGGACGGCTCCGTGGCCGGCGCGACGGGAGTGCAGCGGCAGGTCGGCCGCGGCAGGATCTGGGTGATCCGCGCGGGCGCCGTCATCTTGGCCACGGGCGGCTGCGCGTTTCGATCGCGCTTGCTCGGGAGCCACAACAACACGGGCGACGGGTATTTGATGGGCGTGGAAGCCGGGGCAGAGCTCTCCGGGATGGAGTTTTCCAACTACCACACCGTGGCCTTGGCCGAGTCGTCGCAGACGCGCTCTGCATCCTACTCGTTTGCCGATTTCTTCGACGCTGAAGGGAATCTCCTGCCGACGCAAGGACGCACCGACTACACGCGCGTTCTCGCGAGAGCACTCTTGCGGGGCCCCGTGTACGCGACTCTCGCGCGTACGCCCCTCGACTTGCGCGAGATTGTCTCCCACATCCAGCCGGCGTTCGTCGCTACGTTTCGGCGCCGGGGCATCGATCCTTACACCGAGAAGTTCGAGATCACGCTCCACGGCGAAGGCACCGTCCGCGGAATCGGAGGTCTCCGTATCGTCGACGACGCCTGCCAGACCGCGGTGCCCGGGCTCTTCGCCGCCGGCGACGCGGCCTCGCGGGAGCTCATCGCCGGAGCCACCTCGGGAGGGGGAAACCAGAACTCGGCATGGGCCCTCTCATCGGGGCTTTGGTCGGGACAAGAAGCCGCCGCTCGCGCGCGCCGGACCGGTCCGCGCGCGACCGAACCCGCCACCGAAGTGGGGCAAGCCGGGCTCCGGCCCGCCAAGTCGCCCAAGTCGGCAACGGCCGCTGACGCGCGCGCGTTGGTGCAAACTGTGAAGGACGAACTTCTGCCGTACGACAAAGTCATGTTCCGCCGCGGGGATCGCCTCCGCGATTCGCTCGCGCGCCTCGACCGAGCCTGGGACGACGTGCGCGACCATTTGGCCGGCGAAGGAACGGCCGCGGTCGCTGCGCGCGAGGCCGCGGCGCTCGTCGCCTCTGCGCGCTGGAGCTACGGCGCCGCAGCGGCGCGCAAGGAAAGCCGCGGCATGCACCAGCGAGAGGATTGCCCCGATAGCGACTCGCGGCTCGCGCGGAGACAGCTCGTGGGCGGTCTCGATCGCGTGTGGACTCGCTTCGACGGCGACGCCGAGCGGACCTGGGTCCGGCCATGATCGAACTCGTGGTCCGTGACCGCTGCACCGGGTGCGGCCGCTGCGTGAGGGTCTGCCCCACGAACGTCTTCGATTTCGTCGACGGACGTCCGGTGATCGCCCGACAGGACGATTGCCAGACCTGCTTTATGTGCGAGCTCTATTGCCCCGTGGACGCGCTTTACGTCGCTCCCAACGCCGAACGGCCCACGCCCGTCGACGAGCAAACGATCGTGGCATCGGGCCTCCTGGGCGAATACCGGCGCAATTCCGGCTGGGACGAATGGCGCGACATTCCCAATCTGTTCTGGCGGCAAGGCGAGATTTTCGCGCGTGCACGCTCGCGCGCGCCGGGGCCTTCAGCGCAGGACACGGCATCGAAGTTGTCCTCCACGGAGGCGGTTGAGATCGCGGAATGGCCTCCAAGATCCTGAAAGACGCAATCGTTCTCGGCCTTCTGATGGCTGTGGGGCCTTTTGCGGTCGACATGTACCTGCCGGCGTTGCCGGCGATCGGGCGGAGCCTTGGCGCCACCACGGGGGCGGTCCAGATGAGCCTTGTGGCCTTCCTCGTCACGATGGGCTTGGGTCAGCTTGTCTGCGGGCCGCTCTCGGACATGCTCGGCCGCAAGCGCCCGCTCTACGCCGGCCTCCTCTTGTACATCCTCACGAGTATGGGCTGCGGCCTCGCGTTGACCGTCCGCGCGTTGGTGGCCTTCCGCTTCCTCCAGGGCCTCGGCGCGTGCGCGGGAATGGTTATCCCGATGGCGGTCGTGCGCGATCTCTATCGGGGCAACGACGCCGCGCGCCTGATGTCACGCCTCATGCTGGTCTTCAGCGTCTCGCCCATCGTCTCGCCGGTCGTTGGGACGCTCGTCGTCGAGGTCTGGGGCTGGCGGGCCATTTTCGCGCTCGTGACCGTCGCGGCGTTGCTCGGGGTCGTGCTGCTCGCCCTGCTCTTGCCCGAAACGCGCCCGCGCGAATTGAGGCGTGAGAGCAGCGTCGCGAGCGCGATCGCCGGTTACCGCGCGCTCCTCGGCGACCGGAACTTCATGCGCCTCGCGCTCATCGTGGCCTTCGGCATCGCGAGCTTCTTCGCGTACCTGGCCAACTCCGCGTACATCCTCATCGAGCACTTCGGCCTCAGCCCGCGGCAATACAGCGTGGTGTTCTCGATCAACGCGGCTTCCTTCATCGGCGCCTCGCAGCTCACGGACAGGTTGGGGACACGCCTGGGCCTACAGCGGGTGCTGCGCGTCGGGGTGACCGGCTTTGCTGCGGCAACGACCGTTCTCTTCGCACTCACTCTGGGAGGAGTCGATCGGCTCGCGGTGGTGACGGGGCTCCTCTTCGTCGGCTACGGGTTCCTCGGGCTGGTCGTCCCTGCGACGACCGCACTCGCGCTCGACGAGCACGGGGAAATCGCAGGAACGGCGTCGGCACTCATGGCGACGCTGCAGAGCGTCACGGGGATCACCGTGATCGCCGTCGTAGGCGTGTTCCTCGACGGGACTTCCCGCCCGATGGCCGGCGGCATCGCGGCATGCGCGCTCGCTTCGCTCGCGCTCGCCTATCGGCCGGCGGTGCGCGGGGCGCCCCGTGCGGAGGCGGAAGCGCATAGGACGCCCATCACGGAGCCCGCGGCCCCGCCGATCACGATATCGTTGACCGAATGAGACTCGAACTCGAAGGCGGGTATTCCGTTTCGGACCTTGTGCCCTCCGACCGTTCAGCGATGCTCACCCATTTGCGAGAGCGCGAGATCTACGATCATACGCTGAATATACCTTACCCCTATAAGGAGTCCGACGCGGATCGGTGGTTCGCCCGGGCGGCCGAAGAGACACGGGTGCACGGGCGATCGATCAACTGGGCCATTCGCGCGCCGGACGGCGCGTATGTCGGCGGAATCGGCTTTCACGGGCTCGAGGTCGGGCGCTCGCACCGGGCCGAAATTGGCTATTGGCTCGCCAAGCCTTATTGGAATCGAGGCCTCGGGACGGCGGCCGTGCAGCGCGTAGCCGCGTTCGGCTTCGACGATTTCGGCTTCGTACGCGTGACCGGGACGGTCTTTCACTTCAACGCACGCTCGGCGAGGGTGCTCGAGAAGGCGGGCTTCGCGTTCGAGGGGCGCCTCCGCAACTACTACAAGAAGGACGGGGAGATCTTCGACGGCTTGCTCTACGCGCGCGTACGCGAGCTCCTACGAGAAGGAAACGTTTCGTCCGCCCCGGAGAAGCGGTAGCGCCATGGCGAAGCGGCAGCTCAAGCTCGGTGCGTTCATGCGGCCTGTGAGTACGCATACGGGCGCGTGGCGGTACCCGGGCGCCTTCCCCGATGCGAACTTCAACCTGACGCACCTGAAACGGTTCGCGCAGACGCTCGAGCGCGGCCGGTTCGATGCCTTCTTCATGGCGGACCATCTCGCGGTCCTCAACATGCCGATCGAGGCGCTCCAGCGTAGCCATACGGTGACGTCGTTCGAGCCGTTCACGCTGCTCTCGGCCCTCGCGGGCGTGACGTCGCGCATCGGCCTTGTGGCGACCGCGTCGACGACCTTCGACGAGCCGTACCACGTGGCCCGGCGCTTCGCGTCGCTCGATCACATCAGCGGAGGCCGCGCGGGCTGGGATATCGTGACGACCGCGAACCCGAGCGCGGCGCTCAACTTCGGGCTGACCGAGCACGTCGAGCACGACGAGCGCTATCGCCGCGCGCGCGAGTTCTACGACGTCGTGACCGGTCTATGGGACAGCTTCGCCGACGACGCGTTCGTGCGCGACGTGGACGCGGGCGTTTACTTCGACCCCGCGAAGATGCACGTCCTCGATCACAAGGGCGAGCATCTCTCTGTGCGCGGCCCGCTGAACATCGCGCGCCCGGTCCAGGGATGGCCCGTCATCTTCCAAGCCGGGTCGTCGGAGGCTGGGCGCCAGCTCGCCGCCGAAACAGCGGAGGTGATCTTCGGCGCGCAGTCCACGATCGCGGGAGGGCGGAGCTTCTACGCCGACGTGAAGGGACGCATGGAGAAGCTCGGGCGCCCGCCCGACTCGCTCAAGATTCTCCCGGGCGCCTTCGTCGTCGTCGCCGACACGGTGGCCGAAGCCCGAGAGAAGCGAGCCCGCCTCGACAGCCTCGTCCACTTCGAGAGCAGCATCGCCTCGCTCTCGGTGGCGCTCGGGTGCGACGCCTCGGGCTTCGATCCCGAGAGCCCGCTGCCTCCGATCCCGCCGACCAACGCGAGCCAGAGCTCACGCGACCGGGTCGTGGATCTCGCCGCACGGGAGAAGCTGACCGTACGGCAGCTCGCCCAACGGCTCGGCGGCTATGGAGGCCTCGCGTTCGTAGGGACGCCCGCGACGATCGCCGACGAAATGGAGGAGTGGCTCGTCACGCAAGCCGCGGACGGCTTCAACGTGGTGTTCCCCTATTTGCCGGGCGGGCTCGAGGATTTCGTCGACAAGGTCATTCCGGAGCTGCAACACCGGGAGGTCTTTCGACGTGAATACGAAGGCCGCACGCTGCGCGAGAGCCTGGGTCTCGCGCGGCCGCGGAATCGCTTCTTTTGAGGGATCGCTTCTTTTGAGGATGACCAGCGGTCTGGCGCGGTTCACCTGGCGCTCCGTGCCCGGATCGAGGTTCGATGTCGGTTCGTCCAGGATCAGCACGTCCGCGGACACGAGGGCCGCGCGAGCGAGCGTGAGCAGCTATCGCTCTGCAGCCGAGAGAAGCGTGCCCTCGCGGCGCCATCTCGACGCGCGCCCGCGTGAACGACGCTGTCACGCCGTCACCAAGCTCACGCCGCCACGCTACGCGCAGGCCGGTTCTTGACCAGCTCGCGCACGACCGGAATGAGCTCCCGCCCGTACTGGATCGCGTCGTCGAGAGGATCGAACCCACGGATGAGGAACGTCGTGACGCCGAGGTCGTAATAGTCGAGGAGCGCGTCCGCGATTTGTTCCCCCGTTCCCACGAGCGAGGTCGAGTTTCCGCCCGCCCCCGTGACCCGCGCGACGCCCGTCCAGAGGCGCTTATCGAGGCGCTCGCCTTGCGCAGCCGCCTGCAGGAGCCGCGCGGAGCCTTCGCTCCTCGGCGCACCGGAGAAGTCCTTCAGCCCTTGCGCCTCACGGGCGCGGCGGACTCGGGCGAGAATCTCGTCGGCCCGCTTCCAGGCCTTCGCCTCGGTCTCTGCGAGAATGGGCCGCAGCGAAAGACTGAACCCGATGGTTCGCCCGTGGGCTGCCGCCGCGGCGCGCACGCGCGTCACTTGCTCGCGCACTTGCGCGAGCGTCTCGCCGAACAGTGCATAGATGTCCGCATGTCGTCCCGCGGCTTCGATGGCGGCATTCGAAGAACCGCCGAAGAAGATCGGGATATGGGGCTTCTGCACAGGCTTCACGTCGACCTTGGCGCCCTTGAAGCGGTAATACTTCCCCTCGTGATCGAAGGGGGCTTCGCTCGTCCAGAGCCGCCGCAAGAGGGCGACGTATTCCTCTGAACGAGCGTAGCGCTCGTCCTTGTTCAGGAAGTCGCCGTCGCGCTGCTGCTCTTCGTCGCTGGCGCCCGAAATGACGTGGACCGAAGCGCGCCCGCGACTCAGCTGATCGATCGTCGCGAGCGTCCGCGCCGCGAGGGTCGGCGCGACGAATCCCGGTCGATGGGCCAGCATCACGCCGAGCCTCTCGGTCGCCGAGGTTACGTATGTACCGAGGTGGAGCCCGTCGGGCGAGGTCGATCCGTACCCGATTAGTACGCGGTCGAATCCACCCTCCTCGTGGGCTTTCGCAAAGGCACGGAGATAATCGACGTCGAAGGCGTTCGCGACCCGACCGCCGGCTTCGGAAGGATCGCGTGCTGCCACAAGGCCCGTGAACGAAATTGCCATGATGCCTCCATCGCCGACGCCCGGCACTCACGGGCCCGTGCTTCGATCGAGGCAAAGCCTAGCGTCTCGCGACCGCAGTTTTCGTGAGGTTTTCTCATACGTCGATTGAGCCGAATGCATCCGCGTGGAGCGGGGCGCTCGTCCCGAATGACGCCAATGACAACGAAGAAGTAGGTCACTTTCGCCGTCAATCGGCTTGCGACAGGACCGTACAACGCATCCGAAGACGCTCGGCAAACCGGAAAAGCCGCTGACCCGCGTCGATGTCTTCATCGAGCGGCCACAGACGCGTTGCTCGTGGCGCATAGCGGCCAGAACGATCGGCCTGGCGCATCGCGCGCGGGCCTGTCCGGACGGCCGCTTGCGCATGGCGCACATCCGCACGGGAGGGCGCGCGATCCGGCGCGCGCATCGAGTTTGGCGCTGCTGTGCGACACCGAGGTGCAGTGAAGCTCGACATGAGCGCCAATCGACGTAAGCGTCGCGCCATGCGACGCGTCCACGGCGCCATTATGACGCGCACTGGCGTCCTACGGCGGCATTGAAGTGTCACGGTGGCGCAACGAGGCGCCGTGGAGTGACACATTCGCGGCGAGATCGTGCACATCGCGACGCGCCTTCGCGAGTGCGGCGCCTGAACGCGCCGTCGTGGCGCACAGGCGGCGCCTCGCTGCGCCATGCCGGCGGACCGAAGCGCCATCGACACGGAACGCGGGACTCCGCGAGCCCAGCGCGGCGCCATGCACACCGAGAGCGGCGCCGTGCCGGCCCAGAGCACCCTCTCCGCGAGGAGCGAGCGCACCCGTCACTCGCCACTCAGGGCCGCGTCGAGGAACGGATAGTCCGTGTAACCACGATCTCCGCCCGAGTAGAACGTGGATGGATCGGGTGGGTTCCAGGGCGCGTTGCGTCGAAGCCGCTCCACAAGATCAGGGTTGGCGATGAATCCGGCGCCGAACGCCACGAGATCGCTGCGCCCTTCGGCCAAGGCTTGCCAGGCGGAACTCCGGTGCAAGCCCCCGCAGACGATGAGCGGTCCGCGGAAGGCCTTGCGCAGCGCCGGTCCCAGCTGGTGGGCGGGAGCCGTGTCGACGGGCTCGATCAAGTGCAGGTACGCGATTCGGCGAGCGCTCAGCACTTTGGTCACATAGCCGAACGTCTCGACCGGAGTGGAATCGTCGGTTCCGTCCCCGCGGTGGTGAGGAGACAATCGCACCCCGACTCGATCGGCGCCGAACACGTCGCTGACCGCGTCCACGACTTCGATGAGGAATCGCGCCCTGTTTTCGATCGACCCGCCGAAGCGATCGGTCCTCTTGTTCGCCCCGTCGCGCAGGAACTGATCGATGAGAAACCCGTTGGCGCCGTGAACTTCGACGCCGTCGAAGCCCGCCCGCTTGGAGTTTTGCGCTGCGAGACGGAAAGCGTCGATCTGCTGCGGAATCTCGTCCATCGCGAGCGCTCGGGGCACAGGGAAGGGCCGCGGCCCCTCGGGCGTGCTGAACTCACCCTTTGCCGCGATGGCCGAGGGCGCCGGAGGGAGTCCTCCGAGCGGCAGACGGGCGGGGTCAGCCTTGCGCCCGAGGTGAAAAAGCTGCTGGAAGATTCGGCCCCCGGCCGCATGAACGGCGGAGGTGACCGCTTGCCACGCCGCGACTTGACCGTCCGTATGGACGGCGGAAGTTCCCGGCCGGCTCACGCTGTCGGCCGAGACGTGCGTGGCTTCCGAGACGATGAGCCCAGCGGTAGCCCTCTGCGTGTAGTACCGCACGACCGACGGGGTCGGCTCGCGCGTTACCGGATGGGCGCGCGCGCGCCCCAAAGGCGCCATGACGATTCGATTGGGCAAATCGAGAGGCCCTACGCGAATGGGATCGAGTGGAGTCATGACTCGCTGGCATACACGGCAGTCCGGCACGGGACCAATGACAACGCGGTGCGCGATTCTTGACGGACGCTTATATGTCCTCGAGACACCACCTTCAATCGAAGTCCGTCGGTAGCCCATCGTCATCGTACTGTTCGAACAGCCGTGCCACCTGGGCCGTCGTGACATGTTCGATGGAGAGGGGATAGCCTGCCTCGGCACGGACAATTGCGAGTGCCCTCTCGACCGGCTCACCGTCCGAGTGCGCCACGATTTCGGCTGCGACGCCCTGTACGTGGCGAAACGCTCCCCGTCGGTACACGTCGACGGGCAGTTGAGCGGCGGTGTCCCGCCGCGCCAATGCGCCCTCCTGCGCGCGGGACACTTTCGCTCGCGTTACTCGTCACGTAGCTATTCGCGCTCGTCGATGCCCCGTGCGTGCGACACGGGACTCATCGGGCGTGCAGATCCTGCGCGACCTCCCAGATGTTCCCCGCTGGGTCGGCGAAGGACGCCGTACGTCGACCCCACGGTCGGTCCACGGGGCCATTGAGGAGCGGTACACCGTGTCGCGCTAATTGCGCACAGATTGCGTCCGCGTCGTCCACCTTGATCGTGAGTAGCAGCCGAGGTCCCGCAGCAGGGCCGCCGACGGCGGCAGGCTCGACGAGGCGGGGCGCTCTGGAAATCAGGAGCAAGTTGATTAGGAGATTTTCGAGCTTCAACACCGAAGAGGATTCGTCCTCGTAGACGACTTCGAGGCCGAAGACGTCGCGATAGAAGGTTCGCGTCCGAGGCAGTTCCTCGACGAAGAGCGTGATGACCTCCAGCCTGCTCAGTTCCTTGATCATGGTCCGATCCCGATCGCGCTCGAGCCTGAAGGCGCTCGGCTTCGCGCAACGCTGATGCTGCCCGTCACAGGTCTTTGGCCAGGTTCATCTTGGCGAGCAGCGCGCGGCGGAGCGATACGAGCGTGGGGTCGTCGCGATGGCGCGGGTACGGCAAGTCCACGGAGAGCGTCTCCACGATCCGCGCCGGCCGTGCGGAGAACACGATCACCGTCCTCGAAAGGAGGAGCGCCTCTTCGACGTCGTGCGTTACTAGGAGCCCGGTGAAGCCGCGGTCCTGCCAGAGCCGCAGCAGCTCGGTCTGCATTGCCATGCGCGTCAGCGAG
>Ga0210391_10002513_pt1 | contig 15902 bp, 12 predicted proteins | sample IncBWC12OmetaG_FD_160573 | JGI IMG/M metagenome (GOLD analysis project Ga0210391, IMG submission 160573) | Forest soil microbial communities from Barre Woods Harvard Forest LTER site, Petersham, Massachusetts, United States - Inc-BW-C-12-O ... | reverse complement strand
CCGAAAAAACCGACGGCGCTGCGAGGTGCAGTTGGGGTTTGGGACTGTGAAAACAGTGATCGCATCAAGGGGCTGTGACGGTACATGCGTCCACGCTGTTGGCTCCCTCGCAGGAGGCGGCGGCTAGAGCATAACCAATGTCACGGCCCTTTCAATTTTTTCCCTCCTTTTTTGTCCCCATCCAAAAGCAAACATTCCTGAAGTAAGATTTTGACGAAGCTGCTATCCTCTCCCGGCAGAAACGAGACTGTCTTTTGTGAGAGTGGAGACCTTATGCCCCGCCTGCTTGCCGTCGTAGTCGTTGCGCTTTGTTTCAGTCCCGCACTATGCCAGCAGCCCAAGAGCGCAGCCCCGGGCCACTATCTGTTTGCCTGGACCGGCGACGCGGCCCACCAGGGCAACGACTTTCTGGCGGTCATCGATGCCGACCCTTCCTCATCCTCGTATGGTCACCTGATGACTACTCTCGTTACCGACCAGCAGACCAAGCGCGTCCATCACACGGAATACTCAATGCCTGAGAGCGGCATGCTCTTTGCCAACGATCACGATGCGGGCCGCACCTTCATCTTCGACGTGCGCGACCCTCTAAATTCCAAGATCGCCGCTTCTTTCACGGACATGGCCGGCTATATGCATCCGCACTCCTACCTTCGGCTGCCGAACGGCCACGTGCTGGCCACCTTTCAGCACTCGCACCGCGATATGGACGAAAATTCCTTCGGCAAGAGCGGCGGCCTCGTCGAAATCGACGACACCGGCAAGGTAATCCGATCGACCAGCAGCGCCGATCCTGCATTTTCCAACGCGCTGCTTACGCCCTACAGCCTGGTCGTCCTGCCTGATCTCGACCGCGTCGTTTCTACGAATTCAGCCATGGACTTTGAGGATCTGTTTCGCGGACTTACCTACCAGGTTTGGCGGCTTTCCGATCTTAAGCTGCTAAAGACGATGTACTTCGATCAGGGAGATAATCGCTACGGCGAGATCAGTCCGGAAGAACCGCGCCTCGCCCCCGATGGATCCATCTTCGTGCAGACTCTCGCCTGCGGGCTCGAGCGCATTACAGGGATCAGCACGGACCAAGCAAAATCGCAATTAGTCTACTCGTTTCCCGCCTCGTTCTGCGGCGTTCCCACCATCGTTGGCCATTATCTGCTGCAGAGTGTCTACTACCTTCACATCATGATCGTGCTTGACATCGCCGATGGAGCGAAGCCAGTCGAGGTGTCCCGACTTAAGTTCGACGATACCTATTATCCGCACTGGACGGGCTGGGACCCGAAAACCCGCCGCATCGTGGTCACCGGCGGCGGAGTCGGCGAGCCTCGTCTTTATCTTCTGATGTTTGATTCCGCGACGGGCTCGGTTTCGATGGATGACGCCTTCCACGATGCCGACGGAAAGTCCGGCTTTAAATTCGCGAATCGGGATTGGCCGCACGGCTGGAAGGGTTCAGGCGTGCCGCACGGAGTCGTTTTCTCCCGCTGACTGATTGTCATCCTGAGCAAGCGTTTCGCGCTCCTTTAATTGACTATGGACCTTCTCGTCCATAAGATGAATCGACTCAAAAGCCGACACCTCGCTCATCATGATCGAACGGATCATTTCTCACTATCAAATCGTCGAGAAACTCGGCGGGGGTGGCATGGGCGTGGTTTACAAAGCTCAAGACACACGCCTGCACCGCTTCGTCGCACTTAAATTTCTTCCCGAAGATGTTGCCCGCGACCCGCAGGCCCTCGCTCGTTTTCAGCGCGAAGCGCAGGCGGCTTCTGCCCTCAATCATCCGAACATCTGCACCATCCACGATATCGGCGAGCAGGACGGCCAGGCGTTCATTGCCATGGAGTTTCTCGAAGGCCTCACCCTGAAACACAAGATCGGCGGCCGCCCTCTCGAAACCGAGACCATCCTCTCTCTCGCCATCGAGATCGCCGACGCACTCGACGCCGCTCATGCCAAAGGCATTGTTCACCGCGACATCAAGCCGGCCAACATTTTCGTCACCGAACGCGGGCACGCCAAGATTCTCGATTTCGGCCTTGCCAAGGTAACCCTCGCCAACTCCTCTTCCAGTCAGATCGGATCAGCCAACACCATGACCGGAACGCTGGACGATCCGCACCTAACCAGCCCCGGCTCCACTCTAGGCACCGTCTCGTACATGTCGCCAGAACAGACCAGGGGCAAGGAACTCGACGGCCGCAGCGACCTGTTCTCTTTCGGCGCCGTGCTCTATGAGATGGCTACTGGCACGCTGCCCTTCCGCGGAGAAACCTCCGCCGTTATCTTCAACGCCATCCTTGAGAAGGCCCCGGCGTCCGCGACTCGTCTCAACCCGGACTTGCCTCCCAAGCTTGAGGACATCATCAATCGAGCGCTTGAAAAAGATCTTGAGCTGCGTTATCAAAGCGCGAAGGAAATGCGCTCCGAGTTGATGCGGCTGAAGCGCGACACCGATTCCAGCCGACAGATGCCCGCCGTTCAATCTGACGCCACTTCGGGTGCTGGCTCCGGCTCCGGCGCCGCGCACGCGGCCAGCAGTTCCGCCGTCGTCGCCGTTGCCAAACAGCACAAACTTTCGCTGGGCGTCATCAGTATGTTCGCGGTTCTGCTGGTCGCTGCCGCCGGCTACGGAATCTACGCGATGCTATCCCGCGCTCGCCCTGCGCCCTTTCAGAATTTTTCCGTCAGCAAGGTCACCGAAACTGGCAAGAGCACCGGCGTTGCCATCTCTCCCGACGGCAAATACATCCTGAGCGTCCTCGCGGACAATGGCCAGCGAAGCTTGTGGCTGCGCAACATTCCAACCAACAGCAACACTCAGGTCGTACCTCCTTCGTCCGCCATCTATATCGGTCTGCGTTTCTCTCCTGACGGCAACAACCTGTATTTCGTCCGCCAGGACGTCGGCAGCAACTCGCTCCATTATCTCTACCGTGCTCCCGTGCTGGGTGGCACTCCCGAGAAGCTCGTCACCGACATCGACACCAACGTGTCGTTCTCTCCTGACGGCAAGAAGATCGTTTATGTCACGGGGAACTCCCCCAAGCCCGGCGAATACAGGGTTACGATTCATTCGTTGGAATCCGGCGAAGAAAAGCAGCTGGCCACCGGTCCCATGAACGAGCAGCTCTGGGATCCCGCCTGGTCGCCGGATGGAAAAACGATCGTTTGCGTTGTTTCCCAGCCCGGAACTGCGCTTTCCGGCCTGGTTGCCGTCGATCCAGAAACCGGCAAGCAAAACCTATTCATGACTGCGGACAGACTGTACTTCGTCCGGCCCATGTGGCTGCCCGATGGCAAAGGGATGCTGGTCATGGGCCAGCTCCCTTACGCCGCCCAGCAGCAGATCTTCTTCGTCTCCTTCCCGGATGGAAAAATCACGCCAGTCACGCGCGACACCAACTCCTACGTCGATCTCAGCCTGTCTGCCGATGGTCACACCGCTGCCGCCGTTTTGCGGCAGGTGCACTTGAGCCAGTCTGTGATGGCAGTGGGCAGTTCTCAGGAGCAGCCCTTCGGCAATGGATTGTTCAACGACATGGTCTCCTGGACGCGCGACGGCAAGCTTCTAATGTCTGCCGCGGCAGGCGGCCTGACCCTGGCGAATTTGGAATCCGGCTCGCAGGTCCCTTTCGCTTCGCAGGTCCCAGCGACCAATTTTGCTCGCGCCTGCGCTGACGGCCATGTGGTTTTCACCGCCCTCAACCCCAAACGGAACGCGCTGGGGATCTTCTTGGTCGACGCCGAAGGAGCCAATCCTAAAGAACTCACTACCGGCAAACTCGATTCTTTTCCCGCCTGCACTCCCGATGGCAAGACTGTGCTCTACTCGGACGCCGACAACATCCTGCAGAAAGTTTCGAGCGAAGGTGGCCCCTCGCAAAAGGCGTTTGACCTTCCCGTGTTCAGCCGCATTACCATTTCCCAGGACGGAAAATTGGCGGCCTTCGTCACGCAGAGAGGGAATGATCCGAAGGAGACGCTCGCCCTGCTCTCTCTTGATTCGAGCCAGCCTGCGCGCTTCCTGGAATTCGAACGGACTCGCGTGGAGTTTCAGTTCAGCTACACCCTCGGTTCGATCGCTTTCAGCGCCGACGGCAAAGGGATCGTCTATCCCATACGCAGCGGCGACACCGACAATCTTTGGCTCCAGAATCTCGATGGATCGCCCGGCAAGCAATTGACCGATTTTAAATCCGAGGTCATCCGCGACTTCGACTTCTCCTTCGACGGCAAACAGCTCGCCATCATCCGCGGCCACCGCGAAGCCGATGTGGTGCTGCTCCGCGACTCGGAGAAGTAATCGGCGCGTTGATCCTGGGAAAGCTGATCCCAGAAAATCAGTTCCCTTGGGTCGTGATTCCTGTGGCATAATCTCGACCCGTAAACATTCCATCTTAATTTTCGTGGGGGAATCGCATGCCTAAGAATCCGCTGACTCGCCGGGAATTCATCCACATCGGTACCGGAGCTCTCGCAGCCACGACCGTAGCAGGAAATATTCTGCAGCCTCATCTGCTGTCGGCCGCCGCGGCGCGCCCGGTCGCGCCCAGCGATACCGTGCGCTTCGCCAGCATCGGCACCGGCATTCGGGGATGCGAACTGCTGCAAGCATCCACTCGTGTTTCCGGAGTCGAATGCGTCGCGGTTTGCGATCTTTATGACAGCCGCCATATTGCTGCGCAGGAAGCGGTGAACAATCCCAACGTTCCCGCTACTCGCGACTATCGCTCCATTCTCGACCGCAAAGATGTCGATGCCGTCATCATCGCCGCAGTCGACCACCAGCACCGCCGCATTTTCGAAGATGCCTGCGCTGCCGGCAAAGACGTTTACTGCGAAAAGCCCATGTCGCACACCGTGGAAGAAGGTTTTTCCATGGCCGAAACCGCACACAAGACGAATCGCATCGTGCAGATCGGCAGCCAGCGTGTCAGTTCGATTCTTTACGCTAAAGCTAAAGAAATTTACGACTCAGGCAAGCTCGGTCAGGTCACTATGATCCAGGCCTACTGGGACCGCAACAGCCCCAGCGGGGCGTGGGTCTATCCCATCCCTCCCGATGCCAGCGAGAAGACGATTGACTGGAACGCGTTTCTCGGCACTGCGCCCAAGCGGCCCTTCGATCCAGTGCGCTTTTTCCGCTGGCGCTGCTTCACCGACTACGGCGAAGGCCTGGGCGGCGACCTCTTCGTTCACCTGATTTCAGGAATCCATTTCATCTCCGGCACCAACACCATCGCCGAGCGCGCGCAATCAAGCGGCGGACTTTTCCACTTCAAGGACGGCCGTGAGTTTCCCGACCTCATCGAAACCATCTACGACTACCCGAATTTCCGCGTCAGCCTGCGCTGCAACCTGAACAACGATGGAGGAGAATTTATCGGCTTCTATGGGACCAAGGGGACGCTGATCATCAAGGACTCCACCTTGAGTTACAAGCCGCAGGACACGCGTCCCGAGCCGGAGGGTTACTCGATTGGCGGCTGGCCGCGCGCCTTGCGGGAGCAGTATCTGAGGCAGTGGCGCGAAGAGCATCTGCCCACGCCGCCCCTGTCTTCGCAAGTGGACGAGGAAGCGGAATCCTATACTTTGCCACCGGGATACAGCGATGTAGTCGACCACGAGGCTAACTTCTTCAACGCGGTGCGCAGCCGCAAGCCAGTCACGGAAAACGAAATCTTCGGCAACCACGCAGCGGTTGGCTGCCACCTGGCGAACTTCGCTTACTTCAACAAGTCCGTCGCCGTGTGGGACGTCGGAGCGAAGAAGATTGTCAAGGGATGACGCGGCTGGTTGAACGGATGCATGATGGCCCGTCGTGCGAGTAGGTTCGGGAAGGGCACGGCTTCCAGCCGTGCCATCGAGCTGCTGCAGGGTCCGGGCTTTAGCCCCTGAGGGCCTCGCGCCCTCATTCAATCGGTGAGATCGTGTCACTGCGTCGCCGGCTCAACCCAGAATCAGCGCCACTGCGATGGCGGCAATTGCCAGTTTTACCAGCCAGCCCACAGCCCAGGACGCCGCAATCGCTGGAGCCAGCTTCAGCCACAATGCGTTAACGATGGTCAACGGCAATGGCCCGATGAGCCAGATCGCCGCGGCCAATTTGAGAGTTCCGCGGTACGTGTGAAGATGCAGGCCGGCACAGAGCACGATAAAAACCCCGCACGTAAGAAAGGGAAACAGGCTTGACCAGAGAATAGCTTGATTTTCTCCCTGGCCGCCTCGATACCGCCAGATCTCCGGGCTCCGGTCGTAGCGTTTGTAAAGCCAGTCGCCCGCGAACAGCCAGTCGGTCATCGACGACACAAATCCACTGGCCAACACTGCCAACGCGATTCGGCCCCAAGGCATAGTTTCCCTACGCTGTCCTGCGCGGGGTTCCGCGACATGTCACGCAGCCACTTCGCCGGCAATGATTTCGTCGATGTAGCACCAGATCCATTCTTCTCCAGGCTCGATCGACCGCATCACGGGATGGCTGGTGTGATGAAAATGTTTTGTGGCGTGTTTGTTCTTCGACGAATCGCAGCATCCCACATTCCCGCAAACCATGCACATCCGCAAGTGAACCCACGTATCGCCAAGTTTGACGCACTCTTCACAGACGTCGATGTCGGTAGTCCTGAACTTGATCTGATCGAGGTGCTTGCATTTCTTAGCCATCTCATCCCCCTTTGTCATCATCCGGCTTGTCATCCTGAGCGGAGGTTGTGCTTCGCGAAAGCGAAGCGCAACCGCAGTCGAAGGACCCCTTGCACTTCACCAGCACCGACGGCCCGGCAAGGCATTTCTACAGCTGCGCTAACTTCTCTCCAGGTCCTCCCGATCCCACTTCGCGAGATTCGCCCCCGCTTCATAAGTGCTTTGCAAAAAACTCAGCAGCGCCTCCCGTGGTGAAGCGCTGCGCCGCACGTCGTCATACATCAACAGAAATTCCTTCATTTGCGGATGATAAAAAGCCGCCGCGGGCTGCACTTTTTGCTCGGCAAAACCCGCAGGCTCGGGCGCGGCGTAGGCGTAGAACGCCGGGCCTTTAATGTCGCCGCCGCCCGGCCAGAATCCCGCGCTGCTCACTTCTTGCGAATAAGCCTCGCGGGTGACCGGATCGGCGCCGACGCGTTCCGGAGCGCGCCGCCCCGAGAACCGCGTCACGCACAGATCGAAGCTTCCCCAGAAAAAATGTACCGGACTGTCCTTGCCAATGAATCGGGCCCGGAATTCCCAGAAGACGTTGTCACACAGAATCAGGATTTGCCAGAAGCGGTGCGCATATTCGGGATCGTAAGAAGCATGCTGCGTGTCGCTGGTAAAGCGAACCGGGTTTGGCACCTCGCATGGCATGGGCCAGATTTTCACCTCTATGCCGAGCGACCGCAAGGCCGACATGAATTGCGCATAAAAATCGGCGACCGATTCCGCCTTCAGCGCGAAAGTGTCGGACGTTCCCCAACTGGTCTGGACGATCAGCTTGTGATCGACGAAGTCGAACTGCACCTCGAAGTTTGCGCCGTTATAAGGAATCGCGGAAGTGGTGAGCCCGCGCGCGTTGACGTACAGCGCAACCTCCCACCAGTGATTGACGCGCGGGCTCAGCGCCAGCCGCACCTTGCCCACAATCTGCGTCCACATGTGGAGCGTGGCATAAGTATCCTGCCACGCCGCGAGCGGCAACTCGGGCCAGGAATTCTGATTCAAGCTATCGGGGAGCGCGGCCATCAGGGCACCTCGCGTTCGGATCAGGAAATGGTACCACCTCTGCGCTCTGATTTCGGTTGGGGAATGATTCGGATTGCTGGGTCAGCAATTCCTAAGCCGTCTTCTTCTTCGCGTAAAACCTGCGCACCTTGGCGCGATTGCCGCATTGTTTCATGCTGCACCAGCGGCGGTGGTGATTCTTGCTGGTGTCAAGGAAGAACCACTGGCAGGTGGGCGAAGCGCAGGTGCGCACCAGCGCCAGATCGCTTGAGGTCAGCAGATCCGCGGCCGCACGAGCAATCGGCCGCAGCATCGCGCTGAGCGAAGACGTCATCGGTTCGAAGCGCCACTCCAAACCTCCGTCGGCCTCGGGTATTTTGCTTTCGGCATCCTTAGGTGGCACGAGCTTAGGTTGCACCAGCCACGAATGCAGCGCGGCGTTGTGCAGATTCGTATTGAGCCGGTCCATTGCGAGCTGCGGTGCGGTTTGCTTATTCAGCACGGCGGAAAAGATATCGTAAAGTGCCTCGCGCAGATTGCGGGCGCGGCGCATCGCCTCCTGCGCCTCATCGGGCATGAGGTGAACTCGCTCGTAAAAAAAATCCAGCTCCTGGGGTGTAAGGATTCCAGTGTCTTCGCCGAAGCGCGCCAGTTCGTAGTAGCTCTTGAGCAATTCTTTAGGTTGGCCGCTGGGACGATTGTCGAGCGTGTTGATGAAATCGAGGCACACATTTCCCATCAGTTCGAAAAGCGGCGGTTGGCGTCTGACAGATTTGGTCTCCATGATGAATTCAGGGAAAATCTGCCCTTAGATCATATAACCAGTAAAAACATCTTGACAAGTTATATCACATCGCCTAGCATCCCTGCTAACCTGTTAAACAACTGTAATAGGTTAGCAACTCCAAAGGCGGTTTCCATGATTCCCGATCACTCCGCGCAGATTAAAGCCATGCTTGGCAGCAGCAAAATGATACATATTGGAGGCAGACCCGTGATCGTTTCAACACCACGCACGACCGCGAATTCGCACGACCGCAGCTATGCCATCAAGCTGGCGCTGGCCTTTGTGGCGATCTATGTCATATGGGGATCGACTTACCTTGCGATCCGGTATGCGGTCGAGACGATTCCGCCGCTGGTGGCCGCGGGAATCCGGCATTCCATCGCGGGCGGGATCATGCTGACTTGGGCCTACTGGCGCGGGTTTCGCCCGACGCGGCAACAGTGGGTTGCAGGATTTGCATTGGGCGCGCTGTTCTTCTTGATTGGGCATGGTTCATTGCACTGGGCAGAGCAGTATGTGGCTTCGGGGTTGGCGGCGTTGCTAATCGCGACGGAGCCGATGTTTATTCTGGTGCTGGGCTGGATGATGGGGCAGCAGAAGATCAGCCTGCTCAGCGCGCTGGGCCTGGGTCTCGGCGTGGTGGGGGTAGCTATGCTGACGGGCGCGGAACTCACGGTGAAAGGGTCGAGCCTGGTCGGGCTGCTGGCGGTATTGCTCGGTTCTTTGTCGTGGTCGTTGGGGGTGGTGGTTTCTCCGCGGCTCAACCTGCCTTCTGATGCTCTTGGGCGGACCGCTCTGCCGACGATTTGCGGCGCATTGCTGCTGCTGATTGCCGCGGGCGTTACGGGCGAGTTCCGCGAGACGCATTGGTCGAGCATCACGGCGCGATCGATTTTTGGACTGGGCTACCTCATAACGTTCGGGTCGGTGATCGCGTTTACGGCTTATACATGGCTGCTGCAGCGGGTTCCGCCGACGCTGGTGGCTACGCACACTTATGCAAATCCGGTGGTGGCGGTTTTGCTGGGATGGTTTCTTGCACACGAGCCTTTGACTTTGCGGGTGGTGCTGGCGTCGGTGGCGATTCTGGGGGCGATCGTGCTGATCCGGCGGGGAGAACGTGCTGTGGCGATCAAAGCTCCAGAGACAGTTCCAGTCGCTGAAGTCGAGGCCACTGAGGAGTGCGCTTAGTCGCGCTCTGGAGGACCACGACATGGCAATTCCGTATTACCACGTTGACGTATTCACAGGTGAGCTCTTTTCCGGCAACCCGGCGGGCGTCTGCATCCTTTCGGCTTTTCTCGCGGATGGCATGATGCAGAAAATTGCGGTTGAGAACAGGCACGGCACTACCGCTTTTGTTGTTCCCAGCGCAGATGGTGATTTCGACTTGCGCTGGTTCACCCCGAAAGTCGAGGACGACCTGTGCGGGCACGCGACCATGGCAGCCGCCTATGCGCTCGCGCTGCGGAAGCACGACGTGTGGCCGGTTCGCTTCCACACCTGCAGCGGCCTGTTGATCGTCGCGCGGAATGGTGATGGCTTTGAGATGGACTTTCCCGCCAGGCCATCCCAACCTTGTGAGCCTCCTGTCGGCCTGCTAGCAGCGCTGGGTTTGAAAACGGCGCTAGTGACGAAATCGCGCGATTACCTTGTGGTGGTCGATCAGGCTGAGCAAGTGCGAGCGCTCTCGCCCGATATTGCCGCGCTTGCCCAATTAGACATCGGGCTCAGCGGAGCGATTGTTACTGCTGCAGGCGAGGGTGACGTGGATTACGTGTGCCGATTTTTTGCACCATCGATCGGCATCGATGAAGACCCTGCAACCGGCTCGATACAATGCACACTGGCTCCGTATTGGGCGGGGCGGCTGGGTAAGGACAGCTTGCGTGCGCAACAACTCAGTGCGCGCGGTGGACAGATGCAGTGCGCAATCGCCGGCGATCGCGTGAAGATCGCCGGCAGGGCGCGGCTCTACCTTAGTGGCACGCTCGAGGTCTAAAGGGTTTCGGCAGGGCGGGCAAAAATGCCCTGCGAGGCTGGGGGTGGTGCAGACGGTAGGGATCCTTCGATTGCAGTGGTGCTTCGCTTTCGCGAAGCACCACCTCCGCTCAGGATGACAGAGACATCTTCTTATTTGGAGTACTCGTCCCGCAGGCGGACTTGCCGGTCCGTCATTGGGACTTCACGTCCGGCGATGAACACCTGCTTCACATCCGTTTTTATGTCCAATGGATCGCCGTTTGCGACCACTACGTTGGCGGTCTTGCCGACATCGAGGGAGCCGAGTTGGTCGGCGACACCCCAGATTTCGGCTGCGTTCAGAGTGATTGCCTTGAGCGCTTCGTCGTAGGGCAGGCCAAAGGCGGTTGCGAATCCCGCCTGATCGGGCAGGTTACGGACGTTATGCGCGGAGTAGGAGGCAAACGCGATCTTCACGCCACGTTTGTAGAGCTGCGCCGGGAGGCTGTAGACCGTGTCGTAGCGCTCGTCGTCTTTCGGCGCCTCATAGATAGGACCGACGATCACCGGCACTTTGAGGCTGGCCACGTAGTCGAGCACGGGCTGGGAGTGGCTGATATGGTTGAGCACGAACTTCAGCTTGAACTCGTTGGCCAGACTGACAGCGGTTTGAAGATCGCTGGGGCTTTCGGCGGCGAGCACGATTGTTTTCTTGCCCTCCAGGTATGGAAGCAGAGCTTCCAGCTTGAGGTCGCGCTTAGGAGGCGTGGGCTCGGACTTCTTGTCTCTACCGTCCTTGCTATCCTTACTGTCTTTGATGGTTTGGGCCGCGTCGGCCTTCTTGCGTTCGTAGTCTTTCCACTTCGATTGGTAGTCTTGCGCATCGAGAAAGGCCTGACGCAGTTGCGCGGCCAGCCCCATGCGCGTGGAGGGGAACTTGCTCTTCTCGAAGCCGCCTTTGTTGCGGCGCTGATCGCCGGTGAAGTTCAGTGGCATGGCGTTGTCACGGATGAGGAGCATCTCGGTGGCGGTGGCTCCGGCAAGTTGAATGAAAGAATCCTGGCCAGGCAAGGTGTCTCCGCTCTCGGGAGCGACTACGGCGTTGGTGATACCGTTCATGCGGGCTACCGGGATCAGGGCGGACTCCGCGTGGAAGGCCTCGGCAGTGTGCATGTGGGGCATGATCTCGTCGCTCATCTCAACCAAATCGTTGGTCATCTCTTCGGCGGAAATTTCCGTAAGGCCGAGTTGCGTTTCGGAATCGATGAGGCCCGGGTAGATGGTCATGCCGGTGGCGTCGATGACCTGCGCACCGCTCGGGATGTTGACGGAACTTGCGGAGCCGACGGCAGCGATCTTTCCGCCTTGCATTACGACCACGCCGTTTTCAATCACGCCGTGGGTTACGGTCAGTACCTTGCCACCTTTTAGAACGACAGGCTTGTCCTGGGCGAGGGCTTGCAGGGAAAAAATCAGGGTCAAAATCAAAGTCAAGAGCAAGGTCAAGAGCAGCGGGCGGGGGCGCCCGCTCCACACGAGCTTGGTTGGCTGCGTCATTCGCCCTCCTTGTAATGGGTGGTTCCCAGGCCCGATTGGGAGCGGTCGAAGTAGACCTCGCCGTCGATCAGAACTTTTTCAGGCACGCCGGTGGTCGAGAGTGGATAGCCGTCCCAGATCACAAGGTCTGCATCCTTTCCGACATCGATGGAACCGACGCGATCATCCACGCCGATGATCCAAGCTGGATTCAGCGTGATCATCTTCAGGGCCTCTTCTTCAGTGGCTCCGCCGTAGCGGATGGCCTTTGCGGCTTCCTGATTGAGGCGGCGGGTGTAATCCCCGGAGTCGCTCTTGATGGCCACACGCACACCTTTGCGCATGCACATTACGGCGTTCCACGGGATCGCATCCCAAGCCTCCTGCTTGTAGCCCCACCAGTCGGCAAAAGTGGCAATCGCGATGTCGTTGGCCGCTACCTGGTCGGCGACTTTATAAGCTTCGAGGGCGTGGTGGAAGGCGCGAATCTTGTAGCCGAATTCCTTGGCCATCGCAATTTCGGTCAGCATCTCGTCGGCGCGGTAGATGTGGATCTGCACCATGATCTTGCCGCGCAGAACGTCGGCGAGGGCTTCGAGCTTCAGGTCGCGCTTGGGCGGAGTGGCATCTTTATCGCCGCGTTTCACTTTCGCGTCATAGCTGTCCCACTCGCGCATGTATTCCTGCGCCTCGACGAGAGCTTGCCTCTGGACGGCAAAATTACCCATACGGGTCGAGGGCAGCTGACCGCGGCTGCCATAGACGCGTTTGGGATTCTCGCCACTGGCGAACTTGATCGACCGGGGCGCATTGGGGAAGAGCAGTGCATCACGCGAGTCGCCGAACTTGTGCTTGATGACGACCGCCTGTCCGCCGATCATGTTGGCCGATCCGTGCAGCAACAGCGAGGTAGTGACGCCGCCCGCCAGGGCCCGGTAGATCGCCTTGTCCTGATAGTCGAAGGCATCTTTCATCATCATGTGCGGCGTGATGGGGCTAGTGGCCTCGTTGACGTCGTCGTCGAGAGCGATGTGCGAGTGCGAATCGACGATCCCGGGGGTTAGGTACTTGCCTCCGGCATCGATGACGGTGACGCCGGGGGGAGCGTTCACGTTTTCGCCGACCGCGGCGATTTTGCCGTCCTTGATATAGATCGAGCCGTTCGTGATATTGCCGTGGGTCACGGTCATCACGGTGGCGTTCTTGATTACGACGTCATGATGGGCGGCGGCCTGGGACTGCGCGGACACAACCGCCGATGCCAGCAGCAGCGTCAGTAAGGCGCAGTCGAGCGTAAATGTTTTAGCCAATGTCGATAACGATATCGAGCGCATGCATTGGACTCCGGAAAGAACGTTCGTTTCGAGCACAGGGATTGTAAAAGCCTCTGGGGAAAGGGTCAATGCGGAGCCGGGGCTTCTTTATGGAGAATTGGCTGCGTCGCGGGCGAGGGCGCATGCGCCACACAGGCATAACTTAGTGGTGGTCGCGGCGGCGGAGGTAGTCGATAAACATTTGCTCTACGGGCTTGTCGTAGGCCATGAGGACGTGGCGGACGGTGTGGCCGCTGACTACGTGACAGACCTCTTCGGCTAAATTTTTCGCGTGATCGCCGGCGCGTTCGAGGGACTGGGTCATGAAGATGATCTGCAGACTGGCCTGGCGGGCGACGTTTTCAGGATTCTCGATGTGGCGGAGGAAAATCAGGTTGCGGAGGCGGTCGATTTCGGCGTCGGCGCGGAGCACGTCGACGGCTTTGCCGACATCGCGGCTGGAGAAGGCGTCGCCTACGTCGGTCAGCATTTTTTCGAGTATGGTGGCCATGTGGGTGAGGTCGCGAGTGTCTTCGGAATCGATGCGGCCGGAAGCCGCTTGAGCGCTGTTGGCAAAGCTGAGGAGCAGGTCGCCGATGCGCTCGAGGCTGATCATGAACTTCATGCAAGCGAGGAGTTCGCGAGCCTCCGTGGGCTCGACTTCGGTGATGACCGAAGTGACGGCGCTGTCGATTTCCATGTCGAGAGTGTCGAGTTCGCGCTCGCGCTGGCGGAGGGAGTTGAGCAGCGCGCTAGAGCCGGTGGCAATGCCTTCGGCGGCCGCCGCGGCGGCTTCCTTGGCCAGACGACAGGCTTCGATCGTGCGCCGGACAATGTGGTGATGGGCCGGTTCGGGAGTGGCGCTTTCGACACGGGCAGTACTCATGAAGGCATCCCTCTGGCGCGGGGCGTAACGGCGCGGACCGGTTGACTCGCTGGACCTATTGTGCCGCTGATGAGAATAGATGGTCAACGGCTAAGGATAGAGTTTCTTTTGAGGGGATGGGTTACGGGAAAGTGAATTTTTGATGGTTTTCTTCGGCGGTTAGTGACCGTGCTGTTGCTTCTTCGCTGCTTTGCGTTGCGCTTTCTGGTATTGCTTCATTTGTTTCTGTTGTCTCTTGGCTGCTTTTTTTGCCGCTTTCTGGTATTGCTTGGCCGCTTTTTTTGCCTCGCGGCTATTTTCTCCGATGCTACGGTTTTCAGGCTGGGCGGTTGCTGGCATTGACCAAGCAACGCTTGCGGCGAGCAGTAGGATGGCGGCGAATCGTTTCATCACATTTCCAGAACGTTCCCTGACGGGAAATCCTGCAATGATTTTACACCGTGGTGGAAGGGCCTATTGGAACTGGTACCTCTTTGGGGCGCCGGGCCACGCCCGAGCTTTGACCCTTCGGCTTCGCTCAGGGCAGGCTCGCGAGGCGGCCGTCGCCACATGAGTAGTTATGCAGTGGGGAGGGTGAATAGGAACGTGGAGCCGTGGGCCAGTTCGCTTTCGGCGCGGATGGTGCCGCCGTGGGCGAGCATGATGTGTTTGGCGATGGCGAGGCCGAGACCCGTGCCCCCGGATTCGCGGGAGCGGGCTTTGTCGACGCGATAGAAGCGTTCGAACAGGCGAGGGAGGTGTTCGGAGGCGATGCCGGCCCCGAAGTCCTTGACGAAGAATTCTACGGCGTGGGGAACGGTGCGGGCGCCGAGAACGATTCGTCCGCCGGACGGGCCGTATTTGAGGGCATTGTCGATCAGGTTGGAAAAGACCTGGTGGATGGCTTCGCGGTCGGCGAGGACGGAGCGCAGATGCTGAACGGGTGAATCTTCGTTCTGCGGAGAATCTTGAATCTGCAGGTCAATGCCGTGACTGCGGGCGATCTCGCGGAAGCTCTCTTCGGCATCGTGGAGAAGTTCGGCGGGGGGAACGGACTCCGCCTCGAAGCGAGTTTCGCCGGATTCGACGCGGGCCAGGGTGAGCAGATCTTCGGTAAGGCGGGACATGCGGGAAGAATTCTTGCGAATGATTTCGAGGAACTCGCGACTGGGCGCGACATTGTCGGGAGTGGTGTCGAGCAAAGTTTCCGCGTAGCCCTGAATTGAAGTGAGAGGCGTGCGGAGTTCGTGGGAAACGTTGGCGATGAAGTCGCGGCGAGTTTTTTCGACGCGCTCGGTCTCGGTGAGGTCGCGGAGAACGGCGACGGCGCCGCCGTCGGGCAGAGGAGCGGCGGTTACGTCGAAGGCGCGGCCGGGAACGATTGAGGTGGCGCGGGCAGTTTTGACCGCGCGTGTGGTGGCGGCTTCCTTGACCGTGGCGAGGAAGTCAGGGTCGCGGATGGTTTCCTCGACCGGCTGTTGCAGGCGCGCGCCTTGCGGAACGAGGTGGTCCATGGGTTGATTTGCCCACTGCACGTGGCCGTCGGCGCTGACGGCGATGACGGCGTCCTGCATGCTGTTGAGCAGGGTTTCGAGCTGGCGCTGGCTGGAGCGGACGGCGGCGAAGCTTTCTTCGACGCGGCGGGCAGTGCCATCGATGGCGGCAGCGACACGGCCGACTTCGTCTTGAGAGGTCTCCCGGATGCGAGCCTGAAGATCGCCTTCGGCGATGC
>Ga0210391_10002512_pt1 | contig 15915 bp, 10 predicted proteins | sample IncBWC12OmetaG_FD_160573 | JGI IMG/M metagenome (GOLD analysis project Ga0210391, IMG submission 160573) | Forest soil microbial communities from Barre Woods Harvard Forest LTER site, Petersham, Massachusetts, United States - Inc-BW-C-12-O ... | reverse complement strand
AGTTCGCGAGGGGGTTCGGCAACATTCATCTGAGAAACGCAATGACGGGCCTGGTCGGTAGGAAATAGACGAACGGTATAGAGTCGGGATTGAGCCGGAAACAGGGGCGCCGGCCGGAGTTGCGCCCAAAACGGGAAATAGATAACTTCTCTTTCAGCCATCGTTGCACCTGAGACGTGCACTTTGGTTAGGGGCGCGTGGGTGCTAGTAACACCGACGCGCCCTGCTACGTCATGAGCCTTTGCTTGCCTGTCGTTTCGCCTTGCGGCGAGGTTTTTTGCGGTACTCCTGGGCTTTGTATTGTTTCAATTTCGCGAAGCCCTCATCAGTCCAGTAGCGAATCTGCGATCCTGCAATTTCTTGTGTAATCGGCTCGGGCACAACTCGCTTGTCGATCCACCTGTGCAACGTGGCCCGATGAATTCCAAGCAACCTCGCGGCTTCAGAAATCGAGTATTGTGCCATTTGGAATATGCGACATGGTGTCGCATTATGTCAAGCGAAATCTGCTCGACGATCTTTACCCTGCTCGACAGCCTAATTTATCATCACGGCTAATTAAATTGGCCGGAAAGTCTAACTAACCAAGCATGAATCTAACGAACTTATGGCTGTCTTTCGGCGATCCGCGACGGCGAGAGACCGAATTGGTCCGTGAGTGGGCGTGACCGCTCGGCGGATTTCGGCGATCGCACAGGTATTTTGCTCCAGAGTCGTGGCGCAATCGCTATCGCCACTCCCGTGGCGCGACGAGTCGGATGTCGGGCGATTTCTCTATACGGGGGAGGACGTTCACGTGCAAGGCGGCCTCGACATAATAAGCTAATAATGGTACAACATAAAAAGCTAATTACCGTACAGCGCAATAAGCTAAGCGGAGGACGCAGCCAATGGCCACGCCGCCAGAGAAACTCGCTGAATCGCTCGGACTGTTGGAAAAGCTCCAGGCCGCGGGCGGCGCAGCCGCGATTCGCGCGCGCGACCTGACGCGCACGCACCGGGAGCGCCTCGTCACTGCGGGCTTCCTGCAGGAAGTCATCAAAGGCTGGTACATTCCGAGCCGTCCCGATGAAGTCAAAGGGGAGAGCACGGCCTGGTATGCTTCTTTCTGGCGCTTCTGCGCCGACTATCTGGAAGAGCGGTTCGGGGCGGACTGGTGTTTGTCGCCCGAACAATCCCTGTCTCTGCACGCGGGGAACTGGACCGTGCCCCGCCAGCTGATGGTGCGATCGGCGCGCGCGCGTAATAAAATTACAAAACTCCCGCACGGCACGTCGCTGTTCGACCTGCGCGCCGCTCTGCCTGTCGCCGCCGACCGCGCCGAAAAGGATGGGCTGCGTCTTTTCTCGCCCGAGTGCGCGCTGATCGGATGTTCGCCGGGATTTTTCACGAACCACGCGACGGATGTGCGCGCGGTCATGCCGCTGATCCGCGATGCTTCGCCGCTACTTGAGCGCTTGCTCAATGGCGGCCACACAGTCATCGCCGGCCGTCTGGCCGGTGCGTTCCGCAATATCGGCCGTGCTCAGATCGCCGACGAAATTCTGAAAACGATGGCGGCCGCCGGCCACGCGGCCCGCGAAAACGATCCGTTTGCCGACAAGCCTGCGCTTGACTTCGCCGCCCGCGAGACGTCCCCCTACGTCAACCGCATCAGGCTCCTGTGGAGAAAAATGCGTGAACCTATCATCGCAAGGTTTCCAAAAGCGCCCGGCCTGCCAAGGAGTGCTGACGGCTACATGAAGCGCGTCGACGACGCCTACGTCACGGACGCCTATCATTCGCTGTCGATTGAAGGCTACCGCGTAGCGCGCGACCTGATCGAGCGCGTACGCACCGGAACGTGGAACCCGGAGGCGGACGAGGGCGACCGCGAACAGCGCAACGCCATAGCGGCGCGCGGCTACTGGCTGGCTTATCAGTCTGTACAGGGAAGCGTGCGCCGCGTCGTCGAAGGCGCGAACGCCGGCGACGTCGCCGCCGACGATCACCGGAACTGGTACCGCGAGCTGTTCGCGCCGAGTGTGAGCGCCGGTATCCTCAAGCCCAGCGATCTCGCCGGCTACCGCAACAGTCCAGTCTATATCCGCAAATCCATGCATGTGCCGCTGAACTGCGAGGCTGTGCGAGACACGATGCCGGCATTGTTCGATCTTTTGCGCGCGGAGGCGGAACCATCCGTCCGCGCCGTACTAGGACATTTCATATTCGTCTACATCCATCCGTATATGGATGGCAATGGCCGCGTCGGCCGCTTTCTGATGAACGTTATGATGGCGTCCGGCGGCTACCCGTGGACGATCATCCCCGTTGAAAACCGCACCGCCTACATGCACGCCCTCGAAAAGGCGAGCGTCGGCGAGGATATCGCGCCGTTCGCAGACTTCGTCGCGGGTCTGGTGGAGAAACGGCTAGCAGGGGAGCCGCTGCCGCCGGTGCCGAGTGCTTCGGCCTGGTGGTCAGGTCTTAATCTTGCGATACCGTCCAGGATAGATTAATTTCAAACCCGTATGGCAACGTTACACCAACAGATCGGCGAAAAATTCCTGGCAAAACTCGCCGGCTCAAAAGTGGTGAGTGCGGATCAGGTCGAGCTTCTCCGCGCCATGCTTGCCGACGCCAAAAAACTGAAGGCCGACGAATTCGTGAAAGTCTTTTTGTCAGCCGACTCAGGCGAGATCAAATGATTAAGCTGGAATCCATTCACATCGAAGAGGTACGCGGAATCCGCAAGCTTGACCTGGATTTTCAGAAAGAGAAATTCGCCATCTGCTGCCCCAACGGCTCCGGCAAGAGCGGCGTCATCGACGCGATAGAATTCGGGCTCACCGGCCAGATGGGACGGCTGACAGGCAGGGGAACGCCATTCAACTTTGCCCAAAAACCTTGCCGCCGCGCGCCTCCCAAACTCTTGATTCTGTTGACCGCAAAATGAAAAGACCGAATGCCCAGAATCAGCTGTCTTTGGGCAGTCATGTGCGTATGGCGCGCGAAACCTGGATAGGATTCCGGATGTTTTTCTGCCGAGTACTCCGGATCTCCAATCTACCGCCGAGCGCCCAGGAGCTGCTCTTTCGGTTCTTCGATCCTCCCACTGCCGCAGCGTGAATCCGGACCCTCCCTGGTCGCTGCCGTTGGGAGAGTTCGCCGCAATAGCCGAGACTAGATTCGCCAGCGGGGGATGGAGGCGGATGCGCAGACTCGCCGCCGAAAGAACCGAGCGCGAGAACGCTGCAAACAAAGATAAACACCATTCTGGCTTTCATCGTAAGGTCTCTCACTAGATGTGTCTGCTCGCTGTGTGACTGCATCATGCGTGCCTCTTTTTTCCGAAGCGTGATTGCTGGACGCTGCACAAACCGAACGTGCCTCGGCTGAGCACAATCCTGCGGGGCTTGTCTACTGCAAGGTCACTCCGATTTGCGTCGTGTGTTGAATTGCGCCGGAAATGGCTGTCACGGTCACTGTGTAATTCGTCTGGCTTGTCATGGTGCCGCCCGTACCACCGCACGCGGACTGCAGAAGCAACAACACTGACAGCGAGCCGCCAAGTGCCCAGCAGGTGCGGCTTCGTTTCTTCGACCCTCCGAGTGCTGCATATAAAGCGACGAATGCCAACGGAAGCCACACAGTAAACGCGAATGTGCCGGGCTGCATAGGCTGCGGTGGTGTCGTCTGCATCGCTGAAGCCGTTGGCGCGGTGATCGTGAGTGTCGAAGTCGCTGCTGTCGTGCCCAGTGTCAAGGACGCTGTTGTGAGTGAGCACGTGGGGGTCGGGGACGGTCCCGCGACTACGCACGTCAATTGAATTGCATTTGCAAAAGCCCCGTTCCGCGGTGCGATCGTGATGACATCGGTCTTCTGCCCTCCAGCCGCCAACGTCAAATCACTGGAAGCAGCAGTCAGCGAGAAGTCAGCTGGGCTGATCGTATAGGCTGCGCTGGCGATTGGGCTATTGGCAACACCGGAAGCCGCAGCGATGGCCTGAATTGTTTCAGAACTGCTCACAGTGATCGCGCCCGCGTACAAAGTGGACGACGTTGTCGGCGTCGAGCCGTCGGTGGTGTAGTAAATTGCCGCGTTGGCAGTCGGGTCGCTGATGGTGACAGTCTGGCTCGAATTGTACGTTCCGCCCGGAGGCGAAAACGTCGGCGCAGCGGCGTCGGGACGATTCACATCCGCGGCAAATTTGAATACCACTCCGCATCCGAAATCCGTACATTCGCCGCCGGTGACCCCGCCTTGCGTCGTGGTCCCGAATACGCTGCCGCTCGGGTCCAACGCTAATCCTGCCTTTGGCGCCCACTCGAGTCCCGTGCCGGTGAAGCTGTACAGCACCGTTGCATTGCCGGCGGCCTCCACCTCGAAGACAGTTCCACATCCCAGATCTTCGATTCCGCTGAGTCCCGAGCTTGCCGAACAACTCCCCGCTCCGCCCTGCGAGGTCGTGCCGTAAAGATTTCCAGCAGCATCCAGAATCAAACCACCGTACGGAATGGCTCCGTCAGGCGCTCCATTAAAGGCGTGCAGCAAAGTCTCTCCGTCCGTCGGGTGCACTTTGAAGACGGTGCCGCAATCATATTCGGCGCTCGGTCCTTGGCCGGGCAATGGCGGTGCGATGATGATGCATAGTATTCCGCCAGCGACGGTGGTGCCGTACATATTGCCCGCGGCATCTCGGACCAGGTCGCCTGCTGGACTTGCCCCGTCCGGCTCGCCGGTGAAGCTGTACAGCACGCTTTCGGTCCCGGTCGTATCTAATTCGAATACCACGCCGCAGGTGTCGGTCGTCATGATCCTGCCGCGTCTAGGTAGCTTGCAGGGCCCCGCGCCTCCCGCGAACGCGGTGCCGTACATATTGCCCTCGGCGTCCAAAACCAAACCGCCCATCGGAGTTGACCCGTCGAGTCCGCCACTGAAGCTGTACTGGACGCTCTCCTTGCCAGTGGCATCCAGCTTAAACACAGTCCCCCTCCCGGAAATTCCTCCGGCAGATGTCGTGCCCAATAGATTGCCCGCCGCGTCCAGAACCAGATCAGCCGCGGGACCGGCTCCGTCCGGTGATCCCGTGAAGCTATACAGCACGGTTTCTGTTCCGGTGGCATCCAGTTTAAAGACCGTCCCAGAGTTCGTAGTCCCCCCCTGCGATGTGGTGCCGTACATATTGCCCACCGCGTCCAACACCAGGCCGGCTAACGGCGTAGCTCCGTCCGGTCGTCCCGCAAAACTGTGCAGCACCGTCTCATTGCCCGCTTGATCCACCTTGAAAACGATTCCGCAGCCCACGCTTCCACACGCGCCGCCAGTGATGCCGCCCTGGCTGGTAGTGCCATAAAAGTTTCCGGCTGTGTCTTCCACCAATCTCGCCGCAGAATTAGCGCCGTCCGGCGGCCCCGTAAAGTTGTGCAGCACGCTGAATGCATCATTGGGAGCTGGTCCGCCGCACGACCTGGTGCATTGCGCGTGAACGGATTTCGTCGCCACAACCGCCACGATCATTATCAAAAGCAACGCCGGCGGAAACTTAACGGTCACCGTTTGCTCGCGCGAACCAGATTCTTTTTTCATGACCATTTCTCCCTTCCGCATCCCGGAAAAATTCTGCGCACCATCACGATATCTGGCGCCTCAACGGTGGCCCGAATCGCTGCTGTCGGCCCAAGAACCCACGCATCCCGTTTTCCGCATCCAACGGCAGCACCGTGGACGGGCCCGTGGATGAGCCCATGGACGGAACGTTCGTGAGCTGATTCAGTCTTGATTCGGTCGCGGCTGGCGCGGCCATGCTGTAGTCGCAGCCTTCGACCGCAGGATGGTTTTCGTCGCAGGGGATCAGCACATAAACGTGGTTACAGGTATCGTTGTCCGTGCAGCCAACTGGATTTCCTCCGCCAACGATCTCTCCGCGGTCAGAGATGTAGCTGGCTGTGGTCAACTGAACGGGTGAACCAGGTGGAATCAGCGAATTCAAATCGACGCTCGCGCCACCGTTCTCCCACAGAAATGCATGCGTGAATAGATTGACGCAACTCCCCATGCCATCGGAAGCCTGCGAGGAACCCACCACCTGACCGACCGAGTTGGCGTTTTGTGCCGTGCTGCAAGCATCGCCGTCTACCGTACCGAGATCCGTCATTACCCTGTTTCTCCACAGGAAGGCGTGAAACACGTTATCGCCGGGGAGTGCGGCCATACCGACAACCTCACCGGCATTGTTGATCCCGTACGAAACTGCGAAGGTCCCTCCCAACGTCCCCAGGTCAGAGAGTTTTTTTCCGTCCCACAGAAATGCGCGAGAAGTTTGGTCGCCCGGCAGGGTCATGGTGCCGGTGACTTGTCCCTCGTCGTTGAGACCAGAAATAAAACCTGAAAAGAGACCGAAGGGACTCGTGCCGCCAAAGTTTCCGAGGTCCGTTATCTTGCCGTTTTCCCAGAGAAAGGGATCCATCGGAGGAAATCCAGAGTTGGGATCCGGGACATCGCTTGTGTAGGACATTCCCGCGACCTGCCCACGATGATTCAAGAAAATCGCGAAGGTGTCCGGTCCGCCGAGGGTTCCGAGATCGTGCATTTTCCCGTCTTGCCACAAAAACCCGCGGGTTTGCGTCAGAGTGGTAGTGCTGCCCAGGCCCACTACGGAGAAAGGATCAGGAATATCGTTTAGAGATACCCCCATAATCTGTCCTCGATCGTTTATCGAGCCAGCAAAACTAGACGTGCCACCCAACGTTCCCAAATCCTTGATGACGCCGTTCTCCCAGAGGACCGCGTGAAATTCCGGATTCCCGGAGGCCGGATCGAGTCGGTCATTTTCCGAAACGCCCGCGATTTGCCCGAGATTGTTAATCCCTTCTGCGTAGCTGAAATCGCCACCTGGCAGCGTTCCCAAATCTTTCAGGCGATCGTCTCGCCAGGCAAATGCGTGCGAAATGTTACAGTCGTTGTTGTTTACGGGGTTGTAGCAACCGGGCACCGGTGTGAGGATCGAGGTGTCCGCACCGCCCACGATTGTTCCCGCATTGTTGATGAAGTTCTCGGTCGGCTCGGCATTAATGGTGCCGAAGGGTCCCCCAAACGTGCCCAGGTCCACCAGCTTGTAGTGGTGGTGCGGCACCTGCGACTCGTTCGCCTTGGCATCGGCCGCTGCGGGTGGGGGGTTGATAATTTCGATAGGGTACGACGCGCTGCTTTGTGCGGTAGGAGCCGACGAATCGGTGACGGTCACAACTACGTCAAAGGTCCCAGCTGTCGTCGGAGTTCCAATAATTCCGCTGTCCGCGCTTCCGCGTGCGCCTGCGCTGCCAATCGCCAAACCCGGCGGCAGTGACGAACCGGGCTTAGCTGTCCAACTCCACTTGTAAGGTGAAACGCCTCCTGTAGCCGCGAGGGGAAATCCCTGTTGTGGAATGAAGCAATGAATCCCGCCACCGACGATGATGATGCAAACGCATCCTGGCGTGCCCCGGAGACAACTTATGTCCGGGCCCGTGTCGTAAACCGCGCCTACGATTCCGCTGGGAGGAGCGCCAGACGTGATGGTGAGAGAATTTTGATTGCTGGCGACGGTGATAACGTTCGAGGTGCCGGTGACTGAAGCGCTGGCCATGTCTGTGGCCGTGATGGTCTGGTTGCCGCTGATTTTCAGTGTTGCCGAGAAGGTTCCGATTCCGTTTGTCAGCGGCGAATTCGGCGGCCGCACAGCCAGCGCATCGCTGCTCGTGAACTGGACCGTCCCGGCGTAACTCGTGACGGTCGCGTTCGTGGCGTCGAGCGCCGTCACCGTAAAGTTGAAGGTCGTGCCGGCCGTCACGGAAGCGGGAGCGACAACAGAGAAGTGAGTGGCAAGAATGGGCGGCGGCACGGTCGTACCAACACCGCGACCACCACCGCCGCACGCGCTGAGCACCCACAACCCGCAAATTGCCGATGCCCACAAAAGGAATTTCTTCATGACGCCCCTCTAGATCGCCGCCTCAGCGATGAGCTGCAGGCGCCGCACTTGCGCACGACGCTCGCCGTACTCCTCTCTACTTGCTCATGCGCGAAGCACAGCCAAAACCGATCATGGCCTGGGGACTTTTTTCTGTGTTCGCGCCGCCGCAGACGGAGGCTCGCAGCGGACTTCGGTGTATAATCCGGACACGATTGACGTCCAGCACGGTCCACACGGAAGCAATGTCTAACACCCATGAAGTAACCCTGTTGCTTGTGGAATGGGCGAAGGGCAACCAGAACGCCCTCAATGAACTGACGCCGCTCGTGTATCGGGAACTTCGCCAGCTTGCTGCTGCCTACCTTCGCAGAGAACGCCAGGGGCACACGCTGCAACCGACGGCGGTGGTGCACGAGGCCTATTTGCGGCTCATGGATCAGACGAATCCGAACTGGCAGAACCGATCACACTTTTACGGCGTCGCGGCACGATTGATGCGCCAGATTCTGGTGGACCACGCGCGCCGCAAACACGCTCTCAAACGTGGCGGGCTCAAAGTGCCGTTGGAATCGGCGGTGAGCTTTCAGGATGGCCTGAAACCGGATCTGTTGGCCCTCGACCACGGCCTCTCCGCGCTCGAGAAGATTGATCCGCGAAAATGCCAGGCCATCGAGCTGCGCTATTTTGGCGGGCTCTCGATGGATGAGATTGCACAGGCGCTGGACGTTTCCGCGGTTACGGTACGTCGTGACTTAAGGATGGCGGAAGCGTGGCTGTATAAGGAAATGCAGAGCGGTTAGGTGTTTCATGACTCCGGAACGTTGGGCGCAAATCGAGGAGCTGTTTCATCGCGTTGCGGAATGCGATCCGGCGCAGCGCGCAGGCCTGCTGGATGCGGCTTGCGACGGCGATTCGCATCTGCGGCGGGAGGTGGAAGCGCTGCTCCTGAACGAGCGCCGCGCAAGCGACGACCTGCAGGCCGCGGTACGGGTCGGTCTCGATGCCGTCGCCTATCCGCTGGTGGGCGAAACGATTTCGCATTATCGCGTCTTAGATGGACTAGGCAGCGGAGGCATGGGCTTGGTTTATCGCGCTGAGGACGCGAAACTCGGCCGCCTCGTTGCCCTGAAGTTTCTCCCCGAAGAATCCAGCAAAGACCCGGCGGCGCTCGAACGCTTTGAACGCGAGGCGCGCTCGGCCTCCGCGCTGGAACATCCAAACATTTGTCCGATTTACGAATTCGGAGAGCACCAGGGGCGGCCATTCCTGGTGATGCAACTCCTCGAAGGCCAGACGCTACGCGATTTGATCGCGGCGGACAACGAGGCGCCGGCACCGCTGAATCTCGCGAAGGTCGTGGACGTGGGCCTGCAAATCGCCGGTGGACTGGCGGCCGCGCACGGCCGCGGCATCATTCACCGCGATATCAAACCCGCAAATATTTTCCTCACCTCGCAAGGCCAAGCGAAAATTTTGGATTTTGGTTTGGCGAAACTTGCTTCGGGCGCAGCGCGACAGGAAGACTCGCGAGAAAATCCCCACGATGGCGTGGCGACCGGCGTACCGCCTCACGAACCCGCGTGCAACCCAACGCCCGATCCGTTCCTAAGCCGCACCGGCGTAGCTATGGGCACGGCTGCCTATATGTCACCCGAACAAGCGCGCGGCGAAAAACTGGACGCGCGGACCGACCTCTTTTCGTTTGGTCTGGTCTTGCACGAATTGGCCACCGGCCAACGCGCATTGAACGGTGACGAAAGGCCCGAGTCTCCCAACTCCATCTTGCCGCACGCGCCAACTGCGAGGCGGCAAGCGAATCCTAAGCTCCCAGCGAAGTTCCAGCAGATTCTCGACCGCGCGCTCCAAAACGACCGCCAAGCCCGTTATCAGTCTGCCGACGATATGCGCGCGGATCTCGCAGCCGTGCAGCGCAGTCTCGAAGAGGAGCCCGTCTCCCGTTGGCGGGGATGGGTTGTGGCAGCGGGATGTGCGGGAATGATCGTTTTCGCTGCGCTTTGGTTCGCGAAGAATACACCGCAATCGCCGCCGCTCCTCCCCGACATGAAACTTCGCCAGCTCACTATCAATTCCTCTGAAAATCCCGTGAGTAGCAGCGCCATCTCGCCCAACGGAAAATATCTCGCTTATGTAGATCCACAGGGAATTCAGGTCAAGGATATTGATACCGGTCTGAGTCACCCGGTGGCCGCTCCGCAAGGGATTCTTGCTGCCAATTTTGCGTGGGAAATCATCGACTCCGGCTGGTTTCCTGACAACTCCAGGTTTCTCGTAGATTCCCACCCGGCCAGTCAGGCCGCGGGAATTGATCGGTCATCGCGCACCACCGATATATGGATTTTTTCGCGAATGAAGGAGCCCCCGCGGAAACTTCGCGAACACGCTACGGCCTGGTCGGTTTCACCCGACGGATCTACCGTCGCCTACGGCACGTACGCGGGAAAATTCGGAGATCGCGAAGCGTGGCTCGTGAATTCGGACGGTCAGCAACCGCGCCAGATCATGTCCGTTGACGAGAACGACTCCCTCAGTGGTTGGCTCTGGTCACCGGACGCGCAGCGTTCCATCTATTTCACCACGGATGCTGCCGGCGACACACTGTGGACTCGGGACATGCGCAGTGGCGCCACGCTCATAGTTGTCAACGCATCCCAGACCAAAGGGTTTCACGGCGATATCTCCTGGCTGCCAGATGGCCGCGTGGTGTACCAGGTCAGCTCGGCCTCTGCCGAATTCACAGACCCGCGCGACGATTGCGATTTTTGGTCTATGCGCGTGGATGTGCACTCCGGCAAGCTGACCGACAAACCGAAGCGATTGACTAACTGGCCTGGGTTCTGTATTTGGAACGCCAACGTAACAGCCGATGGCAAGCGCCTCGTGTTCCTGCGAGGTTCCTCACATTCCACCATCCACGTGGCAGACTTGGACGCTTCCGGCGCGCGCCTGCGGAACCTTCGTCACTTCACGCTGGACGAAAGCATAAACTTCACGCAAGACTGGACCAACGACAGCTCGAGCATCATCTTCACTTCTAATCGCTCCGGAAAATTTGGTCTCTACAAACAATCGCTGCTAGCGGACCATCCCGAACTCTTGACCATGACTAACCTGCGCGATACCCCTGCGACTCCCGACGGCAATTGGATTCTGGGCGTCACCTATCCTCGCTCGAGCGACCCCAAAATCCCGGATCAGCTCCTTCGCATTCCGTTAGCCGGCGGGTCGCCGGAGACTCTCACAACAGTTCTCCCGGAATCCGCAGTTTTCTGCGCCCGGCCTCCCGTCAACCTGTGCGTCCTGGCGGAGCAGATCGAAGATCGCACAGTAACGATCTTTTCCTCGCTTGACGTTCTTCATGGCAGAGGCCGTGAACTTGCCAGAATTCCAAGCGACCCAAACATCGGCTATTGGGACTTCGACTTGTCTCCCGACGGCACGCGCCTGGCGGTGAGTGGAAATCCCGACGGTCCCATACACATACTTTCTTTGCGTGGAGAGCCAGAACGACAGCTCCATAGCACTCTCCGCAACGTCCAGGAATTTCACTGGGCCTCCAACAGCAACGGCCTCTACGTCCCCACGCACTCTCCAGAAGGCGCCAAACTCTTCTACCTCGATTTGCGTGGCAATGCGCGTCTGTTATGGGAAGACCGCGGCGCAAACTGGACCTGGGCACGGCCATCCCCGGACGGCCGTCACTTGGCGATCAGTAACGTTGGTAACAGCAATAATGTCTGGATGATGGAAAATTTTTGACCGCGCACGATTGCCGCGAATCAGAACCGTAATTGTGCTCTCACCTGAATCATCCGCGCGGATACATTCGCGTTCAACCCAGACCCCAGAACGCTGGTGGGAGATTGCTCCTGGTAGAAAATATGCCCGAACGTGCTGTCTGAACTCAAGGTATCGGGAAATCCGAAATTGGCATGATTGAAGAGGTTGAAAAATTGGAAGCCAAACCCGAACACGGCATTCTCCCAATGCGGGATGTTCGTGTTTTTCATCACCGCCAGATCCGTGGTCACATAGCCTGGCCCGCGAAAATGGTTGCGTCCTTGCGCAAATGCCACGCTCTCGCCGCTGCAGGGACCACTCGGCCCCGGTAAAGTTCCGGTGTTGAATCCCGTCTCGCAACCGCTCTGGATAAACAGCGCGCCAGGACTCGGCGCTCCATTCGCGTCCACCTGCGCGGGCAGGCAGGGAACCGGCGATGCCGGAACGGCCGCCCCTTTACCGCATGGTCCCGACGAAGCTAGTCGAGCGGCCGGCACGGAATAAATCGGCCCGTAAACATTGTCCTGAGCCAAGAAACCGCTCTCTCCAAAGTCAACAGCTGTGTATGGGAAGCCGGTTCGAGCCAGCACGGTTCCAGAGACTTGCCACCCGCTCACAATCCATTCCGGGCCACGGTCGTGAAGCGCTGCTTTGAACGGAATCTCCCATACGTAGTTTGCGTTGAGCGAATGCCGAACGTCGTAATCCGCGGGCCCATAACTTCCGCGAAGATCGTTGCCATCCTGCGGAAACAGCGAACTCCCGAACGCAAATTGCCCAATGCCGCCGTTGGAAATCTCATCGAGCGCATGTCCGTACGTATAGTTGACCTGCAGTATTCCGCTGCCCCATCGGTTAATTCGCTTTTCGAACGAAACGACCAGACCGTTGTAATTGGAAATGGCATCTGACGCATACTGCGACACCTGGCCAAACCGCGTGTCGTAACAAGGAGCAACCGCGAAGCTGCCGCATGGCTGGGTCGGATAAGGACCGAAATTGTGCGCGTTCGCATTAATGTCCTGGACGAATTCGTGAATGCCGTGATTTCCGAAATAACCGATGGTCAAAGATGCCGCCGCGCCGAAATTCCGCTGCGCCTGTAAACTCCACTTTTGATACTGCGGCGAATGCAGCGTATGCGATAGCGCCTGAATCGCCGGAGGAGTGAAATTAGGATTGCCGGCTCGCAGATCCGCCAGAGTTGCTCCTTCCTGGAAGCCCTGCGTGAAAGCCATGTTCGACGCGATTACATTCTGCGTGAGACTGTTCACTTCACCCGGCGCTAGGGGGTAGCCCGAGACGGTGTACGAATTCACCTGAGGCGGGTTATAGGCAAATGTTGTCCCCAGCACGCCCGGCACGGGATCGTAGAAAATGCCGATCCCGCCGCGCAGAACGGTGTGCTGCGCGACCCCGAAAGGCTGCCAGGCAAAACTGAACCGCGGCGACCACACGATGGCGTCCGTGCTCGTAAAAGCCTGCTTCTGGTTAGCGAGGATCGCTTGATTGTAAGGCCGGCCAACATCGTGGTTGATGGAATCGAACGGCCCCGTCAGGCGCGCGAAACAACCGCTTGCGCAAACAGGATTGGATTGATGATCCGCGCGCAGCGCGAGGGTCAGCGTCAGATTGCTGCGCGCATACCATTCGTCCTGTGCGTACGCTCCCAGCGTATAGAACGCGAGGCGGTTCCATACTACCGCCGGAAAATTCTGATACAGATTGGTGAAGTCCGTGTTCGGGTTCGTTGGATTTGCTCCGCCGAAAAAAAACGCTCCAATCGTTTGCGGAGCAATTTGTCCGGTGCCACTGAAGTTGAAACCGTCTCCCGAGAAGTCTGTGCGCAAAAAGTCCAGTCCTACGCCCAATTTGTGTTTGCCGCTGGTCTTCACCAGGTCGTCCGAGATCTGGTACGTAATCGTTCGCGACCCGGCTGGCTGCGCGTAGAGAAAATCCTCTCCGCCCAGGTTGGAGAACGCGGATCCTGCGTTGCCCCATGCAAGCACGGTGGGAAATGCGGACTCTGTCTGCGCGGGATTCGCCACGCTGGTGGCCTCATTAATGTATGTGCCACCCAACAAGAATTGGTTCGCTGCTGTCGCGCTGATCGCGTGCGTTTCACTGAGCTGACCCTGCCACCAGGGCGAACTTGTATAGGCGTTGAAGGCCGGACTGATGGGATCGAGGTAGGCGGCGCGCTGGCCTTGATCGTACTGCAACAACAGGAACAAGCGATCGCCCGCACCCACGTTCCAATCCAGACGGCCCGATACTATCGACTCGCTGGCCGGATGATATAAGTTTTCAAAAAAATGTGTCGCACAAGCGTCGGTTACGCCCAATCCATTCGGATCATTCGGATTCGTCCATCCGTTGCAGCCCAGCGAGTCTACAAAATTGCCGGCAATTCCCGCGCTCGCACCCGGCGTTGCGTTATACAAATCGAATATCTGCTGGTAAAACCGGTGCGATGCCGACGTCGCTCCAAATACTGAATCAATATTTTGGATGGTCGCAGATTCAAACAGGGTGGTGGGCAGGATCACGTAGGTGGGTGACGGCAGCACCAGGTGCATGCCTTCGGTGTCGAAAAAGAAAAACAGCTTGTTCTTGATGATCGGACCGCCCAGCGATCCAGCCCACTGATTCGCGATATCGAAAGGCCGGGCGTTTCCCTCGGCATTGTCGATCCAGTCGTTCGCATTCAGTGCGCGTCCATTCCAGTAGTACGACGCATCGCTGTGAAATGCATTCCCTCCAGACTTTGTGATGTAGCTGATGTTCGCGCCTGCCGCTCCGCTAAATTGCGCCGAATATCCGTTGCTCACCACTGTTGCCTCTTGCACCTCGTTCTGCCCCAGCATCATGCCTAGCGCACCGCTGTTGTTCGTGTTCTGCTGCGTATTGTTGTTATTCATTCCGTTCACAGTAAACAAATTAGACGTGCCAGGCATCCCTAAGATCGAAACGTTGCCCAGGTAACTCAGGCCAATCGTGTCCGTATTCATGATGGCCCCCGGCGCGATCTGCGCAATGTAGGTGAGATCGCCCCCGGGGTTCGGCACCTCGCTGATTTGCTTCTGACTTAAGGTGGTAGATACGTCGCCATTTTCGGCCTGCAGCAACGGAGCCTCGCCGGTTACCCGGATCGCCGTGCTGCTCGTCTCGATTTCCAGATTTACGTCCATTGTGCCGGGAGGGCCGAGCAACACATTTACGGTCCGGCTGATTTTGCGAAACTTTTCATGGCTGACGGTCAAGGTATATCGGCTAGGAGTCAGAAAGAAGAAGCGGTAGACGCCATCACGATCCGTCTTGGTGCTCTGCACAGTGCCTTTGTCCGTGTCCCGGATTTCGATCAGCGCATCCGGCACTACCGCCTCGCTCGGATCGCTCACCACCCCGGTTAGTCCGCCCGAAGTTGTCGTCTGCGCATTCAATTCACCGGAAAGACAAAGTACCAGCATAGAGATTGCAAGGAGAAGATGCACGGATCTCAGTCTCATGGAATTGCACCAACGATTCCAATTGCACAGGTCCCAGGGTTTTGCGGATTATGGCCGTTGCGGCAATACTACTCCATAATCGAACACATGCCCAAAATCATGCTTTTTGAGGCGCGGCCCCGCGGACTTTTGGGCAGCCGGATTCTGAATGATTCTGACAACCCGGGGCGATAGGGATTTTGGGCAAGGACGGGTTTTTGGGCACATGATTTCATAACAATGTCGGCTCCTTAGACCAGGGTAGACTTTGGTTGTTGGCGACCAAAGGCTCGGGAGAAAGGAGCCGAACATGATCGTTATAGGCGTGGATTACCACCCGAGCGATCAGTACATCGCGTTCGCCGATACCGAGACGGGAGAGTGCGGCGAGCGGCGATTGAACCACGGCGATGGAGAAGCCGAGAAGTTTTATCGCGCTTTGCAGCAGAGAGCAGTCAGCGTGCGGGTGGGGATGGAGGCCACCGGATATTCGCGCTGGTTCGAGCGGCTGCTGGCGGAACTCGATATGGAGCTGTGGATCGGCGATGCGGCGAAGATCAAAACCAAAAGAGTCCGCAAGCAGAAGACCGACCGCAACGATGCGCAACTGTTGCTCGGGCTACTCATCGAAAATAGGTTTCCCCGGGTGTGGGCAGCGAGTCCAGAAAATCGTGATTTGCGACAGTTGCTTTGGCA
>Ga0210391_10002511_pt1 | contig 15915 bp, 16 predicted proteins | sample IncBWC12OmetaG_FD_160573 | JGI IMG/M metagenome (GOLD analysis project Ga0210391, IMG submission 160573) | Forest soil microbial communities from Barre Woods Harvard Forest LTER site, Petersham, Massachusetts, United States - Inc-BW-C-12-O ... | reverse complement strand
CGCGGCGATGGGTGCGCAGGCTGGTCGTGCTCGCATTCGGACTGATCATCGTGCAGGCAGTGCTCGGCGGAATCACCGTGCTGTTTGAACTGCCGCTGGCGATCGCGGTGACGCACGCCGCCACTGCGCAGGCGCTGTTCTGCCTGATGGTATCGATCGCGATCTTCACCAACCCGGGCTGGGAAACGACGCCGCATGTAGATGAGCCACCGTCGCGAATCCTGCTGCCGACACTGGCCGCTGCGACGACCGCTATCATCTATATGCAAATTCTCGTAGGCGCACTGATGAGGCACATGAGCGCGGGCCTGGTGATTCCCGATTTTCCGCTTTCGTTCGGATATGTCGTGCCGCCGTATTGGAATGAGTACATCGCGGTGAACTTCGCGCATCGATGCGGCGCCCTCTTCGTTACGGCGATGGTGGTGTGGACCGTCGCGCGTGTCCTGCGGACGCATCGCGAGGTCGCCGCGCTTCGGCGTCCCGCGCTCGGACTGTTCCTGCTGCTGGTCGTCCAGATTTGTCTTGGCGCGATCACAATCTGGAGCAGCCGCATGGTGATTCCGACGACCAGTCACGTTGCGGTCGGCGCGGCGGTGCTGGCGACCAGTCTCGCGCTGACGCTTCGCGCGTATCGCATTCTCGGCGTACCGAATCGCGGCTATGCGTTTGAGTCGCAGGCCGATTCGCGGGTGGTCGAACGGCGGGTGACGGCATGAGCGCCAAAGTTGCAATCGCTGAATCCGCTCTTACGCTGCCGCATGGCCGCCTGAGCGACTATTTCGAATTGACTAAGCCTCGCGTCGTGCTGATGGTGCTGGTCACGACGCTCGCCGGTTTCTATCTCGGCGGACGCACGGGATTCGACGTGACGCTCGCGCTGAACCTCTTGGCGGGCACGGCGTTGGCGGCGGGCGGGACGCTCGCGCTCAATCAGTATGTCGAGCGCGACACCGACGCGATGATGGATCGCACGCGGCATCGTCCGCTGCCGGACATGCGGATGCGCCCGGCCGAAGCGCTGATGTTCGGCGTCGTCGCCACGGCGGGCGGCCTCCTGTACCTGGTGCTCGCGACGAATATGCTTTGTGCCGCGGTGACGGCCGCGATCACGATCGTTTATCTCGGCGCGTACACGCCGCTGAAGCGCTACACATGGATGTGCAACCTCGTGGGTGCGATTCCGGGTGCGCTGCCTCCGGTCGCGGGATGGGCGGCGGCGCGCGGCGGGCTCAGTTGGGAGCCGGCGGTGCTGTTCGCAATCATGTTCCTGTGGCAGTTGCCGCATACGTTTGCGGTCGCGCGACTCTACCGGACTGACTATGCGCGCGCCGGCATCCACTTGCTCCCTCAAGACAATTCGCGCGGCGGCAACGCTTCGAATCCAATTGTAATCGCAGGAAGCCTTGGCCTTGTCGCGGTGGGAATCATTCCTACTATGCTTGGCTTCACCGGAATCCCGTACGCGGTGATCGCGTCGGCGCTTGGCGTGTGGATGCTGGCCTTCGGAGTTTCGATGGTTCGCGCGCAAGGCAATTCGAAAGCGGCGCGCCGGCTGCTGCTCGCATCGATAGTATATTTGCCGATCGTGTTGTTAGTACTCGTGCTGGATCGGATGTGAGTAATCGAATGGCTACCCTGGTTACGCGCGAAGAGCGCAAAGATGACATCCGGCGGACTCTCAAGGTACTGATCGGCGTGATGGTGTTGTTGGTAACAATCTCGGTCGTGACGATTATCGTGAAGCATTGCTATGGCGCCGAGCGTGACAGCATCGACCGCGAAAGTTCGCCCGTTCGTGGCGCCGATTCGCCGCGGCCGCACCTCCGACTCGGGTGCGAACGGCGACCAGGTCGAGCGTCCGTTCATCAGCAGCGCGATGCTCGCCGTGATGATGATCATCGCGTCCGAGATGATGCTTTTCAGCGGGCTTATCGGATCCTTCCTCGTCTACCGAATGGCATCAGCCTTCTGGCCGCCGCCCGGGTTGCCGCGCCTGCCGATTGCAGTCACGTGGGTGAACACTTTCATCCTGCTCTCGAGCGCGGGCACGATGACGCTGGCAATCCGCGCGGTCCATCGCAGCCGCCAGCGCCTGCTGCGCCGCTATTTGCTCTCAACGCTCGCGCTGGGCGTGACGTTCCTTGCGGTGCAAGGGAGCGAATGGATTCGGTTGGTCGCGCACGGGCTGAAGATGACCGGCAGCATGTATGGCAGCACTTTTTACCTGCTGATCGGATGCCACGGCGCGCACGTGACCGCCGGCGTCATCTGGCTTGCAATCGTTGTCTGGGCGGCGATGAGTGGCCGCTACAATGCGCGTAACGCCCATGCGATTGAGTTGTGCGCCGTGTACTGGTACTTCGTTTGCGCGGTCTGGCCGCTGCTGTTCGGGCTGGTATATCTGATGTAGTTTGGCGTGAGGACGAACGCGATGATGAAAAGTACAAAGCTCAAAGCCGTAGCGATGACGATGGCTGGTGCTATTGTCGCGGCGGCTCCGCGGCTGGCCAACGCATGCGCGACGTGCGGACTGTCGGATGGCGATAGCGCGTTCCACGCCTACAAGGCCAGCGTGCTCTTCATGCTGGCGATGCCATACTTCTCGTTCGCGGCGATCGGCGGGATTACTTATTACGTCTACCGGCGATCGCAGCGTCAGAATCACGAAGCCAGTTCACCAACGATCGACAAGCGTTGATTAGCCACTGAGTAATCAATCGAATGAACACTGACTATAGCTGTTTGCCAAAAAGAGAGAGGTCGCGATGAGCGAGGCCGCTGCAGTAGAGACCCACGAACACGGCGCGATGCAGGCCGATCAGCTCGAACCGTCGCTTACGCCGGGCAGTCTCGGCAAGCTCGGGATGTGGTCGTTCCTGGCCGGCGACGCGATGACGTTCGGCGCCGCGATCGCCGCTTACGGCGCGCTGCGCATCGGCAATCCCAACTGGCCGTCGCCGGCAGTCTTCCTCGGCATCACCACGACGGCGATCATGACGTTCATTCTGATTTGCTCGAGCGTCACGATGGTCGAGGCGCTCGGCTCGATCCAGACCGGCAGGATGGCGCGCTACCGCAACTTCATGGCATTGACTGTTCTCGGCGGGCTGCTCTTCCTGGGAATGCAGGCGTTCGAGTGGCATCACCTGCTCGGCGAAAAAGGGATGTCGATCAAGGTCGACCTGTTCGACGCGACGTTCTTTATTCTCACCGGCTTTCACGGCTGTCACGTTTTCGGCGGCGTCGTGTACAACACCGTGCTGTTGATTCGCGGCATGACCGGCAAGCTGACGCAGGCGAAGGCGAACCTGGTCGAGGTCGCGGGACTGTATTGGCATTTCGTCGACCTGGTTTGGATCCTGATCTTCACGTTCATTTACCTGATTTAATGGAACCACTTTTTCCAACGCCAACCGGCGGGAGATGAGATTCAATCCATGACGACGCAAGCTGCGATTTCAGGGCACGAAGTCGAACATAGCGGACCGAACTACATCGCGGTTTTCATCTACCTGTCGGTGCTGACCGCGGTCGAGCTGGGCGTGTATGCGATGGGACTGCCGCAAGTCGCCAAGGTCGGTCTGCTTATCGCGCTCGCGTGGGCGAAAGCGGTGCTGGTGGCGATGTACTTCATGCATCTCGCGATGGAGAAAAGGGCGCTGGCAATTATCGCGATCATCCCGGTGATCCTAGTCACGTTCCTGTGCTTCATGCTGCTGCCGGATCTCACGACGCGCATGTGGACCAAGTTCGACCATCCGCGCCCGGTGACGAATCCGGCCGAGATGGGTGCGCATCCGGTCGCGCCACCGCCCATGCAGACGCCGTAGCAGCGGACGCGTGGCCACCTGATTGGATGCTTATCATTCGCTCGCGCCGCTCAACGCGTTCCTCAACGGATGCGCGACCGTCCTGCTGCTGGCGGGATTCATCTTCATCAAGAAGGGTTGGGTGCGAGCGCATCGCGCATGCATGCTCAGCGCGATGGGATTTTCGGCCGTCTTCCTGACGTCGTATCTCGTCTATCATTACAACGTCGGCAACGTGCGCTTCAGCGGCCAGGGATGGGTGCGGTCGCTCTACTTCTCGATCCTGATTCCGCACGTAATCCTCGCCGGCGTGATCGTGCCGCTCGCGCTCACAACCATCTGGTTCGCACTCAAGGGCAACTTTCGTCGTCACCGGCGAATCGCGCGATGGACCTGGCCGCTGTGGATGTACGTGTCGGTGACGGGCGTGATCGTCTACCTGATGCTGTACAGGATGTACACGCCGATCTATCCGCCGCCGGCGACAGCGTTCGCGATGTCCGCGGCGCGCTGAAAAAGTGAGGCGGTCCGCTCGTCGCGAACCGCCTCAGTCTGCGATCTAAGTTTGTTGATTCCGATTAGCGCTAGGCCTTGGCGCTGGGGCGGCTTGATACCGCCTGATGCCATCGCGCAAGGTTTTTCTGATTCTCCTGGATCTTGATGGCGGTCGTGCGGCCGAAATCGATTCCGATAAGCGCAGTGATATCCGCAATCGTGTAGCGCGGCCCAGCGATGAATTCGCGATCGGCCAGCACTGTGTCGAGCCATTCGAGGCGTTTGAGCGCCGCACTCTTCGCGATCTCGCCGTACTCCTTCACCTGCGGGATGCGGCCCTTGAAGAAATCGCTGGTGTTGCGGAACGACGCCGACGTCATCCCGAGAATTTCGAATTCCATGCGGCGATTCCACATCTCGACCAGCGCCTTGTCCTTGGCGTCGACCCCCATCAAGGCCGGCTCCGGCTTGATGGTTTCGAAATAGCGGCAAATCGCGACCGACTCGGCGATATGGGTGCCGTCGTCGAGTTCGAGCACCGGTATCCCGCCCATCGGATTGATCTTCAGGAATTCGGGCTTGCGATTGTCGGCAGTGCCAAGATTGACCTGCTCGAAAGGAACGTTGGTGATGCCTTTTTCCGCGAGAAAGACGCGCACGCGGCGTGGATTCGGAGCTCCGGTAAAATCGTATATTTTCATAGTGGTTGCAATTTAAAACTGTGCGACCGCTGCCGTCAACCTGCGCGGCTCATGCTTTCGCGCTCGGACGACTCGATACTGATTGATGCCATCGCGCGAGATTTTTCAGCGATGGATCCAACTGGACGCCGGCCAGTTGTGCGCCGAAGTCGACGGCGACCAGGGCGGTGATATCCGCGACGGTGAAGCGATCTCCCGCGATGAACGGCTTGTTGCCGATTTGCGCGTCGAGCCATTGCAGCTGCAGTCTTGTGATTTCGCGCTGCGTTTCGCCGTACTCGGGGAATTGCTTCAGGATCGGTTTGAAGATCTCGCTGGTGTGCTGAAACGCGCGCGCCACGGGGGCAAACAGGTTCAATTCCATTCGGCGGTTCCACATCTCGATGAACGCCTGCTCGCGGTTGTCCTTGCCCATCAGATTGGGCTCGGGATGCAGGCCCTCGAGGTAGCGGCAGATGGCGACGGACTCGGCGAGATGGGAGCCGTCGTCGAGCTCGACAAACGGCAAGCCGCCGGCAGGATTCTTCGCGAGCATTTCGGGCGTGCGGTTTTTGCGAGCGAAGATGTCGACCTGTTCCGTCGGGATCTTGAGCCCCTTTTCGGCTACGAAAATTCTGAGCCTTCGAGGGTTAGGGGCGCGAGCGTCTTCATATATTTTCATGATGGTTGCGATTTAAAACCCGTGCCACGCTGGCGTCAACCTTCAATTCAAGCGCTCGCGATTGTAGGCGAGATAGATTGCGGTGCCGATCGAACCGATGAGCGCGATTGCGAGATAGATCACGATGAACGGAATCGGCCGCGGGCCCGGCGCTTGCCGGTACCAGAACAGCACCAGGTTGTAGGGGACGTAAAATGCGTAGACGATCGCGAGCGGCAGCGTCCACGCGCGCAGATTCCAGAGTCCGTAGGCGTAGGTGAGAAAGACGATGCCGAAGAGCGGGCCGAGGATGAGGTTGTGGCCGACGCCGTGGAACTTGTGACCGAAGACGACGAGGCCGCCGACCATCGGATTATGCGCGAACTGGATCGCCTTGGTGAAATCGGAAAGCGCGAGCACGACGAACAGCACCGTCATCACGGTGAGGAACCATCCGCGAACATGTTGTGACGTTTGATTTGCCATGCGCGGGAAGCTAGTCGCGCGCGGAATTGGATTCAAGCATCAAAAGGAAACGGCCGGAGCGTCGGTGCTCCGGCCGTTGTGCGATTGCTTGAGAGAGTCGGTCAGCCTTTCAGGAAATTTCGGATGGCGCCGACGAGGGCTTCCTGCTGTTCGTACATCACCATGTGGCCGGCATTTTTGATCAGTTCCAGTTTGCTGTTCTTGATGCGGCTGGTGAATTCCTTTGCGTAGACCGGCGCGATCAGCTTGTCGTCGTCGCCCCATAGCAGCAGCGTCGGTGCGTGAATCCTGTAGGCGCGCTTTTTCAAGCCGCGGTCGGGAATCGGCCACAGGAATTTGCTGGCGGTGGCGAGGCGCTTGACGCGCTCGACGTACATCGTTTCCAGCGCTTTGAAGTCCGACGGTATCGCGGTCATCATCTGCGCGGCCGGCGAGTTGGGATCGTGGAACAGCAGCGGCGCAATCTCGGTGAGCTGCGCGGCGAAGAGATCGGGGATCGGAGTTTCGTCGATCCAGAAACCGGCCGGCGCTATCAGCACCAGCTTCTTGGCGCGATGAATGTCGAACGCCGCCACTTCAGCCGCGAGCATCCCGCCCATCGAATGGCCAACGATGTTGGCGGTCGGGATGCCGAGTTCATCCATCAGCTCGTGATAGAAGAGCACCGCGTCGGCGACGTCGTCGATATATTCGTTGCCGGTCGAGTCGCCGTAGCCGGGAAATTGCGGCGCGTAGACTTTGAAGTGCTTGCCGAGGTCCTCGAGGAACGGCTCGACCGGCATCAAGCCTCCTGCGCCGTGCATGAACAGCAGCGGTTCGCCGCCGTTTCCATAGGTATGCATCTCGAGCGAGAATTTTCCGTTTAGAACTTTCTGAGTCGTGATCATTTCGAGCTCCGCACTTCCGCCGACGCCGACGCGGCTGCGCGCACCGTGCCGTTGGTTTCGGTCTTCTGGAAATGGACGTTGGCCGGCTTGGCAAAGTCGGCTTGCGGCAGATCACGCTTGGGCGACCAGCGATCTTCGAAGTTGCTCCACAGGTCGCGCATGTGCGGCATGACCTCGGTCGCGAACAGGCTGGTGCTCTTGCGCACGAGTTCCGGCGGCATCGAGCCGATCTGCTGCAGCAGCATCAGATGTCCACAGTTGAGCGACTTCATCGCTTCGCGCAGACGCTCGCGCACCGTCTTGGGCGAGCCCGCGATCACGTAGCCCTGATCGATGAAGTCCTTCCACTTGAGGCCTTCGCGGCGCATCGCCGCGCGATCGCCGACCTGGCCGAGCACACCGGCCTTGATCGTCTTCACCGTGCGATAGCCCGGCGCGTCGGCGAAGCCGTCATAAACGTGCAGGCATCGGTTGTAGAAGTAATCCATGTGCGCGGCGTAATCCTTCTCGGCTTGCTCGTCGGTTTCCGCAACGGCGACGACCTGCGCGAAGCCGAGGCTGAACGGATTCAGCTCCTTGCCCTTTTTCGCCATCACTTCCCAGTAGCCGTCGGCGACCTTCTTGCCCGCGATGTACCCGAAGTAAGACAGGAAGCTGTACTGGTAGTCGTGGTCGGCGCAGAAGTCGTAGGTCTCGACCGAGCCGCCGCCGGGGATCCAAATTGGCGGACGCGGCTGCTGCAGAGGCTTCGGCCACAGGTTTACGTAGCGCAGCTTGGTGTACTTGCCGTTGAATGAGAAGACGTCTTTCGACTCCCACGCCTTGATGATCAGATCATGCGCCTCGTAATACTTCTCGCGAATCGTCGCGGGCACTTCGCCGTAGCAGAAGTTGGTATCCATCGAGGTGCCGACCGGGAAGCCGGCGATCAGGCGTCCGCCCGAGATAACGTCGAGCATCGCGAATTCTTCGGCGACGCGAATCGGCGGATTGTAGAGCGCGATCGAATTGCCGAGCACGACCAGGTTGGCGTTGCGGGTGCGGCGGGTGAGAGCGGCCGCCATGATATTCGGCGACGGCATCAGGCCGTACGCATTCTGATGATGCTCGTTGACGCCGAGCCCGTCGAAGCCCATCAAGTCGGCGTACTCGAGCTGATCGAGATAGTCGTTGTAGAGGCGATGCCCGACTTTCGGATCGTACAAGTCGCGCGGGATGTCGACCCACACGCTATGGTACTTTTCCTTGAAGTCCTCGGGCAGGAACCGATACGGCATCAGATGGAACCAGGTAAATTTCATAACCCTTTCTCCTTTGGCGGTCGTTCGACGCTCGCGCGACTATGCGGAGGGCTGAACGGCGTCCGCTGCTAAGTTTGATTCCTTTTTTCGAGAGACATCGGCCTTGGACTTGCGATTACTGTTGCGATTCTTGCGAACAGTCAGTTGCGAGGCGGCCAGATGCGACTCGAGCGCATCATCGACAAAATGCTCCGGATTGAGCCCGGTCACGTCGCGGAAAAAGTTGCCGTCGCCCATCAGCATGAACGCGCCGTTCATGCTTGCCCACACCACCGCGGCGGTCTTGCGCGGGCCCATCGAATTGGCAATCACGCCGCCTTCGAACGCGCGCCTGATAGTGCCTTCCCACAGTCCGAAAATCTCGTGGCTCAAATCCATCACGCGCTTGAAGTTGCGCATTTCAGACTTGCGCTTCAGGCGCTCGTGAAGTTGTGAGAAAACCACCGAATGCTGCGACAATGAGATTTCGCGCGACTCGAGCAGATGGTCCAGGTACGCCGACGCGATTGCTTTGAGCTCGTCGAGCGGCTCGAGCCGGCGTGCGAAGATTCCAAGGTAGCGGACTCGGAGCTGCTCGGCGCGCTCGGCGATAAGATTCAGGTAAAGATCGTCGCGCGACGAATAGTAGAGATAGATCGTGCCGACTGCTACTTCGGCCTCGCGCGCGACCATCTCGATCGTCGCGCCTTCGAGCCCGTGCCGGGCGAAGACCTTGGCGGCCGCCGTCAGGATAGCCTGGCCGCGCGCGAGTCGTTCTCGTCGATGCCGCTCCTGGACGCTCATCTGAAGCCGAATGAATGATGATTCATATTCTGAACTCCAGCTCATAGCGCGGACTCGCCAAACTGTCAAACGCCGGAAGCGGGAAGGGTAAATCACTTTATTCAATGCGAAACCCGCCGTGGGTTTCGCGCATCCTTGGGCAGGGGTAACCCCTGCACCTTACTTCTTCGTGTCATTCTTGAGCGAAGCGAAGAATCCCGGATCCTGCTTCTCCCTCTACCTTTCTTTCTTCGGACGCCTGAAAAATTGTGAGTAGATGAAGATGGCGCTCCAGACAATCGCCGTGTATGCGAGCATGTCGGCCGCAGCCAGCTCGCCATAAGTGACCGCCATGTCGGCCGCCGCTCGGCGGTCCTCAAGCGGCACCGAGCTCGGCATCAACGAGACCAGCCACTCTGCAGTCTCGCTTTCCAGATGAAAACGTCCGACCGCCAGGAAGAATATCGGCGGCGCGAGCGATCCAATTAGCACGCAAGCCAACAGGATTCTTCTTGCGATTTTCATTTCCCGATGCCCCTTCGATTGCCACAAAAGTTCGCCCTGGTCGAGGCTGACGCCGTTCGCTGGGCGGCCAGGTGACCGTCGTGCTTATCCGGGGGAGCCGTGATATAAGCGCAGTCCGAGGAGGGTAGGAAATATGGCTGCTAAAGCATGTACTACTCTGGTGGTGGCCGGGCTGATTGTCGCGGGGGCGATGCTGGCGCCGCGCACCGCGCGGGCGATCGAAGTCAAAAAGGACCTGTACAACAACAGCGGGCCCGCGGGTCCGAGTGCGTCGGGTCCCGCGAAAGAAAATCCGATTCCCAAGGCTGCCGCGCAGCAGCTCAGCGACACTATCGCGAGCGAGTCCGACAGTTACGTCGGCGACGAGAGCGAGAAGAAGTCGTCGGGTAAGACGTATGTCGATCTTGAGCACGCAAAATTCCTCTATCTGCCGCAGATGAAAGGCGGGCACTGGAACGTGACCGCAAAGCTGCAGGCGGCCGAATACACGCCGTCCAAGAGCGGTGAGGGCAAAGGCAAGCCGACCGGCAAGCAGAAAATATTGGTCTTCAACTATCGCCTTGACGGCAGCAAATGGACCGAGGTCGAGCAGCCGAAATGGGAAGACGTCGATGCTACCGGCACGGCGGCGGCGAAGTAGCTAGCCGGGCGAAGTCACCATCCAAGTGAAGGTTAAGATTCAGGACGATCTCAAGGCCGCGATGAAGAGTGGCGACAAGCTGCGCATGATGGCGTTGCGCAGCGTGTTGTCGGAGATCTCGCGGCTCGAGAAGGACGTTCGCCGCGATCCCAATGACGCGGAGATTCTGCAGATTATCAAGCGCGAGCGGGCCAAGCGGGAAGAGTCGCTCGAGTTCGCGCGCCAGGCAGCGCGCCAGGATCTGATCGATCAGAACGAGACCGAGGCCAAAATCCTCGACTCATATTTGCCTGCCACGGCGTCGGCCGATGACGTGCGCGCGGAAGTCGCGGCGGCGATTGCGGCCGGCGCTTCGCAGATGGGTCCGATTATGAAAGCGCTGCGCGACAAGTTCGGCGCGGGGCTCGATGGTAAGGTTGCCAGCGAGCTCGCCAAGGAAGCGCTCGCGAAGAAATAGAAATCACCCAATCAAACGTGGAACCCATCGGTGGGTTCCACACCTCCTTCGGCAGGGTGACCCCTGCACCCCGTATCCAGATTCGCGCGGAGGCTTCCATGTCCACTGAGAAAATCGAGCCGTTTCGCGTTGAGGTGTCCGACGCCGTCCTCGACGACTTACGCGCCCGGCTAAAGCAGACGCGCTTTCCTGATGAAGTTCCCGATACGGCGTGGGAGTACGGCGCCAATCTCGCCTACCTGAAGGAACTGGTCGAGTACTGGCGGACGAAATACGACTGGCGCGTGCATGAGCGCGCGATCAACCGCTTCGCGCATTTCAAGGCGAAGGTCGACGGCCTCGGAATTCATTTCATCCACGAGCAAGGCAAGGGACCGAATCCCAAGCCGCTGCTGCTGATTCATGGATGGCCGGGATCGATCTACGAGTTCATGGAACTGATCCCGATGCTTACCGATCCGGCCGCACACGGCGGCGACGCGAAGGATTCATTCACGGTGATTGCGCCGTCGTTGCCGGGCTACGGTTTTTCGGAGAATCCGCGCGCTCGCGCGATGAATATCCAGGCGATGGCGGAGCTGTTTCACAAGCTGATGACCGAGACGCTCGGCTACAATCGCTACGCGGTGCAAGGCGGGGACTGGGGCGCGGCTATCACGTCGCGAATCGGCGAAGTGCACGCGGACAGCGTCTTCGGCATCCATATCAACATGATCGCGATTGGACCGGCCGAAGGCCGCAGCGCGCCCGAGCTGACGCCGGAAGAGAAAGTTTTCCTCGGCGATCTGGAAAAATTCCGTACTGCCGAGACGGGCTACCAGTGGATACAGGGGACCAAACCGCAGACGCTTGCGTATGGGCTGAACGATTCGCCGGCGGGACTGGCGGCGTGGATCGTCGAGAAGTTCCGCACCTGGAGCGATTGTCATGGCGACGTCGAGCAGAGTTTCACACGCGATCAATTGCTGACCAACGTGATGATCTACTGGATCACGCAGACGATTAACTCGTCGACGCGACTGTACTACGAGGCGCGGCACCATCCGTGGCGGCTGAAGCCGGGGACGCGGATCGAAGCGCCGACTGCGGTCGCGCTGTTTCCGGCGGAGCTGGTGCGTCCGCCGCGCCATTGGGCGGAGCGCGTATATAATGTGCGGCGCTGGACCGCGATGCCGAAGGGCGGGCATTTCGCGGCGATGGAAGAGCCGGAACTGCTCGCCGCCGATATCCGGGAATTTTATCGAGAGTTGAAGTGAGGCTAGCTATCGCCCGTCACGCGGAGGCGGGTTCGTCGAATTTGACGAGGTCGCCGTAGAGCTTTTCGATCTCGCGGCCCAGGAGTTCGTAGCGCGCGATTAGATCGTCGGCGTCTTTGCGCGCGAGATAGAAGTTGGGATCGTTCATCTCGGTGGAGAGTGCCGCGCGTTCGTTTTCCTTCTGTTCGATCTCCGTTTCGATTTGACTCCGTTGGCGCGCGTTGCGTTCACGCTTGCGAACTTTTTCACGATCGTCGTTCGACGGATGAGTGGCCTTGGCGGGTTCGACTTTTTTCGAATGCGGCGCGGTGCCGTTGTTGCCGCGCGTATCGCGCAGATGCACGGGCGCCGAGCGCGTCGGTTGCGACGACGGCGACGGCGCTTCGGTCTGCGCCTTCTTTTCGAGATATTCGTCGTAGTTGCCGAGGTAGCGAATCGCGTGGCCCTGGCCGACTTCGAGCACCTCGGTCACCAGCTCGTTGAGGATGAAGCGATCGTGACTGACTATGATGACGGTGCCGGGGAAGCGCCGGAGCGCCTCGAGCAGCGTGTCCTTGGCCACGATGTCGAGGTTGTTGGTCGGCTCGTCGAGCAGCAGGCAGTTGCTCGGCCGCGCCAGCACTTTGGCGAGAGCAAGGCGCGCGCGTTCGCCGCCCGACAGGACTTCGACGGGCTTGTAGACGTCGTCGCCCGAGAACAGCATCGCGCCGAGAATCGATCGAATCTCCGCCATCGTGCGGCCGGACGCGTTGTCGCTGAGCTCGTTGAGCACGGTCTTGTCGTATGAGAGCGACTCGGCGAGGTTCTGCGCGAAGTAGCCGGACTGCACGCTCGGGCCGACGATTCGCTCGCCGCCGGACATCGGTTCGACGCCGGCCAGCAGCTTCATCATGGTAGATTTGCCCGAGCCGTTGGGCCCGACCAGGGCGATTCTCGCACCGCGCTCGATCGTCAGATCGACGCCGTCGTAAACGGTATGCTCCCCGTAGCGTTTGACTGCGCCCTTGAGCTCGAAAACGCGGCGCGTGCTGCGCTCGCATTTGGGAAACGAAATCGCGGGCGGCTTCTGCGAGCCTTCGGGCGGCTCGAGGCGTTCGAGCTTTTCCAGTTGCTTGATGCGGCTTTGCACGAGGCGCGCCTTGCTCGCCTGGTAGCGAAAGCGGCTGATGAAACTTTCCATGTGCTCGATCTCTTCGCGCTGCCGCTCGAACGCCACCATCTCGAGCGTGAAGCGCTCTTCGCGCGCGACCAGGTAGCGCGTGTAGCCGCCGACGTACTCGGTGAGCCGTCCGCGCGACACTTCGACGGTGCGGGTGGTGACGCGGTCGAGAAAATAGCGGTCATGCGAGACGAGGATGATGCCGCCCTGGTAGGCGCACAGATAATCTTCGAGCCAGTTGCGCGCCTCGATGTCGAGGTGATTGGTCGGCTCGTCGAGCATCATGAACTCGGGCGCGTCGAGCAGGAGTTTGGCGAGCGCGATGCGCATCCGGATGCCGCCGGAAAATTCGGCGACGTCGCGGCCGAGGTCTTCTTCAGTGAAACCCAGTCCGAACAGCACCGAGGTGGCGCGGCTCTCGGCGCTGTAGAAGTCGTGACGCTCGAGCTCGGTCAGCACCTCGCCCAATTCCTCGAGCGCGGCGTCGTGCGCCGGTCCCGAATGTTCATGAGCGAGAATCTGTTCGATTTCGATACGCCGAACATCGAGCGCCTGCATTCGATCGAGCGCCGCCAGCGTCTCGCTCAGCACCGATCTGCCGCCCATCTCGGGCGCGTCCTGCGGCAGGTAGCCGACGCGGGTGCGCTGAGGACGGGTGATGCGGCCCGAGTCGAGCGGCATCACTTCGGCGAGCATTTTGAGCAAGGTGGATTTGCCCGCGCCGTTGAGTCCGACGAGGCCGACGCGTCCGTCGTCGTTCATCGACCAGCTGACGCCGTCGAGGATCTTGCGTCCACCGTACGACTTGGAAAGGTTGTCGAGACTAAGCATGGTGAAAGAAGTCATCTTACCAGCGGCAATTACGTGCCGAAAGCGACCCTCGCGCGCCGTGTGAGTTGAGGGGCTTCCTTGAATTCCGACAATGTGTTAGGAAATGTTACACTATGGCAAAATTCGCACCGGGTTATCCATTGCCCAGGAGTGCCGACGAGTTCGAAAGACTCTGTCTAAAACTCCTGCGCCGACATTGGCAGCTCCCACAGCTAGAACGATTCCGTGACCCGGATCGCGCTGAAAAAGGGATTAACCTGATCGAGATCAGCGGACGTCCGCGACTCGCGGCGGTGAAGTGCGATTTACGCGCTCAACGCAACGAGCTGACGGTGGCCGAGATCAAGGACGCTGTCGACCGGGCCGCGAGCCTGAAGCTTCCAATTGGACGCTTCGTGATCGCGACGACGGCCGCCAAGCCCGACGGCTTGCAGCGTTCGTTGTTCGATCTCAACCGCGCGAATCGTAAAGACGGCATCTCGGCGATCGAGGTGTTGACGTGGGACGATCTCGAGGAGTTGCTCGACGAGTATCCTCAGATCCTCACGGACTTCGGCACTGCGGCCAAGCGTCAGGCGCTGACGCGGGCCGATGCGGTGGTTCATCTTGAGGCGCGATGCGAGCCCGCGGCGGCCGGACCTTCTGATGCGCTGGGAGAGGAGATCTCGGCCGCCGCGGCTTTTCTCGAGAGCCACCAGTTCCAGCTTGCGCGCCTCGCACTGCTGCGGCTGCGCGAGCAGAAGTGGAGCCAGCTCTCGAACACGCACAAGTTCCGCGTGCTCTCGTATCTTGGAGCGGCGTGGTTGAAGGAAGGCGAGCCGCGCAAGTCGGCGATGCTGTTCATCGCGGCCAAATCGCTGCAGCCGGACGAAGAGAACGCGTGCACCAACGAGGCGCTCGCGCATGAACTGCTCGGCGAGCGCGAACGCGCGTTTGCGCTGGCCGACAAGCTGCGGATGCAGTTTCCGTCGAGCGGGCGTGCGGTCGCGCTGTGGCTGAACAATGCGCCGCGATCGCTCGACGCCCGGACGCTGGAAGAAAACGTCGCGCCCGAGCTGTCATCCGATCCTGAAGTTGCGGTAGTGATGGCCCGCCGCGCGCTGCTCGACGCGCATTACGATCGCGCCGAGCGTTATGCGCGCCTGGCCAGCGCGGCGCTGCCGAACAATTCGATCCCGTGGCTGGTGCTGGGACAGGCGATTCTGCTCAATGAGCTCGAAGTAGCGAACGGCGCCGATGCACCCGAACCGGCGGCACCGAGCGACGAGGCTCGCATCCGCGAAGCGGAGACTTGTTTCACGCAGGCGCTGACGCTGGCGCAGGCCGAGCGGCAGGCGTCGAGCGAAGTGCAGGCGCTGATCGGACGCGCGCAAGCGCGAATCGCGCTGAAGGACACCGACGGCGCGGGCAAGGATATCGAACTGGCGCATAGCCTCGAGCGTGAAGACGCCAACGGCCTGTGCGAGTATGGAATCGTGCTGCGATCGCGCGGCAGCCTGACCGAGGCTATCGACGTGCTGCGCCGCGCCGCGTCCGTGGGGGGCCGCGACGACATCGATTATCATCTCGCCGTCACGCTGCGCGAGCGCGACGAACCGGGCGATTTGCAGGAGGCGACCGAGCTGCTGACGCGCGCGATCTCGCGGCCGGATTCGATTCCGGCGGGCGATTTTCCGTTCGCCGTCGCAGCCGCGATCGAAGCGCTGTCGACCGCCGAGCGTTATCACGACGCCGACGCGCTGTTGTCGTCGATAGCGGAAGGTCGGCTGCCGGGCGTCACGATGCGGACGCTGCGCGCCAATCTGCGGCTGGCGCAAGGCAAATTCGATCAGGCGTCGAAGCTGGCGGACGAGGCGTTGTCCGGTCTCACCTTCGACACCTCGGCCGACAACCGGCGCAAGCTGGCCGCGCTGCTCCATGATTTGGGGCGCTATCGCGACGCGCTGCCGCTGTGGCAAACGCT
>Ga0210391_10002509_pt1 | contig 15919 bp, 15 predicted proteins | sample IncBWC12OmetaG_FD_160573 | JGI IMG/M metagenome (GOLD analysis project Ga0210391, IMG submission 160573) | Forest soil microbial communities from Barre Woods Harvard Forest LTER site, Petersham, Massachusetts, United States - Inc-BW-C-12-O ... | reverse complement strand
CACTGCGCGCAGCTCGTTCCCGCTCAGCGACTGTTCTGGCTTTCTGCGTTCTGGTAAACCGACCGCATGAAACCCCGCCACCCTGCCGTGCTCGCGCTTGTGGGCTGGGTGTTGCTGGTGCCCGGTATCAGCTATCAATCGGCGTCCAACGTGTGGACAGTAAACGGCTATGACGACCACAAAAAGCCGGTTTATTCCGCTTGGGAAAACTACGGATCGTACGATACAGCCGCGCAATGCCAGGATGATCTCAGAAAATTGGACCCCAACCAAAGTCCCGTAATGCCTACCGCTGAAGGCGCAGTGCGGAATCCGGCAGGTCTGGCAAACGCAACACGAGAGTCGGTGAAACAGGCGGTATGCCTCGCGACTGACGATCCGCGTCTCAAAGGAAATTAGGGGGAACTCTATCTAACGTGAAACCCGCGATGGGTTTCACGCTTCCTTCGGCAGGGGTGACCCCTCACCCAGTGTTAAGATGCCGCTACTTCGTCGTTAGCCTTGGATCATCCTCGCGCACGCATATCGAATACGAGTACCGCTGATTGTAGACGTTCTCGCTGTCACTCTTCTCGGCCGCAATCACTTCTATCCGGTAGTTCTCGCAATTCTGCTGCGACTCGAATCTCTCCACCTGATCCCACTCCGACATTGGCGTCTCCTGCTGCAAGCCCTGCCGCGCGCAGTCAATCGACGGCGCCATCAATACCCAACCGATCAACACCGCCGCCGCGCTATCTTTGAATCTCACTCAATCGCTTATCCCGATAATTCCCCGTATCCGCAAGCGCGATTCTCTTTCTCTTAACCCCGGGTGCAGGGGTCACCCCTGCCCAGGGAGGTGTGGAACCTACGGCAGGTTCCACTACAGTCATCTCCCCCCATCCGCCAGCAGCCCTGCTCCCGGCGCTGCGCTGTCGGCGTAAGCGCCGTCGTCGCCGCACAGATGCTGCCCGCGGAGGAATTCGACCGACTCATCCGACGAAGGCGCAATCGCTATCTCCGATCGCACCATTGAGTACGTGTGCAAATTCGTGTTGGCGTAGCAATCCACTTCCGCCGCCAGCACGCCGTCGTTTCTGAACACTGGCACGACGAACGGCACTACCTGCGCATCGTCCGCCCTCGGCGTATAGCTCACCGCCATCGCACCCTTGCTCAATTGCGCCTCAGCCGCCTTGGAGCAAATCTGCGCGGTCATCAGTTCGCAGCTCGCCTGCGGCTGAACCGCCGACGCGGCGCATCCGGCCAATCCGAATGCTGCGGCGAGAACCAGGAGTCCTTTTGCGTTCATCTGATTGCTCCTTGCTGAATGATTCTGTTCGTTGCAGAAGCCGCACCAAATTTGCGCCGCGCGCACAAATAGCCGCAATTGGACTTTGGTGCATTGGACCAAGGTGCATGACACCAAGGTCCAATAGATGTTCGCCTGCGATTCGGCGCACTGTGGACCCGCGATGAATCCGAGGATCGAAATCGCGAGAACTATTGCGCGGGCGCTTATCGCCACTGCCGCCGTCGTACTGATCCTCGCGCTTTGGGTCCCCACTCCCACCCTCGCCGGCGAGGCCGCTCAACAGGTCTGCGACGTGGACGCGGACTATTACCTAGGCGTCGAAGATTACTCGCAGGCCATTCGCCGCCACGCCGCCATCGTGGGCGCGCATCCCGAAAACGCCCTCGCGCACTATCACCTGGGATTCGCCCTTGGGATGCGTGGTGATCGCGCGGCCGAAGTCGCCCAGTACCTACAGGCCGAGGCGCTGGGACTCAGAAACTGGGATTTGTTTCTAAATCTTGGCCTCGTTCAATTCGAACAGGGCGATCTCGACGCCGCGGCAGTCAGCCTCCAGAGCGCAGTCTTGCTGGGCGAGGATCATCCCGAAGCACATTTCAATCTGGCGCTCGTCGATGAAGAACGCGGCCGCCTGCCCGAGGCTGAGCGCGAGACACTCGAGTCGCTGCGCTTGAACCCCGATCAACCGGCGGCGCGCAACCTGCTCGCGGTGATCTATGCCCGCAACGGTGAGACGGCCGAGGCCTCGTCGATTTGGCGCGACCTCGTGCGCGAAGCCCCGGCCTACTCTCCCGCGCAAACAAATCTGAACCGTCTTGGCAGCTCGAGCGTCGGGGCTGTCGATCGCGAGACGGCGGCCGCTACCCCCCGAGCGGCCGTCGTCACCGCCATCCTCGAAGACCGCTAATCTTTCTAAACATTGCGCAGGGCCACCCCTGCGCAATCAAGACTCCGGGATTCTTCGCCTCAGCGGCTCTGAATGACACAAAGAAAAGCCACGACGAATTGACCCGCAATGAGCGAGCAATTCCCTCTGTCATCGAGAGTGTTACTCCGATCTTCGAGACCCGAGAGCAAAATGTCGTCCTCGACATTTTGCGATTATCTTTCTCTTAACCCCGGGTGCAGGGGTCACCCCTGCCCAGGGAGGTGTGGAACCTACGGCAGGTTCCACTACAATTACGTTCCTCCATCAGGTCCCCCATGTACGCCACCGACACGATCGTCGCCCCCGCCACCGCCCCCGGCATCGGCGCAGTCGCGATCGTCCGCCTCTCGGGCCCGCGAGCCTTCGAAATCCTCGACTCCATCTTTCGCCCGACGCATTCGGCCGAGCGCGTGGCGCGCACGATGCGCCTCGGCGACGTCGTCGATCCCTCAACCGGCGCGCACATCGACCGCGCGCTGGCGGTCGCGATGCCCCGTCCGGCGAGCCTGACCGGCGAAGACGTCGCCGAAATCCAATGCCACGGCGGCCCTTTCGTGGTCGGCCGCATAGTCGCGCTCGCCCTCGACGCAGGCGCGCGCCTCGCGGAGCCGGGAGAATTTACCCGCCGTGCATTTCTGAACGGGCGCATCGATCTCGCCGAGGCCGAGGCCGTCGCCGACATCGTCGACGCGCGTAGCGATTCTGCACTAGCCAATGCGCTCTCTCAGCTTTCCGGAGCGCTTTCCGCGCGCGTCGAGGAATTGCGTGCGCAGGTCGTGGCAATTCGCGCGCATCTTGAGGTCGAGATCGATTTCTCCGACGAGGACATTCTCCTGCCGTCGCGTCGCGAAGTTGCGAACGGGATCGAACGGTTGATAGCCGACGTTGCAATGCTGCACTACAGCTTCGCGCGTGGTCTCATGATGCGTGCAGGAGTGCACGCGACGATTATCGGCAAGCCCAATGCGGGCAAATCGTCCCTGATGAATCTGCTGCTGGGCGCCGACCGCGCCATCGTCACAGCGATCGCCGGCACCACCCGCGACGTGATCGAAGACTCGGTTCAGCTCGGTCCCTACGCCCTGGTCCTCAACGATACCGCCGGCGTCCGCCAATCGACCGACGATGTCGAGCGCATTGGCATCGAGCGCACGCTCCGCTCGGCGCGCGCCGCCGACCTGTTGATCGCGATGTTCGACGGGTCGCGTCCGCTCGAGCCCGCCGACCTCGACGTGACCCGCCTGACCGCCAACCGCCCGGGCCTCGCAATCCTGAACAAGCGCGACCTGCCCGCCGCCACCTCAGCCGACGACCTCCGCGCGCAAGGCCTGCGCCTCCCGATCCTGCCCTTCTCCGCAATCAACCTCGAACAAGCCGCCCCCCTCCGCGCCGAGCTGACGAAAATGATCGCCGCGCTAGTTTCCGGCGCAGCTGCCGCCCCCGTTATTTCGCAAGAAACACCAGGTGAAGGTTCAGCACACTCAACATCGCACAATCAAATCGCAATCTCCCGCGAGCGTCATCGCGACGCGCTCGCGACGGCTCTGGAAGCCCTCAAGAACGCACGCACCTCCGCGCTCTCCCTGATGCCCCCGGAGATCGTCGCCGTCGACATAATGGCCGCAGCAGCAGCACTCGCCTCAATCACCGGCGAAGTCAGCAACGAAGACATCCTCGACGCAATCTTCAAAAACTTCTGCATCGGCAAATAACGCGGATAGGCGCGATGAGAGCTTGATTAAACGCGGAACCCTCCGTGGGTTCCGCACCTCCCTGGGCAGGGGTGACCCCTGCACCCGGTATCAAGCGCAAAGTTGCGCGCAGCGCACTACTTTGCTCTCGGTCAGTTATAAATCTGGCTTCCACTTCCAATTATTCGAATGGATTAGAGGCATCTAAAGTTCCGGTCCCCTTCCCACTATGGGAACGACTGGGGGTATGGTTTGCGGCATTCGCGGCACTTGCCGTGCCCGCTGCGACTCTTAGGATGAAGGATTATCCTTCTTCGTCCAGCGCGACGAATCTCCCTCCAGTTCCCCGTATAACTCCACTACACAGCGGTCACAAATCCGGGCGTTGCCGTCTCCCTCGAAGACCATCTTGAGATCCTGATCCGGCGTTTTGCCACAGAAGCTGCAACGAGAAGAGGCCCAAACCTGATCGAGGTAGAGACCGACCTCTTCTGGCGTGAAATTCGCTTCGACCCATTTGGCAGACGAGCCGGGATAGAGACGCTCTGCGCGGTTCTTCGCTGCGGCGATCGAATCGTGCACCGATACTCCGACGAAGTCCCAGTCGTCATCGCAGTAGAACAGCGATACATCTGAGCTTTTCTTTGCTTGGCAGATAGCAAGGCGCGGGACCTTCCCGAGCTGCTTGCCATCAATAAATATCAGTTTGTGGCCAGCATTGAACCCGACGCTATCGTCCAGGAAGGCGTAGTGAAGGACACGCTCCGAGACTATTGCCGGAGGAGGCTTCGCCGAAAAATTCGCATCGTCGACCATGATTTTTCTAGAGCTGTACGATCAAACGTAGCATCGCTCCCAAGTCATTCTAATACAAACCGTTCGCGCCCCTTGGTTCCGGCTCATCCGGACACAGCGAGGCGGAATCTTGAATCGCGCAGAGCGCTGTCAATGGACCCTCACCTTCATCCTCGCCCTAACACGGCGAGGAGACAGCGAGGAACCGAAATTTTTAAAAAGCGAAGCGGAACTCGCACTTACGATTTTATGCGACCGAGAGCAAAGTAGTGCGCTGCGCGCAACTTTGCGCTTGATACCGGGTGCAGGGGTCACCCCTGCCGAAGGAAGCGTGAAACCCACCGCGGGTTTCACATACAAATCTTATTGTATGATTTCCCTACTTTCCGACGACGCGAAGTATTCACTCCGCGCTTTGCGCGCAGCCCCGTCGCAAGCCATAATCGCTGATTCGCCATGAACCACGACGTCATCATCGTCGGCGCCGGACACGCTGGAATCGAAGCTGCGCTCGCCGCGGCACGGATGGGGGCGAGCACGCTGATGCTCACGCTCAATCTCGATCACATCGGCCAGATGTCATGCAATCCTGCGATCGGCGGCATCGGCAAGGGCCACCTGGTCCGCGAGATCGACGCCCTCGGCGGCGAGATGGGCCTGGCGGCCGACGAGACCGGAATCCAGTTTCGATTTCTGAACACGCGCAAAGGGCCTGCCGTTCGTGCCCGCCGCGCGCAGGCCGACAAGGCCGCGTATCGCGCGCGCAGCAAGCGCGTGCTCGAGCGCACGGCCAACTTGCAGGTACGGCAGGCGAGCGTCGAGCGCCTGATCGTCGAGGGCGGCGTCGTGCGCGGCGTCGAGTCGCAGATAGGCGAGGTCTTTGAAGCGCCGACCGTCATCCTCACGACCGGTACGTTTCTGAAGGGACTCGTCCATATCGGGATGAAGAATTATTCGGCCGGCCGCGCGGGCGACTTCGCCGCGATGGGTCTCAGCGAGCATCTGGCGGAGTTGGGCTTTCGCATCGGGCGGCTCAAGACGGGGACCTGCCCACGATTGGACGGACGCACGATCGACTACTCTGCGTTGGAGATCCAGCCGGGCGACGAGCCGCCGCCGCCGTTCTCGTTCCGCACGGCGCGAATCGCGCAGGGCCAGATTCCATGCCACCTGACCTTCACCAACTCGCGCACTCACGAGATAATCCGCGGAGGAATCGACCGCTCCCCGATGTACTCGGGCGTGATCCAGAGCAAGGGTCCGCGCTACTGTCCGTCGGTCGAGGACAAGGTGATGCGCTTTCGGGACAAGGAGCGCCACCAGATTTTCCTCGAGCCCGAGGGCCGCGACACCGTCGAGGTTTATCCCAACGGTCTCTCGACCAGCCTGCCGCTCGACGTGCAGCTCGCGATGGTGCGTTCGATCGTCGGTCTCGAGCGCGCAGAGATAATGCGGCCTGGCTACGCGATCGAATATGATTTCTCGGACCCGACCCAGTTGACCTCGTCACTCGAGACCAAGCTGGTGCGCGGGCTGTTTTTCGCCGGTCAGATCAACGGAACGACCGGTTATGAAGAGGCGGGCGCGCAGGGGCTGATCGCGGGAATCAACGGCGCGCTCAAGGTCCGCGGCGAGCCGGCCCTGATCCTGCGGCGCGACCAGGCCTATATCGGCGTGATGATCGACGACCTGGTGACGCGCGGGATTGGCGGCGAGCCATACCGGATGTTCACGTCGCGGGCCGAGTACCGGCTGCTGCTGCGTGAGGACAATGCGGACCGGCGGCTGTCGCCGATTGGCGAGCGGCTGGGATTGCTCGACGCGTCGGCGGGCGCGCGCGTGCGAGCCAAGACGGAAGCCGTGCGCGGCGAGATCGAACGGCTCAAGGCGGCGCTGATACCGGCGTCCGCCGAGGTCAACGCTGCTCTGACGGCGCATGGCTCGACGCCGATTGCTCAGCCGGTGCGCGCTATCGAGCTGCTCAAGCGGCCCGAGGTCGGCTACGAAGCCCTGATGAAGATGTGCGGGGCCGAGACGACGCTGAACCTCGACGAAGCGGCCGAGCTTGAGACCGAAATCAAATACGCGGGCTACGTGCGGCGGCAGGCGGACGCGGTCGAGCGGTTCGCACGCCTCGAGGACACGGCGATACCTGATTGGGTCGATTTCAAGGGCGTGATGGGCCTCTCGACCGAGGTCCGCGAGCGGCTGTCTGCCGTGCGGCCGCGGTCGCTGGGGCAGGCGGCGCGGATGCCGGGAATCACGCCGGCGGCGATCTCAATCTTGGCGGTCCATATCAAAAGTCGGCGCGACCGCAACGCCCGCGCGATTTGAGCTGATTCTGCTTCGACTCCAATGTTTCACGTGAAACATTTTCTGGAATAATCGAGTAAACTCACGGCCTATTTAGCTGCACACGGACGTTTCACGTGAAACATCAGGTCAAAGCTCCGGCGAAAAAACCGAAGAAAAGGAAGGCAGCGACGCCCGACGAGATTGCGGCGGAGGTGCGGGCTCAGCTCGCACCGGCGATTGCTCCGCTCGGCGTGGTCGGCAACACGGTTCAGTTCCTGAATCGGATGGAGCGGATGGCGGCGACGCTGGCCGTTTGGGGGCCGAAGATCAATCTGACGGCGAATCCGCACGACCCAGCCGAAATCGTGTTCCACGTCTTCGACAGTATTATCCCAATCTCGATTTCCGCCAGCACGAGGATCATCCGGCTCGACCGGGTCCATCGCATCCTCGATATCGGCAGCGGCGCCGGCTTTCCGGGTCTGGTGATCGCCGCGGCGCTGAATGGGAGCGTCACGCTGGTCGAGGCGCGGCGCAAACGCGCGACCTATCTGAGCGAGGCCGCTATCGAGATGGGACTGCAGAACGTCGTCGTCGAATGCGCGCGCGCCGAGTCGCTCGACCTCCGCGACAGCTTCGACCTGGTGACGGCGCGGGCGGTTGGAAATCCCGCCGGGATTTTCGAAATAGCCGGCCGCGTGCTGCATCGCGAGGGCGTGCTGATGATCTATGCGAGCGCCGATCAGAAGTTCGACGATGAGGCGGCCGCCGCAGCTGCGTCGGGACTCGTCGACGCGTCCATCGCCGGCTACGACTTGCGCCATGGCAAACAGGTGATGCGGCGCGCTGTCGCCACCTGGACTTGCCGCTAGGACAGCACACGTAGTTCGGCGGGAATGTTTCACGTGAAACATTCCTTCTCGAAAATCTCGACAATACAAGCACTTGCGCGAATGTGATCGCTCGATTTGATCTTTTCCAACTCCGGGCATTTAATAATCGCCGAGCCCGGATGTTTCACGTGAAACGTCTGATGCGGCTCGGTTGAGGTGGTGGCTGGTCGTGGGGCGCGTAATCGCAATAGCCAATCAGAAGGGCGGCGTCGGCAAGACTACGACCGCAGTTAATCTAGCGGTCGCGCTGGCCGATCTCGGTCGGCGCGTGCTGCTGGTTGACCTCGACCCTCAGGGCAACGCCACCTCCGGTATCAGCACGCCCGAAGACGTCGCCGCCGCGCGCGGCGAGGGCAAGACTATCTACCAGGCGCTGGTCGGCGGCTTGCAGATTGCGGAAATTCTGCGCCAGGTGCGCCCGCTCTTGTCGCTGGCGCCGGCGGGCGACGACCTGGTCGGTGCCGAGATCGAGTTGGTGACGATGGAGGGCCGCGAGCGACGCTTGCGTGCGCTCCTGGAGCCAGTTCGCCAAGAATATAACTATGTTTTAATTGATACGCCACCGTCGCTGGGTATCCTAACGTTGAATGCGCTCGTTGCCGCCGACTCGGTGCTCGTGCCAATGCAATGCGAGTACTACGCGCTCGAAGGTCTGAGCGCCCTGCTCGGCACAATCAACAAGGTCAAGGCGGCGCTGCGGCCCGGACTCCAGCTCGAGGGCTTGGTGCTCACGATGTTCGACTCGCGAAATCGACTGAGCCACGAAATTTCCGACGAGGTTAGAAAGCATTTCCCCGAGAAAGTTTTTCGCAGCGTGATCCCGCGCAGCGTGCGGATGTCGGAGAGCCCGAGTCATGGATTGTCGGTGCTGGAATACGGGCCGAAGTCGTCGGGGGCGGAAGGCTATCGCGCACTGGCGGCGGAGATAGTCGCGCGGGGCGAGGGTGGAGCGTGACAGTCGGGAAAGTACATTTAACGTGGAACCCGCGGTGGGTTCCACACCTCCTTCGGCAGGGGTGACCCCTGCACCCGGTATTCAGAGAAAGAGAATCGCGAAATGTTGCGGACAACATTTCGCTCACTGTGAGGGTCAAAGAGCATGATTCGGAAACCGTTGGGGCGCGGGCTTGATGCGCTGATTGGGAATTCTGCGGCGGCGCCGATCGAAGCCGTCGCCGGCGGCGAAGATAGTGCCGGCGGGCAATTCAGAATGGCGTCCGTCGGCAGTATCACGCCCGGCGCGTTTCAGCCGCGGATTAATTTCGACAAGGAGCGGCTGGCCGAGCTGACGCTCGCGATCCAGAGCCAGGGGATTATCGAGCCGCTGATCGTGCGCCGAGTCGACGCTCCCGAGAACGACGGGCCGCATTACGAGTTGATCGCCGGCGAGCGGCGACTCCGCGCGGCGCGTGCTGCCGGTCTCGAGACGGTGCCGGTGGTCGTGCGCGAGCTCGACGATCGCGCGGCGCTGGAAATGTCGCTGGTCGAAAATATCGTGCGCGAGAATCTCAACGCGGTCGAAGAAGGACTCGCGTTTTTTCGCCTCGTCGATCATTTCGGACTCACCCACGACCAGGTTGCCGCTCGCGTCGGCAAGAGCCGCTCCTACGTGAGCAACTCGATTCGATTGCTCGAGCTCCCCCAGGAAATCCTCAATATGATCGCGAAGGGCGAGCTCAACGCGGGACAGGCGCGGCCTCTCCTCTCGATCGCCTCAGCCGACGCGCAACTGTCGGCGGCACGGCGAATCGCGGCGGTCGGAATCTCAGCGCGGGGCGCCGAAGAAATCGCGACCGCGTCGCGTCCCCGCACCAAAACCGCGGCTGCGCGCTCGGCCGGCGATGCGAATCTGAACGCACTCGCCGAAGGCCTGCAGCGCGCGCTCAAGCGCAAGGTCAGAATTTTCAAACGGCGCGGCCGCAGTCCAGGGAGAATCGAGATCGATTACTACGACGATAACGATTTGACGGCGGTGGCCGAGATGCTGCTCGGGAATGCACGCGCGTCGATGCGGGCGTGATCAAAATCACATCATCTAACGTGGAACCCGCGGTGGGTTCCACACCTCCTTCGGCAGGGGTGACTCCTGCACTCGGGGTTAAGAGAATCGCGAAATGTTGCGGACAACATTTCGCTCTCGGGTTTTGATTTCGAGAGAAGTCGCGATGATCCTTCATATTGTTGGTGAGAGTGAGTGGGTTGAGGCCGTTGGGCGGGGGAGTTATGCGCCTTCTAGTTTGGCGGCGGAAGGTTTTGTTCATTGCTCGACTTTGGCGCAGGTGGTCGCAACTGCGAACAGGTTTTATCGCCGGCAGCATGGGTTGGTCGTGTTGTGTATCGACGAGGAGCGGCTGCGAGTCGAGCTGGGGTATGAGAAGCCGGCGGGGGCACGGGGCGAAGCGGAGGGTGAGGTGTTTCCTCATTTGTATGGGGAGTTGAATGTCGATGCTGTGGTGCGGGTGGTCGAGTTTCCGTGTGAAACGGATGGATCGTTTCGATTGCCTGAGGGGTTGCGAGTGTTAGGCGGTTAGCTTGAGGTGCAGAAATTTCAGATATGAGAAATAAGTTCAGGCTGTTCGGTTTCGCGATCGTCGGTGTCGCGCTTTTGGCTGGTGTGGTGTTGGCTGCCGATGCGGCGCCTCCGGCTTATAAGCTGACTGCGACCTTCAAGGTTGGCGGCGATGGAGGGTGGGACTACGCGACGCTCGGGCCTGATGGTCGCGTGCTCTATGTCACTCGCAGCACGCATACGATGGCGGTGGATGTCGCTGACGGGAAAATAATTGCGGATATTGGGCCCCAGCAGAGATCGCATGGCGTGGCATTGGTGCCGGAGGTGAAGCGCGGATTTATCAGCGACGGCGGCGCCGGTACGGTGCAGATCTTCGATATAAAGACTCATGCCGTTTTGGGCAGCATCCCGGCGGCTCCCGATGCTGACGGTATTATCTATGACCGCGCCAGTAATCGCGTGATCGTGATGTGTGGCGATGCGCATGAGCTGGTCGCGTTCGCACCCGACGTGAATCCTTCCGGTGGCAAGGCGGCGGCGACTGTGGACCTGGGCGGCGCGCCGGAGTTTGCGGTCGCGGACGGTAAGGGCAAGGTATTCATCAATATCGTCGACAAGGACGAGGTCGCGGTGGTCGATACGCGCGCGATGAAGGTTGTCGCGCGCTGGCAGACGGCGCCGGGCGCCCGGCCGACGGGGATATCGATGGATCGCGAGAGGCGGCGCCTGTTTATCGGATGCCGCAACCAGAAGCTGATCGTGATGGACGCCGATAGCGGCAAGGTCATCGCGGATTTTCCGATTGGCGCATTCGTGGATGCGACGGCGTTTCGCGACGGGCTCGTGTTCGCGAGTTGCGGCGACGGCACGTTGACGATTATCCGCGAAGTGTCGGCGGACAAATTCGAGCTGGCGCAGGTGGTGAAGACCGAGTTGGGCGCGAGGACAATGGCGGTCGCGTCGACCGGCGCAATGATTTATCTGCCGACAGCGGATTTGAAGTTCGCGCCAGGATCGACGCCGACACATCCGCGGCCAGTGCCAGTCCCCGGAACGTTCCGGATATTGGTGGTGACGCAGTAGGAGAGGAATTCGCGACGGGGCTGCGCGCCCCGCACCCGCGGCAGGGGTGACCCCTGCACCCAGGTCGGAAAAACCAGGATGCAGGACTCGTCCCTGTTAGGAAGTTAAGGGCGCGAGGACGCGAAGCTTCGATGCCTCGCCCGTTATTTCACGGGAGAGGTTAGGTGAGGGTTCTGCGGCTCATGCTCGATGCTAACGGCGCGCGTTCTCTGTCTCCTCTCCTAACAGGGAGGAGACAGAAAGCGGAATCGGGAATCGCGCGCGCGGCGTTGGGACTCCTCTCAGAAAGACGCAAAGACCGGGATTCTTCGCTCCGCAGACTCCGCTCTGAATGACACAAGCAGCGGGATTTGATGGACCCTCACCTGTCTCCTCGCCCTAACAGGGCGAGGAGACAGAACGGGCCGGTGCCGGTTCCGGGACGCTGAGATATCAGTAGGGAGGGAACTCGGGATCTTGGGAAACCTCGGTGATTCGGTTTGACCCGAACCATTCGCGTGCATTGCCAGTAAAGACCAGATAAAGAGCAACTATCTGCGCTAAGTTCTGCGCAGACATCAGAGTTGCCGCAATCGGACCGCTACGCAGTACTCTGCCGAGTGTGGGAAGAGCGAGCGGTATTCCCAGAATGAAAAATACGAGCCAGACCCAACGCGCCCAATTCTTCCGTCGCCTTGCAATCAGCCAGATGAACAACACTGAAAATGCAAAGACAAACATCTGGATCTGGAGTACGAAGCCTATGCCACGGCCCGCTGCGTGAGCAGTATTCACCAATGAACTCCATTGGAGCATTGATTGAACAACGCCAGCACCGAGCGCGAGGTACATTAGTTGCTCGAACCGCACTACGTTTGATGGTCGAGTATCTGACGTGAGTGGCAGATCTGTCATATTCCCTTCGGTACGCTGAAGAGCTCTCGCATACCCGCGACATTAGCCAATTGGCGCATTGAGGCGGAATCTTAAATCGCGCGCTGCTCCCGCTGTAATCGGACCCTCACCTTCATCCTCGCCCTAACAGGGCGAGGATACATAGCGCGCGCGCCGTTGGTATTGAGCATGTGCCGCAGAACCCTCACTTGACCTCTCCCGTAAAATAACGGGCGAGGGATCGGAGCTTCGCGTCCTCGCGTCCTTAACTTCCTAACAGGCTCGAAGCGCCGCATCTTCTCTTATCACTGGGTGCAGGGGTCACCCCTGCCGCGGGTGCGGGGCGCGTAGCCCCGCGTCTTACGCGACGATGCGGTCGGAGAAGCCGGCTACGTCGTAGGTCATTATCAGGAGATCGCGTGAGCGGCCGCGGCGGTCTTCGACCCAATCGGACAAGACTGCTTCGACCTGGAAGCCGAGGTGTTCGAAGGCGGCGCGGGCCGAGGTCTGCTCCGTCGTCATCTGGGCCGTGATCTTTTTGAGGCCGAGCGAGCGCGCCAGATCGAATACTTCGGCGGCGAGGCGGCGGCCGAGACCGGCGCCGCGGTAGCGCGACGACGTGATGATGCGGATTTCGCCCACGCGCCGGGTCCATCGCGCTTGCTCGAGGTGGACGCTGGCGTAGGCTGCCAGTTCGCCGTCGACTTCGGCGAGCAAGGTGATCGTGTGTCCGCCCCGGATGTTATCGACCCAGCTCTGGACGACGGCGCGGTCGGTGATGTCGGTGCGGAGGAAGAGCAGGTCGTCGACGGGGAGGTTGCGGGCGAAGTCGATTATTTTGTCGAGGTCACCGGGTTCCATCACGCGGATGACGGCGTTGTGTCCGTCGCGCAGCTTGAGCTGGATAGGATAAGGGCGATTGGTTTTTATTTGTTCGGACATTGGTTTTTCCCCGAGTACCTCGAACTGAACTACCGTGCGCAATCGCTGCTGACGAGATTGCTCGTAAAGCAGTCGTAAGCCTTGCGCGGAACGTTATCCTTGATCAGAGCGGACGATCCGGCAAGCGCAGCGGCAAAAAATTCAGCTTGCGCTTTGGTGAGGATGGCTGCCAAACTTTGACGACCGCGGCACTGTCATTTCCAGGATTTTCTCGGCTGGACTTCGGGCACTAGCCAGGGGAATCCGGCTCGGAGGTGAATCGAATGGCCGAAAATTCCGCATTTCCATCGTCGTCCAGCTACCGGCTGTCCACGCAGGACGCGACGTTTATATATGGCGAATCGCAGAGCGGACCGCTGCATATCGGATCGATCGGACTGTTCGAAGGGCGGGTCGACTTTAACGGCCTGCTGGGGCATTTCGAGGAACGGATGCATCTGGTGCCGCGCTACCGTCAGCGGCTGATCGAAGTACCGCTGAACCTGGCGCATGCGATGATGGAGGACGACCCGGAGTTCGCGATCGAAAACCATGTGCATCTGCATGAGCTGCCTGACGCGATGGGCGAAGGCGACGCGCTCGCTGAGATGATGCGGGTGTATAAGAGTCCGCTCGACCGGAAGCATCCGCTGTGGGCGCTGCACGTGTTCCACAACCTGGACGGGAATCGCACGGCGCTCATGTGGAAGGTGCATCATTGTTTGGTCGACGGCGTGTCGGGGGTCGAGCTGCTGAAAGTGATGTACGACTTTCGCGCCGAGCCCGACGATGTGCCGCAGCCGCCGGAGCCGTGGGTGGCGGCCAAGCCGTCGAGCCTGATACGGCGAATGGCGGATGCGTTTCGGAATCAGATTCAAGGCGCGGTGAACGCGACGATCGACGCTGCGGTCGAGGCGATCGAGGATCCGGCGTCGGTGGCAGAGCGTGCGCGCCAGTTGGGCGAGGCGTCGCGGGTGATGACGGAGCTGGCGACTCGGCGAATCGTGCAGACGCCGTGGAATTCGACGCCGGTGACGCAGGACCGCATCGTGGCATGGACGCGGCAGACGTTCGCGGACTTTCGCGCGATCAGGACTGCCTTCGGCGGATCGGTCAACGATGTCGTACTGGCTATGTTGACGGAGGGGGCGGCGCGCTATTTGGCGCATCATGGGTACGCCGTTGAGGGACAGCAACTGTGTATCGGATGTCCGGTCAACGTGCGGCATCGCGACGAGAAGAGCTCGCTGGGGAATCGGGTGTCTATGATGTTCCCCACCGCGCCGGCGGCGCCGATGGATATCGTCGAGCGGCTGAAGTTGATTCACGAGGAGACTGAGCGAATCAAGTCTGCGGGGTCAGCGCAGGCTCTGGAAGCCATGATGGGGCTCGGCGATACGATTCCACCGAGTCTGATCGGGCCGGCCTCGCGCGCGGCGACGACGATGCTGGATGTCGGGGGACGGCTGGCGAAATGGACCGACTGGAAACCGCGGCCGGACGGCTTCGGCCTGCCGGCGTTCGGAATAAATTTTATCGCGACCAACGTGCCGGGCGTGCAGGTGCCGCAATATATTAACGGTCACGTGTGTTTGGACATGGTACCGTTGGTGCCGCTCGGCGCGACGATGGGGTATGCAGTCGCAATACTCAGTTACTATAAGAGTTTATACTTCGGAATGATGGCGGACCCGCGCGTGATGCCCGACGTGGCGCTGATGAAGGCCTTCGTCGACGACGCTTTCGCGGAGCTGAAGCGTCGATGCGTAGAGAAATCGATGGAGGCGTCGAGCGAGGAGCCGGAGAGGAAGAGCGCTAGCGGGGCTTAGGCGGGAGAAGAAGAAATTCACATTTAATGTGGAACCCGCGGTGGGTTCCACACCTCCTTCGGCAGGGGTGACCCCTGCACCCGGTATTAAGAAAGAAAGAGAATCGCGAAATGTCGAGGACGACATTTCGCTCCGAAGGGGTGGGAAGAGGCCAGTTCCCCTTCCCGTGCGGGAAGGGGTTAGGGGTTAGGTGCTTCCCGTGTACGTGGCTATCCACCAGGTGTTGCCGAAGGAGTCTTTAATGCCGGCGGCGCGTTCCTGGTAGGGTTTGTTTTCGGGGGCGGCTACCGATGTTGCGCCGGCGGAAAGGGCGCGCACGTACGCGTCGTCGACGTCTTCGACGTAGACATATATCGAAGAGGGCTTGGCGCTGGGATGGGGCGGGTCGGCTACTTCCATTACGACTATCGAGTCGCCGATTTTCGCCTCGACGTGGAAGCCTTTGCCGGCTTCGAGGTGCTCCAGTTCGACTGCCCCGAAGGCCCGCCTCACCAGTTCAAGCATATCGAGGCGGCCGTAGAGGTACGGGCGGACGGAGCCGACTCCGTGACGGATGTGCTTCGTGGCAAGATTCATGGCTATTCTCTCCGGCGAAAGTGTTGTATCCGTATCAACCCGCGCATCGTCCTACTAGTTACGGTCTCGCTACCGCGGGGCTTGGCTTTAGTCCGGCGCGGTTCATATTCTAATGGCCGGTTGCCAAGGCTCGCAGCTTGAATCTACAATTAGTGTCGGGAGATTAACGAATGGCCGATCCGCTTAGCTTCGATGCGCTGGCGAGCAGCGAACATGTGCTGTCCAG
>Ga0210391_10002508_pt1 | contig 15921 bp, 4 predicted proteins | sample IncBWC12OmetaG_FD_160573 | JGI IMG/M metagenome (GOLD analysis project Ga0210391, IMG submission 160573) | Forest soil microbial communities from Barre Woods Harvard Forest LTER site, Petersham, Massachusetts, United States - Inc-BW-C-12-O ... | reverse complement strand
CGATGCCAATTCGTATCGACGTGTCTCGCTGATCCCCGGCTCCATCCTGGGCGGCCGCTACAAAATTCTGAAAATGCTGGGCGAAGGCGGTATGGGCTCCGTCTTTAAGGCTCACGATGAAGAGGTTGACCGGATTGTGGCGCTGAAAGTGATTCGCCCCGAACTGGCCAGCAGCATGGATATTCTGCAGCGCTTCCGCCAGGAGTTGGTGCTCGCGCGGCAGATTACGCACCGCAACGTCGTCCGAATCTATGATCTCGCCATTACTGACGGAGTGCGCTTCATCAGTATGGAATACATCGAGGGGGAGGAACTCGGTGAGATTCTAAGAAATCACGGCAAGCTGCCTGCCAAGGAAGCCGCGGAAATCATGCTGCAAGTCTGCTACGGTTTGGCGGCTGCTCACGGGGCGGGTGTGGTTCATCGCGACCTGAAGCCACAGAACATTATGATCGATAAACAAGGCCGCGCGGCAGTGATGGATTTCGGCATTGCCAGCTCCCTGGAAACCGTGGCGCTTCTGGCGCAAGCATCGCCGGCCTCCATTGATGGACCCGCCAATCTTACGCGCATCGGTTCGCTGCTCGGCACGCCGCGATATATGTCACCGGAGCAGGCGCGAGCCGAAAAACTTGGCGTCCGATCGGATTTGTTTACGGTCGGTCTGATTCTGTACGAGCTGACGACTGGTCATTTACCGCCACGCCCCGCGGGGTTGAAAGATATGCTGGCGGAGCGCGGCATCAAACAACTCCCGCCCCCAATCGAAGCCGATCCGCAGATGCCCCGCGCCCTGAACGACATTATTACCCGCTGCATTCAACTGGATCCAGCCGAGCGGTATCAGTCGACGGAAGCGCTGATCCAAGATCTGGAAACCTGGCTGGGGATCAGAAAGCCTCATGCCAGCAATTGGAAGACGCTTTCTGCTCTGGCGGCATTGATCGTGCTGTTGGCTGGATCGCTGCTTTACAGTCTGCGCCCTAGCACACCTGCGGGGACGCATGCCCCGGTGAAGATTCTGGTTTCCGATTTCAGCAACCAGACCGGCAACCCGGTACTCGATGGCACGCTCGAACCGATGTTGAGCACTGCTCTGGAAGGCGCGTCCTTTATTACTACCTACAAGCGCGGCGACGCACGCAAAACGCTTTCGAAGCTCTCGGGTTCCACGAAACTTGACGAGAATTCGGCGCGTCTGATCGCGCAACGCGAAGGCGTGGGAGTGGTGGTGGCGGGCTCGATCCAGCGAGATGGAAGCAAGTACGCGGTTTCGGCCCGAGTTATCGATGCCAGAACCAACAAGGTGATCGACGGCGAAAGCGCTACCGCGTCCACCCCGGAGGAACTGAATCGCGCTGTCGCCCGTATTGCCGCTGGTTTCCGGAAGGCGCTCGGCGATGCCACGCCGAAATCCGCGCAGCTCGCCGCCGCCGAGACGTTTTCGTCGCAATCGCTCGAGGCCTCTCAGCAATACGCGCTCGCGCAGGAACTGCAATGGCAAGGCAAGTGGGATGCGGCGCTCGAAGCCTACCGACGCAGCACCGAATTGGATCCTGGGCTGGGACGCGCCTACGCGGGAATGGCCGTGATACTCGCCAACACCGGCCGGAAACAAGACGCGGAAAATAACTTTAAGCTGGCGATGTCAAAGATCGACCGCATGACGGACCGCGAGAAGTACCGCACCCGAGGCGCTTACTACTTGATGGAACGCGACTATGAGAAGGCGATCGAGCAGTTCAAAGCGCTGGAGAAGCAGTTTCCTGCGGATTCCGCCGGCATTGGTAACCTGGCGCTGGCCGATTTCTACGCCAGAAACATGACTGGAGCAGTGGAGGAAGAGCGCCGAGTGGTGGCCCTCTACCCGGACAACGTCCTGTATCTGAATAACTTTGGATTGTTCGCGATGTATGCCGGAGATTTTGATACCGCCATTCGCGAATCTGAGCGGCTGCTTAAACTGAACCCCGGTTTCGAAAAGGCATACATCTGCCTGGCAATATCACAGCTTGCTCAGGGCGACGAGACGGCTGCGGCAGAGACTTATAGAAAGGTTGCGCCGCTCAGCGCGTGGGGCGCTTCCGACTCCGCGGTTGGCCTGGCGGATATGGCGTTGTACCAGGGGCGTGCCGCGGATGCGCTTTCGATTCTCGAAGCAGCCGCGCGCGCCGACCTCGGTGCTAATGATGCTTCGAGGGCCGCCGCCAAGTACGTGATGCAGGCTCAGGCTTGGCTCATGAAAGGCCAGAGCACCAAGGCAGTCGCCGCCGCGGAGCGCGCATCGAACGCGAGTACGGATGAAAGTCTTCTCTATCCTGCGGCCATGATTTTTCTAGAGGCGGGAAACAGCGAGAAGGCTTTGGAGCTGAGCCAGAAGTTGAGCCAGCGTCTTGAGCCCGATCCCGGGGCTTACGCCAAGCTCATCGAGGCCGAAGTCCAGATGACGCGCAAGGATTATCGCGGCGCCGTGCGAACTTTTCAGGATGCGCAAAAGATCGCCGATACATGGCTCGGTCATTTCGGCTTGGGTCGCGCGTATTTGCAGGCTGGCGCGTTCACTGAAGCGGATACGGAATTCGACGCCTGCGTGAAACGGCGTGGTGAAGCAACCGCGGTTTTCCTGGATGACGAGCCCAGCTGGCGTTATTTTGCGCCTATGTATTACTACCAAGCTCGTGCGCGCGAAGGCTTGGGCAGCCCAGGCGCGACGGAGGCATACCAGTCCTATTTGAAGATTCGCGAAAAGAGCGCGAACGATCCCCTGGCTACGGACGCGAAAAAACGCCTCCGTTCGCTAGAAGCAAGCGGAAGCGCAGTTCGCTAAGCTCTTCGGCACACCCGCACTACCAGACGTCGATCACTCCGATATATCGCGTGGCGGTCGGCTGCCCGTTCGCCCAATATGCCGAAGAAAACAGGAAGCCGTAATCCTCGGCGAAATCGATCGCAATATAGTATCGGCCAGGCGTGTTGGGCACGCTGATGTTGACGCTGGCGCTACCTGAAGCAAAAGATCCACCGTTGTATGCGTAAGTTTGTGGGCTCGGGTCCGTGTTCAAACCAACCTGAAGTTGATCGATGCAACCTGGACACCCGGAGTCGTTAATCGTGTAGTTAAATGCTACGGTCACCGGATTCGGGCTGGTGCCGCCGCCTTCGATCTCGAGCACGTTACTGGCAGCCGCGAATGCGTTCGGATTGCCCGACGACACAACGACGCTTGAGAGAGTGGTGGCCCCGCCAAAGAACGTTGGGCTGGGCAGTGTATCCACCGACTCGAACACGATCGGGGCCGGGCTGGTTGGGAATGCAGGAATCGGCTGGCAGCTTTGGGTTGTGCCGTCGATGGCGATATCGTAGCGACCCGCCTGTGATGCGGCGGTAAGCGAATTTGGCACATTCTGGAATGTGCCGCAGAGCTGCGGAGCGGTACCAGTAAGTCCGAACAGCGCGTTCCCGCTGAAACCGGAATCCGCAGCGTAATTTCCGGGAAGGAAGGCGAAGCTCTGCCCGGTCGTAACCACACCTTGTTGATAGCCGCTTGGCGGAAGGTTCCCAACGCCGCCGGAGTTGACGTTGACTGTGCCGTTATTCTGGGTGTCCTGAGCTACGACTTGTAACGGCAGGGTAAACGCGGAGTTGCCCGAAGTGAACTGAATCAGGTAGGAAGCGCTGGAAATAGCTCCACTCAAGCACCCCGTCAACAGGTTGCCGCCAGCCGGAAGCGTGTAGGAGTAGGGAACATCGGTTTGCACGCCGGCCGATTGCGCCAGGGTCAGGGTGGTTGCCGAATTGATAGAGGCTACCGGGTAGGTTACGTTGTTAATCGTGATGGATGAAGGGGTAGGAGACAGGTAGAACTGGTCGTTCTGGCCTCCTTGATTACTGAACCAGGTAACACTCGTGCCGTTGGTACTGACCATGCCAGCCACTGTGACAGTGACCGCGGGGAGGAATGTCATCTCCCCGCTCAAGGCCCCAGGGGGGATCACGTTCCACGGTCCGACGGTGCCACTACTTAAATAGTACATAGGCGTGGTTGGATAGGGCATATAGCAATTGGCGTTACCGGCGTAACCCGTTGCCAAACCGACGGTGAGAGACAGAGTTGCGTTTGCGGTCAACGAACTCGCGTCCGTCACCGTGATCGGTACAGACCACATGCCCGCCTGGGCAGGCGTTCCCGAGATGCTGCCCGACGGACTTAGAGTCATGCCCGCGGGCAAAACACCATTAGGTCCAAGCGACCATGTATAGGGCGCGGTGCCGGAGGTTGCCGACAGGGTCAAGGGCGTGTAAGGCGAGTTGTATTGGCCATTGGGCAACGATGAAGTGCTGATCGCCACGCCTGCCGCGTTCACCAGCAGCGTGTAGGACGGCGACGCCGTGACGCCATTCGCGTCCCTGACCTTGATTGTTACGGGGAACGAACCAGCAACTGGAGGCGTACCGATGAGAGTCGCGCTCGTAGTATTGAACGTAAGCCAGGGCGGAAGCGATGCGGCGCTCCAGGTGAATGGCGCCGTTCCCGTTCCCGGGGTTACTGAGAATGTCTGCGAATATGCCGCGCTCTGCGTGGCCGCGGGCAAAGTGGCCGGCAAAATCACGGGCACAGGATTCACCACTAGTGTCAATGACTGTTGCGCAATGTCACCTGCCGCATCCTTAACCTGCACGGTGAAGGAAGAGGTTCCAGCAGTTCCGGTGAGCGTCCCAGAGAGCACGCCACCACCACTCAGCGCAATACCAGTCGGCGGTGTGCCGCTGACGAGCGACCAGGTGTAGGAACCGGAGCCGCCGGTAGCTTGCAGAGTCTGCGGCGGATAGGCGCCGGTGAGTGTTGCTTGCGGCAAAGCCTTAGTCAGAATCGTCAGCGTGACTGGAGGTTGCGTCTTGCCAGTATTCGCACCCTGTGCCACGACGATCGGGCTCGTTTGTGTGATGGGGTTGTAATCGAGTAAAGCCTGTGCGGGATTATTGGTTGTACTGTCAATGACGCGCAGCGTGATGTATGCGGTCTGGCCGGGAGCTAGAGCCAAGCCCGGAATAGTCGGATTGTCAGCTGCTGGTTGCAAAAGCTGGGACAGCGTAGCGAACGTAACGTTGGTGATATTTGCCACCGGAACGAAGTGCGATTGCGTGCTCAGGGTGCATCCCTGCGCGAGAGGGGTTGTGTAGTTCTGGTAGACGATCAACTGCAGGGCCACGCCCGGGGGCGGATTCTGGCCAGCCAGATTCACGGCGTACGCGCTGGAGGTGTTGCCCGTGTTCGTGACCGCCCAGGTGCCGTCTGTGATGGTGCCGTCCGAGAGATCGGTGTTGGCGATGTTGGGATTCGCGATGTTGGGGTTGGCGATATTCGGATTCGCAATGTTGGGATTCGCAATATTCGGGTTGGCAATGTTGGGATTTGCGATATTGGGATTCGCAATATTCGGGTTCGCGATATTCGGATTGGCAATGTTCGGATTCGCGATATTCGGGTTGGCGATGTTGGGAGTCGCGATGGTGGGAGTATAGGTCTCCATGGTCGCGATATTCGTGTCAGCGCTGGGCGGATTATTGGGGTCACCATTGATCGTGACTGCCCCTGTCTCTCCGTTGGATACCAGAGTACCGTTCAGCGCCGTCAGTTCCGCCACGCTTACGGTCACGGTCGCGTGCGCATTGGTGGAGGAGACGAAGAGGCCTCGGGACGTGCTCGATAGCGCTGGAACCTGCACCTCGATTTGAGTTAGCGGATAGTTTTGGCCGGCAACAGGAAATTGGAGAAAGGACGCCGCGCCCCCGCTTGGCTGGCCGTCGACCGTGACCTGGTAGTAGCGGGTCTGGTTCGTCGTGTTGGCCACAACAATTGCGAACTGGCGCTGGATCAGCTGGCCATTCGAGCCTGTTCCAAACTGTTTTGCATTCCCCGGGGCGCTGACCACCACACCCGGAGCAAGCTGTGCGGTATAGATGTTCTGGTTCCGGTCGCCGGTGTTGCCAGTCGTTGACTGGGTGCAAGCCGGACGCTGTTGCGTTGGATCGAAGATGCTGGTTGAGGAAGTGCCGTAAGTGGGCGGCGTGTAGTTGGCCCAGTTCCCGTCGGCCGGTGGAACCACGTCGCGATTATCGGCCCATACTACATGCGTGAAATCAGGATCGCTCGCCTCGTTATTAAATCGCCAGGTACCGTCCGAATTCGCGATGAACGTTGGCCCGGCAACGTCGATGTAATCCCCGAAAAATGGAAGCGTTCCGCTCTGGAACATGGGCAGGTTGGGAGGATCAACCTGTAGCTGCTGAATCTCCGGACTTGCTGGCACCGAGCCATAGGGGTAATCGGATACCGGTACGGAAGGAAAGAACGTTGGTGGATTGCCGGGCATTGCCTGCGCCGAGCGCACGTCGAGTGTTTGCCTGCGCGCATCCGATGAGTAAGGGGCTGTAGGATCCTGAATGTAGTTCCCGAATGCCGGAAAATCCGAGCCTCCCCCATCGTTCTCAAGTGTCTGGGAATATTGCCCGGAGACGCCCAGCGGAGTGTATATCGCGACCAGATCGTCATCGCGGAGGTCGTACCAGGCAACCGTCAGCTTGCCGGCAGAAAAGGCCATGGCAGGAATGATCTGGTGTCCGCGGTTGGACCACGGATCCACCGCCTGCGGCGCACTCCATTGCAGCGGCACATTCTTCGGATTCGATGTTGGCATGCCCGTCGCCACGATGACGCGAGCATCGCCTCCGGTGGTGCTGACGTTACCCACATCACGCTGCGACCACGCGACATAAACGTGGCTGGCCGCGTCCACCGCTATCGCAGGATAGTCGTTGGTGCGAAAAGAAACGGAAGTCTCGCCTTGATCGAACGGGTTGATATTTGCCACTAGCGTCGGCTTTGTGAAAGTGCTTCCTCCATCGAAGGAGGCGGCGTACATGATGGCGTCGGTCTGCGTCGGGTTTGTGGAAGCGAAGACGCGCCAGGTGATATACAGCGCGCCGGTGTTGGGATCGATGGCGAGAGCTGCTCCCTGGTTGGTCTTGGCCGTGCCGCTGATTTGCACGGGCCGCATCCAGGTGAGGCCACAGTCGATGGAACGGGAGTACAGGATCGCCGCATTGCCGTTGCTCTCATCGCCAGTAAACTGCGTCCAGGCGGCATACACCGTCCCCGCACGAAAGATCTGGGTATTTCTCAGTGGCAGAGCGGGGACGATGCAAGCTCCGGACCATGACCGTGGAATATCGACTGCAATCGAAGGCTTATCTTCGAAAAGATTCGACGTTCCGGTATCCACAACAGTGGTCCAGAGATACCGAATGGAATCGCCGCCCTCCAGATTGTTGTCGTCGGTGTAGGTAGCCACGAATACTTTGTTGGCGCCGCCCTCCTGACGATTGAACGCCAGACCGCTGTAGTAAAGCATGCCATTCGTGCCCGCCCGCACCGTGGGGTCGGCTCCAGCGCCCAAACCATGAATAGGAGATAATAATCCTCCCAGCGACCGATCCTGCGGGTATCCGGGAACCAGCGTGCTGGTCCATGTCTGACCGCCGTCGAACGATTTGAAGAGTCCGAGCCAGGCGTCGCCGGTCGGTTCGACCGCACCGTTAACTAGGGGAAGATCCACGGAGCGATAGTCGTTGGCGCCGGCAACCATGTGCAGCGGATTGCGCGACGAGACCGCCATCGAAGGCTCGTTCTGGCGCTGGAGAAAGGGATCGCCGCCAGGCCACGAGGTTCCCGTCACCATGTTCACGTTGCCCCCGACTTGCTGCGCGCATAGTGCGGAGACGGATACCAGAGACAACGCCAACAGTGACAATGCAAATCGAATGCCGGATCGTAAGGCCAAGGGATCCCCCGAAGGTTTTTAAGAGTGACACACACCGATCATCGAAAATATGCGCGGTTCGCACATTCCGGAATACCACTAAAGTGCTATCGCGTTGAACCTCCCCGCCCTGAAGGGCGGAGATTCCCAGACTACGCACAGCGCTACTCCGCTCACGTTGGTGTCTAGTGGCTCATTCCGAGCCGATATGTTGACTACTGCGTTGTGGTCTGCATTGTCCTGATACGCACAGAGCAGGCACGCAAGAAACGAATATCTTCTGCCGTCCTCGAGCCCCAATCTTCAGGTTTTCTTCAGGCGGTAGCCACTACAATTGTTTCTAAAGACTGCGGAAGGTGCAGATCGTCGCGGCACTGCTGAGCCAGTCAACCGGTAGATGCTAATACTCCGGCTGGCCTCCACATCGCCGGCCAGGGCAGGAACTTTGAGGACGAGCCCGGCAAATCGGTAGCAGAAACCTATCCTCTACGTACTGAGGTCTCCGCCTGAATGATGTCCGGTCGTGTTCTCTTCGTGTTTCTATTTAGTTGGGCCATTGCCGGACGCCTGCCGGCACAGTCTGCGGCCTCCCCGTCTCAGGCCGCTTCTTCACAGCCGTCGTCCGATTCCCGCACCATCGCGATAGCTGTTCCCAATGGCACTCCGCTGCAGATCGCCCTCGACAAGGAAGTACGCGTCCGAAAGGTTGGCGAGCCGATTTCAGGGCGCGTGGTGCAGCCCGTCTATGTCTTCGACCGTCTCGTCATTCCCGTCGGTACCGTAGCATCCGGCCAGATATCCTCTATTTTCCCCGTCCCAGGCCGAACGCGAGCACTAGACGCCTTGAATGCTAACTTCAGTCCCACACACAAGCTTGCCGTCGCATTCCATGAACTCGTTCTGCCCGATGGCCGTCACATCGACCTGCACGCAACCGTAGTTCCCGGGTCCGGACAGGTTATCCGGCTTGTTACCGCAGACGAGCACAAAAAGAACGTCGTGAAGGATGCCGCCGCCAAGAAAATGGCTCAGGCCCGCGCGCAGTGGAACGACGCCATGAAACAGGTGAAGTCGCCCGGCCGGATGCACCTCGTCGTGCGTTATGCCGTCGCGCAGCTTCCAGTGCATCCGCAATACCTCGATGCCGGGACCCTATACTCGGCAGAAGTGTCGCAGCCACTCGAGTTTGGAAGTGAATCCGTCTCCTCCAAAACTCTGTCGATGATCGGCATCGAGCCTCCGCCTGGAAGCCTTGTCCACGCCGTCCTCCTGACTCCGCTGAACTCGGCGAGGACGCAGAAGAGCGCCGACGTGGAGGCCGAACTCTCACAGCCGCTCGTCGACCAGGGACGGCTCATACTTCCCGCTGGAACTCACCTACGCGGCTCCGTTCTCCAGGTGCGGCCCGCCCGCCGTCTGCATCGCAACGGACAGCTGCGCATCGTCTTCCGCGAGGTCATCCTTCCCAATGGCTCCGTTCAGACCGTGGATACCAGCGTCCAGGGCATTCAGTCCGACTCGGCAGACAATGTTCAGCTCGATTCCGAAGGCGGCGCCAAATCGACTTCTTCAAAGACTCGATATGTCTCAACCGGCGCATCCGTAGGCCTGGCTCTGATCGGACAGGGCGGACGAAACGATGTCGGAGACGCAGGTCCGACTGCCGGCGGCGCGACCGGGTTCAAGCTCATCGGACTGATCGTGGGCATCGCCTTTCGCTCCCACACCTACGCCATCCTTATGAGCGCCTACGGTGGAAGCCGGTCCATCTATAACAACTTCCTTGGCAGAGGACGAGACATCGTCTTTCAGAAGGACACAATCATGGAGATCGGCTTCGGCAGCAGAACTTCGCTACCCATGCCGACTACGGCGCCCGGAGAAGTACGATGATGCGGGCGTCCACCCTGTCTGCGGCGTTCGCAATTGTCATTTTCTATTTCTACGCCGTCGGCGCACGCGCACGAGGTGGCGGGTCTCAACCTTTCCCGCCTCAGTTCAAACAACGGGTGACATTCGCTGCCCCCGCCACGCAACGCCAGCAGCCCGCGCCAAACTCCTCCGGCGGGTATACTCTGCACGTCGACGCTGATGAGGTCGTCCTGAACTGCACTGTGCTCGACAATAAAGGAGAACTCGTAAACGACCTGTCCAAGACCAACTTCAAAGTATTCGAGGACAAAACTCTCCAGCGTGTCATCTCCCTGCAGCATCAGGACACTCCTGTTTCCATCGGTTTGCTCGTCGATAACTCGGGTTCCATGCGCACCAAGCGGGCCGCAGTATCCTCGGCCGCACTCGATCTGGTGAAAGCTTCCAATCCACAAGATGAAACTTTCGTGATTAATTTCTCCGACCAGGCTTACCTCGATCAGGATTTCACCTCCGACCTCGGCGAATTACAAAACGGGCTTGCACATCTGAGCCTGTCCGGTGGTACCGCACTCTACGACACTGTCGTGACCGCCGCCGACAAGATAGAGCGATCCGCCAAGCGCCCCAGGAAGGTACTGATCCTTATTACCGATGGCGATGACAACGCTTCCAAGCTCACGCTGGATAACGCGATTCATCGCGTGCAGGACATGCAGGGGCCCATTATCTACTCCATCGGACTGATGTTTGGCGGTGGCGAAGCTCGGCATGCCAGGCGTGACCTGCGAGCCCTCTCGAGCGAGACAGGAGGAATCGCTTTTTTTCCCGGCTCGCTGAAGGATATCGATTCGGTCGCCGCCGAAGTTGCCCGCGATATTCGCAATCAGTACGCCATCGCATACCACTCCGCCCGAGCCTCGGTTGACGGCTATCATACGGTTAAGGTTGAGGCTCACGCCCAGGGACACAGCAAGCTTACCGTTTATACCCGGTCCGGCTATTTTTCGAGACAGTCTTCGTCCCCCAACCCAAAGACTGATATGAATTGACTTGCTGCCCACAACGGCGAAGTCAAACAAGCCATTCACCAACCAGTCGATGTGACTACCCCTGCACCCGAAAACGATGGCCGGAACGGTTACTGTTCATGATCCAGTTTTTGGCCATCCGGTCCGACCTGAATTTCCGAGTGCTTTTTCCCGGTTCCCAACCTGGGGCTCATACGCTACGATTTTGCGGTGCTTCATCAATGACTCAATCTTCGTGATCGCGGCTTCCCCAGCCAGCGCGCGGAGACTACCGAGCACACTCCCAGGCAGGGCGTCAGGTGGACATCCTCCTCTACTTCGAGAAGATTGCCTTGCGGGGTCGATCGTCAGATCTTTCGTATGACCAGCCACCATCGATTGGACTTCATACTCTAGGTTTCCTTTTTCGACATCCTTTGCATAACCAACAACCGTTGCGCCAGCACCTTGTGCATCAGCGGTTCTCTGTACGGGCTCAGAAAGATCGGATTTCGCAATCCGCTGTTCGCAATCGAGACACTCGCTATTGCCCTAAGGATAGTTGCCGTTAACCCATTCACTGATTTCATTTCACGCCCTCCTTGCCTCACACTATAAGGATGAAACCTGAAGGCTGACTTGAACCAGGATGAGGTCAATCTGGAAGGACCGATCGCTCGGAAGCGGCCATAAACGTCAGTGGGTTAAAATTTGGCGTATGCGAGTGCAAATGCGCGCCCGGCAGATTGCGAGAATCTGTGCAATGTGGATGCTGATCGCGCATTGGGTGGCCGCCCAGACGCCAGCGCCCCCCAATACTCCGCCTTCGAATGGCGAGGACCTACAGCTACACACCTACCTCGAGCATGCTGCGGAAGCGATGCACAAAGGCGACAACGCAGCCGCGGCGAAAGATCTCCGGCTCGCGTTAAAGATCGATCCGCATTCACTCGCCGCGCTGAACAATCTGGGAATTGTGCTGGCCCGGATGGGCAGACCTGCCGATGCGATTCCCTTATACGAAGAAGCGCTGAAACTCCACCCTGACGACCCTTCGACAAAACGCAACCTGGCCATCGCTGACTTTAAAGCCCAACGCTACTTGCCGGCGTGGCGGTTGCTTCGGCCGATGGTGACCACCTATCCAACCGATTTTCAGATTCTCGATTTGGCTGGCCTCTCGCTCTTTGCTCTTGATCGTTATCCCGAAGCGGCTGAATATCTGGAACGCGCGAACCACGTCGAGCCATCCGACATGGAGACCCTCGACATGCTCGGCAAGGCATATCTGCGGATGAAGGATTACAAGGCGCTTACCAGTGTTTTCGCCCGAATCATGCAAATCAATCCAAACTCGGCATCGGCTCACATCATGATGGGTACGGCCTATGATCAAATGTCGAATCGACCGGAGGCCGTCAAAGAGTATCAAGCGGCGGTAGAAGCAGACCCGAACTTCATGGGCGCGCATTCCGGCCTGGGCTTCGAGTATTGGCGACAGGGCGAAAGCGAACTCGCCGAGAAGGAGTTTCGGGCGGAACTGCAGCGCTTTCCGAGCGATCCTGTCTCGAACTGTATTCTCGGTTTGATCCTTCTGGAAAAATCCCGGCCGGCCGATGCCGAACCTCATTTTCGGGCCGCCCTGGCTGCGAATCCTCGGTACTCCGAGGCTCTGTTCGGTCTGGGAAAGGCAGAACTGGCGCTGCAGAATCCTCGCGCCGCGGTTGAGCCGCTTCGCAAAGCTATCCGGATTGATCCCAACTACTTCGAGGCCCACTTTGTTCTCGGCACCGCGTTGCGGCAGCTAGGACGGAGCCCGGAGGCAGCGAACGAACAGAAGATTGCGCTCGATATACAGGAGAAACGCAGGGCGGCAGCGATTAAAAAGAACGAGAGCCAGTGACGCGTTGCGCAAGAACATTTGATCCTTGCGGATTAGTCAGGAGAAAAAAGCGCACGCCGAGGCGTGCGCTTTTGGTAGATGGTTAGACGCCGGCTAGAAGTTGACCTTGGCGCCAATCTGCACGTTGCGCGGATCGTGCCATCCGTTGACCGTACCGAAGCTTGCCCCGTCGTCCACGTTTGTATCGACCGTCGAGGGATTGCCGTGGTTGAAGGTGTTGAAAGTCTCGAGACGTAGCTGCAGTGCGACCCGTTCGGCGAATCTTATGTTCTTGATCAGAGACATGTCCCAGACCTGCAATCCAGGCCCATAAATTGCGCCCACTGGGGATGTGCCGAAGTGCCCCACTGCGTCGGTGAACGCTGCCGTGTTGAAGAATCGTGCCGCAGTTTTCGGACCGCTGGCATCGCCGATCTGATCGGCGCGGACCTGAACCGTGCTGAGAGATCGCGTCATACCCAGGCCGCCAGGATAGAGTGGACAGGAAGTAGTGCTGGCGCTGATGACACAGGCACCAATCGAATAGGGAACGGTAACCGCAGCCAGCGGATCCGAGCTTTGAGTGATCGAAAGCGACTGGCCCGTCTGGATGGTGGTGATGCCAGAAATTTCCCACCCGCCGAGGACTTTGCCGACAAAGCCCTGCTGGTTCTTGTAGAACGGCAGATCGTATACATAGCTGGCGATGAACATCTGCGGAGTGTTCAGCGTAGATGGGCCGTAGCTTTGCCTGAAATCATATGTGTTATAGGTGGCCAAGTCGCGGTCTTGGGGGTTCGTCGTGAGCAGCCTCGACCAGGTGTAACCAAGTTCCACTGTTAGGCCCTTGCTGAAGCGGTGGTTCAATGAAGCCTGCAGGGAGTTGTAGTTGCTGGTGAAGACGGGGAGGCGATCCTTAATTGCCCCATATCCGGGGAAGGGCCGGATCGCGTTTACGTCGACACCGGGATTCGCCAAGCGCGCAGCCAGCGTGGGTTGATTGAATTCCACATCGCCCAGCAGATGCGTGCCCCTCGTACCCACATAGCCAATTTCCAGCACGGTGCCAGGCAAAATTTCGCGCTGCAGGGAAAGGTTGTAATCCATGTAGCTCGGCACCTTGAAGGTCGGAGTTCCGGTTGCGATCAAGCCGTTTGGACCGAGCGGCGGGCCAGCCACCTGTCCAGCAAGCGGGTGATCGAATAGATTCCCAGCGCTGCCGGGGTTGTTCACAGTCACGGTCTGGACCAATGGAGGATCGGTGAAGGCGTTCTGCTCCCAGATGCCATTCAAGCTGCGGTCGTAGAAGAGGCCGAAACCAGCGCGCACAGCCATCTTGCCATCTCCGCGCGGATCCCAGGCCAAACCCAGCCGTGGTCCCCAATTGTTGTTGGAGTTGGGATTAACCCGGCTTCCAAAGGGTGAGCAAGCTACCTGCGGTGCGATCGCTTGGGCCGTCGTGCAGGCCTTGCCGCTCGGAAAGATAAGCCCGTTGGCATAAGTTGCTGCGCTTATCGGGTTGCCGCTGGCCGTGAATCCGGTCATATTTCCAGCACTATTGATGAGAGCAGCATTGGCCGGATTGAACAGGAGGGGATCGAAGCTGTTCAGCGTGTTGTTGCTGTCGGTCGGCGATGGGAAGTAACTCCATCGCACGCCCGCGTTGATCGTCAGCCGCCGAGTGACCTTCCAGTCATCCTGGAGGTAAACTTCGAAGTTAGTGTAATTGAGGTGCGGTACTGTATCCTTGCTCGGTTGCGTATAGCTATCCGCTTGTCCCAGCAGAAAATTGGCAAACGCCGGGTTGCCGTTGGTGGGGCTGAAAGTGAATGTCGCGAAGCCGACGGCTGCGTTTTCCGTTTTCTGCATCCACATCGAGGTGAAGCCGGTGCGGATGGTGTGATTTCCATGCTGGATCGAAAGATTGTCGAAAATGTTCTTGTCGATGTTGCGCTCAAAGTAGGGGGCGCTTCCGTTGCCCAGACCGGTAAGCGCCGGAACCGCCTGTGTTCCTCCCGTGAAGCCCACATTCGGGGCACGGCCATTCGGATCCGTAAAGGCCGTATTGTTGGTGAGCTGGCTGAGAAAAGCCGGCGAGTTTGCGATTCCACTCAAAGTGGAATTGATCGCTCCCCACGCATCCACGTACTCAACCTCATTCACCACTTTGGGTGAGATCGTCATACTGGCATTCACCACCAGATTGCGGCCGGGCGCATTCACCGATGTGGTTTCTACTCCCGGATAGTTTCCGCCGCCCCATAGTGAGAAGGGCTCGTTCTGCGGGACGACGTCTTCCATGTAACGCCCGAAGACGCGGACCCTATCGCCGATGTTCTGATCGAGGCGAATAATGTCCTGGCGAAAGTTATTTAACTGGCTGTAGTTGGTGACCAACTGACCCGTCGAACTATTCGGCGGATTGTTCGCCATAAAAGCGTTAAGATACGCGGTGGCATTCTTGCTGTAACAGGTCGGACTGATTTTGGATACGCCGCCAGCGGTGGTGACGCAGCCCGCCGGCGCAACGTTAACCGGACTCGTGAACGAGCCGGCAAGTTCCGCTGCGGTTGGCACATTGATAATATTCAAGCCCGGCGTGCTGGCTTTGCGCCATTCCTCCGACCAGAAAAAGAAGGTCTTGTCCTTCTGCGGGTGGTAAAGCTTGGGAATGAACAGTGGGCCGCCGAGGGTAAACCCATAGTCGTTGTAGCGCTCGATGGGCACGGTATCCGCAGACGAGAGTGGCTGTCCGGCCGCAATGGAGGCCCGACCGCCAAAAGTATTCGCATTGTAGAAATTGTTGCGATTGAATTCGTAAGCGCTGCCATGCCAGGTATTCGTGCCCGACTTGGTTGCAACTACGATTTGACCGCCGCCGCTGCGCCCGAACGCCGCGTCATAGTTGCTGCGCTCCAGGGTGAACTCCTGGATGGCATCGATGCTCGGAGTATTCAGCAGCGTTCCGTTCGAACCGCTATCGTTGATGTCAGCCCCGTCCACCGTATAGTTGTTCGCTCCTGTGCGCGCTCCGTTCACCGAAATTGAAGTGTTGTTCGCCAAGCCAAAGCCGACTTTATCGGGCAATTGATTTGCAACACCGGGCTGCAACAGGATGAGTTGTTCGAAGTTGCGGTTGTTCAGCGCCAACTCTCGAACCTGCTCTCCGGTGACGGTCCCTGATTCCTCGGCGGTGGTTGTCTGAATCGCAACGTTTTCCGCTGTCACCTCGATGGTTGCGGTGGTTTTTCCGGTCACTAATCCCACATCAAGGGTGTGTTTTTCCGCGACGTTGAGAATTACGTCTTTAGCCACGAACGTTTGAAATCCAGGGTTC
>Ga0210391_10002507_pt1 | contig 15921 bp, 16 predicted proteins | sample IncBWC12OmetaG_FD_160573 | JGI IMG/M metagenome (GOLD analysis project Ga0210391, IMG submission 160573) | Forest soil microbial communities from Barre Woods Harvard Forest LTER site, Petersham, Massachusetts, United States - Inc-BW-C-12-O ... | reverse complement strand
GATTCGCGCGGGCAATGGCCTGATTCAGAAGATCGTTTCGACGTTCGCGGAGGGCGCGGCGGGCGAGGCGGTGGGCATGGTTGGCTCGACGGGCTATCTGGAAATTTCGGTGAACAAGGGTAATGCGGCGCGCTCGTTGGGAGTGGCGCGCGGATCGGAAGTGGCGGTTGAATTAGCGTGAGATAAGAAAGTGGCTAGTGGCTGGTGGCTGGTGGCTGGTGGCTAGAGAAATTCCTTCCTGATTGGAAACTCTCTACAGATTAGAGCTCTTCGCACCTGAAAACCTGAAGTCAAAGGCACACCGGCAAGATTCTCCGCGCAAATCGCGGAAGAGAAAGCCAGCCCGTGCTACTACCTGTTCGCCTACTGTTAGCGGAGGGCTTGAGCTGCGGCGGTCAGGAAGGAGCGCATGCGTGGATCGAGCCAGTCGCGGAGCGCGTCGCCCAGAAGATTGAAGGCCAGGACGGCGGTCATCACGGCCAGCGCGGGAAAAACGACGAGGTGCGGGGCGTCGAAGAGGTGGCCGCGCGCGTCGTTGAGCATGGCTCCCCAGCTCGGCATTGGCGCCAGGACGCCAACTCCGAGAAAACTTAACGTGGATTCAGCGAGGATCGCTCCGGCCATTCCTACGGTGGCCAGAATGAGGATAGGCTGCAGAATATTCGGCAGCACGTGGCGAAGCAGGATGCGAGCGTGCGACGCGCCGAGAGAGCGCGCCGCGAGCACGTATTCGAACTCTTTCACTTGTAGCGTTTGAGCGCGGGCTAGCCGCGCGTAGCCTGCCCAACCCGTGATAACGAGGGCCAGAATCACTTTGCCGATGCCTGGACCCATGAACGCCGCGAACGCAATCGCGAGCAGAATTCCAGGAAACGATAGAAACGCGTTAATGAAGAAGATGTTGTTGACGCGGTCGAACCAGCCCCCGAAATAACCCGCAGACGCACCGATGGCGAGGCCTACGAGGCCAGCCCCGAGCACCACGCAAATGCTCACGAGCATCGAAACGCGCGCGCCGTAGACGATGCGCGACCATACGTCGCGGCCGAGTTCGTCGGTGCCCATCCAGTGCGCGGCGGAAGGCGGCGAGAGCCGCGCGGGAAGATTCTGCGCGACCGGATCGTAGCGGGAGATCATCGGCGCAGCGAGCGCAACGAGGACAAGCAACAGCGTGAGCGCGAAGCCGACGCGGCCCGGTGCGCTGTGCTTCAGGAAATCGCGAAGCTCGCTCATTCGAACCTCACGCGCGGATCGACTACCACGTACACGACGTCAGTGAGGAGGTTGACGAAGACGTATGTGACGGCGATCAACAGGATGCAACCCTGCAGAAGCGGGTAATCGCGCGCGTTGATGGCTTGCACAGTAAGGCGGCCGATGCCAGGCCAGGAAAAAATCGTCTCGGTGACGATCGTACCGGCGAGCAGCGCGCCGAATTGAAGGCCGAGGATCGTGAGAATCGGAATCAGTGCGTTGCGGAAAGCGTGTTTGAAGAGGACGGCGGACTCGCTGAGGCCTTTTGCGCGAGCGGTGCGCACGTAATCGCTCGAAAGCTCTTCGATCACGGAGCTGCGCACCATGCGCGTGAGAATAGCGGCGAGCGCTGCGCCGAGCGTGAGCGCCGGAAGAACGAAGTGCGAAGGGCCGCCGCGTCCTGTAACGGGAAGCCAGCCAAGAATCACAGCGAAAACCAGCATCAATACAGGGCCGAGCGCGAAGTTAGGCACAGAGAGGCCAAAGAGCGTGAGGACGCCGACCGTCGTATCGGTGGCTGTGCCCCGCTCTTGCGCGGCGAGAATTCCGCCGAGGATGCCAATCAGAGCGCAGACGGCGAGCGCGACGATCGAAAGTTGAATCGTCGCCGAATAGTGTTCGGCAATGACGCGCGCTACAGGCTGCTGAAAGCGAAAGGACTGGCCGAGATCGCCGTGCACGATACCAACGATGTAGTGGAAATACTGAACTCGGACGGGTTGATCGAGGTTCAGCGCGTGGCGCAGTTGCTCAAGATCCTCCGCTCGGGCCCCTTCCCCGAGCATTTGCGCTACGGGATCGCCGGGCACGATATGAATCAGCAGAAAAACCATCGTGAGAATTAGCCAAAGCGCCGGCAGCGCAAGCAGCAATCGAACCCCAACGAAGCGCAGGATAGGCGGGACGTGGAGTTGGGCCATTACTTGGCCGAGCCTTTCGCTTTACGGGACTCGGCGTGCTCGCGGTCACGCTCGTGCGACTTCGAGCTACCGGACTTTGACGATGAAGACTTCGCGGAGACGTCTTCGTCCGCCTGAGCGCCTGAATCCGTCAACTCCAATTCTGCGTCCGCGGCCGCTCCCGCGATTTCCGTCGGCTCGACCAACATCGGCTGCGGCGGTGGTAAGCGTTTGATCTTCACGCGTGAGACGCGGCGCTTGTCCATTTCCACTACGGTGAAGCGGTAGCCTTCGTCTTCAAAACTTTCGCCGCCGCGCGGTATGAAGCCGAGACGGTTCAGAACGAATCCGCCGATCGTCTGGTAGGACGGATCCTCGGGTAGCGTGACGTTGTAACGTCCTTCGAGCTCGCGGATTTTTAGTGCCGCGTCAAAGACAACGCCGCCATCGGGAAGCTCGAGTGGGCGTTCCACCACGTCGAACTCGTCGTTAATCTCGCCGACCATTTGTTCGAGGATGTCTTCGAGCGTGACGAGGCCGAGAATGCTGCCGAACTCGTCAACGACCATTGCAAGCCCGGTGCGGCGGGAACGGAACTCCGCGAGCAGTTCGCTGACGGACTTTGATTCAGGAACAATTAATACGTCGCGAAGGAGTGAGCGGATGCTGAATTCGGGCACTGGCAAGTGATCCTCGATGCGGCGCGAGCGATCGAGAAGCACCCAGATCATGTCCTTGATGTGGACGAAGCCGAGGATGTGATCGAGCGATCCTTCGTAAATGGGAATGCGCGAGCGCTGGGTGGTGGCGAACATTCGCATCGCTTCGTCGACGGTGGCGACGCTGGAGAGGGCGTGAACGTCGGGACGCGGGATCATCACTTCGCGAACGGCGACTTCACCCATCTGCATCGCGGACTGTATGACTTTCACCTCGGCGGCGGGCAGGAGGCCGCGGTCATGGGCCTGCTGGATCATTACCTGGAGCTCTTCGGTGGAACGGGCCTGGGTGTGATCGTGCGGGGCGACGACGCCCAGGGCGCGAACGATTTTTTCAGCGGCACCGTCGAGAATTTTGATGGCCCAGCTGAAGGTGGTGAGAAACCATGAGAAGGGGCGTGCGATCAGGAGTGCTACGCGCTCGGCGCGCGCGAGGCTCAGCGATTTCGGGACGAGCTCGCCTAAGATGACCTGCAAAATCGTGAGCAGCGTGAAGGCGATGACGAGCGCAATGCCGTGGGTGACCATAGCAGCCCAGGGCTTCGAGAAGGACTGGACGAGCGGCGTGAGAATGCCGGCAAGCGTGATTTCGCCGAGATAGCCGAGCGAAAGGCTGGCGAGTGTAATTCCCACCTGCACACCGGAGACGACAAGGCTCAAGTCGCCGAGAAGCGATTCGACGATGCGGGCGCGAGCGTCGCCTTCCTCAACGAGCTGGCGGACGCGCGAGTGCCGGACGGCAACCAGGGAGAATTCGGCGGCGGAGAAGAACGCGTTGACGCTGACCAGAGCGAGCACCGCGAAGAGGTGGAGGGCGATCATGGGCGGCCCGCTTCCCGGCTACGGCGCGAGCGGCGCATCTGCCCGTGCAGGCCGGGATAGCGCGGCGCGCGGCGAGCCGGATGCGATGGGAGTACTAAGGAAGGGCCCATCTGCCACATTTTAGCAAGCGGAGGCACGTAGTCATAGCAGCGGTGCCGGCGGCGTTTCGCCACGCGAACCGTGCTGACGTGGGGCTATTTCGAAGATTTGTCCGCCGGCGAACCGGGTGAGAGTTGAATCGAGAGTCTGTCCGCAGCAATGGTTCCAGCTAAACCGTAAGACGGCGAAATCGAGAGCCGAAATTTACCATCTTCAATTTCAACATCGATACCGAATACGACGTTCTGGTGGCTGAAACCTGACAATTCAAGGTTGGCAACTTCGTCCAACACAAAGGTTACGACGACATGTTTGGCGAGAACGAAATAACCGCGTGCGTCGGTTTCTTTTGTCATCTCCCAAGTCGCGACAACAAGCGTCGATGGTTCTCTGCGGCGAAGATCGAGACGCACAATTTCCGCATCATGAAAGCTTGGCCAGTAGCCAAACCAATCGAAAAGCTCTCGCGCGCCGTCGATTGTCGCGAGTTCGCGAGGAAATTCCATGTCGATCCCTAATCCTGTGATTAACCGTCAACTGAGCTTTGCGAAATTATGCCACATCATTTGAACTTGCTTTGGATGCGTGTGACGGAGGGAGTAAGCTCGGGCGCGATGCCTGAGTTACCCGAAGTAGAGGCGGTGGTTCGCGCGTTGCGGCCACTCGTCGTAGGGCGAAAGATCACGAGCTGCCGGGTGCTGCACCCGATCGCGGTTCGGCCGTCGTCTGGGCACGGAGCGAAGCTGGCTGCCGCTCGTATCGAAAAGAGCCTGCGGGGGCGCAAGGTAACCGGGGTCACGCGCCTGGGGAAATTTCTGCTGATGCCGCTCGATCGCGGAATCGTGGCGATGCATTTCCGGCTGGACGGGCAGATGGTGTGGTTCGATTCGAAGGAAACGCGTGGGCACATCGACGTCGCGATCGGGTTCGGCAAGGGCACGCTGGGATTCGTCGACCGGAGGCATTTTGGGCGCGTGGAGTTCGAGGAGGACCCGGGCAAGATTGCGGGGCTCGCGAAGCTCGGCGTCGATCCTTTGTCGAAGGGTTTCACGCGCGAGAAATTCGCGCAGCTGCTGAGCAAGTCGACGCTACCGTTGAAGCTTTTTCTGCTTGATCAGAAGAAGGTGGCGGGCATTGGCAACATTTATTCGAACGAAGCGATGTGGCTTGCTCGGCTGAAACCGATGCGGCGAGCGCGCAGTCTGAGTCCGATCGAAGCGGCGCGACTGCACAAGAGCATTGGTGCCGTTCTGCGACGTGCGCTAAAATGCTGCCTTCACCCCGCGCCGAATTTTCGCGATCCGAATTGGTGGTTTCAGGGAATCGAAGATATCCTGAACGTATACGGGCGCGAGGGCAAGAAATGCCGTCGCAGCGACGGAACGATCCTGCGAACCGAGCAGGGCGGCCGATCGACTTTCTGGTGCAGAGGCTGCCAGAAGTAGCGCGGCATTTCGACCGATGCGTACCGAATGAGGAACGATGAATCCTGCTCCGAACAAAGCCGCCGCGGACCCGCCGAAGAAGGGCGACTTCGAAAAGTCGCTCGCGCGGCTGGAAGAAGTGGTGAAACGCCTGGAAAGCGCGGACCTCTCGCTCGACGAAGCGATGAAGTATTTCGAGGAAGGCGTGAAGCTTTCGCGCGAGTGCCAGAAGCAACTCGAAGAAGCGGAAGGCCGCGTGGAAATTCTGCTGAAGAAAACCGACGGCAAGGTGGTGGCGGAGCCGTTCGACGTGGAAGACGAGAAGTGAGCCGCGAGGCATCCTGCCGCGCGCGGAATTCGTAGCACAATTCAAACATCGGGAACCAATGAAGCTTCCAGAACAATTTGAGAAGGACCACGCAACCGTCGAAGCCACGCTGCAGCAAATCCTGCCGCCGGACTCGACGACGCCGAATTCGATTCACAAGGCGATGCGTTACAGCGTGTTCGCCGGCGGCAAACGCATCCGGCCGCTACTCTGCGTTTCGGCGGCGCGCGTTTTTTCGCCGAAGCCGGGGGCCGCAGTGCATGTGGGCTGCGCGCTGGAACTGATTCACACCTATTCGCTGATCCACGACGATCTGCCGGCACTGGACAACGACGACCTGCGGCGCGGGAAGCCGACTAATCACAAAGTGTTTGGCGAAGCGATGGCGATTCTGGCGGGTGATGCACTTTTGACGCTCGCGTTTCAGACGCTAGCAATGTCCGCAGTCGAGCCGCAGCGGCGGTTGACGCTGCTCGCGATGATCGCCGAAGCAGCGGGCACGAATCGCGGAATGATCGGCGGGCAGGTGGCGGATATCGAAGCCGAAGGCAAGGACTGCGACCACGCCACGCTCGAATACATTCACCGGTCGAAAACGGCAGCGCTGATTCGCGCGTCGATTGTGGCGGGCGGGATTGTGGGCGGCGCGGAGCGCGCGGACATCACGCGTCTGCTGAGTTTCGGCGAGAACATTGGATGGGCGTTTCAGGTGGTCGACGACATTCTGGACGTCGAGGAATCGTCGGCGACACTCGGCAAAACTGCTGGCAAGGACCAAAAGCAGAAGAAGGCCACATACCCGGCGCTGCACGGGATGGAAGTTTCGAAGGACATCGCGACGGAGCTCGAGACGAAGGCGTTGAAAGAACTCGACGCGTTTGGCGAGAGCGCAGAGAATCTGCGAACGCTCGCGAAATTCCTGGTGGCGCGCCGCGCATAGCGTTTCCCTACTATAGTTCGTTCCTCCCATGAGCAAGAGCGGCAAAGCGGAAGGCGCTGGCGGCGAGTCAGCGAGCGCGTCTACGTCTGGCAAACCGACAAAAACAAGACTGGATGTGCTGGTGTTCGAGCGCGGGCTTGCGCCGTCGCGGGAGCGTGCGCAGGCACTGCTGCTTGCGGGCAGCATCCTTGTGAACGGGCAGAAGGCGACGAAGCCCGGGACGCAGGTGGCGTCTGACGCGCGCGTGGAAATGATTGGCGAGCCCCAGAAATACGTTAGCCGGGGCGGACTGAAGCTGGAGGGCGCGCTCGAGGATTTCGGCGTTTCGCCGGAGGGGCGCGTGTGTCTCGACGTGGGCAGCTCGACGGGCGGTTTCACGGACTGCCTTCTACAACGCGGCGCGACGCGAGTGCATGCGGTGGACGTCTCGAATGATCAGCTGGATTGGAAACTGCGGCAGGACGCGCGGGTGACATTTATTGAGAAGAATGCGCGCTACCTGGAACCGGGCGACATTGCAGAGCGTGCGCAGCTGGCGGTAATGGACGTATCGTTTATCTCGGCTACGAAGGTGCTGCCAGCTTTGGTGGCGGCGGTCGCGCCGGGGGCGGAGATTCTGGTGCTGATCAAGCCACAATTCGAACTGGCTAAGCGCGAGGTCGGTAAAGGGGGAATCGTGAAGGACGCCGCACTCCATCAGAAAGCGATCGAAAGTGTGACGCACACCGCGTCGGGGCTCGGGCTTGAAATTCTCGGCGTAAAACCGAGCCACATTGCGGGAACCGAAGGCAATCAGGAGTTTTTCCTGCACGCCCGAGCCCGGTAGAGTAGAATTTCCCTCCTACGATGATCCGCACGACGGGAATTATCTGCAAACCCATCAAAGAGATGGTCTCCACGGTGGTTCCGCCGCTGATGGCGTGGCTTGCCGCACGGGGCGTGAGCTCGTACCTAGATCAGCAGACGGCGACAACGGTCGGCGCGCACGACCGCGGGCTGCGGCGCGACGAGATGGGCGGGAAGATCGACTGGCTCATCGTGCTCGGCGGCGATGGGACGTTGCTTTCGGCGGCGCGTGCGATGGGCGCGGACCAGGTGCCGATTCTTGCGGTGAACCTGGGCGGGCTTGGGTTTCTCACCAGCGTGACGCTCGAAGAGCTGTATTCCGTTTTGGAAAAGGTGCTCGACGGTAAAGCGAATCTGAGCGAGCGCATGATGCTGCAGGCCGAAATCCTGCATGAGGGTAAAACGACCGACAAACAGATCGCGCTGAACGACGCCGTGGCGAACAAGGCTGCGCTGGCGCGCATGCTTGATTTTGACGTGCACGTCGACGGGCATCACGTGGGGCGGTATCGGGCAGACGGTCTGATTGTGGCGACGCCAACGGGTTCGACGGCGTATTCACTCGCGGCGGGAGGACCGATCATTCATCCGGACCTCGACGCGTTTGTAATCACTCCGATTTGCCCACACATGTTGACCAACCGGCCGCTCGTGGTTCCGGATACCGCGCGTGTAGAACTCGACTTCGCCGTTTCGCACGAGCCGGTGTATCTAACAATGGATGGACAGATCGGATTTCAGCTCGACGCGAAAGACCGCGTTGTGATCACAAAGTCGTCGAACAAGGTGCAGGTGGTGAAGCCGACGACGATGACATACTACGAAATTCTGCGAAGCAAGCTGCGGTGGAGCGAGCGCTAAGGCTTGGACGCTGTGGCGTGATTGAAAGTGTGATTCCCTCCCGAGGTGTTTCGATGAAGGCCAAAGTATCCGCAATTTTGCTGGCAGTTGCATGCGCTCTATTGCTTGCGCCGCACGTGAACGCACAAGAGAACATTCCCGGTCCGCACGACTCGGACGTTCATCCGGCGCCGCCTCCGGCTGCCGTGGACTTCCCGATGCACGAGGGATGGGTGGACGCGCGCGGCGTGATGATCTACTACGAGACGGTCGGGCGCGGAGCGCCGATTGTGATCGTGCACGGTGGGCCCGGCGCAACGCACGACTATTTTCTGCCGTATCTTCTGCCGCTCGCGCGACGGAACAAACTCGTTTTCATCGATGAGCGCGGCTCGGGCAAATCGATGAAGCTCGAAGATCCGGCGGGCTATACCGTCGACAACATGGTCGAGGATGTGGAGGCGGTGCGCCAAGCGCTCGTGCTCGGCAAGATCACACTGTTGGGGCATTCGTATGGCGGTGTGCTGGCGCAGGCCTACGCGCTGAAGTATCAGCAAAACCTCACGCACCTGATTCTGTGCAGCACGTTCCCGAGCACGGCGGAAATGAATCAGATTTTCGTGAAGATCAAGCAGAACATGACGCCCGAACTGCGCGCGCGCATCGACGGACTTGAGAAGCAGGGTCTTTTCGGGCACGGGAAACCATGGGAGCAGGGTCGCTATCCGGACGACTACATGATTGCGGCGTGGGGCGAAGGCTACTTCCCGTACGTTTACGCGAATCGTCCCGACCCGAATTACGATCCGCTCGACGACGGCAAGATCGCGTGGGACGTCTATCGCGAGATGTGGGGTTCGGACGGCGAATTCGTGATCGATGGCAACTTGAAATCGGCGGAGTACGTAGACAAGCTTTCGACGATCAACGTGCCGACGCTGATTATCGTGGGCGATCACGACGAAGTCGACCAGTCGCTCTCGCAGCAGATGCACGAGAAGATCGAAGGCTCGCAGATCGTCGTGCTACCGAAGAGCGGGCACATGACGTTCATCGATCAGACGACGATGTTCAATGATGCGGTCCGCTCTTTCCTGTTTCCGCCGGCGACAGCTGTGGCGACTCCGGCGAAAAAATAGCGCTACTTTACTTTGAGGACGACGAGGGTGCGGTCGTCGGCGGGATGCTTGCCGCCGGAGTAGATGTCGACTTCTTCCAGGATTTTGTCGGCGAGGCCGTCCGCGCTGAGGTGGTGATGATTGGCGACGATTTCTGCGAGTCCGGTGTGACCGAGAAATTCTCCCGCGGCATCCTGCGCGTCTCCGATTCCGTCCGAGTGGAATACCACCACATCACCCGGATCGAGAATGAAGCTTCGCTGGTCGTACTCGGCATCTTCGAACATTCCCAGCGGAAATCCTGACAGATCGATCCGTTCGCATTTGCCGCCGTGGCATAGAAGAGGTTGTTCCTGACCGGCGTTCGCAACGCGCAATTTGCGCCGGCCGCGGTGCCATGTGGCGAAGCAAAGCGTCATGAAGCGGCCTTCGATGCGGCGCTCGCCGAGGAATCCATTGATGGCGCGAAGCATTTCCGCGGGTCGATGCTTTTGAGGCCCGAGGCTGCGCAGCGTGCCGATCGCCACCGCGCCGTAAAGAGCAGCAGCGCTTCCCTTCCCGGCGACGTCTCCTACAGCGACTCCCAGTTCCTGAGGCCCATAGCGAAGAAAGTCGTAGAGGTCGCCGCTCAATTCGCGCGAAGAAACGACGCGCGCGGCAATGTCGAGTCCGTATTCCGGTCCCGGCAAGCGTGGAAGGAGCGCGCCCTGAATCCGGCGAGCCGCGCTCAGATCGCGCTCCATGCGCGCTTCGTCGCGGGCAACTCGCTCGTAGAGGCGTGCATTTTCGATCGAAACCGCCAAGTGCGCCGCGAGAATCGAGAGTACCTGTACGTGGTCTGGGGTGAAGTAATTCAACTGCGGGCTCTCGAGATCCATCACGCCGACCACGCGGTCTTTTAGCAGCATGGGTACGGCCAATTCCGAACGCGTTTCCTGATTGATGAGCAGGTAGCGCGGGTCGAGCGTGACGTCTGGCACAACCACGGGACGTTTTAACGACGCGGCGGCGCCGACGATTCCTCCGTGCGCGGGAACGGCAAATTTCTCCTGTACGCGCTGGCCGAACTTCACCGTGACGCGATGGCGAAAGACATTGTCGGCTTCGTCGTACAGAAGGATCGAGAAAATCTGGTAGTCGATCAGGCGCTTAGTCAGCTCGGCGGCGCGGCGCAGAACTTCTTCGACCGATAGCGTGGAATTCGCTTCCCGTCCGACTTCGTTCAGCAGCAGGAGGGTCTCGGCCTGATTGCGTTCGTGCTCGAAGAGCTTGGCATTTTCGATGGCGGTGCCGATGCGTGCCGCGACGAGCGCAAGGATGTTCTGCTGGTCGGGCGTGAAGTAGTCGGGCTGGCTGCTCTCAATGTCGAGCACACCGACTACACGCCCCCGCACAACCAACGGGACGGCAAGTTCGGAGCGCACACCGTCAACGGCGTTCAAGTAGCGCGGGTCGCCCTGCACATTGCCGACGCGAATGGGAAGTCCGGTGGAGGCAGCGGCACCGATAATTCCGTCGCCCAGCGGAATTCGCCAGTGCTCGACCACTTCCGATTTGTGGCCGATGGCGAAGCGGAAGTAAAGCTGGTTGGTGCCCTCTTCGGGAAGAAGCACGGCGAAAATCTCGTAGTCGATAAGGCGCTTGATCTGCGCGGCGGCGGTGGCGAGGACTTCGTCGAGGTTCAGCGAGGCGTTGATTTCCTGGGTAATCTCGGCGAGGACGGCCAGCGTTTCCGCCGGCACATCGAATTTCGGATTGAGTTTCGCCGTGTTCATCATCGAGGAGGCCTCAGCCCCCGCTGAGGGTCGTTCATAACACATTCAGAAAGAAACAGTTACGCTGAACGCGCGTTTCGATGCGGACATTATAACAGGTGCTTGTGCGCGGGCTCGGGAGAGCGAGCAGGAAACTGAAAGTTTTTCACGCGACGTCAGTAGGAGTTTTTGGAGGGCGCGTCATTCCGCGATGGCGGCGCTGCTTGCCCTGATCGCGCTTCTTCGACGATTTTCACACCCGCGCTCGCGCCGATTCGCGTTGCCCCAGCCGCGACCATTGCACGCAGGTCGCCGAGCGTGCGGATGCCGCCTGACGCTTTCACGCCGAGCGCAGGTCCCACCGTTTGGCGCATCAACTTTACGTCTTCCACCGTTGCGCCGGCGGTGCTGAAGCCAGTGGATGTCTTCACGAAGTCGGCGCCGGCGGATTTGGCAATCTGTGAGGCCAGAACTTTTTCCTCTCGTGACAGCAGCGACGTTTCGATGATGACTTTGCAGATCGCACCGGCTTTGTGGGCGGCGTCCGCGATGACGCGAATATCACCCTCGACCACGTCGCGCTTGCCGGATTTCAGCGCGCCGATGTTGATGACTATGTCGATCTCTTTTGCGCCGTCCGCGATGGCTTCCTCGGTTTCGCATGCCTTTGCGACGGTGCTTGTGGCCCCGAGCGGAAAGCCAACGACGGTGCAAACTTTCGAATTCGATCCCTTGAGGAGCTTTGCAGCAAGTGGAACCCAGCATGGATTCACGCAGACCGACGCGAAGCCGTATTCGCGCGCTTCGGCGCAGAGCTTCCGAATTTCAGCCTCAGTAGCGTCCGCTTTTAGCAGCGTGTGGTCGATGAGGGCTGCGATTTCGGATGCAGACTGGGCCGTCATGACCTGTCCTCTGGCAGTGTTAGGACGCAGACGTCTTTCAAATTGCGATAGCGCTCGGCGTAGTCGAGACCGTAGCCGACGACGAACTCATTTGGAATTTTGAAGCCGACGTAGTCGCCCTTCACGGGTTTGATGCGCCGCGACGGCTTATCGAGCAGAGCCGCGATGCGGAGCGACTTCGGGCGGCGTTGCTGCAGTACGCGGAGCAGGTAGCTCAAGGTGAGGCCGGTGTCGAGAATGTCCTCGACGACGATCACGTGAAGGCCCTCGATGCTGCTTTCGAGATCTTTCAGCACGCGTACTTGGCCGGAGCTTTCTTTTTTCTTGCCGTAGCTGGAGACGGCCATGAAATCGATCGACGTTTCGAGATTAATCTCGCGCACGAGGTCGGAAAGAAAGATACAGGCGCCCTTGAGCACGCCGATCAGGTGCACGCGCTCGCCCTTGTAGTCGCGTGTGATTTGGTGCGCGACTTCGATCACGCGCTTGCGAATCGCCGAGCTGCGAATCAGGACTTTCAGTTTTTCGTTTTCGTGTGCGACGGGCATGTTTTGGGAAGGCGTACTGTAACGCGGGCGCGCGTCAATGACAAGACGTGCGAGGGGCATATTCGCAGACGCGGCGCGGTTCGATGCGAAACACCTAGCGCAGATAGCCCCAAGTGTGGAGGCGGTCGCTATCTTCCACCCAACGGTCGCCGATATCGGTGCGGTAATACATGTTTGGGATCATCACGTTTTTGATGCGCGAATAGGCTTGAGCTTGGGCCTGCTTCATCGTCTGGCCGGTGCCAGTGACGGTGAGTATCACGCCGGAAGTACCTGCGACGAGCCATTCGCCGCCGACGATCTTCACGTCTTCGATGTGGTATTCGTCGTTGGGCGGCTTTTTGAAAACGATGACGGCGTTTTTCGAGAACGAGTCGAATGTTTCGTCGTCGTCAAACGGAAACGGAGGCATGACGATGCGCACGCCGATCTGGAAGCCGCTGCGGACTTTCAGCTTGGGGTCGACGCCGCTCGCGAGGTCCCAGAAAAATTGGCCGATCGGCGTGATCATGCCGGCCTGCTGGATCATGATCGTCGGATAACCAAAGCGTGAGGTGAATTCGAGCGGGTAGATGCCAAGGTGGTTCACGATGCAGTTCAAATCGATGTAGCCGACGTAGCCTTCTTCCGCGAGCTTGGGCTCCATCTTCAGAAGCGTGCGGGTAAAGAGTTCGTTGGGCTCGCTCCAGAACATGGTGGTGCCCATCTCGCCGGTGGGCGGTCCGTTCTCGCCGGGAAAAAGTTTCTTGTGCTCGAAGTTGATGTTGATCGGGTAGACGAAGTTTTTGCCGTTGAAAAAGCCGCCGACGGCGACTTCGACACCGGTGACGCGCCGCTGGAGCTGGAAGATTTTGATCTCGTCGGAAAAGGCGCGCTTGTATGCCTCGAGCATGTGAATCACGTCGTGCCCGTCGTCTTCTTCGCCGACGAACAGGCGGCGCTTCACGTTTTGCGCCTCCCCGCTCGGCTTGATCACGTAACGCCCGGGATTTTCGGTGACGTGCTCGATCGCGGAATCGAAATTATCGAATTCCTTGTACATCAGGATGTTCACGCCGGCTTTCTTCAGTTCTTCCTGGCCGAACGAGCGATCGTCTTCCAGGCGGTCGGAGTAGGCCGTGCCGCCGACGACTTTCTTTCCCTGCTTGCGCAACTCGGCGGCTTTCTCGCCCTGACCGAGCGTGTCATCGAAGATGATGATGTCGGCCCAATCGACGTCCTTTTCCCAGTCTTTTGACTTGGCGACGAAGCCGTCGGCGATATCGCGCTCTTTCTTATCGCCGATGAAGTAGCGGACCTCGTTTCCTTCCTTGGCGACTTGCCAGGCGATGTCGCTGATCAAGCCTGTAAGCGACACGAAAAGAAAGTTGCGCTTCTCCATTCGAGTGGTTCTCCTCTTATGCGTGCAAGCGGCACACGGCGCAGTACATCGGAACGATAACAGATTCATACAAGTTTGTTACGGAAGCGTGAAAGCAGAGATGCCACATCCGGCACGGCTTGTGCGTGCGGCGTTATCGATTTGGCGCGTGGGCGGAACGACGTGGCACCGGTATTGCATCCGAGGTACCGGCTTCTTAGCTTTTGCTAAACTCGCGAGCAAATGTTCCGATGACTCATTTTGGAGCGCTCGATGTCCACATTCGACGACCCGGAAATCTACCGCACGGTGCTGGAAAGTCTCTCCACGGGCGTCTACTTAGTGGATGTGGAACGAAGAATCGTTTTTTGGAACGGCGGCGCCGAACGGATTACGGGGTATCTGGGGCAGGAAGTCGTCGGCCGCGTGTTTCGCGAAAACTTGCTGGCGGATCAGGAAGCGGAGCAGCCGATTGCGTCCGATGCGGCGCGCGCGCTCGAAACGGTATTGCGAGAAGGCCGATCGGTGATGGCCGAGGTGTCACTGCGCCATAAAGCCGGACACCGCATTCCAGTCAGGATGGAGGCGGTTCCGATCCGGAACAGTCATGGGTCGATTGTCGGCGCCGCGGAAAGTTTTTCGGCGACGATTACCGCGACCGAGGGCGAACGAAGGCAGCAGAAGCTTCAAGACTACGGTTATATCGACGAGGCGACGGGCGCGCCTTCGTCGGCCTACATGGAATCGCACTTGCGCGAAAGTTTGCTCACGTTTGGCGAGCTGCCGATTCCTTTCAGCATTCTTTGCATTGAGGCCGACGGGCTCGAGAAGCTACGAGCGAAGTATGGGCCCGCGGCGATTGTCACGATCCAGCGCGTGGTGACAGATTCGTTGGACAATGCGCTGCGGCCGACCGATTTTTTAGGTCAATGGGCGCGGCAACAGTTCCTCATGATTCTTAATGATTGCGGCGCACGCGAAATCGTCGCGGTGGCGGATCGGATGCGCGCGACCGTCAGGGCGTCGAGGCGCAAGTGGTGGGGTGATGAGATCGGCTTGACGGCTTCGTTTGGCGGGACGACCGTACGCACCGGCGACACGCTGAACACTATCGTAGAGCGGGCTGAACAGGCGCTAGGCGCGAGCATCAAAGGCGGCGGAAATCAGACGACGATCGTGCCGTAAGACGTGACTACAGAGTTCGCCGCATGGAGGACTGAGTTTCGATGTTTACGATCATTGGAATCCTGGTGGTGTTCGGCGCCGTGGTGGCCGGACACCTGATGGAGCACGGCAACATGCTCGTGCTCGTAGAGCCAGCCGAGCTGATCATCATCGGGGGAGCGGGGATTGGCACGATTCTGATCGCGAATCCCGTTCACATTCTGAAGAAGCTCACTGGCGGGATCACCGGAACGTTCAAAGGTTCAAGCTATACGCAGGAGCGGTACATGCAGACGCTGAAAATGATGTATGAGCTCTTTATGCGTGCGCGCAAGGATGGGCTGATGGCGCTTGAGACTGACAGCGACAATCCCGAACAGAGCGCGATTTTCTCGAAGTACCCGAATTTCTTGAAGGATCATCACGCGCTGGCGTGTGTGTGCGACTCGGTTCGAATGGCGTCGAGCGGAGGTATCGAGCCATTCGACGCCGACCAGATGATCGAGACCGACATGGATGTGCACCACCACGAAGCTGCGCAGCCAGTGACGGCGCTTTCCACGATGGCCGATTCCCTGCCAGGGCTTGGCATCGTCGCCGCGGTACTCGGCGTGGTGATTACGATGGGCGCTCTCGGCGGGCCGCGGAGGAAATTGGACACAAGGTTGCCGCGGCGCTGGTCGGCACGTTTCTGGGGATTCTACTTTGCTACGGCTTGATTGGACCAATCTCGCAAAACATGAATAAAGCCGCGGAAGACGAACACGCTTGCTACCAAGTGCTGCGCGTGATGATCGTCGCATTTATGAAAGGGACGGCGCCGAGCATGGCCGTTGAAATTGGGCGGCGCGCGATTCCCGGGCACGTGAGGCCGACGTTCCAGGCGGCGGAGATACGGATGAAG
>Ga0210391_10002506_pt1 | contig 15925 bp, 12 predicted proteins | sample IncBWC12OmetaG_FD_160573 | JGI IMG/M metagenome (GOLD analysis project Ga0210391, IMG submission 160573) | Forest soil microbial communities from Barre Woods Harvard Forest LTER site, Petersham, Massachusetts, United States - Inc-BW-C-12-O ... | reverse complement strand
CGGTGATGAGGCCCCGCCCCCTGGAAATCCTTTCCCCATCTGGAATCCGCCGATCGACGAGCTGGCCGGGGCGGCCCTCGTCAGCCCGGCGCGAGCCGTCAGTCACGGTTTGCGCTTCCGGTCGCTCGATCAGACCATCCGCGACACCCTTGCCTGGCAGAAGCAGCGCCCGGCAGCACAGCAGACCTTGAAGACGGGTCTGACGCCGCAGCGCGAGGCCGAGCTGGTGAAGTTATTGCGCAGTGCCTAGCGAGGGCTACTGCGCCGCCTTCTGCCGCTGTTTTGCCGCATCCTGATTCGCGCGGTGAATGACATACGCGCGAATCGCATCCGTCTGGCCGGATGAGTACTCGGGGGCGAAGCTCACCATGCCATGGCCCTCGAGGGCCCCCTCGCGGACGATGTTGTTCCAGATCTGCGGATCCGCGAGCGATGCGGAGTAGCGCAGGTCCGGAAGTACGCCGCCGCTGGTTGCACTGTCACCATGACAGACACCGCACGAGTGACTGAAGTACTGCTTGCCCTTGGCGACGACGCCGGCAGCGGCGAGGTCCGGGGGCGGCTGCAGGATTCGGGCGCTGGTCGGAGTGGCCTCGGGAACGTGGTCGGCGCCATTGAGCTTGAAGACCAGGAGCCGCGGCGTATTACCCTCGCTCGTGTGGGAGGCGAGGGCGATCTCACCGGCGGCGAGACCCACGGCGCCGCCCCAACCGAGGAGAATCGCCACGTATTGTTCGCCGTCGACCGCATAGGTCATCGGCGCGGCGAGGATTCCGGTGTGCACCGGCACCGACCACAATGACTGGCCGGTGGCGGCGCGGTAGGCGTTGAAATCTCCCATGGCGGTCCCTTCGAAGACCAGATCGCCGGCCGTCGCCAGTACGCCACCGTTCCAGGGATGATTCTGGGCAACCCGCCAGACTTCCCTTTGCGCGACCGGGTCCCAGGCGACCAGATGTCCCAGGGAGGCGGCGATGGCCGCGGCCTTGATCTTGTCGTCCTGCGGGAGACTGCCGGCATCAAAGTCGGCGCCCGTCTGCCAGGTCAGCGGATGGGTGGCGAAGTGCTTGTCGGGGAAATACGGGAACGACAGATCGGAGACCGGAATGTAGACCAGTCCGGTCGTTGGACTGAAGGCCATCGGTTGCCAATTGTGGGCGCCCCCGGGGCCGGGCGTGGACACCCAGGGCTTGCCGGTCTCGCCATAGCGCGACTGCGGATTCTCCAGCGGCCGTCCACTCACCGGATCGACACCGCTGGCCCAGTTCACTGCCGCGAACGGTTTCGCCGAAATGAACTGGCCGTTGGTGCGATCGACGACATAGAAGAAGCCATTCTTGGGCGCCTGCATGATCACTTGCCGCGGCCGGCCGTCGAGCGTCAGGCCCGCGAGAATCAGACTCTGGGTGGCCGTGAAGTCCCAACTCTCACCGGGCGTTTCCTGGAAATGCCACACATACTCGCCACTGTCCGGGCGCAAGGCGACGATCGAGGACAGGAACAGGTTGTCACCCCCGCCGGGAGAGCGGATGGCTCGGTTCCACGGCGCACCGTTGCCGACACCGATGTACAGCAGGTCGAGCTTCGGGTCATAGGCCATCGAGTCCCACACCGTCCCGCCGCCGCCGAGCTTCCACCACTGACCCTTCCAGGTCTGCGCCGCGGTCTTCAGAATCGGATTCTCGAAGGGCTTCGAGGGATCGCCGGGCACCGTGTAGAAACGCCAGACCTGGCGACCGGTTTCAGCGTCGTACGCCGTCACGTAGCCACGGGCGCCCAGTTCCGCGCCGCCGTTGCCGATCAGCACCTTGCCTTTGATGACCCGCGGCGCCCCGGTGATGGTGTAGCGCATGCCGGGATCGGTGGTCGCTACCGTCCACACCACCTGGCCCGTGCGCGCATCGAGCCCGATGAGGCGTCCATCGAGTGTGCCGACGTAAATCTTGCCGTTCCAGGCGGCGACGCCGCGATTCACCACATCGCAGCAGGCATTCACGGCGGTCTTGCCCGGAACCTTCGGGTCATAGGACCACAGCAGAGCCCCGGTCGCGGCATTGAAGGCGAACACCACGCTCCAGGAGCCGGTGACGTAGAGCGTGCCGTCGATGACCAACGGCGTGGCCTCATGGGCGCGCGGATCGGTCGGCAGGTCATAGTGCCAGGCGAGCTTCAGCTGCGAGACATTGCCGGCGTTGATCTGCTGCAGCGGACTGAAGCGCTGCTCATCGTAGGTGCGGCCGTAAGAGAGCCAGTTGTTCACATCCTGATTGGCCGCGACGAGCCTGGCTGCGTCGACCACCTTGGCAGTGGCCGCCGGGGGTGCGCCGGGCGCGGCGGGAGGCAAGTTCGAACCACACGCGGTAACCAGCACTACAGCGCAGGCGATGAACACACGTGCGACAGGCATCAATGAAGTCTCCCGGCGAGGACTGAAGCGCCGGCTATTCTATTGCTAGAGTACACTCGCCTTTCGAGATCTTCTTGGGTGACGGGGGAGGCGCGATGCGAGTGCGATACTGGGTGCCGCGTGGAATGTGGTTGCTGGCCGCCACCAGCCTGGCTTTCCGTTTCCATATAGTGCATGCCCAGCAGGCCCCCTTGGGGATCGAGGCGGTCCCCCTCACTCAGCCCGAGTATGTTTTCGATACCGCGGAGCAGCACAAGGTGCGCGTGGTCGTCGTCGTTCACGGCCTGCGTCACCCCTTCGCCGTGGCACCGCTGCCCTCGGGTGATGCGCTGGTGGCCGAGCGTGGCGCGGGCCTGCGCCTGGTTCACAACGCCGCCGGTGTTGGTCCCGCACAACTGGATCCTGCGCCGATCGACGGCCTGCCGGCCCCGCCGCCGTACCGCAATGGCGGTCTGCAGGATGTGGCCCTGCATCCGGACTTTGCGCATAACCACCTCGTCTACTTCACGTTCAACCAGGCGGGTAATCCGCCGCCCGCGGACGCCAAGGCGCCGGTGCGTCCGGAGAGCCGGATCTCCTTGTTCCGCGGCGAGCTCGCCGGTCATTCATTGACCCACGTGCAGCAGCTCTTCAGCGGCGGTTCCGGCAGCACCAGTGGTTCGCGGCTGGCCTTCGATGGGCACGGCATGCTCTACATGACCACCGGCGGACCCTTCGATGATGCTCCACAACGTCTCGATACCGTCTATGGCAAGGTGCTGCGGCTGAATGATGACGGCAGCATCCCCAGGGACAATCCGTTCGTCGGCCGCGCCGGCGCGCGTGGCGAGATTTTCTCCATGGGCCACCGCGATCATCTGGGTCTGACGGTGAGCCCCGGCGGCGTGGTGATGAACGCCGAGGAAGGTCCCAATGGCGGCGATGAGCTCAATGTGATTCTGTCCGGGCACAACTACGGCTGGCCCAAGGTCAGCTTCGGTCGCGATTATGCCGGTCCGCGCATTTCCGAGTCCCCGGTGGCGGACGGTATCGATCAGCCGCTGGTGGTGTGGTTGCCATCGATTGCACCGGGTGGCCTGACCTTCTACACCGGCAATAAATTTCCCGCCTGGACGGGCAATGTCTTCGTGACCAGTGCGCGGCGCGGGGAAATACCGCGTACCGGCGGCCTCGAGCGGGTCGTCTTCAACGCGAAGCTCGAAGAGCTGCGCCGCGAAACGCTGTTCACCGAACTGCATCAGCGCTTCCGCGACGTGCGCCAGGGGCCCGATGGACTGCTGTACGCCGTCACGGATGAGGATGATGCCGCGCTGTTGCGCCTCGAGCCGGCGCCGGGCGCGACGGCCGTTGCCGCGGTCGCCGAAGTGCAGGCTCCCGAGCCGCAGATTCGTCTGACCCCCGAGGACATCCAGGCGCTGGCGCAGAAGAATCCGCCGCGCCCCGGACTCGCCTCCGTTACCTTGAATGGCGACTCCACCAAGCCCGGTGTCTACAGCGTCCAGGTCACCTTGCCGGCGCACACCACGGTGCCCCCCCATACTCACCGCGACAACCGCACGGTGTACGTCGTTTCCGGAACTCTCTATGTCGGATATGGGGAGAAGCGCGATCCCGGCGCACTCAAGACGCTGCCGCCGGGCAGCTACTACACCGAACCGGCCCTGACCGCGCACTACACCGAAACCCACGACGATCCGGTCGTGATCGTGATTACCGGCCTTGGCCCGAGCGACACGCATTTGTTGAGCGCGCCGGCCAAATAGGGTCGGAGTTCGCGGTTGAGTGAATCCCCGACCGGTGCCGTTTTCCTAAGCTACGCCAAGCAGGATGGCGAGGCGGCGCGCCGTGTCTGTGCGGCGCTTCAGTCGGCCGGCATCGAGGTCTGGTTCGACCAGGCCGACCTGCGCGGCGGGGATGTCTGGGATCAGAAGATCCGTCAGCAGATCCGGGACTGCGCCCTGTTCGTGCCCATCATCTCCCATGCGACCCAGGAGCGACTGGAAGGCTATTTTCGCCGTGAGTGGCGCCTGGCCGTCGACCGCACGCACGACATGGCCTCGCGGATGGCCTTTCTGGTACCGGTCGTCATTGACGATACGGCCGAACGCGAGGCCGAGGTGCCGGACGAGTTTCGCAAGGTGCAGTGGACACACCTTCCCGATGGCGAGGCCGCGGCTGCCTTCGCACAGCGGGTATCGGCGTTGTTGGCCGCGCGGAGCGCGCCGAATCGACCGATTCGCACGCCACAACCTGCCGCGATCCACGCGGCCCCCGTCCCGCGGCCCCGCACTTCGCCCCAGCGTCCGTGGATCATGGCGCTGCTTGCCGTGGCGGTGATCGCGGCGCTCGGCGTCGGTTATCTGGGCTGGCGTCGGGGTGCGGCACCCGCACCGGGCGCACCGAGTAGCACAACCGCCATCCCCGACAAGTCCGTCGCGGTATTGCCCTTTGTGAACATGAGTTCGGATAAGGAGCAGGAGTACTTCTCGGACGGACTGTCGGACGAACTCATTCAGATGCTGGGGAATGTGCCTGATCTGCGCGTGCCGGGCCGCACCTCCTCGTTCTATTTCAAGGGCCGGAACGAGACCATCGAGACGATATCGAAGCAGCTGCGGGTGGCGAATCTGCTCGAGGGCAGCGTCCGAAAATCCGGCGATCGACTGCGCGTGACCGCGGATCTGGTGCGGGCCGACAGTGGCTACCACCTGTGGTCCGAGACCTTTGATCGCGATGCGAAGGACATCTTCAAGGTGCAGGACGAGATTGCCGCCGCGGTGGTCAGTGCGCTGCAGGCGAAGCTGGTACCGACCTCTGACATCGCATCGCGCCGCACCTCGAGCACCGCAGCGTACGATCAATATCTGCTCGCAAATCAAATGCTGGTGATCGCCGGAGGTATCGAAAGCTCGCAACCGGCGCTTGAGGCCCTGCACAAAGCAATCGATCTCGATCCGAACTACGCCGCGGCCTATGCTCTGCTGGCGCATGTGGATAGTTTCATAGCGGATCGAACCGGCAATGCCGCGCAACTGCAGTTGGCGCGCGCCGAGGCAGAAAAGGCCATTTCGCTGGCGCCGAATGAGGCTGATGGCTACATCGCGCGCGCCCATCTGCGCAGCGCCTTCGGCTGGGATTGGGCGGGCGCGCAGGCGGATGTGGAGCAGGCGCTTGCCCTCAGCCCGGGCGACGGGGCGGCCCGGCTCGCCTACGTCGATGTGTTGGCAACTGCCGGTCGGCATCAGGAAGCGATTGCCGAAAGCAGAAAGGTCATCGCGGCCGATCCCCTTTCGGGTAGCGGCTATAGGCTGCTCGGCGAGGAGCTATTGGCGATCGGCGATGCAGCGGGCGCCGAGGCCGCCTTTCAAAGAGGATTGCAGATACATCCGGAAAGCGTCAGTGCGCAATGGGATGTCGCCGAGGTTCTCCTGTTCCAGGGGCGTGCCGCTGAGGCGCTCACGGCGTTCACCAGGATCAATGATCCCGCCCGCCAATTGCGCGGCGTCGCCCTGGCGCAGCACTCGCTGGGGCATGCACAGGAAGCACAACAGGCTCTCGATCAAATGATCGCCAACTACGCCCAGGTCGAGGCATTTCAGATCGCTGAAACCTACGCCTGGCGCGGTGAGAAGGATAAGGCGTTCGCTTGGCTGGAGCGGGCCTACCGACAACACGACGCCGGTCTCTCGGAACTCAAGTACCGCGCGCTCATTCTCAAGCTCCGTGATGATCCGCGTTATACGGCGCTGCTGCGCAAGATGAACCTGCCGGCTTAGTCCTATTGGCGGCGTGTCGTCAGCCGCGGCAACACGAGCAGCGCGACGATGACGAGAACCACGAGCACGCCAACCGCGATCGCAGGCAGCATCCACGGCGAGGAGCGATGAAACTGCGCGGCGATCGGATGCGCCAGCATCATTCCCAAAGCGCTCGCGCACAGGCAGATCACGCACAGCACGATGGTCCGGCGCAGGCGTGGCGTCGAGTCGGTGCTGCTCGGTCCCGCCATCACCGGATCAGATCACACTCAGATGGCCTGGTTGATGATCTTGGACTGCGTGAACTCCTCCAGCCCTTCCTGACCCATCTCGGCACCGAAGCCGGACTGCTTGGCGCCACCGAACGGCACGTCCACCGGCAGATCCAAGTGCTTGTTCACCCAGACGGTGCCCGAATCGATGCGCAGCGCGGTCTCATAGGCACGCTTGTCGTCAGAGGACCACACGGTGCCGCCCAGTCCGTATTCACTGTTGTTGATGCGGGCAATCGCATCGTCCAGGTTCTTGTAGCGCAGCACCGGCAGAACCGGGCCGAACTGCTCTTCCTTGACCAGGCGGGTGTCATCGGCAATGTCGCGCACGATCGTCGGGCGCACGAAGTAGCCGCGGCCGCTGTGCGGCTTGCCGCCGGCAATGATCTTGCCGTGCTTGCGCGCATCCTCGATGTACTCGTTGACCTTCTTGAACTGCGTGGCGTTCTGCACCGGACCGTACTGGGTGTTCGGGTCCATGCCATCGCCCACCACGGCCGCTTCGGCCAGCTTCGCGAGCTCGGCGCACACGGCGTCATACATCGAGTCCGGCACATAGGCGCGCTTGATCGCCAGGCACACCTGGCCACTGTTGACCATCGAGCCGGCGAAGAGGCTCGCGGCCGCCTTCTTCGGGTCCAGGTCATCCAGCACCAGGGCCGCATCGTTGCCGCCGAGTTCCAGGGTCACGCGCTTGATGGTGGCCGCGACACTCGCCATGACTTTCTTGCCGGTGGCCGTGGAGCCGGTGAAGGCGACCTTGGCGACATCCGGGTGCGAGGTCAGTGAGTTGCCGAGGTCGTTGATGTCGGTGATGACGTTGACGACACCGGCGGGGAATACCTTGGCGCACAGCTCGCCGAGCCGCAGTGTCGACAGCGGGGTCGTCGGGGCGGGCTTCACCACCACCGTGTCACCGGCGAGGAGTGCGGGGGCGAGCTTGATCATCAGCAGGATGACCGGGAAATTCCACGGAGTGATGGCGGCCACGACGCCGAGCGGTACCTGATGCTGCACGATGCGTGAGCCGTCGCCCTCCTTGAGGACCTTGGACGGCAGATCCATGGCCGCGAAGGTCTGGATCATGTGGATCGCACCACCGATTTCATACTTGGCGGCGCCCAGGGGCTTGCCCTGTTCCTGGGTCAGGACGCGGGCGATGTCATCCATGTTGGCGCCGATCGCCTCGGCGAACTGCAGCAGCAGCCGGCGGCGCTCGGCAATCGGTGTGGCGGCCCAGGCCGGGAAGGCGGCCTTGGCGGCGGCGACCGCCTGGTTCAGCTGATTGAGATCCGCGCGCGGGCAGGCGGCCAGCAGATCCTCCGTGGCGGGGTTGATGACGTCGAAGGTCGATGCGCCGGGCACCAGTCGACCATTGATAAGCAGGTTGAATTCGGAAGCCGGGTAGGTCTGCAGCTGGGCATTCATGGGCGCTCTCCGTGGGAAACGCCCGTGAGACGGGCGCAATGTCGGCCGAAATATACCCCAATTCGAGGGTGAAAATTCAGGGCTCGTGCGGGGCGGGCACCGCAGCTCCTGCGTCAAATGCAACCCATTGATATTAAAGCACGTATTGCCTTCGAGGCCGGGCTGTCCAAACTGGCGCGGAAGGGCAACCTGCGCGACCCCTAACGTGGCGCATCTCACGTTGTGGCGCTTTGAAAATCTTATGTAGCGGGGTCTCGGCTATCCTAGCAACCGATCTCATCAGGCGAGGGGGCGGGTGAGTGCCGTTTCGCATTCCAAGTCCCGTGGAGGAAGTCCCCCGTGAATGGCATGGCCCCGAGCGAGACCCCTATGGAAGAGCATCCGGTAACGCCGCGCGAGAAGGCGCTGAAGGTCAACCTGGATCCCGGCTGCTACGGCAGTTTCGCCGAAATCGGCGCCGGTCAGGAGGTCGTGCGCTGGTTCTTCCGGGCCGGTGGCGCCGCCGGGACCATCTCCAAGAGTATTTCGGCCTACGACATGAAGGTGTCGGACGCCATTTACGGGCCGTGCGCGCGCTACGTTTGTCGTGAGCGCCTGCAGTCCATGCTCGATTACGAACAGCGGCTCAACATCGAGCGGCTGGTCGCCGGCCGCGGCACGACCACGGCGTTCTTCACCTTCGCCGATACGGTTTCGGCGCGCAGTTTCCGCGGCAACAACGAATGTCACGGCTGGCTCGGCATCAAGTTCCAGCCGCGACCCATGGCCGACAGCAGCCAGATCATCATCCATGTGCGCATGCTGGACGTGGAGAACGCCCTGCAGCAGGAGGCGCTGGGGATCGTCGGCCTCAACCTCATCTACGGCGCGCAGTATTTCAGCGAGGATCCGGATCGCCTGGTCGAATCGCTGCTCGACGGCCTCACGACCGACCGCATCGAGATCGATCTCATCGAATTCTCCGGTCCGGAATTCAAGACCGTCGACAACCGCGTGATGAGCCTGCGCCTGGTGCAGCTCGGGCTGACCGGCGCGGCGATGTTCTCCAGCGACGGCAAGGTGCTGCAGCCCTCCGAAGTGCTGCACAAGAAACCGGTGCTGGTGGAGCGCGGGCGATTTCGTCCGGTCACCTACGTGAACCTGGATCTGGCGCGCTCGGCGCTGCGGGCCTTCGAGGCTGAGGGCGATGACGTTCAGCCCGGCGAGACCATCTCGCTCATGGAGATCACCATGAGCAGCCTCACCAGTGACGGTACCGTGGATCTGCGGGACTTCATCAGTCGCGCCGAGGTCCTGGCGGCGACCGGCTGCACCGTGATGATCTCGGACTTCGCCGAGTACTATCGCCTGGCGGCCTATCTGTTTCGCTACACCTCGCGGCGCATCGGGCTTGCAATGGGCGCCATGAACCTGGAAGCCATTTTCGATGAGGCGTACTACACCCGGCTCGATGGCGGCATTCTGGAAAGCTTCGGGCGGCTGTTCCGCAACAACCTGCGGTTATACATATATCCCTACATGGATCAGAAGACCGGCAAGCTGGTTACCGTCCATGATGTGGATGTGGGGGAATCCCTGCGCCAGCTCTACGGGTACCTGCTGTCGCGGCGCTGCATCGTCCAGCTCGAGGATGCCAACCAGACCTACCTCAGCATCTATTCGCCCGACGTGCTGCGCAAGATCAACTCCGGCAACACCGAATGGGAAAGCATGGTGCCGCCCGAAGTCGCCCAAGCCATCAAATCCCGCGGTCTGTTCGGCTATCAATAGCGAACTGCGAGGGCCTCAGGTATAACGGCTTCAGTCACGTCGGGGGCCGTTGATGAAGCTACTGCATACCATGGTGCGCGTAGGTGACCTGCCCAGGTCGATCGATTTCTATACCAACGTCCTGGGCATGAAACTGCTGCGGACCACCGATGTCCCCGCGCACCAATACAAGCTGGCGTTCGTCGGCTACGGCGCCGGCAATGCCGACGGCTCGGCCGAAATCGAGCTCACCTACAACTACGGCGTGCCCGGCTATGATCAGGGCACCGCCTTCGGGCACTTCGCCATCGGGGTCACGAGCGTCGCCGCGACCTGTGAGCGCATTCGCGCCGCCGGCGGTACGGTCACGCGCGAGCCCGGCCCGGTCAAGGGCGGCACCACTGTCATTGCCTTTGTCCAGGATCCCGACGGCTACAAAATCGAGCTCATTGAACGACCGTCACTGGACTGAGTCGAATTCACGAGGGGGGTCGGGTCGGATGCTAAGCCAATACCGGCGGGTGATCGTACTGATCGCCGCAGTCATCGCCTTCTGTCCGGCGCCGGGGCAGTCGCAGAATCTGATCAGCTGCAAGACCAGAGCCTGTTACGAGCATCTGGTCGATGACTACCTGGCCGCGCTCGTGGCCCATGATCCCAGCCGCATTGCCTTCGCGCCGAATGCGCGATTGGTCGAGAACATCAGGGCCACGAAGATCGGCGATGGGCTGTGGAAGACGGCTACCGCCGTGCCCGCGAGGTTCAAAATCTACGTGCCCGATCCGGTGTCCGGCCAGATCGGCTTCATGGGCGTCATGCAGGAGGGGGGCAAGCCGATTCTGCTGGGCCTGCGACTCCAGGTGTTCGAGGGACAGGTGATCCAGGCCGAACATGTCATTGCCCGCGACCTCAACGAGCAGAGCCTCGCCAACCTGCAGGTCGTCCGGCCGGTCTTTTCGAAAGTGATCCCGGAAGCCATGCGCATGCCGCGCTACGAGATCAAGGGCATCGCCTATTCCTACTACGACGCGCTGGATTTCAATGATGGCGAGCTGGCGCCGATGGCGCGCGACTGCGAGCGCCACGAGAACGGCCGCGAATCAAGCGGCAGCCGCGCGCCCGTCACCGACCAGACTCCCAAGCCCAATTACAGCGCGATGGACTGCACCCGGCAGTTCAGCACCGGCATGATGGCCTACATCGACAATATCGATAACATCCGGGTGGTGGCGGTGGATCCGACGACCGGTCTGGCCTTCGGCCTCTCACACTTCCATCACAGCATGAAGAACCACGTGTTCCCGATCAAAGGCGTGCCGGGCGTCACCCAGCGCGAGGTGGCCAGTCAGCCCTTTGACCTGCCGGCGGCACACATTTTCAAAATCAGCGGCGGCAGGATCCACCAGATCGAAGCCATGGGTTTCGTTGCGCCCTACAATTCTGCGTCGGGGTGGTAGCAGGCGATACACTGACCGCCATGGGTACCGCAGAACCTCTGCCACTGCTCGCGGGCGTTGAATTGGGTGGCACCAAGTGCATCTGCATACTCGGCACCGGACCTTCTGACATTCGCGCGCAGGTCGAGCTGCCGACCGGCACGCCGGCGAGCACCTTGCAGGCCATTGCCGGGGTGCTCGATGACTGGCGTGCCCGGAGCCTTGATTTTACGGCAATCGGTCTCGCCGCCTTCGGCCCCTTGAATCTGCGTAGTGACTCGCCGCGATTCGGCTGGATAGCACGCACCGTAAAACCTGGGTGGTCCGACACTGAGCTCGTGGGCCATTTTGCGCGGCGCTACCGGGTGCCGATCGGCATCGATACCGACGTCAACGGCGCGGCGCGGGCCGAGGGGCGCTGGGGAGGCGCGCGGGATTTGAACGATTTCGCCTACGTCACCGTGGGCACCGGGATCGGCGCCGGCGTGATCATCAACGGGCGATCCATCGCCGGCGCCAATCACACCGAGGTCGGGCATATCCGCATCGCACGCCTGGCGCAGGACGAGTTCGCCGGAGTCTGTCCGTTTCACGGTGACTGCCTCGAGGGTCTGGCCTCAGGCCCCGCCATCGCAGCCCGTGCGCGGCGCGATCCAGCGCAGCTGGCGCCCGATGATCCAATCTGGGGCTATGTGGCCCATGCACTGGCGCAGCTGTGCCAGACCGTGGTACTGACGAGTGGTCCGCGTCGGATCTTCCTGGGCGGCGGCGTCATGGTTGGCCAGCCGCAGCTCTTTGCGCTGATCCGGGAGCATCTGCAGCGCAGTCTCAATGGCTATCTGGCGAACGATGAAATCGGATGCGACATAGATCGATTCATCGTTCCTCCGGTGCTGGGGGCTGCGGTGGGTCCGCTCGGCGCACTCGCGGTCGCGGCTGCCAAAATGGTAAAAGAGCTCTGATGAACGACAAATCGAGTCTCGCCCAAGCGCGTCAGATGCACGGACGCCTGGTGAGCTGGCTGATCGATGATGCCTACCCCGTGTGGGCCACGGCCGGCTTCGATGCCGTGCATCGCACCTTCAATGAACGATTGATCCCGGGCGCCGCGATTCCCGATGAGCCGCGTCGCGCCCGCGTGCAGACACGCCAGGTCTACGCCTATGCGCGGGCCGGCAATCTGGGGTGGCGCGGTGAGGCGCGGCCGCTGGTCGAGGCGGGGCTGAGCTTCTTCATTCGCCACTACCTGCGCAAGGATGGTCTGTTTCACACCCTGGTCGCGCACGATGGCAAAGTCCGCGACGATCGCGCGCTGCTCTATGATCAGGCGTTCGCACTGCTGGCGCTCGCCAGCGCCCAGGAAGTGCTGGGTGCGGCGCCCGATATCGTCAGTCGCGGCGTGCAGCTGCGCACCCGGCTGCTGCAGCAGATGCACCGCGCCGGTGGTGGCTTCGACTCCGGCATTCCGGATCGGACACCGCTGTTGTCGAACCCCCATATGCATCTGTTTGAAGCGGCCCTCGCCTGGAAGGCCGTTTCGGACGATCCGGCCTGGCGCGCCCTGGCGGATGAAGTCTGCGGTATCGCCCTGAAGTATTTCATCGATCCGGGCACGGGAGCACTGGCGGAGGTATTCGATGAGAACTGGGGGGTCCTGCCCGAGTCGACGCCGGGCCAGGCGATCGAACCCGGACACCAATTCGAATGGGCGTGGCTGCTGCTGTGTCAGGACTCAACGCCGGGCAGCCGCACGCGGAGGGCGGCGGTGCGCCTGTTCGACATTGGCGAAAATCACGGTGTGAAAGGGGGCATTGCGATCAATGCCCTGGGCATGGACCTGCGCATGAAGGATCCGGCGGCGCGGCTGTGGCCGCAGACCGAGCGCCTGAAGGCAGCCTCGCGTCTGGGAGCGCTGACCGCCGATGAGCGTTATTGGCGAAGTGCGCTCGGCGCTGCGCAGGGCTTGTGGCGGTTCCTCGATCACGGGGCGCGGGGCCTGTGGTACGACAAGATCGATCGCGAGGGAAAGTTCGTCGCCGAACCGTCCCCCGCGAGCAGCTTCTACCACATCATCTGCGCGATCGCCGAATTCGGCGAGGCGCTGCAGCGCGCTGCCTAGGGCTTGCCGACCTCGACCGCGGTCGCGACGAAGGGCTTCACCGGTGGCGGCGGGGCTGAGGAGCCGGGCCGGCGCATCATGCCGCTGAGCTGGCCTTCACAGACGTAGGCCGTCGTGCCCACCACCGTGACCGCGACCGGGCCATCCGGATAGCCCTGCTTGATCAGATCGACCTTGCCGTTGTTGCCGGTGAAGGTGACCTTCTCGAGCTTGCCACCGTCACCGCCCTCGACGATCAGTACCGCAGATCTGCCGAAGCTGCGCATGCCATCCGGACGCGAGATCGGACGATCCAGCGTGATTTCCACCGGCTTGCCCGCCGCGCCATCCTTGCCGATTTCGACGCTGAACAGTTTGCTGGCGATCAGTTCGTTGACGATGACGCGGCGGCCGAGCACCGAAATGCCATCGACTGCGCCGCCCTTCGCACCCAGGCCCCCGTCGGCACCGGCCCAGACTTCAAGCGCCGTGGCGCCTTTCTTCAGCACCTCGACCTGCATGTTGTTGGTATCGGTGGCGAAGGTCAGACCATCGGGGGTGGTCGCGATGTCGTTGCAGAGCGCGCCGGCGGTGAGGAACGGATAGTGTCCCTTCGGAGCGCCGGTCTTCAGGTCGAACGCATACAGCGTGGCCGGCGGGCCGCCCGGAGGCCCGAGCAGATTGGAGCAGGCCCACAGCGTGTTGGTCTTGTTGTCGGCATACAGGCCGAAGGTGCTCTGCACGCCGTCCGTGCCCGGCTGCACGAAGGCTTCCGCCTTGTCCGAGCCCGGCGCGGCCCGATAGATCATCTTGTTGCCGATGCTGCCGAAGTAGACCGAGCCGTCCGCAGCGGAGGTCATGCTCTCCGGAAAGACCTTCTCGCCATCGACCGTGATGGTCTGCGGCAAAGCGGCGTGCGCCATGGTGGCCACCGTGGCGGCGGCGAGGGTGGCCGCCAGCGCACTGACTTTGGTGCTTGTCCTGTTCATGAGTTCGATCCTCTCAATGTTTGTAGGCAATGCGGTAGACGACATTGGCGCCATCATCGCTGAGCAACAGCGAGCCGTCCTTGTTGACCAGCAGGCCGACCGGCCGGCCCCAGGCGTTGCCATCATCAACGATGAAGCCGACCAGGAAGTCATCGTATTCACCGGTCGGCACGCCGTTCTTCATGCGTACCCGAACCACCTTGTGGCCCGTGCGGAAGGCACGGTTCCAGGAGCCGTGGAAGGTCGTGAACGCGTCGCCCACGTATTCCTTGGGGAAGGCCGAGGCACCGTCGGTCGCGGTGTAGAACACCAGACCCAGTGAGGCCGAGTGGGCCTGGTAGGGCACATCCGGCGAGGTGACCTTGCCGGCCAGATCCGGCCGCTCACCGGCGTGGCGCGGATCCTCGTGGTTGCCCATGTAGTACCACGGCCAGCCATACCATTTGCCTTCCTGGACTCGCGTCGAGTAGTCGGGCACCAGGTCATCACCCAGCATGTCGCGCTCATTGGTGGTGCACCACAGCGCGCCACTGCCCGGCTGCACCGTGAGACTGACGCAATTGCGGATGCCGCTCGCGTAGACCTTGCCCGGCGCCTTCGAACCCACATCGAAGACCAGCACGTTGGCCCGATTCTCTTCGTTACCCCAGGCCGCGCCGAGCCCATGCGCGGCTTCCCACGCCCTGATCTCATCGGCTGTCTTCTTCGGCATGTCCTCGGCGACGTTGGACTGCGAACCCACCGAGACATACATCTTCTTCAGATCCAATGAGAAGGCGACATCGCGCGTGAAGTGGCCGCCGCCGGCCACCGGCGACAGCTGCGGCACCACGACCTCGGGCACGGCGCTGGCCTGTGAGTCACCGGTCTTGTACGCATAGCGCACCAGGCGGTTGGTTTCCGCCACGTACAGCCACTGCGGATTGCTGGCATTCGGATAGAACGCCAGACCGTACGGCAGGTTCAGACCCTGCGCGAAAGTGGTGATTGTTTCCACGTGCGTGCCGTCGGCTGACGGATGCATCACCGAGACCTTGCTGTTCTGCGGCTCGGAAATGAGGATGTCGCCATTCGCCGCCAGCAGCATCTTGCGGGCCGAGGGCACATCGCTTGCGAACACCGTCATTTCAAAGCCCGGTGGCAGCTTGACCGCGGCGCCCGCGGGCTTGGGCACGAACTTCGGAAACTTCGCCGACGACGGGGTATCGAACGGCGCGGGCAGTTTCGCCAGATCGATGCGATGGACCCGACCCGGCGTGTCGTTCTTCCAATCATCAAAGCCCTTCACCGGTTTGTTCGATCCCGGCGGCATGGGCGGTGGTCCACCCGGGCCTGCAAAATTCGGCGTCGTGGATTTGAACGTGCCTGCCTTGACCGCCTGGAAGTAGGCAATCAGGTTGGCACGCTCATTGTTGTCGGGGACGGGAATCACCATGGCCGAGCCTGGGACCACGGTCGTCGGTGACGTCAGGAATCGGTTGAGCGTTGCCGCATCCCAGGTAAGACCGGAGGCCTTGAGCGCGGCGGTGTACCCGAAGGCAGAATTGCTGGCTGAATGGCGGCCAAAGACGCCGTTCAGATTGGGGCCCTGGGCGCCGCCGTTGTCACCCGGCTCGGCGCTGTGGCACAAGGCGCACTGAGCGCGGAACACGGCCTTGCCGGCGTTGGCGTCGGCACCAAAGACGGGTGCGGCGCACATCAGCCCGGCAAGCAATGCTGCCGTCGTTATCGATCGCATGTAGTCCCCCTGCGGACAGTAGATGAACGTTTGAGACCTGTGGCCTCGTT
>Ga0210391_10002505_pt1 | contig 15936 bp, 15 predicted proteins | sample IncBWC12OmetaG_FD_160573 | JGI IMG/M metagenome (GOLD analysis project Ga0210391, IMG submission 160573) | Forest soil microbial communities from Barre Woods Harvard Forest LTER site, Petersham, Massachusetts, United States - Inc-BW-C-12-O ... | reverse complement strand
TTCCCAACCCTCCTGCGGGGGGGTAAGAAGGCCAGTCGAAGACTACGACTTTGATAGGCGGGAGGTGGAAGCGCAGTAATGCGTGTAGCTAACCCGTACTAATCGGCCGTTCGGCTTAACCATAAACTTTACCCAACGCTTCTCTGCCCTTCGGGGCCGGTCGCTTGGGAAATGGTAAGCGCGCTTTTCTACATTGCAATACAGTCGGTAGAAAAATTGCGGTTGCATTGTCTAGCTTCCATCAGTTGGTAATTTTAGAACCAACGAGATTTTTTACGCCTGCTGCACCATCGCATGCGTTTCGAGTTTCCTGGTGGTCTTACCGCAAGGGTCACACCCGTTCCCATCCCGAACACGGAAGTTAAGCCTTGCCGGGCCGATGATACTGCGCTGGAAACGACGCGGGAACGTAGGTCACCGCCAGGGATTACATTACAAAAGGCCGCAACGCCTCACAGCGTTCGCGGCCTTTTTTGTTTTCCCACTCGATTTTCGCTAGACTCGCCCCTGCCGTGACTCGGTCCGACAAACTCATCGATCAGATTCTCCGCGGATCTTCCGACCGCAACATTCCCTTTGCTGGGATGCGCCGATTGCTCGCGAAAATCGGCTTCCAAGAGTGAATCAAAGGCAGCCATCACATTTTCACGCGCGACGGCGTCCCCGAAATCCTGAATTTGCAGGCGAAGGGATCGAAGTGCAAACCGTATCAGGTCAAGCAGGTGCGCCATGTTATTATTGCCTATCGATTGGCGGGAGAACTCGATGCCTAAGTATGAAGTCATCCTCTACTGGAGCGTCAGGGACAAGGCGTTCGTCGCGGAAGTTCCTGAGCTCGCGGGCTGCGCCGCCGATGGACAAACCTATCAAGCAGCCCTCGCCAACGCCGAAGTGGTGATTCGCGAATGGATCGACACCGCGAAATCACTCGGACGATCGATTCCCGAACCCAAAGGCCGTTTGGTTTTCGCTTAGCCTCGTCTCAGCTCGATCGCCCACCGAAATGCCGAGTCAGACGCATCACTTCCTGGCGACGATCTACAAAATCTGGGTCATGCGACATGTCGATGTCCCTGATGACGTCGCTGTGGCGTTGATCGCGGAGATGCGACGCGCAAGCCGCACAGGCCGTGCCGCAGCCTCGAAGAACGCTCCACCGAAGCACATTCCCGTCATCGCCACCGTAAATCGCAAATCTGTGCAGACGACGCTCGTGCCCGCTGGCGCCGGCCGATACCGCCTGACGCTCAATACCGCTCTGCGCAAAGCCGGCCGCGCCGACACAGGCGAGGTCATTGGCGTCACACTCGCCTACGATCCCAACTCCCGCGACGTCGACGCCCCGCCCGAATATCGCGCGGCGCTCAAACGCAACGCCCTCGCCAGGAAAGAATTCGACCGTCTGCCGCCCGGCCACAAGCGCCAGCTTCTCTCCTACTATCTGAAAACGAAGTCTCCGACGGCCCGTGCTCGCGCCATCGACAAAACAATCGACCACCTCCGTGAACGCGCCCTCCTCCGCAGCAAGCCCGCTCCGCCCAAGAAAGCAGCTCGCAAAAAGAGATAGCCACGTCTGTCCCGCCACTTCGGCGTCCTCGTCATTTACACCCGCTTAACCCGAACGAACACGTGCCCCGTCTAAATTTCTGCGTTATCGTATTCGCCCGAACCGATGCTTGGCCGCAACATCCACCATACCGAACCCATACTCCTCCTGCTCTTGGTGTGCGTGGTCATCCTCGCCGCCTTCGCCAAGCGCTACAAGATGCCGTACCCTATCGTCCTCGTCGTCGCCGGCTCGCTGCTCGGCTTCCTGCCGCGCATGCCGCACGTGCAGCTCAACCCGAACTTGGTCTTCCTGCTTTTCCTCCCACCGCTTCTTTTCGCGGCCGCGTTTCAAACGTCCTGGCGCGACTTCCGATTCAACCTCGCCAGCATCTCGATGCTCGCGATCGGCCTCGTCACGTTCACCGTCTTTGGCGTCGCGCTCTCCACGCACTGGCTCATCCCGAGTTTCGACTGGCACACCGGCCTCGTCCTCGGCGCCGTCGTCTGTACGACCGACGCGATCGCCGCCACATCCATCGCCGACCGCGTCGGCCTTCCACGCCGCACGCGCGACGTGATCGAGGGCGAAAGCCTCGTCAACGATGCGAGCGGCCTTCTCGCACTGCAGATCGCACTTTCCGTCCTGCTCACCGATCATCCGACGCCGTTTCTGATGAGCCTCCGCATGCTCCTCTACTTGATCGTCAGCAGCACGGTGATTGGCCTCGTACTCGGCAAACTCGTGGCGTGGGCGGAAACCAAAGTCGACGACGCGCCAATCGAAATCACGATCAGTCTGATGACGCCGTACTTCGCCTACCTTGCGGGCGAAAGCGCGCACTCCTCCGGCGTGCTCACCACCGTGGTGGCCGGCCTTTACCTCGGCCACCACAGCTCGATGTACTTCTCCACAAAAGCGCGTATCGAATCCGGCGCAGTGTGGGAAACGCTCAGCTTCGTTTTCAACGGCATCGTTTTCATCCTGCTCGGTCTGCAGCTCCCGTACATCATGAGCGACGTGCGCGCGCTCGGCCTTCGCGCCTGGTTTCGCACCGGCGTCGAGTTCAGCCTCATCGTGATCGTGCTGCGGCTTGTCTGGGTGTATCCCGGCGGCTGGACGGCCAACTGGATTCGTCGCCGCATTCTGAAGCAGCCCATTCCGTTTCCAGATCCGCGCCTGCTTTTTGTGATCGGCTGGTCGGGGATGCGCGGCGTAGTCGCGCTGGCCGCGGCGGTCTCGCTTCCCATTACGTTGAGCGACGGTTCGCCGTTCCCGGAACGCTCAATCATCATCTTTCTCACGTTTTGTCTAATCTTCGCGACGCTCGTCGGCCAGGGCCTCACGTTGCCGTTCATCATTCGCAAACTCGGGCTCGCGAATCCGGTCCAGGTCGATCCTGAAGAGCAACGGGCGCGCTATCAGATTATTGAAGCTGCGCTCGCTTATCTCGAGCACGCCAAGGATTCCGACGACGCAAAATTTGCCTCCGTCTATGACGATTTGATCCGCGTGCAACAGCACCGTATCAATCTGCTTCCCGGCAAGCAGAGCGCGGACACCGGCTATACCATGGATCATTACAAGCGCTTCGTGGAGGCTTCGCGCAACGTGCGCAACCTCCAGCGCGCCGCGCTTCTGAATCTTCGCAATTTGAATGAAATCAACGACGACGTTTTGCGGCGTCTCGAACAGGAACTCGACATCGCTGAAATTCGCTACGCCACGGTCGGGTGAGGGTCCAATGAAAACTTCGCACCGTCTCTCGTTCGCAGTCGTGGCAATCAGCGTGGCGCTCAGCTCCGCTCAAGCTCAAGCACAACCGCCCCAAAGTGCGGCGGCGAAATCGCAGTCGGCAAAGCCCTCCTCCTCCACCGGCCCCGCATGCGCGCAAGTTCTGCAGATGTCGTCCAGCGACTGGGTCGCGCAATACACCAAAGACCACAGCGCCAGCCCGGACGACACCGTCGCCGCCATCGCCACCTACGCAAAATGCTATGACGCGCGTTCCAGCCGCCTCGCCGCGTCTTTGGGAAAAACAGGCAAGGGTCCGCTCATGGGCGCGAACGGCAATTTCCGCGACTTCCAGGCCGCGCTCAAAGATTTCTCCGCCAAAGCTCTCGCGGACACGATTCCGCCCGCCGATCCCGTAAAGTCGGCGTACGCGTCGCTCTACGCGCTTCAATTCCGGTACGAGTTTCTTCAGGGCTATACGACCAAGAAGGACGCGCAAAGCGGCACGCTCACTCCCGATCAGGACGACGAAATGGCCAAAGCGAAAAATCGCTTCGGCGAATTGCTCGGGCTTTTGAAAATGGACCAATTCCATGAAGTCCACCTGGCCTTCAGCAAAGTTCTTGACTCGCAGATTAGCGACGTCACGAAGCTCGAAGTCTACCGCTACGCCATCTTTCTACTGGCCCGCCCCGGCGAAAAGCCGTTCTCTCCGCCGCCGTTTTAGTTCGGAATGAACAACGATTCCGACCTTGGGTGCCAAGTTGTGATCGCGCTATCTGGCTTCGATTCTGGACGTTGAAGGTATAAAGTAACCCCATGTCGACGGGAAAACCTCCAGTGGGCGACTGGCCCGCTACACGCGTTCTTGTGATTGACGACGACGTCGAGCTTTGTGAGCTCGTCGATCAGTATCTGAGTTCGCAGGGATTTAAGGTCGATGCCGTGCACGACGGCACCGCCGGCATCGAGAGCGCGCTAAGCGGAGAATATGCCCTCGTCATTCTCGACGTGATGCTCCCGGGCGTGCGCGGCTTCGACGCGTTGCGCCAGATTCGCGCCAAGTCCGCAATCCCCGTGATCATGCTTACGGCGCACGGCGACGACGTTGATCGAATCGTGGGTCTCGAAATCGGCGCGGATGATTACTTGCCGAAACCTTTTAATCCTCGAGAGCTCGCTGCGCGAATCGGCGCAGTGTTGCGTCGCACCGCCGTCGGGGCCGCGAAGGATCCTGCCTCTCGCGGCACGATCCTGCTCGACGATATACGCCTCGATACGCGCTCGCGCTCCGCGCGCCACAAATCCCGTGAAGTCGAACTCACATCGGTCGAATTCGAGCTACTCGCCCTCTTTTTCAAAGCTCCCGGCCAGGTGGTTCCTCGCGAGGATCTCGTGAAAAACGCGCTCGGTCGCGAACTCGAACCGTCCGATCGGAGCCTGGACGTCCATATCAGCAATCTCCGCAAGAAGCTTGGTCCGTTCGACGACGGCAGCGAACGAATTCGCGCGATTCGGAATGTCGGATACGTTTACGTCGTGGCGGAAACACTGTAGCGGGAAGCCGGTGAGTTTGACGTGCGTACGCTTTTCCTGAAAATCTTTCTCTCGTTCTGGCTGGCCATGGTGCTCGTCAGCGCCGTGCTGATCGCCTCTGTCATCACCACGCAATCGCAATTCCGCGATATGCGCGCCGAAGAATTCGACCGCACGCTGATGCCCTTGATGGCCGCGCGCGCCGCCGACATCCTCGACGATCACGGCATGGGCGCGCTTGCCGACTTCCTCACATCGCTGCAAACGACTCTGCACTGGCAGGCCTATCTGTTCGATGACGAAGGCCGCGAGATTCTCTCCCAACCCGCGCCTCCCGAGGCGGACGCCATGGCGCAGTCGGCGTTGCAATCCGTCGGCACGCAGATCATGACGTCCCACGGCACAAAGTTCGCTGCTACGCGGACCACCGGTTCCACGGGCACTCACTACGTGCTCGTCATCGGGACTCAAATGGAGTCTTTCGCAGACGTTCTTCGCGCGCCCATGCAGATCCAGATCATTCGCGCCGCCCTGGTTCTCGCGATTGCGGGCGTGATTTGTTTCTGGCTTGCGCGCTACATTACGGCTCCTGTGCTGCACCTCCGTGCCGCCACTCATCGCTTGGCTCTCGGCAACCTGAGCGCGCGCGTCGGAACGTCGGACGTGAATCGCAACGACGAGCTTGCCGAACTAAGTCGCGACTTCAACCACATGGCCGAGCAAATCGAATCGCTGATCAACTCCCAGCAGCGGTTATTGGCGGACATCTCGCACGAACTTCGCTCGCCTCTGGCTCGGCTCACCGTCGCGCTTGGCCTTACACGGCTGCACGCTACAGCGGAATGCGAGCCAGGTCTGAACCGGATCGAGCTCGAAGCTGCGCGTCTGAACACGCTGATCGGCAGCCTGTTGCGTCTCGCACGTCTCGAGGGCGGCAGCGCTGTGCTGGAAAGCGAACCCGTCACGCTCGACCGTGTAGTGCACGACGTGGCTGCCGATGCCGACTTCGAAGCACAAAGCCGGAAACGTCATGTCCGCATCACGCACACCGACCCTTGCACGATCCCCGGCAACAAAGAACTCCTTCGCAGTGCCATTGAAAATGTAGTTCGCAACGCGCTGAACTACACTCCCGAAGGAACAGAGGTGCAAATCTCCCTGCAGAAACTATCCGTCAACGGACACTCCACCGCACTCGTCAGCGTCCGCGACCGGGGCCACGGTGTACCAGACGCCGCGCTTCGCGACATTTTCCTTCCCTTTTATCGAGTCGGCGACGCGCGCGATCGCTTTTCCGGCGGTTCCGGTCTCGGCCTTTCGATTACCGAGCGCGCGGTAAGACTCCACGGCGGCACCGTGAGCGCGAAGAATTGCGCGGATGGGGGATTGCTGATCGAAGTGCGATTACCCTGTGTAGCAAAGCCGAAAGCGGAAACGGCGGAAACAACGAAGAAGTAGCTACCGCTATCCAGAAGCAATCCTACGAAGCTTGGTTGTGCAGATTGCGCCGGCGCCAAGCGAGCCACGTGATTCCCAGGCAGATCGCAGCCGGTGGTGCCATCAAAATAAAAATCCCGTCGCGGAGTGCCTGAATCATTCGCGGTCCGGACGCAGCGGCGCTCTGGTAACACAGCGCGCAGCCCTGCGCGAGGTTTTCAGGCGGAGCAAGCAGCAACACACTCACCGCAGTTGCGGCCAGAATGAGGGAAAGCACGAAGAAATTCTTGCGTGTCATCGTAAATACGCTTCAAACTCGATCCTACGCCACCGAAACGTACCGCGCCAGAATCGAATCACGCGCTAGTGCAAGCCGAGACTCACCATCCGATACGCGTCCGGCCACACCTGGTTCATCATCAGCAGCACGAAGAGTACCGAAAGGACGAAGCTCCAAAGCAGAATCGGCCGGTCGTACTTCAAGTGCATGAAGTAGAGCAGTGCGATTCCCGCTTCGATAAACGCTAGGATCAGCAGGAATGCCAGCAGCACGTGCCTGGAAAATCCGCGGTACGTGAGAAACACTTCGACGCCCGCTATGCACAGCAGCCCGATCCAGATTCCCACATACGATTTCATCGGGAGACTGTCCGCGTGATCCATTCTTGCCGCTCCTCGTCTATTGACCCGCCCGTTTTTTCAGCGAGCCGCGTTCATCAGATATACCAGCGGGAACACGAACATCCAGACGAGGTCCACGAAATGCCAGTAGAGTCCCGTCGTTTCCACGTGCCCTTCGTCCAGCCAACTCGTTTTGTATCCGATCGCGATCACCACTAGGGCCACGATCCCGGAAAGCACGTGGAGCAAGTGCAGTCCCGTGATCGAAAAAAATGTGGCGCCGAACATCACCGGACCTCCGGTGGGATTCCGCGCCAGCCCCCAACCTTCGTCAAACATGTGAAACCACTCGCGCAAATGCAGCGTCGCGAAGACGGCTCCCAGGAAGATCGTCGCGCCGAGCCACTGCATACAAGTGGATTTGCGGCCAGCCTTCGCCGCTGCTACCGCCGCGAGCATCGTCAGGCTGCTCGTTAAAAGTACGGCGGTCATCACCATGCCGTTCAAAATGCTGGGGGAAAAGCGAAAGGGCTGCGGCCAGTCCGGCGTTCCAGCACGCAGATAGGAATATCCGAACAACATGGCGCCGAACGTGACGGCGTCTGAGGCGATAAACAGCCACATCGTGAATTTTTTCGATTGTACGCCGTATGGCGACGGCTCCATCACCACCCCAGAGCCATGCGTCAGCGTCGCCGCAGTGTCGCTCACAACTCCTCCCGATCGCTACGTTCGCATCGCCAGCAGCAAAAACAGGTACACCCAAAGCCCGTCCATGAAATGCCAGTAGACGCAAACCGCGCCGAGACCCGTGGTCCGCGCCGTGCCGTTCGTCCTGCCCAGCTTGTGAATGATGTAGAACAAGCCGCCGATTCCGCCCGCCAGGTGTAGGCCGTGCAGCGCCGTGAAGACGTAAAAAAATGACGAACTGGGATTCGTCGCGAGCAGCAGTCCTTGCGCTACCAATTCACGCCACGCCAGCAACTGACCCGCGACAAACAGCACTCCCAGCGCAGCCGTCACATAGAGCCAATAGATGCCGTCTGCGTAAAGTTTCTTGCCCTGCGAAGAGCCGCTCTCGAGCGCCGCTGAGAGCGTCGTGAACCGCCATCGCGCGATTCCGAGCGTCAGGCTGCTCCCAAGCAGAATGAACGTGTTGAGGTACAGAACCCGTGGCAACTCGAAGTGCATCCAGTCTTGGCTTGCACCTTGCCGGACGACCATCGCGCTGGTGAACGCGGCGAACGTCATCATAATCGCCGAAACGCCGATCCAGACGCCGGTCTCCGAGCTTTCCGGCCTTGGCGGTATCGCCGCCGTCATCCGTCCTGGCAGCCCGGGAACGATATTTCCCGGAACACCACCCGAAACGCCATCGTCGTCGATGCGCGGTTCTTCGAGTTCGACTTCGGTTTCCGTCCTCAAACTACCACTCCCTCTCTAAATCTCGTTCCGTCCTCAAGCTCACGCGCGTTTCGCAGGTGACGTCTGCATGATGAAATCGGTTCCGTCCGGATTCTCCACGCCGTACTCATCTGGTCCGCGGTAGACCACGGGGTGACGTCCGCCGAAGTTGTCGAACGGCGGCGGTGAAGACGTCGCCCACTCCAGGGTCGTCGCATCCCACGGATTCTCGGACGCGCTCGGTCCCCAGAAACGGCTGTAAATCAGGTTCGCCAGGAAAATCAGTTGCGCAGCTCCGGTCAGCAGCGCCGCAATCGTGATGAACCGGTGCACCGGAATCAGCGGCGCCAAGTAGTCGTCCACAAATGCGGAGTAGCGCCGGACGTTTCCTACCAGGCCCAGGTAGTGCATCGGCATGAAGACGCAATAGACGCCGAGGAACGTCAGCCAGAAGTGGATCTTTCCCCAGGTGTCGTTCATCATCCGCCCGAACATTTTCGGAAACCAAAAATACGTTCCCGCAAACACACCGAACAGCGACGCCACCGCCATCACGAAATGGAAGTGCGCTACGACGAAATACGTCGCGTGCAGGTACGTATCGAGCGACGGCTGCGCCAGATAGAAGCCGCTAATGCCTCCGCTGATGAACACCGAAATGAATCCGATGCAGAACAGCGCCGGAGTATGGAACCTCATCTTTGCCCCGTACACCGTCGCTGTGAGAAGCAACGTCATGATCGTCGCGGGAATCGTGATGATCAGCGTCGGCACCGAGAACAGGTTCGCCGAGAACGGATTCATTCCGCTCAGGAACATGTGGTGGCCCCACACCATGTAACTCAGGAATCCGATGGCGATCATGCTTCCGATCAGCGCCCTCGGCCCCAGCAGTGGCTTGCGCGCAAACACGGGGAGAATCGTTGCGACGATTCCGATCGAAGGAAGGATCGCGATGTAAACCTCGGGATGGCCGAAAAACCAGAACAAGTGCTGCCAGAGCAGCGGCGATCCGCCTGAGTGCGGCTGCAAGTGGTCGCTCAGCACCAAGCCGGCCGGGATGAAGAAGCTCGTGCCTGCCACGCGGTCCAGGATCAGCAGCACGCAAGCCGGAAGCAGCACGGCAAACGCCAGCAGCGCGATCACTGACGTCACGAACCACGCCCACGTGCAATACGGCATCCGCGCCAGCGACATTCCTTTCGTGCGCAGATCCAGTGTCGTAGCGATGAAATTCAGAGCGCCGAGCAGGGACGCGATGCAAAAGATCGCGATCGAAATCGCCCACAAATTCTGCCCCATCGCGAGGCCCGGCCCGGCGTCTTTGCCCACCGCGCTGAGAGGAGCGTAAGCCGTCCAGCCCGATATCGGCGGGCCGTCGCTCACAAAAAACGAAGCCATCATCACCACAAACGCCACGAACGTCGTCCAGAACGACATCATGTTGAATCGCGGGAATGCCATGTCTTCCGCACCGATCTGGATCGGCAGAAAATAGTTTCCAAACGCCGCGAACGGAGCGTTCGTCAACACGAAGAACACCATGATCGTGCCGTGCATCGTCAGCAGCGAAAGGTAATATTCCGGCGTCATCACGCCATCGGGAGCGCCGGCCGGAGAAAATCGCGAAAGCAGCGGGATATGCCAGTCCGGATACGCGAGGTGAATCCGCAGCAGCCAAGAGAGCACCATCCCGATAAACACGGACACCAGCGCGAGCCCGTAATACTGTTTCCCGATCACTTTGTGATCGAGGCTGAACACATACTTTCGTAGGAAGCTCGTCGGCGCCGTGTGCTGGTGATGTGCCGTTACCGCTTGGTCGTGCATCGCGAATCCTCGTGTCGAACTTCTCGCCTGCCGTTCTTGTGCGTTACTGGCCCGCCTGCGTCTTCAGCCACTGCTCGTAGTCGGGCTCTCCCATCACTTCCAGATACGCCTTCATGTTGTAGTGCCCCAGCCCGCACAGCTGGGTGCAAACGATTTCGTACTTGCCGACCTTCGTCGCCGTGAAGTGCAGCGGAATGTCGAGGCCGGGCACAAAGTCCTGCTGCACGCGGAGCTCGCGCACGTAGAACGAATGCCCCACGTCTTTTGAGTGGAGCGTCAGCGCGATCGGACGATTGACCGGCACGACCAGCGAGCCCACCACGATGTCATCGCGCGCCGCCACGTCGTTCGCCGGATCCAGCCCGAAATAATTTCCGCTGCCATCGTCGATTTTGTCGGGGTGCACCGCACCGAACTGCCCGTCCGGGCCGGCATATCGGAAATAAAATGCAAACTGCTCCGCCTGCACGTCGATATGGATCGATTGCGGATCCGGAGGCGCCAGGTAAATCGCGGCCCACACTTTCGAACCCACAAACGTCAGCGTCAGCACCTCGATGCCGACCACCAGAATCGCGGCCGTCACCAGCGGTGTCGCCCCACCAGGAAATGTTTTGATTTTGTCTTTGCTCTTCGGATCGCGGGCCGTCCACGTAAAGTAGCCGAGCAGCAGTTGTCCCGCGAGGAACAGCACGCCCGTGCCGATCAGCGTTTCCTCGAGCTGGTGATCCACCGCTGGTCCGGTGGTGGAGATGTCCGGCGGTAGCCACCATGTGTGCATCGCGAAGAAAGCGACCGACACAATGGCTATCACCGTCAGAACTACGGCAAAAACTTTGCCCATCGCTTATGCGCCTCTGAGTGAGTCCATCTCGAGCGAGCGGCGCGGCGCTGGAACGGCTTCCCGTTCGTCGAACTCCATCGCAGGTCGCGCCCCGCCGTCAGTACGGCAATGCTTTAAACGTGAAGTTGATCGCCTTGGATTCGCCGGCCCCCACTGTGACGTCCTGCGATTGCGACCCGTACTGCTCCTGCCACGCCGTGACCGTATATTTTCCCGCAGGCAGCCCTTTCAGGCTAAACGCTCCGTCCTGCCCGGTCACCGAGTAGTGGGAAGTATTCAACACCACGAAATATCCGTGCATCCACGGATGGATGTTGCACTTCACCGGGATGAACTCCGGCTTGTCATACTTCGTATCGATCGCTGGCGAGCCCGCCGGCTGCGATTTGTTCCACTCCGGATTCACTTTCGCCAGCGGGTGAATGTTGTGCGAGGTCTGATCATCGTTGTAGATCTGGAGGTTCTGGCCCACCTGCATTGGCAGCACGTGCGGCAAATACTGGCAGCCCTTCTGATCGTATCGAACCGCGGCAGTTGGTGCCGCCGAATCCGAATCGCCTGCGGAGATGTATACAACCACGTACTCCAGCGTGTCACCCGCTCCGGTTGCGACGTTCTCCGTCATCACCGGCGTCGCGTGTTGCTTCGCGCAGGACGGTTCTTTCGACATATCGATCGGTTTCATTTTTGGCGGCGTTCCCGTGTACGTCACCTTGCCGGAGATCGACGCGTTCCCGGCCGGCGCGGGCAATCCCGCCATTCCGCCGTTTCCCACCAGCGCGGCGCCTGCCAGGAGCATCAGCAGTTTCTTTGTCATCGAGTGATTCCTCCCCAGCGTACGTGAATTATTGTCCGCCCGCCGCGTCCGGCCCGATGGGCTTGATGTCGGCGCGATGTGCGGCGACGTAGGTCTTCCAGAGTTCCGCTTCCTTCGTATCCATGTCCTGGAGCGTGCGCAGGAAATGAACTAGGTCCCATGCGTCCGCCGGCTTGATTACATCCGCAAACGACGGCATCGGCGTGCCGTCCACGCCGGTCATGAAAATCCGGTAGACGTCCTGGTTCGTCTCGCCGCACTTGAACCGTGTGCCCGTAGAGAAGTTGTACGGGCGAATCGGATTGTCCTTGCTGTCCGTTAGCGTCGCGGCTGAGGGCCCATCGCCATGCCCCGCCGGTCCGTGGCACTTCCAGCATTCCATCTTCTGGAAGAGTTCACGGCCGTGCAGGATGCTGTCGATGGTGACCGGCGTTTCTGGCGGAATTTGGAGCGCCGTCCCAGGCTGCTCCTTCGCCCATCGCGGCGACCACGTCTTGATGAACGCCACTAAATCCGCCCGCTGTTGCGGCGTAAGCGGATTCCACGAAGGCATGTTCGAGTTCACGAAGCCCCGCGTGATCGCGTTGTAAAGGTCCTGATCTAAAGGCAGCGTTCCTGTAGGCGTAGATCTGCACTTAAACGTCGCCTGCGTGAAGTCGCGCGGCTTCGGATCGATCCACTGCGCGTTCATACCGTCGCCGTCACCGTCCGGTCCGTGGCAACCGATGCAATACCTCCGGTAGAGGTGCTTGCCCTCCTCCGCATGTCCTGTGAGGTTACCGATGTGGCTGGTCTCCGTCGCTACGTTCGGCGTGCCCAGCGACGGATCGGGGGAATTCACATGCGACTGCGCGAAGCTGGATGTTGCGCCCGCGACGAACAGTCCGGCGAATCCCAGAGCGAATACCACGAATAGGTTTTTGATCGTCATTGTGGTCGTCACTCCTAGAAGTCGAAATCGAACCCGATAAAGAGGCTGCTACTCCAGACGCCGTTCGTTGGGAAGAGCGGCGGCAGGCCCGTGCCATCGCCACTTTCAGGAACGATACCGATGGATTTGGAAATTGAGTATTCGTTGTGGAACGCAAGCCCAGCTCGGCTGAACATGATCGGATACCAGCGATAGCCGATCGAATAAGCCGTCACGTCGCCATAGTTTCCCGGTACCGAGCCGACGTTCACCGCCGATTGCTGCAGAACGTTCACCTTTTCAAATCGCCCGATGAATACCAGTTGAGGGTTCACGTAGTAGTGGGCTTCGATGAATCCCCCCGCGAAGGCCGGCGATGGCGTTCCCGGTGGCAACGCTGAAGTCGATGGCAGATCCGCTCCGAGGTACGCGCTGTCGTGTCCGTACATGAAGAGCGGCAGGAGTTCCAATTTGCCGAGGAACAAATCGCCCGCGAATCCTACGCGGTAGAACGGCTTGTTTCCAAGGCCAACGAGCGGCACCGATCCGTCGCCGGTAGTTTCGTAATACGTTGGGCGCTGGCCGATATACGCGAACGCGCCCAAGCGCTCGAGCCCGAGGCTGCCGCCGTTGAAGGCCTGATCGAACGCCAGGTTCACGTCGTAACTCCGACTGGCCGGTGGCGCGCCAGGAAGCACGTCCGTGGTGAAGTTCACACCGCCCTCATTACTGCTGAGCACCGCTACGGAATATCGCGTGTAACTGTTCTTGGAGTGTCCGGCGAGCTCGACGCCGATCTGGTTGTCGCCGTAGCCGAAGTTGTTTGTGCTGCCCTGAACGTTGAAGTGATAAATCTGGTAGATTCCGCCGTTGTTCGAGAGGAACAGGAAACGCTTCTCGGAAATCAGGTTGTCGAGCTCGAAGCGTCCAAATTTCAAATTCAGCCAGCTGCTGTTGTGGAGATTGTCGAAACGCACCCATGCGCTTTCGAAGTGCCACACCGCCGTCGGATCGGACGAAGGTAGCAACTGAAATGAAATGTTTTTGTAGAGTGTGCCGGCCGACCACAAATCCATGCCCGAGAGGTCGAATCCGGCTTGGGTCACCTTGCCCGAAATCGTTTCGCTCGCTGGGCCGCCACCTGGGATTGAATCGATAGGCTGATGGTCCGCGGTCTCCCGGTGCCAGTTCGGCGTAATGCGGAACGAGATCGGAAAATAGGAGGGGTTCTGCCAGATCGGGGAATCGCGATCATTCATCAGCTGGTAGCCGTTGTCGCGGAACACCCAGCCGAAGTTGTTTAGCTCCGGCCACGCCGTGTGACACGCCGAACATGGCAATCCGTATTTGCGCGCGAACGCCGGAATCGCATTCAGGCGAATCCTCGGCAGCGGCGCCGCCTGCGCGGTCGTCGTTGAACTTCCCTTCGGCGCAGATACCACCGCCGGCAGCGTGAGCACCGCGAGCAAACTCACCAGCATCAATCTCAGACCGCGAAAACAGGCCGGAAACTTTCTAGGCATACTGCCTCCTGTCTCTTGCTCGAAGGGAAGCGATCGATCGGCGCGTTTGAAAGTCGAGAGTGCGGAGCGGAAAGTAGAGAAATCTGCGGAGCGGCAGAACTCCCAAAGCCGTAATTTTCGTTCTCGATTCGCGCATCGATACGCCCGTGGATCCTTCGCGATATTCGAAAAAACGTCCGGACTAATTCAAAAAACGGATGCAGGCTACTCCCGCCGAGTTAAGATTGCAAGGACAAAAATTAAGGTTTCTTAACTTATGCGCTGCGCCCGTTCCAGATCGAAAACACTTAGCTCGAAACTCTTCATTCCCGCCCACGCCCCTCGACCTTTTGGACCCATTTTTGCATTGACTTCCTTAACGTTGCGGGTGTAACACTTGCTGCCGACTTCGTGCGCGTCCGGTATAGCGTCTCAGCGGAGAAAAGGGCCATTGCAGTCGGTCGTTCCATTCCGGATGTGTTCCCGAGCGCCCGCCCCTGTCTATATCGTCTGCTTGACGCTTTTGGTTCTGCTCGCTAGCCCGTTTTGGGCAACTTTAAATGCCAAAAGTGCGAACGATACACCTACGCCGTTCACCATCGACCTGACCGCGTCGTCCGGCGACGTAGCCAAAGCCGTCAACGCCGTGGTCCAGGACGCCGTCATCCATGGAACCCAGGTCTATGAGCGGGAATCCACTCTCGATGGCGCGACACAGGAAACCGCCTCCTCTTATTTCGGCACATACAAGGGCGACGGCCAGGTCTTCTACAAGCTGCTTCGCGGCGCGCTCGCGCCTCGACATTTCAAGAACAGTTCGGATATCGGCACGATTCACATCCGGTACGTCGTGCAGACCGTCTCCGCCTCGCGCACCCATCTGGAGATCACCGCCGTATTCGTGGAGGATGGCACCAGCCGCATCCACGCTTCCGACACTTCCGTCGAGACCGCCGAGTTCGCTGAAATTCAGGCGCACCTCGTCTCGATTCAGCGCGAAGCGCAGCAAACCGCGGAGATCTTGCAGAAGCGCAAACTGAATGCGGAAGCGGCCTCGATCACAAAGGAACGCGATGATGAAGCCGCTCGCCTTCGCGATGCGGAGGCTTCGCTGAAAGGTCTTCAGCAGCGCGCCGATGAATTGCAGCGCGCTCTCGAAGTTCGCGTCGCGAATCCAAGCACTGCACTTCGATCCGCGCCGTTCCACAGCGCTGCGGCGCTCACTACGCTCACCGCAGGGACCACCGTCCTCATCGAAATCGTTACGGAGTATTGGTACGGCGTTGAAACAACCGACGGCCATCGCGGTTGGCTGCGTCGCGATGAAGTGGAGCCGACTCCTTGAGCCCCTTGTTCTCATTGCACCGTGCTCGTATCGTCCGCCGATTGGCATTCGCGGCGCTCGTCGCGACTTGCTTAACCATCACGATTGCATCCGCCCAGGATTCAGCTGCGTTCCAGCGCGTGTATCCTCGGCCCGTCGCCGACGTGAAAGTCGCCGTCCAATCGCTTCACGGTTCCACACGTGGCCGTTTGCCGACTCTCGAAGGCTTCGTGGTCGACCAAGCCAAGCCTCCGCTCTACCGATACGACAAGGGTTTTTACGAGTGTTCGTTTGACGTCGCTCCTGCCATCGGCGGCGGCACACTCGTCGTTATCACTACAAAGATCACCGCGTTTCTCAATGATCCTGACACTGGCGTCTCCGGCTATCGCGTATTGGTTTCGAACGGCCGTTTGGAAAACGACGCTCTG
>Ga0210391_10002503_pt1 | contig 15937 bp, 16 predicted proteins | sample IncBWC12OmetaG_FD_160573 | JGI IMG/M metagenome (GOLD analysis project Ga0210391, IMG submission 160573) | Forest soil microbial communities from Barre Woods Harvard Forest LTER site, Petersham, Massachusetts, United States - Inc-BW-C-12-O ... | reverse complement strand
CCCAACGGTGAAGACATTTGCGGCTTCGGCACACACCTGACGTGTCTCCCGTTTGTTTGGCAGTACCGCATGAGCGCTCTCCCGACGCTCGGCGGAAATAACGGAGAGGCGAGCGCGATCAATGAAAGTGGAGAAATCGTAGGAATGGCGGAAAACGGTGCGGTGGACTCCTCATGCGCGCCGGGCACAGAGAACAATCGGATTCAGTTGCCGGTAGTGTGGAAAAACGGCCGCGCCCACGCTCTTCCTACGCTGGGTAGCGATCCAGACGGGTTCGCATTTTGGCTCAACGATCGCGGCCAGGTCGTAGGCGACTCGGGAACCTGCGGCGGTGCGACGATTCACGCCGTATCGTGGACCAACGGCATTGCTTCCCAGCTTCCTGAGCTCGGAACCGGCGCTATCGCCGAGGGCATTAACAACCCGGGCCAAATTGTTGGAACAGTCGGCAGTGCTGATGGTACGACCCAATACGGCTCGGTTTGGCAGAACGGCGTACTCACCAACCTCGGACTGCTGCCGGGAGATTTTGGCGGCTCAGCCTTCGGCAACAACAGCCGTGGCCAAGTGGTGGGAGGTAACTGGAACTCCAACTTCTACTGGTCCCATGCTTTCATCTGGCAGAACGGCGTGATGACCGACCTCAACACGCTGTTTCCCGCCAATTCCAACCTCTACGCGACCTTCGCTGCCAAGATCAACGAGCGCGGACAAATCGGGGGCCAGGCAACCGTACTCAGCGGGCCGGATGAGGGCAACGTCCACGCCTTTCTGGCTACGCCCGTAGACGGACCCGTAGGCTTGTCGATTGCAGACGTCGCACCTACACACCCGAAATCCGATTTGCCCGCGAACAGTAGCAAACAGCAGTCGCCCAGATTCCTGATCACGCCATTCGGCCGATAACAGGATTCGTCTGGCCCGACTATGTGTATGGGCCACACCCAACCCAGCGAGCTCGGCCCCGAGAGCCGGATCTACCGTACCGGCCTCGGGGCCGGCGCATCCGGTTTGAGGTCACCGCTAGTGAGGGAGTTCGGTCTGCCCGTGAACTTCCAACACTCGGTAACGCTGTCGCAGACTTAAGCCGTCGGTTCAAGCCGGCGGCTTTTTATGGTAAGCAGCTCTCCGTTTGGAATCTCAAAGCCAGTATTTCGAGTGCTTGTGCAATGGGGATGTAACGCGAATTCTGCTCTATCTTTCAGCGTCACGGCGCATAACGGGTGAAGACAAAGTCGGTGCTCTTGGCTTTCTCATGGCAGGGGAAGCAGGGCTTCATGAAAGCCGCGTCGGCCGGTTTGCCGTCCTGGAAGTGACCAAATCCCCAGCCCCCGGTGGCGGCGTACTTTCTTGAGTCTTTGACCATAAACTGAATGTTGGTGGGCGCGCCGGGAACGAAAGATTGGACCTGGCCAAAGACCTTGTTGTTCTCCTCGGACGGGACGTTACGGTAATGCAGGGCCGCAATGATTGTGCCGTCCGGAAACGGAAGCTTCCCTTCGCGATAGGCTTTCATCGCTACGTCGTTGCCCAGGACGGCGCCCAGACTGTTGAGCTTGCCTGCTTCGTGTGCCGAGGAAACCCACTGCCAGTCGCGGTATCCGTGAGGCATTTCGGTAACGAAGTTCGGGGCAGCTTGCGCATCTGCGCGCCCTGGTGCGGGGGCAACGAAGGCGACAAGTCCGGCCATTGCCGCAAATGCGAAAAGCAAAAAAGTGAAGTGTTTCATAAGGGTCCTTTTCTGAAGTGCTCAAGTAAGCTGAAAATCAGGAGTCCCGACTGCTTCTCGACGTAAGGGGCGGCTGGATGCTTTTCGCGAACGGTAGCATCCGCGCCGGGAAGTATAAGCAGAACTCACAGGGAACAGCAACACCGGAGAACCCTGTATTGAAGTGTTCAAGTTTAGCTGCAGTTTTTTGTGCATCCAGCCGTGAACTTCGGTCATCAGGAACCCAGGTTATTTTTCTGCTTCGTGCCTTCTCAGGTTTTCACACGCAAGTTCGGCCCCGATTCGGCAAGACAATTCGTACTTAAATATCTGGCGCAACTGGAGGCTTTGCTATGGCACAGAATGTAGCCGATTTGATGTGGAAGATGCTGGAGAAAGCGGGTGTGAAGCGCTGTTACGGAATCATCGGAGATGCGTTGAATCCCGTAATCGACGCGCTTCGCCGTAACGGAAACATCGAGTTCGTACATGTGCGGCACGAAGAATATGGCGTCTTCGCGGCGGTTTCCGAAGCATATTTCACCGGCAAGCCGGCGGTGGTTTGCGGCACCGCAGGGCCGGGAGTTACCCACCTGATCAACGGCTTGATCGATGCGACCAGGGAAGGTGCGCCCGTTATTGCGATTGCGGGTGACGTGGAAAGGTCGCTGATCGATACGCAAGCGCTCGAGGAGCTGAACCCTTATAAGTTTTTCGATACTGCCTGTCTCTACGTCGGCCGAGTTGTCGACCCACAACAGGCACGGGCGGTAATTAACCAGGCCATACTCACTGCCGTAATCGAAAAGGGTTCCACCGCGATCTCTCTGCCCGGCGACGTCGCATCAGCCGATGCCCCTTCCGGCGATTATGTTGTTCCGACACCTTGCTGCACGCCAGTGCTTCGTCCTGCAGATTGGGATATCGAACGGTTGGCCGGCATGATCCAGGATGCTAAGACGGTTGCGATCTTCGGAGGCGACGGCTGCCGCGACGCGCGTGACGAAGTCCTGACGCTGGCTCATAGGCTGAAAGCGCCGGTCGGCTATTCGTTTCGCGGCAAGCAGTGGCTGGAAGGTGACAACCCCTACGCTGTGGGCATGACTGGCCTTCTGGGGTATGGTGGGGCATATAACGCCATTAACGACGCTGAACTCTTGCTGCTCCTGGGGACCGACTTTCCTTTCTCGGAGTTCCTGCCCCAGGACAAGGTAAAGAAGGTACAGATTGATCGCGAACCCATGCACATTGGCCGGCGCACTCATGTTGATTTGGCGCTCGTCGGTGACGTGAAGTCGACGCTGTCTGCCTTGTTGCCGCAGGTGCGCGAAAGAAGCGATACGAGTTTTCTCGAGAGGTACCTCGCCGAGACGCGCGACTTCAACGAACTGCTGAACCATTACGTTGAGAAGGGGCCGGGCCTCAAGCCGATCCGGCCGGAGTTCCTGACCGCAACACTCAACGACCTGGCCTCAGACGATGCTATGTTTTTTGCCGATACGGGCACCCCATGCATCTGGCTGGCGCGGCACATCAAGGGCTCAGCCAAGCGCAAGCTCTTCGGGTCGTTTACCTGGGCGTCCATGGCCAATGCCGCGCCCAACGCCTTCGGCGCGCAATTAGCCTATCCGGGGCGACAAACGATCGCACTTTGCGGCGACGGGGGATTCACCATGCTGGATCTCGGCGATCTGCTGACGCAGGTCGAGCGCAAAACGAAGGTGCTGCACATTGTCTTCAACAATGAATCGCTCAACTTCGTCGGCATCGAGCAGCAGGAAGCCGGTTTTGTGCCCTTCGGCGTGGACTTCAAGAACCCGAATTTTGCCAAGGTGGCCGAAGTTATGGGCGCCAAAGGCATACGACTTGAAGAACCCGGCGACGTAAAGGACGCGCTCGCCGAGGCCCTTGCCTACAAAGATGGCCCCGTAGTGGTCGATGCGGTTGTCGATCGGTTTGCGTTGTCGATGCCATCGCACGTGCCCTTGCACACGGCGACGGGTTACACCCTAAGCATGGCCAAGCAGGTGCTGTCCGGGCGCATGGACTCGGTCATCAAAACTATCGAGCGAAATGTGCACCTGGTATGAGTGGATAGATTCGGAACGTCGAGACTCGTTCACCAACCCGGTCAGTTTTCAAGGTAGGAATTTGATCGCCTTGAAATGAGGTCACGCGGGAGTCTAAGCTTTGCCCGGACGCTGGAGGGACAGATGCGGGATCAACAGATACGCGCGGCACTGGATCAGCATTGGACGGCCTCCAATGCCAACGACTTTGAAACCGAGCACCGCATCTACCACGAGGATGCGGTGCTGGAATACCCGCAGTCGGGCGAGCGCATACGCGGCCGCCGCAACATACAGACCACCCGCACGATCCAGCCGAACAGAAAGCGCTTTACTATCCAGCGAATCATTGGCAGCGGTGATCTTTGGATCACCGAATTCATCCTGTCGTACGACGGCAAGCCTTCCTACACCGTCAGCATCATGGAGTTCAGGGGAGACCAGGTGGCGCGAGAGACGCAGTACTTTGCGGATCCATTCGAGGCCAGTCCAGCTCGCACTCAATATGTGGAACGGATGGACGCACAACCGAAAGGCGCGGCGACTCGATAATCACACGGGTGGTTTGCGAATAACCTCGCGGCGACGCCACACCGCGAAGAGAAGGACACTTGGCGCTTACAGCTTAACTGTCAAGAGCATTCTCTATCGGCAGTTGAGAGCTGCCATGGAGCGGGTAGCTCTGCGCCTTCGCCGGCAGGGAATCCACCACTACTTCCTCGCCACAATCACGAGTCGCGGACTGTCGGCTTCCAGAGTCGATCCCCCCGGACCATAACCCTGCACTTCCCGGAATCCCTCTGCCAGCATCCAGTCGCGTAGCTCAGCAAACGTGAATACGCGCAGCGACATGTGCCTCTCCCGCTTCTGTCCGTCGCGAGTAATTGCCCAATGCATGGAGACCCGGCGGGTACTGGGATCGCATGTTGATCTGATGATCATGCGATCGCCTCCGCGCTCGAATACGTGCTCTGCCGTGCCCTGCCGGAGTTCGCTGCTGCTGCTGGCATGCTGGTTCGACAAATCCACGATCAGCGCGCCGCCCGGCCTGAGCACCGTGAACACTTGTCTCAGGAAGGCCCGGTTGTCGTCGTCATCGAAGTATCCAAACGAAGTAAACCAGTTCACCACGGCGTCAAACGTTCGCATCCACGGCAGAGAACGCATGTCGGCCCGCCCATATTCAACCGGCACGCCAAGCTGCCTCGCGTTCTGGCGGGCAACAGACAGGAAGCTCTCAGAGCTGTCGACAGCAGTAACGTGGCATCCGCGCTGACCAAGCAGGTTGGCGATGCGACCATAGCCGCACGGGAGATCCAGCACGTCCATTCCAGGCGCTAGTCCTAGCAGCCGCCAGATGGTTTCTACGTCAGCGGGAGCCTGTTGGTCCAAGACTGACGCATAGAAGTAGAGATAATCCTCAGCGAAGATTGGGTCGAACTCAATGCCGCTTGCTGCCATGGGGCATTCTATTCCTCAACGGCTTCGCTGAACTCTTGCCACACGGCGCGCAGTCCGCGTCCACACACTGAAGTCCCCTGAGACCGAGCCTGCCGCCGGCATTACAAGCCGGGTGACGGGTGCCCCACTCATTCGCGGTTTTCGAATGAGTGGGATCGTCGAGTCGCGGAGGAGTCCAAAGAACAAATTCCAAGTGAGCGAAGCAGGAGCGGCGCGTCTTGTCCCCTTAAGCCAATGCAGAGCGGTTGGCTTCATTCCGATGCCTCGCCTATAAGTCCTTCGTTTGCAAGACTCTGCCTTTAACTCTTACGCCGACAAGACTCTACCGGCGTCCGTTTTTGGAACTAGTGTTTTCAAGACTTTAAAAGCCTCTCGGAAGGGGGAGTTACCGAAGTAACCCGCTCTCAGTGTCGTTTCGGGAGTCGGAAGGTGATGGATCGCTAGATCCCGTACGAAAGCTGACAGCTTGGCGCTGACAGTTGGTGTCCCAGATTCGCGTCGCGCTTTTCGACGCTAACCTGGGACGAAAGCCAAGAGCCGAAGACTATTTGATATTGAGAGTAATGACTTGCGAGCCTGTCACAACATAGTCGACTGGAGTTGCGGCTTCATCGACTGCGCTTTCGCCGACGACGACCATGTCCTGCGTGCCGCGCATTCCGTCCATCACATTCATCACCGACAACGGCAACGTTGGCATGACTTTGTCTTCCACCATCGCTTGCGGATTGGCTTCCAGCAGCGAGACATAGACATCCGAGTTGGAATGCTCCTTGTTCAGCAGAGCAATCGTCGAGCCGAGATCGAGATGACGCGTCATGCTGCCGGACAGATGATGCATCTTGTCCAGCGTGTCACCATCGCTCACCAGAATGTGCAGCGTTCCACGAGGCGCTGAAGTCGGAATCTTCATCGTGATCTGACGCAGAATGCTGTCGCCGCGATACGGCCGCAGCAACGCTTCGATGGTGACCTCGTCGCCTGGCCGAGCTTCGGTGACGTCGGTGCGAGCGCTCTCCAGTCGCGCCGAGCGGCGATCGGGAATGAGGTCGAAGTTCAGCTCTACGCCTTCGATCTTCGGAGTTTCGTAAGGGTTCTCGAAGATGCGGCTGAAGTGCTCGCCCAGCGCAAGCGCGATCTCGTACGCGGTCGGCGTCGATCCGTCGGCCGGCGCGTACATATCTTTGACCGCGAGCTTCGGATAACCAAGCACCGCGATATCGCCGTCGAGGCGATAAGTCGTGTCTTCACCGTACTCGTTCATGCCTTGAATGGCGTTGAAGACTGTCGCCATCATCGCCGCCGGCGTGATCTTGGCGTTGTTGAGCACTTCGTAGTGGAATTGCTTGGGATGAGAAACACCGTTGAAGGTCAGCGTCACCGGAATCATTTGCGGCTGGCGATCGAAGCGGCCCATGATTCCCGCACGGCGATCCTGCACAAACGCGCCAACAGGTTCGGTGGTGTTGACGATCTTGAAGGAGTTCTCGGGCGAAGGAAGCGTTGCCAGAACCGTCGCCTTCGTCATCGGCATATCGATCGAGCCGGACTGCAGCAGCGGATGTCCGCAAGCCAGCAGATGACTGTCGTCGATGTAAGTCACAGTGCAGGTTCCGGCGATGTTCATGTCGCCGCGCACCAGAATCGCGCTGACAGCCGAGCCCGGTTGCAGCGGTTCAGGCTGCTTGTCGTTGCTCACCGAACCTGCGCCCATCACCGGAACGACTCCGGCAGAAGCGAAGTCCTTGCCGAACACACGCAGGGTTTCAGGGCTGAAGCCGCTGAACACCAGCGGCGTGTCGATGGGCTTCAGAAGGTTGGCATAAGGTGATTGCGACGAGTTGTCGCTCGGCAAGCCCGGACCTGAAGTCGGGCTTGCGACCTGCTTCGTGGTGTCGCTTCCAGCCTTGGCGAGATCGCCGGCGGATTTGTCCATGCTGTCGATTTCGAGCATGGTCGCAGCAGGCGTGATTCCGCAGATCGGCTCCTTGGAGAACTCGCCAATGCGATAGGCAATCGCGCCGACCAGTTTGCCATCGATGTAGACAGGACTTCCGCTCATACCAGCGACAACGCCGGTATATTCGACTTTGGCGCCGTGCAGCCGCGCCAGGATGACATCGGACTTCGGTCCAGCCATGTCTTTCAGAACGCCGAGAATCTCGACATCCATCGCCTCAGGCTTGACGCCTTCAAAGACGGTGTAAGCGACGCCGTGCATTCCGGCTTTGACCTGGTCTTCCGGCATGATTTGGGTCTTGGGCTGAACGCAATAAGCGGTGAGCGAAGCGAGGCAGACGACGAACGGCGCAATCGTGCGGTGGAGCATGCTTCCTTGTTCCTTAGCCGCGATTTCGGCTCCGCAACCGAAAATCTTGGCGCCTCACTATTCCATTTCGGAGACACAGCCGTCTAACAGCGAGCAGGATCCTGCTGTCCCCACAACGAAACAGAGAGGCTGAAATTGGATTTATACTACCAGACAGTCAGGCCGAAGAGGCACTCCGATGTATCCTGAGAAACACCTAGATGAGCAAGGTAATTCACCTACTGCCGGCCGATGGCCGCGCCTGCTGGCCGCTTTCGCTGTAGTAACGCTGTTGTCTTTCGCCAGCCTCAGTCAGGCACAATCGCAATCCAGCGGCCAGCAGCAATCCGGCAGCAATCCGTCCCAGTCTCAGCAGCAGCAGGACCAGATGCCTGCCGCAGCTGGCGGTCCGACGGGCGAGTCTGGCCCGATTGCCGTTCCCAAGAAACCCGACAGCGAAGAGCCGCCTCCTCCGCCCCGGCCGAAGCCGTCCGACACGCCGCAATTTTCGCTGCATGTCGACGTTCCAGTTGTTACTGTCGACGCGCAGATCCTGATGAAGGACGGCCATGTGATGAACCTGCCGCTGGAAACTGCGCAGGAGCACTTCAGGGTCTGGGAAGACGGCGTTCCGCAGAAGATTACCAGCGTGAGCATCAGCAAGGCGCCGATAACCGCAGTGTTGCTGGTGGAGTTTGCCGCCACCAACTACAACTTCATGTATGACGCGCTGAACTCATCGTACGTGTTCGCATCGCAATTGCAGCCGCAGGACTGGGTCGCCATCGTCGAGTTCGATATCAAAACGCACATACTGGTCGACTTCACCCAGGACAAGCAGGCGATCTTCGGCGCGCTGAATTCGCTGCGCGTCCCCGGCTTCCAGGAAACCAACATCTTCGACGCGATGTACGACACCCTCGATCGCATTGATCGCATTCCTGGTCACAAGGAGTTAGTTGTCGTTGCCAGCGGCCGCGATACCTTCAGCAAGATCACCCTCGATCAGACGCTGAAGAAAATCAAGGGGACGCCGAACGTCACGATTTACACCATCTGTACCGGTGAAGCTTTTCTTGAGTACCTCGACTCGATAGGTCACGGCCAGGAGATGGCGCTTTATCAGCTGGATTACTTGCAGGCGAAGAATCAGATGAACGCGTTCGCCCGCATGACCGGCGGACTTTCATACTCTCCACGACTGGTCGGCGAGCTGCCTGACATCTTCCGAGAGGTGACGCAATCGATTCGCAATCAATACTCAATCACCTACAAGCCCACCAACACTAAGCAGGATGGAACCTATCGCAAGCTGAAGGTCGCGCTGGTAGGACCTGATGACAAGCCGCTTGAGATTAAGGACCAGAAGAACAAGGACATCAAGTACACCATCGTCGCGCGCGACGGCTACACGGCGAAACACGAAGTCGAGTAGCGTTTTCGCGGCAACAAGAAAGGGCGGCCGCGGCCGCCCTTGTTCTTTGCAACTCAGCTATCAGTGCATGTCGCTCATGCCGTTTCCAGTGCCGCCGGTTTGCGCCAGCATCTTCACCTTGTCGACGTGCAGTGAGCCGTCCTTATCCATTGTTCCCGTGACCTGCACGTGATGTCCGATGTGATCCTGCAGTGCGTCCGGATTCGACACCTGCACAACCTTCTGGTCCTTGTCGCTTACGAACACCGGCTTCTCACCGGCGGCGATGCACTTCTTGGCGCAGGCTTCGTGCGAAGCGTTCGCGCCTTTTGCGCCGCACTTGGAATCGCTGATCCATCCGTCCCATGCCTGGTCTTTAGCAACGGCCAGCGCGGTCATGCAGAGTAGGTAGAGCCCAACCACCAGCAGAACTCGTTTCTTCATGTGTCGTCTCCTCGTTGAGGGCCGCATGATTTGCGCGGCCTGTCTAGGCGGATTGAAGCCTGATGCCGGCCAGCTCGGCGCGAAGCTGCTCACCACGTCTTCTCCGCCATACCGTCAATACGATGCGGACCACCTCATCAGATGTGCGGATAGTTTAGTCCATCGGGACGATTCGAGCGAGCCTGGGACGAACCGCAAAGGCACCTCAAATCCTGGCGCGGCAGCTTCGGGCGAGAGCGTCTTATTTTTGGGTAGTATTCTCGGCCACAGCGGCAGGCCGGCGCGGATCGGACTTGGCTCGCGGTTCGAACAGAACTACTTCGCCCGGCTTCACGTAGCCGAGTTGCTCGCGAGCTTCCTTCTCGATGACGCTGGCGTCGCCGCGTTGCAGGGCGTCGACCTCGCGCTGCAGGTCCTGATGCTCCTGTTGCTGGCGATCGATTTCCTGTTCCATGTTGCTGACCTCGGCGCGCTTGGCTTCCCAAACCTTCATTCCGTTGGCGCCGAAGACGACCTTGTATCCGATCAGGACGGCCAGCAAGGCAATGCAGAAAGTCGCCAGCACGCGGCGCATGCGGTAGACCCAACGTCCGGCGATGTGAATCGTGATCTTCATACCCGTCCTGACTTACGGCATTAACTTCGCCGTGTAAGCTCCTGTAACACTGGCCTTTATTACAGGAAGTGAGCGTCCGATTCCTAGTGGACTTCGGCTCGCTTACGGAGTCAAGTACAGTTCCCACATTAACTGCGATGGGAACCTCCCTAGATAAGCGATGAATAGGCGAAGATCGCGGCAAATAGCAATCCTTCGCGCGATTTCCATCGCATGGTAGAGTCTGACGCGAGGAACTTGCGATGACGAATGCTCGCGTTGTGCTGACCACTGTCGGCTTGAAGGATGTCGCCGACAAACTCGCGATGCAGTTGGTGGAGCGACGCCTGGCAGCCTGCGTCAACATCATCGGCCCAATTCGTTCCGTGTATCGCTGGCGTCACAAGGTACAGAACGAAGCCGAATACCTGCTCGTCATCAAGACGACTGCGGAACACGCTTCGCAATTGCAGTCGGCTTTGGAAGAACTTCATCCCTACGAGTTGCCCGAATGCATTCAGCTTCCTATCGTGCAGGGGAGTGAAGAATATCTGGCGTGGCTGGCATCGGAGGTCAGTAGTGCCGAGTAGTTCTCGGGCAATATCGGTTCGGCGCCAAATCTGCAATGGGCTGACTGGCGGGAATTGTGCGAGTCCATGTTCGGCCCGGCAGCATCGAAGAAAGGGCTTGGCGGACTGCAATTTGCGGAGTTAGAGTGGGTGTTTCAACAAATCCAGTCTGTTACAATTGCACCACGAGCATCGGTTGAGGATTGGTGTTCGCCGCAAGTTGAACCGCAATTCTTCTATCAGACTTTTGGCATTCCCCATGCGCGCAGTTTAGCGGATGGGCATTGGAACACGCCCCACAAGCGATGGTTGTCGCTTTGCGCGGACGCAAGGTTATAGGAGCCTGTTCTGACGTCGCGACCTGGTCTTATCGCCTACAACCCGGCGCATCATCGGTTCGCCGTAATACTCGCCTGGGCTACGTTTCTGCTGATCGTTGTCGGCGCGCTGGTCACCAGCAATGACGCCGGACTTTCTGTCCCTGATTGGCCAACCTCCTTCGGCTCACTCTACAAGCTGCCCCCAATGGTTGGTGGCGTGAAGTACGAGCACGGCCATCGCATGTTCGCCGAGTTCATTGGATTGATGATCATCGTGATGGCGGTGTGGACGCAGCGCGTCGAAAAGCGCAAATGGATGCGGGTGCTGGGCTGGACGGCGCTGGGTGCGGTTATCGGTCAGGGCGTTTTGGGTGGTTTGACCGTACTGGAATTTCTTCCGTGGTCGATCTCTACGGCACATGCAACGTTGGGGCAGACCATCTTCTGCGTAGTCGTCGCGATGGCGTTGTTCACCAGCCGCAGTTGGCTGCAGGATAGCCAGCCGATGGCTGAAAGCGCTTTGCATCCAAGTACGCCGACCCTGACTGCCGTTGCCGCGGCTTGCGTGTGGGTGCAGCTAATCCTGGGTGCGGCGTTTCGTCATTCGGGAATCAAGCTGCTGCCGCATCTGATCGGCGCCTGCGTGGTCACGGTCATGCTGTGCTGGACGATCGTACGAGTGCTTTCGCGCTATGGCAGAGTGCAGCATCTTCGTAAGCCGGCTGAGATTCTGCTGGCGCTATTGCTGCTGCAACTCGGCCTGGGCTTCTGCTCGTATATGACTCGCGTAGTCTGGGGACACGACGCCGTTCAACCGCTGACGTTGATGGTCGTAAGCACTGTCGCCCATGTTGCCGGCGGAGCTCTGGTGTTGGCTGCGACCGTAGTACTCGCGATTCAGACACGACGCATGATCACCGTCGAGGCCAGCCAGACGGCGACGCAGTCCGCGCACGGAAAGGCGGTGATCGCGTGAGCAGCGTAAGCCAGCCTCTTGCAGTGCCGCGGCAGGGAATTGCGTCGCTCGCACGCGATTACGCTACGCTGACCAAGGCTCGGGTCACCACTTTGATCGTGATGACCGCCTGGGCAGGCGCGTACTTTGCCGGCGCCAAGTCGGGCGTGTCGCTGCTTTCATGGACGCTGCTGAATGCGTTGGTCGGCATCGGCCTGGTGAGTGGAGGGACGGCGGCGATCAACGAAGTAGTGGAGCGCGATGTCGACGCGCTGATGCGTCGCACCTCGCGTCGCCCGCTGGTCACCGGCAGCATGAGCCTGCTGCACGCATCGGTTGTCGCATTCGGCATGACCATCGGCGGCGTGCTGTATCTGTGGTTCACGACGAACTGGCTGACAGCGGCGTTAGCTGCTTTGACCTCGATCAGCTATCTGGCGGTCTACACTCCGATGAAGCGCGTCCATCCTATCTGTACATTTCTGGGTGCGTTTCCCGGAGCGATGCCACCCGTGTTGGGCTGGACGGCGATTCGCGGTCGTCTGGACGGCGGAGCGCTGGTGCTTTTCGCAATCCTATTCTTCTGGCAGTTCCCGCACTTCCACTCCATCGCATGGCTTTATCGCGAAGACTACGAAAACGCCGGCATTCGCATGCTGCCCGTGGTTGAGAGCGACGGCCGTTCGACTGCGTTCGCCATCGTGATGTACGCGCTGGCTCTGGTTCCGGTATCGCTGGCGCCGACATTGATGGGAATGGCCGGCCGGACCTATTTCTGCGGCGCGTTGATACTAAGCGGGGGCATGTTGTGGTTCAGTCTGCGCATGTGGACCATGAAGCTGACGCCGATCGCGAAGGAATCGAAGGTTCGCGCGCGCAATGTGCTGCAGGCCTCTGTCATCTACCTGCCGCTGTTGTTTGGCCTGATGATGATCAACCGCGCATAAATACTGGGCAAACGCCGCTTCGGTTGATTATGATGAGGCGTGTTGCTCAGCCTACTTCAAGCTTCAATGCCTGGCGCGTCAGCGGGAACGCCGACTTCCTTTCTCGTCTTCATGGTGTGCTGGATTGCTATGGGGATCGCCTCTTGGATCTTCTACTCGAAAGCCAGTTATCAGACCAAGAAATCGCTGCATCCATTCCTGACGGTCGCCTACGGCGTCGTTTTTCTGGGGTTCGCGGAATGGCTAATGCAGGGCAAACTCCCATTGTTTTTTGTTGTTGCGGTGATTGTGATCATGTTTTTGATTTATCGTCTCACCCGATTTTGCCCGCAATGTGGTGCGACGATCTACTCCCTGGGTCTTCAGCGTTCGAATTTCTGTCCCAAGTGCGGCGCGGCGCTGCAGTAAGTTTGGCCGTTCGCACGCAGAATTGAGGGCAACATTCGACCAGGCCTTCAACAACGTAATAGACTGATCTGTGGCTTCACGAACAACAACTCCCGCTGCTGACAGCAAGACGTCCGAACATTCCGCGTACGATCCTTCGGCTTCCGGGGTCATTCAGCTTAAATCGTTGCGGCATCAGTACGGCGATCGCGTCGCGTTGGCGGGTGTGTCGTTCGATGTGCGTCCGGCGGAGATATTCGGATTGCTGGGCCCCAACGGCAGCGGCAAGACTACGACCTTCCGCATTCTCTCGACGCTGATGATTCCTTCGGGCGGACGAGCGCTGATCATGGGACATGATGTCGCCCGCGAGCCTGCGCAAGTGCGCCGCAATATCGGCGTGGTCTTCCAGGCGCAGAGTATCGACGTAAAGCTTTCAGCCGAAGAAAACCTGACGGTCATTGGCCACATTTATGGCCTGCGCGGCGCCGCCTTGAAGAATCGTGTGAAAGAGATGCTGAGCCGTGTCGGTCTGGCTGATCGTGCGAAGGAAAAGGCTGAAACGTTTTCCGGCGGCATGCAGCGGCGGTTGGAACTGGCGAAAGGGTTGCTGCATCATCCTTCCGTGCTGCTGCTGGACGAGCCGACCACGGGATTGGATCCGGGCGCGCGACGCGATCTTTGGCAATATTTGCAGATCCTGCGCGATGAAGAACGTGTCACCGTTCTGGTTACCACCCACTTGATGGAAGAGGCCGAACGCTGCGATCGTCTGGCGATTTACGCCAACGGCAGCGTGGTCGCGCTAGGCACGCCGTCCGTATTGAAGGCCGAGATCGGCGGCGACGTGATCATGCTGGAGACGAAGGATCCGGAAAACCTGGCCGGCCGAATCGAACAGCATTTCGGATTGCACCCGACGGTCCTGGATAGCCGAGTGCGGCTGGAGATTGAGAGCGGACACAGGTTTGTGACGGACGTCGTGGAAGCGTTTCCGGGCGAGATCGAAGGTGTGTCGGTACATAAGCCGAGCCTGGAAGACGTGTTCATCCGTCGCACCGGACATCGATTCTGGACGGAAGAGGATAATGGCGAGTCGTCGGAAGAATGAGGTGCCGTTTGAGTTGTCATCACGAGCCAAGCCGAGAGATCTGCGGTCTGTCTGCGGCGCGCGTCATTTCCACTCCGCGACGACCCGCAGATCCTTCCGTTCCGGCTGAAGCCCTAGGTCGGGATGACAATTCGAAAGAGCAACGCCGACACCAAAACTGACAACTGGCCACTGACAACTGATTATTATGGCAACTCGTACACAGACACTTCCCGCGACTACCGCTTCCGCCAGCGCTGGGCTGCTGATGCCTTCGATTTCGCTGTGGTGGCGAGAGGTTGTTCGCTTTTATCGCCAGCGCGCTCGCGTGGTGGGCGTCATCGCTTCACCGCTGCTGTTCTGGATCGTCATCGGCTCAGGCTTCGGAACCTCGTTCCGCTCCAGCGGCGCCGGCGGCCAGCATTATCTCGAGTTCTTCTTTCCGGGCGCGATCATCATGATTGTCCTGTTCACCGCCATCTTCACCATGATGTCGGTGATCGAAGACCGCAAGGAAGGCTTCCTGCTTTCCGTGCTGGTAGCTCCGGTAAGCCGTTCGGTCATCGTGCTGGGCAAGGTGGTGGGCGGCGCAACACTGGCTACGCTGCAGGGCTTGATCTTCCTGGTGTTCGCGCCGGCTGTAGGCGTTCACTTCACGCTGGTCAGCTTTGCTCTGACCGTGCTGGCGATCTTCCTGGTGGCGTTTTCACTGACCGCGCTGGGTTTTATCATTGCGTGGCCGATGGATTCGACGCAGGCGTTTCACGCCATCATTAATCTGTTCCTGATTCCGTTGTGGCTGCTGTCGGGTTCGCTGTTTCCGCTCTCCGGAGCGACCTTGTGGATTCGCGTGCTGATGCGCATCAATCCGCTGACCTACGGAACCGAGGCGCTGCGTGCGCTGCTGTTCCCGGCATCAGCGTCGACTGATCTCTCACTGAGCGGTAACTTCGCAGTTCTCGGCCTGTTTACGCTGGTCATGTTTGTACTGTCATTCTTGATTGCGAACCGGCGCACGACCAACCCGGCAGCCTAATGCAGATTACGCCGACATTTTTCCCCGCTCTCGACGCCGTACTGAATGGCTCCAGCGCGGTGCTGATCGGCTCCGGCCTGTACTGCATCAAGCGCGGCCGCCGAGAAGCGCACAAGCGCATGATGCTGGCGGCGTTCGTCACATCCACGCTCTTCCTGATTTCTTATCTCTACTATCATCTGGTGCTTCATGGATTAACCCACTTCCAGGGGCAGGGACTGTCGCGGCCATTCTACTTCGCGCTGCTGACCTCGCACACGATTCTGGCCGCCGTGGTTGTTCCCTTCATCCTGATCACGCTGGCGCGCGCGCTGAAAGGGAAGTTCGCCAAGCATAAGGCGATCGCGCCGTATACCTTCGCCATCTGGATGTACGTCTCTGTGACCGGCGTCATCATCTACATCATGCTGTATAAGATTTTTGTTCGGTAATTATCGTGGCCGGCGTGAAGACAGAATCGTTTGTAGATCGCGGAACCGGAGAGGCGCCGGTGCAGGGGTTTCTGCATCACGCTGAGGCCGGCTCCGGATTCCTGGTGCTGACGCACGGCGCGGGAGGAAACTGCAACGCGCCGCTGCTGGTCGCGTTGGCCGATCGCTTCGCCGCCGCCGGGCTCAATACCCTTCGCTGCAAC
>Ga0210391_10002501_pt1 | contig 15943 bp, 14 predicted proteins | sample IncBWC12OmetaG_FD_160573 | JGI IMG/M metagenome (GOLD analysis project Ga0210391, IMG submission 160573) | Forest soil microbial communities from Barre Woods Harvard Forest LTER site, Petersham, Massachusetts, United States - Inc-BW-C-12-O ... | reverse complement strand
TGGAGGGGAACCCATCGAAGACCGCCCGCGAACTGGAGAAGGGCGGCGCAAAAATCCTCTCCGAGGATGAAAAGCTTCGCCAAGTGGAAGTTCTATTCGCTGGAGACGTCGACGGCAGCATATCGGCCGCCCGCGATGACCACTACGTGCGTCCCGGGACAAGGCCGGAAATTCGCTGGTCCACAATCATGGAGGATTTGCGGCGACGTGATTTCTCATTGAACGCCATTGCCATCTCGCTCAATCCGGCTTCGCGCGGATTGCTTCTGGACCCAACGAATGGACTTTCCGATGTCGAGCGCGCCGAAGTCCGCGCGCTTACTATTCACAGCTTCACGAATCAGCCGGTGCGTCTGCTTCGGGTTCTGCGCTTCGCCGCGCGCATGGGCTTCAAAATCGAGGCGCGAACGCAGGAGTGGTTTGACCTGGCTATCGAACGCGATTTGCATCACACCATCGCGCCGGAAGACGCGGGAGGAGAGCTGCGAGCTGTGGCTCGCGAAGAACGCCCGGCCGTCGTCTTGAAGGAGTGGGAAGAACACGACTTGCTCGAAGCGATCCATCCCGTGCTTGCAAAACGGCGACCGAATTACGAAGCCATTGCTCGGTTGATGAAGGTTCGTGAGGATTTGTTTACGGCGGGTGTTCGTCCGAAGCTCGCGACGCCGATGATGCTTGCCATTCTCGGGCGGCTTAAGGATCGCGAACAAGGCAGCGTTCTTTCCAAGGCAGGATTCCGCTCGGCGGAAGCGGATGCCATATTGAACTTTGAGAAAGAAGTCCTTGCTGACCAGAAGGAATTGATCGGACGCAAGCTGAATGCGCCCATCGATGCCTACAAGTTTCTGGAAAAATTGCCAGTCGAGCGTATCGGGTATCTTCTGGCGGAATCTAGCAATTCGGCTGCGCTCTCGAAAATTCGCGCGTATCTTCACAAGTGGCGACCCATTCGGGCTGCGCTGCCCCTGGTGGCGAATGAACTGGAAGTCTTGGGCTATGCGCGTGGGCAGAAGTTTGACGCCATTGTCGAACAAGTTTTCGCCATGCAACTGACGGGACGCGGCAAGACGCCTGAGGAGCGGGTGAAGATCCTCCGCAAATTGTCTGGGATCAAAGAGCAGCCGAAGAAGAAAGAAAAGGAAAAGAAACCCGCAAAGAGCGGGGACAAGCAGCCCGCAGCATTAGCCGCTGCAGTTGTGCCAGAAAAAGGCGCGCCTGCGAAAGCCGCACACGGCGCAGCATCGCATAAGAACCATCCGGTGCTGTTGAAGCAAGCTGCAAAGCACAAAGCAGCGAAAGAACAGGCGAAGCACGCGTCAGGCGGTAAGAAAAGCGGCGGCCGGAAATAACGAACGGGCAGGGAAGCGAGGGCCTGTGCAAATCCCGAGAAAGCAATTCGCAATTCTCGCGCGGGCGTTCTAGAATCGAGATCCATGGGCCAGCCGCAGTTTGTTCATCTTCACGTTCATACGGACTTTAGTCTGCTCGATGGGGCGTGCGAAACGTCCGAGCTGCTCGACAAGGCATCCCAGCTGAAAATGCCGGCCGTGGCCATTACGGACCACGGAAATCTTTTTGCCGCCGCCAACTTTTTTAATGAAGCCAGCAAGCGTGACGTTAAGCCGATCATTGGATGTGAAGTCTATGTGGCGAAGGGCAGCCGCCACGATCGCGGCGAAAAAACAAACGGGTCAAATGGACAAGATCGCGGCGAGGCTGAGCCCGCAGGGATTCGCGGGAGCAACCACCTGGTGCTCCTCTGCGAATCGCTTGAGGGCTATCACAATCTCATCAAGCTAGTCTCGTCGGGATTTCTTGAGGGTTTCTATTACAGGCCGCGCATTGATTACGACCTTCTTGCGAAGCACAACAAAGGCTTGATTGCTCTGTCAGCCTGTTTGCGGGGAGCGGTCACGGAAGCTGTGGTCGATGAAAAATACGATCAGGCTCGCGAAAACGCGTACCGGTTGCAGGACGTGTTCGGCAAGGGCAACTTTTTTCTGGAGATTCAGGACCAGGGCCTGGAGATCGAGCAGGGCGTAAATCGCGAACTTGTTCGGCTGTCGAAAGAGACTGGGATCCCGCTGGTCGCCACGAACGATTGCCATTATCTCCATCACACCGATGCTCATGCGCAGGAAGTCCTGCTCTGTATACAGACGGGAAAGACGATGAGCGACACTCATCGAATGAAATTTGCTACCGACCAGTTCTATTTTAAGACCGCAGCTGAGATGGCTCAAGTGTTTGGTGAACTGCCGGCCGCGCTAAGCCGGACGGTGGACATCGCTTCGCGCTGCAACGTCAAGATTGAGCGGATCCCGAATCCATTTCCAGAGTTTAAAGTTCCAGACGGCCACACCGCCGGAAGCTATTTTGAGAAGGTGGTGCGCGAAGGGTTCGCGACGCGCGTGCCCTATTTGGAGCGGCTATTGCAGCAAGGTGTCTTGCACAATCCGCTGGTCGAGTATGAGCGACGGCTGACGTCTGAAATCGAAATGATCAAGAAGATGCGCTACGAGGGCTACTTCTTAATCGTGTGGGATTTCATTCACTACGCACGCGCGCAGGATGTGCCCGTCGGGCCAGGACGTGGATCGGCCGCGGGTAGCCTGGTCAGCTATGCATTGCGCATCACGGATGTGGATCCGCTGCAATACAACCTGCTCTTCGAGCGCTTTCTGAATCCGGAGCGCGTGTCATTGCCTGATATTGACATTGATTTTTGCATGCGGCGGCGCGGTGAGGTGATCGAGTACGTCACGCAGAAGTATGGCCGAGAAAACGTCGCTCAAATTATTACATTCGGAACCATGGCGGCAAAAGCGGCGGTCAAGGATGTTGGCCGTGCGATGGACATCCCGTACGGCGAAGTGGACCGGCTTGCGAAACTGATTCCTACTACTCTTGGCATCGACCTGGAGACTGCTCTCTCGGAAGCGCCACAGCTGAAGTCCGCCATTAACAGCGACGAAAAGCTGAAAGATTTGATGGCTGTGGCGCTGCGCCTGGAGGGATTAGCCAGGCATGCTTCGACACATGCGGCAGGCGTGGTTATTTCACCGCGCCCCTTGACGGATGTGGTCCCCGTTTACAAGACGAACCGGGATGAAATCACGACGCAATATGACATGAATGCGCTTGAGCGCATCGGCTTGCTGAAGATGGATTTCCTTGGCTTGACGACGCTCACAGTACTGCAAGATACGGCGCGGATGATCGAAAAGAATCGCGGCGTAAAGGTCGACATCGACAATCTGACTCTGGATGACGAGCAGACTTACAAACTTTTCGCACGTGGGGACACGACGGCCATTTTTCAGTTTGAATCGCATGGCATGCGTGACATCTTGCGCCGCTATCAGCCCTCTCGCATCGAAGACCTTACCGCTTTGAACGCGCTTTACCGTCCCGGGCCGATTCAAGGCGGCATGATCGATGACTTCATCAGTCGCAAACAGGGAAAGACTAAAGTCAGCTACGAGCTTCCGCAGCTTAAGGGCATTCTTGATGAGACCTACGGCGTAATTCTTTACCAGGAGCAGGTCATGCAGATCGCCAACCTGCTGGCAAGCTTTTCGCTCGGCGAGGCCGATATTCTCCGCCGCGCCATGGGCAAGAAGAAAAAAGAAGAGATGGCGGCACAACGGGCAAAATTCATCGCGGGCTGCCTTACCAACAAAGTTTCGGAAAAGAAAGCCGCGGGCATTTTCGATTTGATGGAGGAGTTTGCCGGCTACGGATTCAACAAATCGCACTCCTGCGCGTATGCGCTACTGGCCTACCAGACGGCCTATCTAAAGACTCACTATCCGGTGGAATTCATGGCTGCGCTGCTGACCTCCGAAACGGGTAACGCGGAAAAGGCTGTGAAGTACATCAACGAAGCGCGAGGCATGAGCATTTCGATTCTTCCCCCGGACGTGAACGAGAGCGACCTCTATTTCACGCCGGTCGGTGAATCGATACGATTCGGGCTCGCGGCTATCAAGAACGTGGGCGAGAACACCGCGAAAGCTGTCCGCGATTCACGCTTGAGCGCAGGCGAATTCACTACTCTGTACGATCTATGCGAACGCATCGAGGCTAAGTTCCTAAACAAGCGAGTCTTTGAGAGCTTGATCAAGTCCGGGGCAGTAGATTCGCTCGGTCCGCGGGAATCCATGCTGGCTTCCGTTGACGATGCGTTGGCGGCGGTGCAGCGCGCAACGCGTATGAGAGAATCTGGACAACACGGCTTGTTCGGCACAGCGGCGGCGCCCGCACGGATAGCGTTTGAATTGCACGACGCCGAACCGTGGAGCGAGGCCGAACGTCTCGCCAGCGAATACGCCATGCTCGGCTTCTACGTTTCCGGGCATCCACTCGCCAAGTACGCTTCGCGGTTGCAAGAATTGAAATGCGTTTCGCTCGACCAAGTCGAAGGCCAGCGCAACGGCAAAGAAATCACCGTCGCGGTGCTGGTTGTGGGCACGCGCCCGATGCGTTCCAAGAAGGGCGCCCGCTGGGCGATCTACACGATTCAAGACATGACCGGAGTTCAGGAATTGCTTGCCTTTCCGGAAAGCTTTGCGCGGCTGGAGCAGATCCTTAAAGCCGGAACGCCGCTTTTGCTGAAGGTCCGCGTGCAGGTGGAAGAAGCCGGAACACGGCTGTCCCTGCAGGAAGCGGCGCGCCTCGGCGACCTCGCGGAGCGGCCCGCGTCCGGCCTCCGCATCCGCATGAAGCTCGAAGATTTAAACGAGGAATTGCTGGACCGTCTGGAAGAAATATTGTCCTCCTATCGAGGATCGAGCATGGTTTCGCTTGATCTCTGTGACGCAAAGGGTGCGACGGCCACGCTTCAGGTGGAACAGCGGGTGCGGACGTGCCCCGAACTAGCCGCCGCAATCCGGGAATGCATGGGCAACGAATCGATTGAGCGGGTGATGTGATGAAGTCCAAGGACAAGGCCAAAACCCCGGCGGCACAGGCAAATCGACAGACCGAGATCGAGCGCCTGGAAAAAGACGTCGAGGAACTGCGGCAGCTCGCGGGCGACGAAGAGGCCGACGCGGAACTCGAACGAATCCGCCAGCAGGTGGCTGAGCTTCGCAAGGAGTTTTACAGCCATCTCGGACCCTGGCAGCGCGCCCAAATCGCACGGCACACGCAGCGCCCTTACCCGCTGGATTACATCGCGATGCTCTTCACCGATTTCATCGAGCTTCACGGCGACCGTGGCTATGGTGATGACAAAGCCTTGATTACTGGTCTCGCGAAGTTCCGTGGCCGGCCCATCGCCGTTATCGGCCATCAAAAAGGCCGCGACACAAAACAACGGCTCGTACGCAATTTCGGCCAGCCCAAACCGGAGGGCTACCGCAAAGCACTGCGCATCATGCAACTTGCGGCGAAATTTGGCCGACCCATTTTCACTTTTATCGATACTCCTGGTGCATACCCCGGGATCGACGCCGAGGAACGGGGCCAAGCCGAAGCCATCGCGCGCAACTTGCGTGAAATGGCGCGTCTCCCCGTTCCGATCATCGTTACTGTCACTGGCGAAGGCGGCTCAGGTGGAGCATTGGCCATCGCCGTCGGGGATCGCGTAAACATTCTCGAAAACAGCTTTTATTCCGTGATATCGCCGGAGGGTTGCGCAGCGATCATGTGGCGCGACGCCACTAAGGCGGAGACGGCTGCGGCTGCCCTGAAAATCACAGCGAAAGACCTCAAAGAACTTGGGATTGTGGACGAAATCGTGGCCGAACCCGAAGGCGGAGCGCATGTTGACCCGGAAGGCGCTGGGCAGTTGCTCGGGGAAGTATTAGACCAGCAGCTGGTAGCCCTGACCCAACAGCCGACAAAAGTTTTGCTGGATACCCGCTACGATAAGTTCCGAAAAATGGGGCAATTCTTCGATTTTGGCAGTTAAATTTACCCTTCTGCGAGACGTTTTAGTCCTAGGCCTACCCCTTAGCACATTCGCAACTCATCCGAGAGCAATCGTTGTTGCTTCCAGGAGCCCGGGCTAATCTGAATAGGCAACCATCAGAGTGATCCGGATCGGGGCAACTCCCGCGCTGTCACGGCCACCCGTCTACGGAGAACAGGACTCATTATGTCGGAACCCTTTCGCCCCTATGAAAAGCTCGTGGAAATCACCGTGATGGGCAAGAAGTTTCAGGTGCCGGAGCGCAACTCGCTTTTGCGATGCTTTCAGTTCATCAGCCCGGAAACGATTCCGTATGGGCGTTTCTGCTGGAATCAGGATTGCCAGTATTGCCGCGTTTCCTGCCAGTTGCCGGATGACGACGAACCGAGGGAAATGTTGAGCTGCAAGTTCATCGTTATGCCTGGAATGGAAATTACCGAATTGAGCCAGGAACTGAAGTGGTGTCTACGATCCAAGCTCCCAGCTGATGCGACAGTTTCCTCGTAAATTCCTCATTCCAGAGCGCAAATAGGCTCCATCGTAAGGCAACTTTTGCCCCCGCTGAGGGTTTGTAGGTGAAGTTATACGTATCAGCGAGCGACGGCGTTTGTGCGGCGCCAAAACCCAATTAACCATCCCCGGCGCACAATCGCCGTCGTCGAATTTTGAAGTGGTCCCGCGCGCCGTTTGAGTTCATGCGGCAGCCTTAAAAGGTTCTTCGCGCGATTGCACTCCTTCCTTCACTGGACTACGATTCAATGCATACATCCCATGCCAACAGATCACATGGCTTGCGACGGCTGCGGACAAAGCGCATCCCCCGAGCATATTGCGCGGAGGCTGCAGCGCCTCGAATGGACCAGCCGATATCGGCCCGTTCACATGTCCGCGCTTATGCTTGGCGGATTTTCTCCTTTAGCCGACGCCGACTTCTTATATTCCGGAAAGTTTGAGGGTGAAGCGGGCCGATTGCTGAATGCCGTTGGGGTCGCAACTGCAGGGAAACCGTCAGACGCAGTTTTAAGTGAGTTTCAACGCGGCGGCTTTTTTCTGACACATATCCTCGAGTGCCCGCTCGAAAGTGGCCAGGCTGGGCCGTTGGTGTGCGAGTCGCTGCTTATGAAACGCGTTTCGTCCGTGATGACGCGCATTCGACGGTCGCTTAAACCCAAGCGTGTTTTTTTGATTTCAGAATCGTTGGGGCCTTTGTCCGCAGGATTGTCGAGCGCCGAACTGGGTTGTCCCGTGGTCCTCGATGGCGGCCAGCCTTTCGGCTTGGATTCTACCGACTTTTCTGAGGTGGCTAGGCGGCTGCGCGCTGCTCTTGCCGCACCGGTCGTCACGAAGTAAAGTAGGGTCTGTTATCCCCTAGCCCCACTGGACTGGCCAAGAATTGAACTTCGAACAGCTTGGCAATCTTCTGGCTGTGATAGAATCCAAAACTTAGATCCTATGCAGTCGGAGTAGGAGTCTCGGCGTGAAGAAACAAGCAAAATTCGGCATCGGCGTTACAGTGATCGTCGTTTCTATGGCCTTTCTGGCATGGCTCGGGTACGGAGAGAGCAAGACTTACTATCACACCATCGCGGAGCTGCAGACTCTCCATGGATCTGAACTCTCGCATCGGATTCGCGTCGGGGGAACCGTCGCGCCGGGCAGCATTCATCATTTCACGGGCCGTGTGGATTTCGTTCTCGACGGGGAGGGGAAGTCGCTTCCTGTAAGCTATGTCGGCAGCGACCCGCTGCCAGATACATTCGTGGATAAATCCCAGGCGTTGGTGGAGGGCCGGGAAACGGATGGGCGCTTTGTCGCTGAGGTAGTCCAGGCGAAGTGCGCGTCCAAGTACGAGGCGGCTCCCGGGGGAACGGTTGCCACTCCTTCCACTGCGACACGGTAAGGCGAAACGTAGCAGCCCCGGTTTAGCCGGGGGATAGGCGGAGGCCACGTGGATGTATTCGGTTCATTCGCTCTACTCCTTGCATTCATTTGCGCGGTATTTGCGTTTGCAGGCGGCATTGCCGCGATCATCACGCGCCATCCGCTGCTCGTCAAAAGCACGCGGCAGGCGGGGATCGCCACCTGCTGCCTGATTTTTGTCGCCACCTTCAGCCTCGAATATCTTTTCTTCAGCGATAATTTTTCCGCGGCCTACGTCGTCGCGCATAGCAATCGCGCGCTCGCCACGTTTTATAAAATTGCCGCTTTGTGGGCTGGCCAGGAAGGATCGTTGCTTTTCTGGAGTTTCCTGCTTTCGATTTATGTTTTCTCAGTGTTGATCGCTTACCGCAATAAAAACGGCGAATTGATGCCGTATGTGGGCGTGATCCTTGCTGGCGTGCAGATTTTCTTTCTGACGCTCAATAATTTCGTCGCCAGCCCGTTCAAGGCACTTGCCGTTCCCGGCGCTCATGGGGCGATGGACCTCGTCTCCCGCGCCGATGGCAACGGCCTAACTCCGCTGCTGCAATATCCGGAAATGGTGATCCATCCGCCGAATCTTTATTCGGGTTATACGGGCTTCACGATTCCGTTCGCGTTTGCGTTGGCCGCGCTGCTCGCGCGCTACCCGGGCGAGAAGTGGATTCATCTCACACGCAAGTGGACAATGATCGCTTGGGGTTTCCAGACCGCTGGAATTCTTCTTGGCGCGCATTGGGCATACGCAGTCCTCGGCTGGGGTGGTTACTGGGGCTGGGACCCGGTGGAAAATGCCTCGCTGCTGCCATGGCTGACAGGCACCGCGTTCCTGCACTCGGTCATGATGCAAGAGAAGCGCGGCATGATGAAAGTGTGGAACGTCTGGCTCGTATTTACGACGTTCCTTTTGTGCATTACCGGCACCTTCCTGACGCGCAGCGGTGTCGTAAGCTCCGTTCATGCGTTTGCTCAATCCAGTATTGGTACTTGGTTCGTCGGATTTCTGGTGATCATATTCGCGGTTTGTCTTATTGCGTATTTCAAGAATCGCGACTATCTGAAGAGTGAAAACCAGCTGGATGCCCTTGTCTCTCGCGAATCCAGCTTTTTGTTCAACAATTTGATTCTTCTGGTCTCCTGCATCGCAGTTCTCTCTGGCACGCTTTTCCCGGTTTTATCAGAAGCGCTCTCGGGCTCCAAAATTAGCGTGGGTGCGCCGTTCTTCAATAAAGTAAACATCCCGATTGGCTTGCTCCTGCTTTTCCTAACCGGTGTCGGGCCGCTCCTCGCGTGGCGCAAGACTTCTGTGGAAAGTTTGAAACGAAACTTTGCGTGGCCTTTGATAGTGGGGGGCATTGGGGGCGCGGTCATCTTTGCGTTGGGATACCGGGAAGTCTACTCGCTCATCTGTTTTGCGTTGTGCTTCTTCGTCACGGCCACGATCGTTATGGAATTTTTCCGCGGCGCACGAGTGATCCGCATACGCTCTGGCGCTTCCTATTTGACCTCCGCCATCGAACTAACCATGCGCAACACGCGCCGCTATGGCGGCTATATCGTCCACATGGGGATGGTGCTGATCTTCATCGGACTTGCCGGCGCCGCGTTCAATCAAAACGTCCAGAAGGAAATGCAGCCCGGTTCATCCATGGAGTTGGGGAAGTACAAACTCGTTCTGCAGAGCTTCGATAGCAAGCCGGAAGCGAATTACACCGGACTGCGGCTGAATGTGGAAGTCTTCGTCAACAATAAGCCGCTGATGATGCTGTATCCCGAGCGAAGGATTTTCGAGACCAACGGCGAAACCGGCACGATGGTCGCGATTTATTCGACGCTTCGCGAAGACTTGTACGTCGTTTATGCAGGACAGAGTCCCGACACGAAATTGCCAGTCATACACGCCTACTTGAATCCGCTGGTGAAGTGGATCTGGTTCGGCGGCGTTATTGTTGTGTTTGGAACGCTCGTCGCATTGATGCCCAATCGGCGCGCGGTATTGGTTTTGTCCGCCGTGAAACAGCCCGCGGCAGAACCATTAGTCCATGGAATGAAGCCGGCGGCCACATTCAAAGAAGGCCATGACTAAATCGCGAAAGATTCAACGGCCCGCTGCGCTTATCTTGCCGCTCCTACTGTGTTTTGGCGGCGCGCTGCCGTTTTTATCAGCTTTTGGAGACGCACAGCCACTCGATCACGCGCACCAGTTGGGCATGAAGGTGAAATGCATGTGCGGCGGCTGCAACGACTCCGCTGGCGGTTGCTACCACGTCGGGGGCGCGTTCTCCGGCCCTTGCGATACCGCTCTCGGAATGCTGAAGAAAATCGACGAGCGTATCGCTCAGGGCAATTCCGATGATCTGATCGTGCAGTCATTCGTTCAGGAATATGGACAGGCAGTGCTTACAGAACCGCCGCACAGCGGATTTGGACGTGTGGCGTGGTGGATTCCCGCGGTCGCTCTGATTGGTGGATTCGCGCTGGTCCTTGGCGTTATTTCGCGCTGGCGGAATCGTCCACCGACCGTGCCTGCTTTGGCCACCGCGGGCAACGCACCTCCCGTTTCGAGCGAGATCTTGGAGAGAGCGCGTGCGCAGGCTGCCCGCGACACTGAGGACTGATCTTGACGTTTGTCACAGCCACAACTGTTTTGCTGATTGCCTCCGCTGATTGGGCCGTTATCGGGGCGTGCTTGGCGCTGGCTATAGCTACGGGACTCTTTATTTTTTATATTCAGCCCGATGCGTCGGACCTTGCTCCGCGCCGCTCGAAACTCGATCAACTTCTTGAGCGTCGCGACACCCTCTACGATAATTTGCGCGACCTGCGGTTCGAGTTTCGCTCAGGAAAATATGCCGAAAACGATTTTGAAGCTATGAAGATTTCTCTCGAGAACGAGGCGGCGCAGGTGCTCGCGGAAATCGATCAGGTTACGGAATCGCAGGTGCGGCGCCCTCGTGGGATCAAGCCGGCGGCCTTGGATCGAGGCGCACAATGAGGCCAGCTTGGATTCCGCGATTGGCGCTGGGCATCTTCTTCTTGGCACCGTTCTCTTTTGTTTATGGTGCCACCGTTCATGGAACGGTGAAAAACGGCACCACCGGCAAACCTGCCGGTGATGTCGAAGTGATCCTGATCCAATTGCAGGGCGGAATGCAGCCGGTGCTCAATTCCAAGACCGACGCGCAGGGTCAGTTTACTTTCGACTATCCGTCGATCGGCGCACAACCGATGTTGGTGCGCGCGGTCTATCACGGGATTAATTTTCATCAGCCATTGCCGCCGGGCCAGAACCAGGTACAAGTTGAGGTCTTCGAGCCATCCAAAGATCCCAAGACCATTTCCGTGGGAACTCACTTCGTAATTTTCCAGCCGAATGGCACGACTTTGGAAGTTGGGGAAGAATATGCGATCAAAAACGATTCTCGGCCTGCGCTGGCCTATTTTCGCGCTGACGGCAATTTTGAATTTGCGATTCCTGAGGGCGCCAGCCTGAAACAGATCGCTGCGCAGGGTCCATCAGGCATGCCGGTTGTACAAGCGCCCATTGATCGCGGCAAAAATAAATACAGCGTAGCGTACGCCTTTCGTCCTGGCGAAAACGGAGTTCGCTTCTCGTACGAACTGCCGTACACCGGAAACGCTGCAACCATAAAATTGCCGACTGTCTATCCAGGCGCTCGGCTCGTGCTTGTTGCGCCGCCCACCGTACAAGTTACAGGCGATGGATTGCAATCGAATGGGCAAGAGCAGGGAATGAGCCTTTATAGCCGCGACTCTCTCGCCGCCAATTCAACCCTGTCGGTCAACGTTTCTGGTACGGCACCGCCACCGAGCGGCAATGAATCTGCGTCCGGGGATACGGATGCAGGTCCGCAGAACCGCGAAGCGCAGCAGGGAACTGCTCCGTCCTCAGGCGCGACCATTGCGGTGGTTCCGGGCCGTTTGGATGTATTGAAATGGCCCCTTGTCGGCGGCTTCCTTTGTATGTTCGCGCTGCTTGCAATTCTTCTCGCGCGTAGACCTGTGGTGGCCGTTGCGGGTGGACTTTCCGACGGCGTTCCATCTCGGCCAGCGAAACTTTCCAGGAAATCGGAGGCCGCTTCGGTTGCGTCAACGGTAACTCCAAGCGCTAATCTGGCGGAAGTCGACGCGGCAGTGGGCGGCAGCCTCGATGCATTGAAAGACACGCTCTTCCGGCTCGAGTTGCGCCGTCAGGCAGGAACCATTTCGGAAGAAGAGTACAACCAGGAACGCGCTCGCGCGGAAAAAGTTTTGCGCGACCTTGTGCGAGGCTAGAGGTTGACGCCGCTCTACGCCGCCCGTAGTCTCCCCCGCTTTGGGACAGACATTTCTTTCTGTCTTCTTCTGTTTCCCGAGTTGCTCTCAACAGAGGTTTCTCGGTGACGTCCGGGGCATTTTCTCCTGTAGGCCTTCGTTTTGAAAATATTGATAAGCGCTATGGCGGACTCCTGGCATTGCGCGGAGTATCCCTAACGATCACTCCCGGAGAATGCGTGGTCTTTGCAGGGCGAAACGGTTCCGGCAAGACCACGCTTCTGCGGATCGCGGCCCGATTGGTACGGCCGTCTCGAGGGGAGTTGAGTTTTACCGGTCTGCCTTCCGGTGAAGAGGACAACCTAATTCGTCCTGGATTCGTCGCGCACGCCACGATGGTCTATGACGAACTCACTGCCGAAGAAAATCTCTTGCTGTTTGCGCGGCTCCTGGGAGTTGCCCGACCCGAGAATCGCGTCGAAGCACTACTGCAAGAAGTCGGCTTGTCCGATCGCTGTGCCTCTAGAGTGCGCACCTTCTCTCGCGGAATGCGCCAGCGCGTGGCGATCGCTCGCGCTCTGCTGCATGAGCCCGCCGTACTTTTGCTCGACGAACCGGCAACCGGCCTCGATCCGCAGGGCGTTGCTTGGCTTGCAGAAGCGATTCGCAGGCTTCGCGACTCGGGCCGCACGATTTTGATGAGCCTCCACGGCGAATCGGAAATCTCTTCGCTCGGCACCCGGGCCATTCGCCTGGACTCGGGCTCGATCGCTGCAGATACGCGCACCGGCGCGACGTTTCGCTCGATTCTCACGTTCGCCGACGCCTGAATGAGCCTGTTTTCCAGCGCGTCCGTTTTGCTCGGCAAAGAGCTTCGCACGGAGTTCCGTTCGCGCGAACTGCTGACCACCACGATTGTCTTCATCCTGATCGTGATCGTTCTCTTCAGCTTTACGTTTGATCCGACGTCGGACGAATCGCGTCGCTTTGCTCCCGGGCTGCTCTGGCTCGCGTTTCTCTTCGCTTCTTCCCTGATGCTGCAACCCTGTTTTCTGCGCGAGCAGCAAAACGACACGCTAAGCGCCCTGCGCCTGTCGGTTAGCGATCCATTCGCCATATTTCTCGCCAAGCTCGCGGCAAACACGCTTTTTCTTCTTCTGACCGAACTGCTGCTGCTGCCGATTTTTGCCGTGATGTACAACGTGCCCGTCATGCCTGTGCTGCATTGGCTGCTGCTGGTGTTTTTTCTTGCAAGCCTCGGGATCTCCATTGCGGGTGCGGCTCTTTCCGCCATCTCCGCACAAGCCCGCATGCGCGAACTGCTGTTGCCATTGCTGATGCTACCGCTGCTGACGCCCATCCTCGTAGCAAGCACGGAAGTTACGAAATCACTTCTTGACCGTGCGCCTTACGTGCAATGGAAGGGAATCGGATTCCTCGCCGTTTTTGACATGGTTTTTTTGACGGCGCTATGGCTTTTCGGCGAATATCTTCTGGAGGAATGAAGCACTATGTGGAAACGCGCGATGATCGGCGCTTTCGTTCTCTTTCTGGTCGGTGCTGCTGCCTATGCATCTTTTTTTATTGCACCCGAAGAGAACACAATGCATGTGCTCCAGAGAATTTTCTATTTCCATGCCGCCGCCGCATGGGCCGGAATGACCGCTTTTTTCGTTTGCTTCGTGGCCAACCTTCTGTACGTTTGGCGGCGTGACGAGAAGTGGGACGCCTTGGGCGTTTCCTCGGCGGAGGTAGGACTGGCGTTTATTACCGTGGTGTTAATCACCGGACCGATTTGGGCCAAGCCTGCGTGGGGAATTTATTGGACTTGGGATGCGCGCCTTACATCCACGTTTGTGCTCTGGCTTCTCTACATCTCCTACCTGCTTTTGCGTACGTTGATCGAGGAGCCGGATCGCCGCGCGCTCTTGAGCGCGCTTTTTGGAATATTTTCATTCATCGACGTACCGATTGTCTTTGGTGCGATTCGCTGGTGGCGGACGCAGCATCCCGCGCCGGTCATCATGGGCGGACCTGGTTCCTACCTGGATCCCACCATGAAGAAAGTCTTTTTCTTTAGTGTGCTGGCGATGCACGTACTGATGGTGTTCCTGATCGCGGAACGCTATCGGCTTGAAAAGTTGCGCACGGATATTGAACTCTTGCGCCGCGAGGCGGAGGCCATATGACAAGTCTGAACAGCGTTTTCGCGGCGTACATCATCGGCTGGGCCGTTTTTTTCTTTTTCTACCTCACCATTGCAAAACGCACTTCCTCTTTGCGAGAAGAGCTCGATCGCGTGAAGAATTCCTTGAACCGAGGAAAGTAGTTGGCGCAGAAGAAAAAAGTCGGCATTGTGATGTTCCAGCTTGGCGGGCCGGATTCGCTGGAGGCCGTCGAGCCATTTCTTCTGAATTTGTTTCTCGACCCGGACATCATCCCCATGGGACCGCTCGGTTTTTTGCGTCGGCCTCTAGCAAAGCGGATTTCTTCGCGGCGTTCCATTACTGTGCGAGGTAAGTATGCGGAGATTGGCGGCCGTTCGCCAATCGGAACCCTTACTGAGCGGCAACGGCTCGCACTCGTCGAAGCACTATCTGGCGAGATTGATCCCGTCGCCGTCGTTGCTATGCGCTATTGGCATCCAATGACCGAAGAAGCCGTCGAAACGCTTCGCAAGGCCGCGCCCCTGGATGAGATCGTGCTCCTTCCGCTCTACCCGCAATTCTCTTATGCCACGACTCTCAGCAGCTTCAAGGAATGGCGGCGCGGCTATGGCCAGCCAAAAGATGGCCCACCGGAGCGCACCGTCAGTCAGTTCTACGATCATCCACTCTATATACAAGCTCTCGTGCAACGTATCGGTTCCGTCTTGCGGCAATTCGCGGGCAGCTCCCGGATTCATCTGGTTTTCAGCGCGCACGGATTGCCAATGAGTCTGGTCGAAAAGGGCGATCCCTATCCAAACCAGATCGAAGCTACTGTTCGGCTCGTCTGCGAAGAGGGAAGAAAGCAATTTCCGGGCTGGCCGCTAACACATCTATTGTGTTATCAGAGCCGGGTTGGCCCCTCAAAATGGTTGCAACCGCCTCTGACGGCCACCATCGAGCGGCTTGGTTCAGAAGGCGTCAAGGAAATGCTCGTTGTGCCGATTTCCTTTGTGACTGAGCACATCGAAACGCTGCACGAAATCAACATCGAAGCGCGCGAAGATGCCAAGAAGTTTGGCATCGAAGTTTTCCGGATGATGCCGGCCGTCGGCGATTCGCCGCTTTTTATTGCCGCGCTGAAAGACCTCGTGCTTCGAGCGGTAGGTCTTGCTGGAGATCCGCTGGCCGCACAGGCATCCTCGACAGCTTCGTGATGAAGATGCTGGCGAGGCAGGGCATCCTGGGAAGACTGAGTACGCCCGGCGGGGCAGCGCTAAAATCCGTAGAACGGAGAGCAGGAATTCCAGCAGTGCGTTATAATTCCGCGCTGGGACAACGGCTATGAAGGCTTCCTACCATGCGGGCGTGCATCGCTTCGCCGTGTTTACCGTCTGTTGGACGGTTTTGCTCTTGATCGCGGGCGCGTTGGTTACCTCTAACGACGCCGCGCTTTCCGTGCCGGATTGGCCAAAATCTTTTGGAACGTGGACTCCGCCCATGGTCGGCGGCGTTCTTTACGAGCACTCCCACCGCGTCATTGCTGGGGTCTTGGGAGTCTGGACTCTCATTCTCGCCATTTTAATTTGGATCAAAGAGGAGCGGCGATGGCTGCGGTGGTTCGCAGTGATCGCGGTGGGCGGCATTGTTGTTCAGGCGATTCTCGGCGGCCAGGTGGTGATTC
>Ga0210391_10002497_pt1 | contig 15956 bp, 13 predicted proteins | sample IncBWC12OmetaG_FD_160573 | JGI IMG/M metagenome (GOLD analysis project Ga0210391, IMG submission 160573) | Forest soil microbial communities from Barre Woods Harvard Forest LTER site, Petersham, Massachusetts, United States - Inc-BW-C-12-O ... | reverse complement strand
TCTTCTCGGCCAGGTACTCCATAATGGCGCCGGACTCGAAAATCGCGACTGGTGCACCGCCGCCCTTGGGCTCGTGATCGACGATCGCGGGCATCCGGCCGTTGGGTGCGATCTTCAGAAAGTCGGCTGTCAGCTGATCGCCGCGTCCGATATTGACCGCCTTGATGGTGTAAGGCAGGCCGGCTTCCTCGAGCAGGATGGTGATCTTTTTTCCGTTTGGTGTTGGCCAGAAATAAACATCAATCATCTCAACTCTCCTTGCGGCTGGTTGAAGGGACCGCTCTTTCCCGTGGATGCATTTGGACGCTAACGCTACTTCGCCAGACCTTCAGCCTTCAAAGTTTCGTGCACCTTCGGGCGTCCGCCAACGCGAGCCTGGTAGGCCGCGACATTCGGATAGGGTTTGAGATCAATCCCGACGAAGTTCGTCCAGTTTATTATAGTGAAGGCGTAAGCGTCGGCGACGGTGAAGTTGCTCCCCAGCAGGAATTGGCGATTAGCCAACTGGTCGTTGATGTACACCAACCGCTTATTGATGTTGGTCTTCGCAGTATTCTTGACCTCGTCCGACGACGCCTTATTGAACAGCGCCCCGAAGCTCTTGTGAAGCTCGGTGCCGATGAAGGTGAGCCACTCCTGCAGCCGATAGCGCTCAATCGTCCCGGCCTTCGGTGCGAGTCCGCTGGCAGGATTCTGATCCGCCAGGTACTGAACGATAGCCGGACCCTCAGTGAGAACGCTGCCATCGTCGAGACGCAGCGCGGGAACATAGCCCTTGGGATTCACCTTCATGAAATCGTCGCCCGATTCCGTCTTATGTTCGGCGAGGTTTACCTTTTCAAGTTCGACCGGGATGCCGGCCTCGGTGGCGACGATGTGAGGTGAAAGCGAGCATGCGCCCGGTGAGTAATAGAGTTTCATCGAAATCTCCTTGTCACTTTGATTGTTTGTGCGAATTGCTTCTTTATGCAGCTTCGTGACCGTACCAATTTTTTTTATGAATGATCAAACTTGACTCCGCCAAATATCTCCCTGCCGTAAAACGGCACGGGATCTATACGATCAAACCTTCGCCGCGCGTTCGACCGTTGGAGCCAGGCGCCGCACGATTTCCAGCGTCTTCCCAGCCGCCATCTTGATCGCATCGCCCTGCGAAAACAGCACGAGCCGATGCGCCCCAGCCTCGCGGTACAGCTTGAGGTCTTCCAGTGCGATCCCGTCCTCGGGAGGAGCGACGAAGGCGCTGATATTCAAAGTGTCCGGATTGCGCCCGCGCTCGTCGGCGACTTTCCTGAGCGCATCGACGTCGCGCTTGAAGCTGGCTGGCCTGCCCGCGATCGGCACCCATCCATCGTAGGTGCGCACCACGCGCTCCAGTGCCTTGGGTCCACGCGCGCCGAGCAATATCGGCGGGCCGGGTTTCTGGATCGGCTTGGGATCGCATCGGACCGCGGGAAACTTCACCAGCTCGCCTTGATAGCTTGGCTCGGTCTGAGTCCATGGCACTCGAATCGCTTCGACGGTTTCGCGCAACCGCTTCCAGCGGGTTCCAAAACTCGTCCCCAGCGCCTCCGTCTCTTCTCGAAGCCAGCCGCCGCCGACTCCCAGTATGACGCGTCCGCCCGACACGACGTCGAGAGTGGCGATAGTCTTGGCGGTAACGATTGGTTCGCGCTCCGGCAGCAGGCAGATTCCGGTGCCGAGCTTGACGCGCCGAGTAACCGCGGCGGCAACACTGAGCGCGACGAACGGATCCATCCAGCGGCCGTAGTGCTCGGGCAATGTGCCCGCGCCGCCGCCCGGCAAGGGAGTCTTGAATCCGATCGGAATCACGGGATGCTCGGGAATGAAGAACGACTCGTAGCCGAGATTTTCTACTTCGCGCGCGATTTCCGCGATGTCGCCGGACTCCGCGGTCGCCGCGATCATAATGCCAATATCCATAGTTCCAGCTCCTGCTTACAGAACGTTACTCAAAATGACTTCTGAATGTGATGCTGGTGGCGCACCCATGATTTGAAACCGCAGATGTTCAGGGACAGCGGAGTGGCACCGCCAGGTAGCATCCGAACTCGGCGGGGAAGTTTACCGACACACGGGCGTGGACGCGCCCTTGCCGGTCAAGCATCCGTGCGTGATCGGCTACCGGCACCACCGCGCCGTGCCATACGTTCGGATGGAGGTAGATTCCTCGGGTGCCGTCGCACCAGAACGTGACGAACTTCTCCGGAGTCACATCGTCGCCGGGCATCGCCAACGGCACCACGAAGGCCCCGTCGCCCAGCGGATAGAAGAGTTGGCCGCCGTCGGGATGATAGTTCGCGCGCCAGATCAGCGCGCGCTCGCGGGTAGGCGAGACACCGGCTGGCGATGCTTCTTCGGGCCAGTGGCTCCAGCCGAAGAGGTAGTTGTCGCCGACGGCATTATTGCGCGCATAGAGGGTCTGGTCCTTCCACCAGAATTCGAACACGCCCTCGGTCACGCCCCCCTGGTCGCCCGAGTTCTTATCAACCGGGCGCCATCCCTGGGCCGGCCATCGAACAATCTCGATCGGGAACTCCTGCGGCCGCTCGACGATACATCCGTAGCCCTTGAGCGATTCGTCGCTGGCATCGACAATCTGCGTCTCGACATAGCGGCGCACGCCGGTGGTCGGCACATAGGCGATATCACTGTGATCGAAGTCACTCACCGAACCTGACGCTTAGCGCGGTCCCGCGCCGGCGCGCAATCTCGTCGAGCACTGCACGGGCCTTCACGGCAGCATCTAGCGGGTCACGGCGAGCAGGCCGTGGCCGGGGTGATGCCGAGCTCCGCTTCGTGAAATCCGGTGAAGTCGATCGCACGGGTCAAGTCCTAGCACCCTCTCGCGCACCGGCCCGATGATGGCTAATGTTGGCGTCAATCCGGGCCAGCGGTGTTCGGCCGTGAGCTCTGTATCATTCGTCTCAGGAGGACCTAAATGTACTTTCCGCGTCTCATCGTGTCTGGAATTCTGCTGGCTATCGCCCTAGCGCCACTGTCGGCTTTGGCGGCCGGCGAGGTTACAACGCCCAGCGGCCTGCGCATCATCGACGTCACGCCCGGCACCGGACCTGCGCCGCAGGCCGGCCAGACCGTCACGGTCAATTACACCGGATGGCTATTCGTCGACGGCAAGAAGGGCAAGAAATTCGACAGCTCGCTGGACAGGGGCCAGCCGTTTTCCTTCACGATCGGCCAAGGCCAGGTCATCAAGGGCTGGGACGAAGGCGTCGCCACCATGCATGTAGGCGGCAAGCGCACGCTGATCATTCCTGCTGACCTGGGCTACGGCGCGAGCGGCGCCGGCGCCGACATCCCGCCGGGCGCCACGCTGATATTCGACGTCGATCTGATCAGCGTGAAGTAGCGGCGCTCGTCCGCCAGGAGAGTCATCCCCAGGGCCTCGCCGACCATGAGGACAGTGCGTTTCCATAACTATGGAGAACCGGCGAATGTGCTGCGGCTGGACGAGGTCGCGATTCCAGAGCCGGGTCCTGGCCGTATCCGCGTGCGGGTACATGCATGCGGGTTGAATCGGGCCGATTGGGCCTTATGTCGAGGATTGTTTCCCGGCAACCTTCCTCGCGGAATCGGACTGGACGTCTCCGGCACCGTCGATGCGGTTGGCGAGGGCGTGGTCAATGTTGGAGTTGGAGACCAGGTCCTAGGCGTCGCGGATTATGCGGGGTGCGCGATCGCCGGCGTATCGGACTATGCGATCTTGAATTACTGGACTCATGTTCCGCCGGGCCTCGACCTCGTCGAAGCGGCCGCATTGCCGATGGCAGTCGAGACGGCGTTTCGCAGCCTGGAGTGGCTCGGCGTGGCGGCGGGACATACGCTCCTGGTCAACGGCGCGGGAACGATGGTCGGGTTCGCCGCCGTTCAAATCGCCCTCATGCGAGGCGCTCGGGTCATCGCTACCGCCGGTGAGACCTTCGCTGAACGACTGCGCGCGCTGGGTGCCACGGTCACCGCATATGGTGACGGGTTGGTCGAAAGAGTCCGCGAAATCACCAGTACGCCTCCCGATCTGATCTTCGACACCGCGCCTACCTTTGGCGTGCTGGCTGATCTCGTGAAGATCACGGGCGGTGATCCTCGTCGCGTCCTCACCTGCACCGATTTCGCCGCGGCCGCAGCGCTGGGCGTCCGCACCGGCTTGGGAGAAAAAGGCACCGGAGAAGGAGGGGCCATTTTACGCTACGATGTCCTCGGCGACTTCGCGCAGCTTGCCGCCGAGGGCCGCTTCACGGTGCCGATTGCCCGCACATTCGCTCTCGAGAATTGGCGTCAGGCGCTCCATATCAGTCAGAGCGGACATGCGCACGGCAAACTCTTGGTGCTACCAGCAAGCAAAACTGCGGTCGGCTAGAGCTGCATCGGCGGATGAGAGGCGCAACTATCACGTTCGCGTTCATTCTTTTGGCGTGCGTCGTCACGCATGCGATGGCTCAGCAGGCGCCTGACTCGGTTGATGCAGAAAAAGACGAACCGCTAGCAGAAAAGGCCTATGATCCGACTGCCTCACTTACCCAATTTCAGATCAAGGACATATACTCGCCAGCGGAATACGGCACGAACGCGCAAGTGAATGCAATTCAATTCCGCTCCGTACTAACGATTTCTCCCTATTCACTGTTTCCATTTGAACAGCTAATCAGGCCCACCTTAAGGGAGGTGACCGTTCCCAACGGCAAGGGCTCCTCGACTACTAATGCCTACGACGACATGCAGTTGTTCGACTTGTTCGTGATGCCCTGGCCGAACTCCAAGGAAACGCTCTTTCGATGGGGGTTTGGTCCGTATTTCGTCTTTCCGACCTCAACCAGTAATCTCACCGGGAACGGCGCATGCGAGATGGGCCCTGCAGCCGCGTTCTCATATCGCGCAATACCAGGGCTGAATATTGCGGGGTTGCTGCAGCAGGCTACGTCGTTTGCATATACCTCGTCGCATCCCGTCCCCGTCTCGGTTCTCACAATTCAGCCGATTCTAAGCTACCAACTGGGACACGACTGGTACGTGAAATCCGCTGATGCCACCTGGACTTTCAACCTTCGCCATAAAACGTCGACGACGATGCCGCTAAGCGCCGGATTCGGCAAGGTATGGAAGCTCTCCGGCGGATCGTCTGTCGATACGTCGCTATCGGGCGAGTGGATGGTCTATCGACAATTTTCGACTCAATCCGAGCAGTTCACCCTGAACTTTCAGGTCACGCTCTTGTTGCCCAAGCTCGAGTTCTGAAAGGCATTCCAATCTTCGAGCCGCATGATGTTCCCGAAGAAGATATCATTTCGCAGTAGTCTTGCTTCTCTTCCGCTAGCGCTGGCGGTCTGCTTTTCGGTTAGTTCGCCGGCGCGCGCCGCCGCCTGGACACAACCGGAATACCTATACCGTTACTTTGTATGGGGCGCGCAATTCGCCTTCTCATCCCGTGCTGACGATTACCGGCGTTACGGGTATCACACAATCGATAAGGCGCCGGCCGCATTTCAGTTCAAGCCGGGGAAGCGCGACTTGGTTCCCGAGACAGTGGAATACGACGACGGCGAGGGTGCCAAGCGCGTCGCGCTCTCTGAGCTGCTTCAAACGACGGGCACCCATGCGTTCATCGTCATTAGAGACAACCAGGTCCTATACGAGAATTACTTCAACGGCTTCGGGCGCGATTCTCTGTGCACGGCATGGTCGGTGTCAAAGTCCGTCACCTCAGCCCTGGTGGGGATCGCGATCTCAGAGGGCTATATCAAGAGCCTTGACGATCCAATTACGAATTACCTGCCGGAGCTCAAAGGCCGGGGCTTCGAACCGATTACGATCAAAAATCTTTTGACGATGGGATCTGGAATCCAGTACCGGATCGGTTTTTTTCCGTGGGATGAGTTTGTGCTGGCTGGCTACTATCCCGAACTGAGGCAACTACTGCTATCAGACCTGAAAATCACGGAACCTCCGGGCCAATCTTTTCACTACAACAACTTCAACACTGAACTTCTCGGCATGATCCTCGAGCGGACTACCCATCGCCCGCCCAGCCAATATCTCCAGGAAAAAATCTGGCAGCCAATAGGAATGGAATACCCAGCTACCTGGAGTATCGACAGCAAGCAGGACGGCTTTGAATTAACTCCCATATTGCTCAACGCGAGAGCTATAGACTTAGCCAAGTTCGGGAGATTGTACTTGAATAATGGCAATTGGGACGGCAAGCAGATCATTCCGGAGCAATGGGTGGCCGATTCTACTACCAGGGATCCTGGTGACCATCGCCCCCGGGAGACATTCTCGCGATGGCAGGACAATGGCGGCTACTACAAGTACTTCTGGTGGGGCGTTTCGCAGGGAAACAGCGACTACAGCTACATGGGGATCGGCACCTATGGCCAGTTCATTTTCATCTCGCCGAAAACGAGAGTCGTGATTGTACGAACCGCGGATAAGGATGGAATCGACCCGCCGTACTGGCGCGAAGTCTTTCAGAATATCGCCGAGCAGATCAACTCGCATTGGAGTTCTGAGAAATAGTCCTTGCGCACCCGGTTCGATTAATTCAGACAACTGTCTAATCAGCATCAGTCAGACGGCCATCGCCCCTCCGACCGAGGCCATGGTCAGCGCTACTGTTTGTAGGCGCTCGTCGCCCGGTTGCGGTACTACGTCCAGGAGAAGAAGGATCGTGAGCTGGTCGCGAGAATCTCGGCCGGGCGCCATCACCAGTCCGATTTCCCAGCGCACAAAGTTCACGACCGGCGAGCGGCAGATGCAGGAGAAACATATACAAACTATTTGCCTTGTCTCAAAAAAGAGAATAGCGAGAATGGTGCAGGCGACACGACAATGATCTAGGCGAGTAAATTTAACTAATCAGGCGGTTTGAAGGATGGATGCGCTCATCGTTCATCGGATTCAATTCGCATTTACGCTCACGTTTCATTACCTGTTTCCCCAGCTGACGATGGGTCTGGGGCTGCTCATTGTCATACTCAAGACGCTGGCGATTCGAACTGGAAATGAGCACTACAACCAGGCGGCCCGCTTTTGGGCGCGCATTTTCGGAATAAATTTCGTCGTCGGCGTCGTGACTGGAATTCCGATGGAGTTTCAGTTCGGTACCAACTGGTCGGTGTTCTCCAAGAGCACAGGTGCCGTGATCGGACAAACTCTCGCGATGGAAGGAGTCTTCTCGTTCTTCCTAGAATCGACATTCCTGGGTGCGTTTCTGTACGGAGAGCAGCAGCTTGGGCAACGGCTTCATTGGCTCGCAGCATTTCTCGTCTTTCTGGGTTCGTGGATTTCAGGATTTTTTATCATCGCGACCAACGCCTGGATGCAGCATCCTGTCGGGTATGCCCGGAGTAGTGACGGCACATTTACTTTAACCAGCCTGGGAACTCTGCTCACCAACCCCTGGATCGTTTGGCAGTACCTTCACAACATGACGGCCGCGGTGGTAACGGGTTCAGTAGTGATGTCGGCGCTCGGAGCATTCTATTTGTTGATGCATCAATTCGAAGACTTCGGCCGGACCTTCGTACGTCTTGGAGTCATATCCGGCCTGATAGCATCGCTCATGATGATATTTCCGACAGGAGATGGAGAGGGTCGCAACGTAGCGCGCTATCAGCCGGTCACGCTTGCCGCGATGGAAGGGCTGTTCGCCAATCAGCACGGCGCGCCGCTGGTGATCATTGGTCAGCCGGACGTTGGCGCCCGCAAGCTCGATAACCCAATCGCCGTCCCTGATATGTTGAGCATTCTCACGTATCGACGCTGGAAGGCAGAGGTCCAGGGACTTCTGGAATTTCCCGAAGATCAGTGGCCCGACAACATTCCGCTCTTGTACTACTCCTACCATATCATGGTTGGTCTCGGGACTATTTTTGCTGGAGTATTTGTTCTAGCGGGATGGCTGTTGTATCGAAATCGCCTCTACGACACCCCCTTAGTGCTGTGGGCATTAATGCTACTCGCACCTTTCCCATACATAGCTACCACCGCGGGCTGGATGACGGCGGAATTAGGAAGGCAACCGTGGCTGGTCTATGGATTGTTGAGAACTGAAGCCGGCAGGTCGCCCCTGGTATCCGCGGGTAATGGCTTGTTTACGTTGCTCGGCTTCATGGGTTTGTACGTTGCACTCGGAATACTGTTTCTGTTCCTGATTTATCTTGAGGTTATGCGCGGTCCCGCCGACCCGGGACATACCGAGGTCGAAGGCGCCGTCGCCGCTCGCTGAGAGGAGGCAGCTTCCTACGAATACTCTCTGGTTCTGGATAGTCGCGATAATGATCGCGATCTTTGCCGTACTCGATGGTTTCGATATGGGTGTCGGAATCGTGCATCTCCTCATCACGCGCAACGATCGCGAGCGGAGCACTTTGCTTGAATCGATCGGACCGGTATGGGACGGCAACGAAGTATGGTTGGTAGCGGGCGGCGGCGCGCTGTTCTTCGCCTTTCCTGCCGCCTATGCCTCGGGCTTCAGCGGCTTCTACCTGCCACTTATGATGGTTCTGTGGCTACTCATTCTACGCGGCATCGCGATCGAATTTCGCAATCATATAGACAATCCTGTGTGGATCCCTTTTTGGGATGTGATATTCGCCGGAGCCAGCTTGCTGCTCGCGTTGTTCTTTGGTGTAGCTCTTGGAAACGTCATTCGTGGAGTTCCGCTTGACGCCAACGGATGGTTCTTTCTTCCGCTCTGGACCGATTTTCGTGTCGGCCCAGTCGCAGGCATTCTCGACTGGTTCACTATTATTTTGGGCTTGACCAGCGTCGTGGCGCTCGCAATGCAGGGCTCCATGTGGGCTGCGATGCGGACCAGGGGAGATCTGCAAGTGCGCGCCCGCGAGTTTGCGGGTCTGGTCTGGGTGGTAGCACTACTGTTTACCATCGCCGTGATGATAATGGTGCCACTCACCCTGCCCCATTTTTCCGCTAGGTACCTCGAGCGTCCGCTGGGTCTGATTTTTCCGTTGGCTGCTTTCGGCACACTGGTGGGCGTCAGGATCGCGAGCCGTGCCGGTAGCGATCACACCGCATTCCTGTGCTCCTCGGGATACATACTAGCTATGCTAGCCGCGGCTGCATTTGGCCATTACCCTAATCTGCTGCCGGCGATCAGCGGCACACAAAACGGTTTAACGATCTACAACGCCTCGACCACACCTTATGGACTGAGTATCGGGTTGGTATGGTTCATTCCCGGAATGCTGCTGGTCAGTGGCTACTTCGTGTTCGCATACCGCAATGTTCTCAGAGGCTCCGATGTCTATTGAAGCGCAAGAGAGTCGTGAGCTAGCCCCGTCAATTCTCTCGCCACACGAAAGCAATTGGTCTACTCATTGTTGTGCAACGAGCGATCGAACATCTGAAACGATGAATCTCTGAAAGGAGGAACTGCCATGTTCCGCTTCCCACTTAACCAGAGGCCACGGATTTCTCGGGAACCCTTCAGCTTACAGACGTTGGACAAGGCTACGCGGCTGCGCGGCGCCACTGTCACCGAGAGCGTCTGTCCTTACTGCGCCGTCGGTTGCGGCCAGCTCATCTTCACCAAGAGCGGTCAACTCATCGACATTGAGGGCGATCCTGAAAGTCCTATCAGCGGTGGCCACCTATGCCCCAAAGGAGCCAACGCCTTTCAGCTCACCGTCAATTCGCATCGCGTCCGCAATGTCCTATATCGCGCTCCCAACTCCGATCACTGGGAGACGAAGACGCTGGACTGGGCGCTGGACCAAATCGCCCAGCGCGTCAAGACGACTCGCGACGCCGATTTCACGACGCGCGACGAGCAAGGCCGCTTGCTCAACTCGGTGCGCAGCATCGGCACGTTGGGAGGGGCAACGATAGACAATGAGGAGAACTACCTCATCAAGAAGCTGTTCGGCGGCGGGTTGGGAGTGGTGTCGATCGAGAACCAGGCGCGAATATGACACAGCGCGTCGGTGCCCGGTCTGGGTGCCTCCTTCGGTCGCGGTGCGGCCACTAACTATCAGCAGGATATGGCCAATAGCGACTGTATCCTGTTCATGGGATCGAACATGGCTGAGGCTCAACCAGTAGGCTTTCGCTGGCCCATGGAGGCCAAGGAGAAGGGCGCGACCCTGATCCATGTCGATCCGCGCTTCACACGCATGTCGGCCGTTTGCGATGTTTACGTCGGCATCCGATCCGGGAGCGACATTGCCTTCCTCGGCGGCCTCGTGAATTGCGTCTTAAGCAACGACCGATGGTTTCACGAATACGTGCTGGCCTACACCAACGCTTCGACCATCATCGACGAAGGGTTCCGGGATACCGAAGATCTCGCCGGGCTTTTCAGTGGCTTCGACGCACAGGACGACGCCTATGACGCCCAGCAGGGCCATTGGGGCTACGAGGGATCTGGGGACTGTGGCCGGGCGCCGGAGGGCGGCTCCAAGCATTCGAGTCAGGCGAAGTACACGAAAGGCCGGCATGGGCTTCACGGCCACGGCATAGATGGCAACGCCGAAGCCTCTCCGTCCGAGGACATGGCGGGCGAAACGGTCGACCCAACCTTGCAGAATCCACGTTGCGTCATGCAGATCCTGCGTCGGCACTTTGCACGCTACACGCCGGAGGTCGTCTCCGAGGTGTGCGGCTGTACGGTGGAAGAATTTCTGCGCGTGGCGGAATTGCTCTGCAGCAACTCCGGACGCGAGCGGACCACCTGCATCGCCTATGCGCTGGGCTGGACGCAGCACACGACCGGCGTGCAGATAATACGTACTGCCGGCATCTTGCAACTGTTGCTCGGCAACGTGGGTCGGCCGGGCGGCGGCATTATGGCCCTGCGCGGCCACTCTACCATCCAGGGCGCGACCGACGTCTCTACTCTGTATGACACCCTCCCCGGTTACCTGCCGCAACCGGCCGCATACGACGGCACGCACGAGACATTGAGTTCTTATATCGAGCACGAAGGGATGCACACCGGCGGCTGGGTGAACTTCAGCAAATATATTGTTAGCCTGCTCAAAGCTTGGTACGGCGACGCGGCCACTCCCGACAACGACTTCGGTTTCTCATGGATACCGCGCGTCGACGCCGACTACTCGGCACTGGCCTACTTCGATCGCATGTCGAAGGGCGGCGTCAAAGGATACTTCCTGACTGGTCAGAATCCCGCGGGCGGCGGACCGAACGCCGGTCTGCACCGCGCTGGCCTGCGCAACCTCGAGTGGCTGGTGGTTCTCGACTGGTTCGAGACCGAGAGCGCGCTCTTCTGGAAGAACGACCCGACTGCGCCGCCGTCATCCGAGATTAAAACCGAGGTCTTCTTCATCCCCGCGGCGGCCGCTCAGGAGAAGGAAGGCAGCTTAACCAACACGCAGCGGTTGCTCCAATGGCACAACAAGGCGCTCGATCCGTCCGGCGATTGCCGTTCGGACGCCTGGTTTCTCTACAACCTCGGTAAGCGCCTGAAGCAGCTATACGCCAGCTCGACTGATCCCAAGGATCAGGCGCTGCTGAACCTCACCTGGAACTACGACTTCGACGAGCAACCGCGTCTGCCCGATGGCACGCCCAGCCGCATCGAAGGGGAACCGGACCTTGAGAAGGTCCTGATGGAGCTCAACGGTCACCGACTGGATGAAACCGACCCGCACAGCGGGCGGCCTCGTCTCGTGAGCGGTTTCTCAGAATTGAAGGACGACGGATCGACGGCATGCGGCTGCTGGGTCTACAGCGGCGTCTTCCCCGAGCCAGGCCGCAACCGGGCGAATGAGCGGAAGATCACGGATGACCCGTTCGCGCCGGAATGGGGCTTCGCGTGGCCGAACAACATTCGTGTCCTGTACAACCGCGCCTCGGCCGACCCCGAGGGGCGGCCCTGGTCGGAACGCAAAAAATTGGTCTGGTGGGATTCCGAAAAGCGGCGCTGGGTCGGACTGGACAAACCGGACTTCGAGCTGGATAAGGCGCCCGATTACAAACCCCCTCCGGGAGCCACGGGCATGGCGGCCATCGCGGGGTCGCATCCCTTCACCATGAAGTGTGATGGCCTCGGCTGGCTATACTCCCCCGGCATCAAGGACGGGCCTCTGCCGACGCATTACGAGCCGGTCGAGTCGCCGCTGGGCAACCTGCTCTATCCCAAACACGAATCCAACCCAACGGTTCGCTTCTTCGAGGGACCGCTCAACCACATCGCCCACGCGCCGACAACCGACTATCCCGTGGTGGCCACGACGTTCCGTCTTACCGAGCACTACCTGAGCGGCCCGATGAGTCGCTTCAATAGTTGGCTCAACGAATTGCAGCCGGAGATGTTCGCCGAGCTGAGCCCGGAGCTGGCGGCAGAGCGCAATATTGTTCACGGCGGCTGGATGACTATCCGAACGGCGCGCGGTCGAATCGAGGCTCGTGCGATGGTGACGCGGCGGCTGCGGCCCTTTGTTGTCGAAGGGCGCGTAGTCCATCAGATCGGTCTGCCCTTCCACTGGGCTTTCGCCGGGGAGATCGTCGGCTCCAACGCCAACGACCTGACGGCTCTTTTGGCCGATCCGAACGTGAGCATGCATGAGTCCAAAGCGTTCGCCTGCCAAGTCGATGCCGGGCGGCTCGAAGGCCACGCGCCGCAACCGACCGTGGCCGCAGCGCGATGGCCGACGCTCGATCCGATCCCGGACACTCCCGCAAGCGCCCAACCAGAAGGGAAGCTCGGACATGGCAAGTAGAGAAAAGGAACTGTCCGCGTTGCTCCAGACCAGCGATCCGCCGCGCGGCCTACTGTCGTCGTTGGTGCAACGCCTGATCTATCCGTTCCTCCATGGTGAACCGCCGGAGCCGCGTTCTCCTACCGGCTTTTACACGGACACTACCGTATGTATCGGCTGCAAGGCTTGCGAGGTGGCGTGCAAGCAGTGGAACCAACTGCCCTCGGATGGGTTTAACTGGTCCGGCAATAGCTACGACAATACGGCAGAGTTGTCGGCGACATCCTGGCGCCATGTGAAGTTCATCGAGCAATTCTCCGACGGCTCGTCCAGCAAGCGCGCTTCCTTGGACGACGTGTCTAACGAGTCAGATCACAACCGCTGGCTCATGATGAGCGACGTTTGCAAGCATTGTCTCGCGGCCCCGTGTCATCAGGCGTGCCCGACGGGCGCCATCATTCATAACGAGTTCGAGAACGTCTACATTCAGGCGGACATCTGCAACGGTTGCTCGTGCTGCATCGCGGCCTGCCCGTTCGGCGTCATCACTCGCGACCCCGTCGGCGGCCATTCGCACAAATGCACGCTCTGCTACGACCGCCAGCGCGACGGTCTCGAGCCGGCCTGCGCCAAGGCATGTCCGACCCAGTCAATCCATTTCGGCCCGGTCGACGAACTACGCGAGATGGCTCGCAAGCGGGTCGAGGAACTTCATCGACGCGGCGTCCCCGAGGCTTACCTTTATGGCGACGGCGCTAGTGATACCTATTCCGAGCTGCATTCGTTCTATCTGCTCGTCGATCGCCCTTCCGTTTACGGCTTGCCCGATAACCCATACAACCCATGGCTGCACATGATGGGAGATTACTTTCGTTCTATCGCGGGCGGCTTGGCCGCTATCGCTGCACTGTTCGTGGTCGTGTTTCTTTTGGGGTCCTGAAATGCCGGGAGAGAGCGGCTACGCGCACCTGCCGGTGACCAAGGTGCCGGGGTGGCATGGCTTGATCGCGTGGGATGCTCTGCTCAACGGCATGGCGACCGGACTGTTCATGGCCGCCGCCGTTAGCGAATTGGCGGCGCCTGCGATCTTCATCCCCGTAGCGAAAGTGGCTTATCCGGTCGCGCTCGTGCTGTTGCTCGTTGACCTCGCATTGCTCGTGTCAGATCTCGGCGATCCGTTGCGGTTCCATCACATGCTGCGGGTGTTCAAGCCCCGTTCGCCGATGTCGGTGGGGACGTGGTGCCTGGTGATCTTCTCGCTCCCTCTGACCGCGGCGGCAGGGCTCAGCGTGCTGAGCGAATTCGGGTTAGACTTCGAGTGGGCTCGCAGACTCGCGGTGGTCTTGGGACTGCTGCCCGGCTTCGGTTCCGCGGCCTACAAGGGCGTGTTGCTCAGCACGAACGCGCAGCCAGGTTGGAAGGACGCGCGCTGGATGGGAGGTTATCTCACCAATTCGGCTCTCCTGATGGGCTGCGCCGAGTTGCTTGTCCTGTCCGCCATGATGGGGCAAACGCAGGCGACCGTCATTCTCCGCACCGCGTTCATCGTGCTGCTCGTACTCAACGTGATTCCCTTGGGACTGTTGTTCGCCGACCTCCACCCGGCCCATGCGCGACTTTACACCCGCGGACAACAGTGGCTCGTTGGTATACTCATCTTCGCTGCTGCGACGCTGATCCCTTTAAGTCTGACGCTCCTCAGCGGCGATCTCCCGTTCCTATCTGGCGCTGTTATCTTTCTTTTATTGGGGAGTTGGGTCATCCGCTTCGTGTACGTCAAGATTCCTCACACCTCGCCATTGGAAAACCGAAGAAGCGAATAGTCATCCTACTCGGAACTGATCGTCACATTGCCGCCGACCGGCGCACGCTTCAGCAGAAGAGCCCAAGGTGCGAGCAGCAACAGCAGGATCGCGGTGACGCGGTACACATCGTTATATGCCAATAGCCAGGCCTCCGACTGCAACGCATTTGCGAGATGCCTGGATGTGGACATCGTCGCCAGGAGTTGCCCTTCGTGGTATCGGTGGCGCGAAGTCAGCAGGTTGGTTGCGACCGCGATTCCGGCCGCTGCCCCCGTGTTGATCATCACCGAGAACAAACTTGCTGCGAAGCCCATTCGCTCACGACTGATCTGTCCGATGCCGAGTGCTGTAACGATCGGAAAGATTGCTCCCAGCCCGAGCCCGAAGAGAAAGATAGGCAGCAGCACTTCGCTCTCATGCACGCCGATCGTCCACTGTGACATTCGGTACGCTTCGTATGCGCCAACCACGAACCCCGCGCATACCAGTGGCCGCATCTCGAATCCGCGGCGTGACAATTGCCCCACCGTCAACAGAGCGACCACCACCCCGAGTCCGCGTGGCGCAACCGCAAGCCCAGCCCTCAGCGCGTCGTAGTGCAGGACGTTTTCGAGGAACAGCGGGTTCAGAAGATTGACCGTCCACAAGGCGAGGCCCTGGAGCGAGATCAACACCACCGCGATTGAAAATCCGACGATTTTGAACATCCGCAGATCGACGATCGGCTCCGGAAAGCGCAACTCATGGATAACCAGCGCGACCATCGAGAGCGCCGAAAACGCGGCTCCATACCTGACCCACGGGGCCGCAAACCAACCGTCATGTCCGCCGCGTCCCAGCACCACCTGGAACAGTCCGAGTGATGCCGCGATCAATATGATCCCGGCGTAGTCAACTTTGCCGCTGCCGCGTTGATCGCGGAGATACCCCGGATCGTGCACATACGCGTAGACCATCCACGCGGCGAACGCGCCCGTCGGCACGTTGATGTAGAAGTTCCACCGCCAGCTCCAGGTCTCGGTGATCCAGCCTCCAAGGGTCGGACCGATTACCGGCGCAGCCATCATTCCGATCCCAAAGGTCGTCATGGCGAGCGTGTGCTCCTCGACCGGGAACGTCTCCAGAAGAATCGCCTGTGACAACGGCATCATCGCTGCGCCAGCCGCGCCCTGGAGTATGCGGAATAAGACCATCTGGCCGATGCTCTGTGCGAGGCCGCATAGCGCCGAGGCAGTCACGAACAGCACGACCGAGATCAGCAGGTAGCGTCGGCGCCCGATCCGCACCGCGATCCATCCGCTCATCGGAATCATCACGCTGACTGCCGCCAGGTAACTGGTGACCACCCAGCTGATCCGATCGACGCCAACGCCGAAGCTGGTCTGCATATACGGCAGCGCGACATTGACGATCGAGCCGTCGAGGATGGTCA